>Ga0209517_10004196_pt1 | contig 19073 bp, 17 predicted proteins | sample PeaSoiMetSII2010_FD_187695 | JGI IMG/M metagenome (GOLD analysis project Ga0209517, IMG submission 187695) | Peat soil microbial communities from Weissenstadt, Germany - SII-2010 (SPAdes) (version 2) | ecosystem: Environmental > Terrestrial > Soil > Wetlands > Peat | place: Germany...
CAACGCCATGCAAAAAGAGGGATCAAAAGGCTCCTTGCGAGGTAAGGTCAAACGCGCCGGCTGGGACGATGGCTACCTCTACCGGCTACTGGAGCTATTTTGAAATGCGATTGCCCTGGGCCCGCCTCGCCCCGACTTGACATCACCGGCTTTGCTATAAGCATTGGCGGCGAGCTGCTTCTGGTTACGTTCAAATTCCTCCCATTCTATATAGCCCTGATGGTGATCTTTGATCAATACCTCCCAGTTGTCGAACGGCTTGCCATGGCCATAGCTCCTGTGAGCGCGTCCATCCTGAATCACGGTCCGCTTCTCGCTCTTGCCGTACGCATAGGCTCCGGCATAGAAGGGATTCTTGAGAACTGAGATCACGTTGCGGTACCGTATCAGCGTCCAGTCGAAGGACACCAGCGTCCTGCCATCGGAGGGACGCGGAAAGTGGATCCCGTCCGCCCGCAAGACCAGAAATAGCTGCCGCACACTACCGAGCTCACGGAAGCGCGTAAAGATCATTCGGATCACTTGCTGCAGGCGTTGGTCTGGATCGAAATCCAGGCCAAGTTCACGATGCCATACATAGCCCACCGGCACGCTAATGCGTAACTCACCACGCTTGGCCTTGGCACGAGCTGCATCCAGCATACGAGAGCGCAGTATGTTCAATTCGAATTCGCTGATGTTGCCCTTCATTCCCAGCAGCAGCCGATCATTGGCGCGACACGGATCATATACCCCGTCCGGGTCGATAACCCGGGCCTGAACCAGACCGCAAAGCTCCAGCAAATGATGCCAGTCGCGTCCGTTCCTTGCGAGCCGGGACGCGTCCAGACACAGCACTGCTCCAACTTCGCCAGCGCAAAGCCACGCTACCAGCCTTTCAAAGCCCGGCCTGGCTACCGTCCCACTGGCGGAACGCCCGAGATCGTCGTCAATTACCTCGATTTCACGGAAGCCCAGGCGCTTGGCCTCGCCAACCAGATCGTACTGTCGGCGCTGACTCTCAAGATTCATCTGGACTTGTGCCTGAGTCGACTGCCGGACGTAGACTACCGCCTTCCGCTTCAGCACCACAGCAGGCAAACAATCAGAATTGGTCATCATTCGCCTCCTGTGCGGTGCAGCCGGCGGCCAACATCAGCAAGTTGGCCAGACAGCTCAATGCTCGCGCTCTCTGCGATGAATTCATCCCGGAAAGCCGGACTGAAGTGAACGCCAGGCTGCTCTGGCGCGGCACTATCGGAGACAGCTGAAGCGGCCGTCGAATGATCTTGCAAATCGAATTCATTGCACTCCTCCTTAACGAAAGTGGAATCGTTAGGGGAGTTTCCTCGCAAACCGCGTTCACCTAGCAAATTATGCAACTCACGCAAAGCAGCCACAGCGACCCGCGGCTCACCAAGCTTCATGCTCACGCATACCACTGCATCCGACATCCATGCGGAAACGACTGTGACTGCGCCAGAGCCGTCGTCCACATGGACGACACACCCGCTGCCACGTTGTTCGCTATCTCGAATGCGCACCTTACGCCCATAAAGCGGGTGCCAGCGATAGTGAATCTCCAATTCTTGCCCGACATGGGCAGAATGTCTGTGGAATCGCTATCGGTCGACGTAACTGGGTGCACATCGGGCACAAGCAGGCTGGCCCAAAAGTGGCGGCGATCTTTTCCATCGTCGAGAGTTGCCGCAGACTCGGGCTGCCCATCCGCGACTACCTGGCCGCGGTCCTGCCCGGACTCACCATCCGCTCCATCCAAAGCCTCGACCAACTCACCCCAGCTGCCTACGCCGCTCGCAAGGCAGAATAACCTACCCGACCGCACACGAACTGGTCAACCGTGTACTTGGCTGGACGGATACGAACGAAATTCAAGAAAACCCGCATGGTGCCGCTACACGAGACCGCAGTAGAAGGACTGCACCGATATCTGACGAGCCGACACAGATTCCGCATTGGCGGGGACCATGTGTTTGTCTCCAACAGTGGCGATCCGCTCTGTTACGTCCGAGTGTATGAGATGTTCCGTAAACTGCTGAAGTCTGCAGATATCCAGCCTCAAAATGGACGCTGGCCGCGGATTCACGAGCTACGCCACACCTTCGCAGCAAGGGCTCTGGAGTCAAGTCCAGCCGGCCGTCGGTCAATCGGTCAACACATGCTGGCTTTGGCCACGTACATGGGGCACGTCAACATCGACTCGACATTTTGGTACCTTAACGCCACCCCTGATCTGATGCAGGATATCGCTGTGGCAGGGGAGAGCTTCCTGCACGGAGGGCGGTCATGACCTCCATCGCACCGCACATCGAGGCATTTCTCCGCGAGTATCTTGTCCGGCACCGCGGCAACAGTCAGCATACCTGCGAGTCTTACGCATACAGCTTCCAGGCGTTGTTTGAATTTACCTCGCAGAGGCTGAAGGTACCACCTTCAGCGATAGCCTTGGAACAGTTGGATGCCGCCCTGATCTGCTCCTTTCTGGAGCACCTGGAGATCGCCCGCAGCAACTCGGGAAACACACGCAGCCGTGTATGTAGCGGAAAGAAAGGACTTGCTTTAGGAGTGGCCGTTGGCGGCGAGCACTCGAATGGAGGTTCGGCCATGCTAGAATTCGCCTACCAACTTGAGTTTCACAGTTGGGTCAACGGCAAAACCAGAGAAGGCGCGTCTTGTTCAGTCCCATCCAGGGTCGCCACTGCCTGATGGTCGCGTCGACTTTGGTGCTACGGCTTCGGCACAGCCTCCCTGTGTCGCGTCAGGGTGCTCACGATGGCCGAGAGCTCAGACCAGAAGATCAAGCGTCTTTACGAGTTCGGCCCTTTTCGAGTCGATCCTGAAAAGGAGCTTCTACTTCGCGGCGACGAAACCGTTCCGCTCACCCCGAAGACTTTTCAAATTCTCCTGGTGCTTATGCGGCATAGCCAGGAGGTTGTCACCAAAGAGGACATGCTGAAGACGGTATGGCCCGACACCTTTGTTGAAGAGGCCAACTTAAGCCGCAACATCTTCCTGCTCCGAAAGGCATTGGGGGAAACTCCGCAGGACCACCAGTACGTAGTCACTGTCCCGGGACGAGGCTATCGGTTCGCCGAGAACGTGCAATTGGTGCCGGAACGCCAGCTCGAGATTGTTGCCGCGAGTCACGCCAAGGTCGAGGTAGAGGTCAAGGAGACTCGCGACTGGCGCTGGTTCGCTCTTGGAGGGCTCCTGCTCGTCGCTATCGCTGCCGGAGCGTTTCGCTGGTTCGTTCATCGCTCGCCGGTCTTAACCGACAAAGACACAGTTGTTCTCGCCGACTTCGCCAATTCGACAGGCGATCCGGTCTTCGATGACACGCTGCGGCAAGGCGTGGCTGTGCAACTCGAACAGTCGCCCTATCTGACCCTCCTCTCCGACCAGCGCATCGAACAGACGCTTCGATTGATGGCTGAGCCGGCGGGCACTCGGCTCAGCCCCGAAATCGCTCGGGATATCTGCGAACGGACTCGAAGCGCCGCGGTTGCGGACGGCTCCATTCACAGTCTCGGAACTCACTACGTATTAGCGCTCCGGGCCAGGAACTGCCGCACCGGGGACATGCTGGACGAGGAGCAGGTCGAGGCGGCGCGGAAAGAAGATGTCCTCAAGGCCCTGGATCAGATGGCCAGCAGATTCAGGACACATGTCGGCGAGTCGATCAGGACCGTGGAACAGCACGATATGCCGCTCGAAGAAGCCACGACGCCCTCGCTGGAAGCCTTGAAAGCCTTCAACTCGGGCCGCAAAGTGATGCTGACAGCGGGAGAAGCCGCCTCGATACCGTTCTACAAGCGGGCCCTCGAACTCGATCCAAATTTCGCACTGGCCTACGCATGGCTGGGCGTCGCGTATACCTCGATTGGAGAACCCAATATCGCCGCCGGCTACACCCGCAAGGCATACGAACTGCGTGGCCGAACCAGTGAGCCGGAGAACTATTTCATCTCGACTATCTTTTATAAGGAGGTTACCGGGAACGTCAAAACAGCCGAGCAAAGCTGCGAGGTTTGGAAACAGGCCTATCCTCGATCAGAAATGCCGCATGTTTACCTGTCGGGTGCAATTTACCCGGTCACCGGACAATATGAACAGGCGGTTGAAGAAGCCCGGGAGGCGATCCGTTTGAATCCGGACTCCCCCCTCTCCTATGCCTTTCTCATGCTCGACGACACCGCTCTGAATCGTCTCGATCAAGCGAAAGCCACTCATCAGCAAGCTCTCGGACGCAAACTGGACAGCCCTTTCTTCCACGAGGCCGAATATGAGATTGCCTTCCTACACAACGATCGGGCAGGGATGGAACAGCAAGTGGCATGGTCGGAGGGCAGGCCCGGCGAAGAGGACACGCTGCTGGGTCTGGAAGCCGATACCGCAGCCTACTCCGGCCGGCTCAGGGCAGGGCGCGAGTTGTCCCGGCAGGCCTCTGACTCCGCCGAGCGGTCAGGAGAAGAGGAAACGGCCGCTAACCACATGGCCCTGTCCGGTCTGCGCGAAGCCTTGTTCGGCAACGCAGTCGAAGCACGGCGGCGAGCCAATTCGGCGGTGGGACGCTCGGCAGGCCGCGATGTGGAGTATGGCTCCGCACTCGCCCTGGTGTTTGCAAGGGACGACGCGCAAGCGGGTGCGCTCACCGGCGATTTGGCCAAGAGATTCCCTGAAGACACCATCGTGCAGTTCAACTACCTGCCAACACTGCGCGCACAGCTTGCGGTCAGCGGGGGAAATGCTTCGGAGGCCATTGGACTTCTCGAAGCCGCCTCGCCGTTCGAACTGGGACAGACGACAGCCAGCACATATGGTTGGACGGCCTTGTACCCCGTCTTTGTTCGGGGCGAAGCTTTTCTGGCAGCGGGCAAGGGCAGCGATGCCGCCGCCGAGTTCCGGAAGATCATTGAACATTGCGGAATCGTTCTGAACGAACCCATCGGCGCACTGGCCCATCTGGGCCTGGCCCGCGCCTACGCGTTGCAAGGCGACACCGTCAAAGCTCGTGCCGCGTATCAGGATTTCCTTACGCTCTGGAAGGACGCCGACCAGGATATCCCGATTCTGAAAGAAGCCAAGTCCGAGAACGCAAAGTTGCAATAACCGGAATCCCCTGCCTGTCTAAGCTCGATTGAGATCTGCTGCCCCTCAAGGGAAGATGACGGGCAGCCTGCAAATTGACCGCGCCCTCTTATTCATACCGGAAAACGCCGATCTGTCATGGAAAGTGATTTTGATCACTTCGGGCAGCCTCGGAGTTGGCTCGATCAGGCTGCGACAGGGATACTGGCATCGGTTGTGCGTTCGAAAGATTGCCCATACTGCGGCAGCGATGAAACTAAGCAGCGCGTTTCAGCCCACTATCGGATCCCTGAAAGAGAGAGCATGATGGAGAAGGCGATACTTCCACGTGATGCCAGTAGCTAACTGCTGGAGGTTGAGATGAAGATTCAGGATTTTTCCTTTGGCTTGATTCGGATTGACGGCACCACCTATGAGGACGACGTGGTGATTGACGGCGGAGAGATCCGCAAACGCGACAAAAGGCCATCCAGGAAACTTCGTGACGATTATGGACACACTCCTTTGTCGGCGGAAGAAGACATACCCTGGAACTGCAGCCGTTTGATAATCGGTACCGGAGTCGACGGAAAACTGCCCGTGCTGCCAGAAGTAAGGCGCGAAGCGGAACGGCGCAAGATTGAACTCCTCGTCGTTCCGACCGCCCGTGCAATTGAACACCTGCGGCAAGGCAAGCCGGGGACCAAGACCACGAACGCAATTTTGCACATCACTTGCTGATTGAATCGACATTTGCTGCTGAGCGCTGTGCATGCGCAGCACGAGTCATCAGGTTGCGTCAGACAAACGGGCCAAGATCCGTGCGTATCCGCCAGCTCATGTTTCCGGATTCCTGGCGCGACGCCGACTTGCGAGGACTATTACGGTTTTCCAATTGCCGTACCGTAAAGGAAACCTAATCTCCTGCGCGACTTTTTCTTTAAGAAAGAACCACCTTGCACGGCGCCGGAAGAGCCACACAGCGTAGAGAATCGCCGTAGTAAGCGGTGCAATTGCCGGACAGAGGGCTTGGTATCCTCTGGGACTTGAGCGGTTCCTCATTGACTATACCTCAAAGCCACCAGCGCCCAGTGGCTTCTTCCTTAAGTTCCTTAAGGAAAAGCCGCCCTGAACGACACCAGACAGGGGATGCGAATTGTGGAACGGCCTCACAATGGTCCGAAGCGCTTCCTACTGGAACCAGAGTGGCTGGTGACTTTCGATCCGCCAGAGCCCTGCCCTGCGAGCAGCTTCCAGTGCGCGGTCGTATTCGGCGCTGCTGATCCGCCGGTTGATCTCCACAAACTGGCTCGCAGACACCCGCCCTGCCGGATGATATTGGCTCATCACGTTGACGTATGTGTCGCGCGAAACTTCATCGGCAAGGAACCGCATGATCGATTCCGTTCCCGCGATTTCGCCGGGCATCACCAGATGGCGCACCAGCACGCCGCGCTTGGCCAACCCCTGTTCGTCGCACTTCAGAGGGCCGGTCTGACGGTGCATCTCGCGGACGCTGCGGCGCGCCGCCTCAGGGTAGTCTTTGGCCTTCACATACCGCAGGGAAGGCGCGCTGTCCCAGAATTTGAAGTCCGGCATATAGGTGTCCACGATGCCTTCAAGCAGATACAAGCTATCCAGCGAATCGTAAGCGGAAGTGTTGTAGACCAAGGGCAGCCGCAGTCCCCGTTCCGCGGCGATTGCCAGCGACTCGATCATTTGCGGTACCACGTGCTCCGGCGTCACGAAGTTAATGTTATGGCATCCCTCGGCCTGTAACTCGAGCATCATCTCGGCCAGTCGCTCCGGCGAGGTTTCAGGAGCGCGTTTCCCCTGGCTGATGTCGTAGTTCTGACAGAAGACGCACCGCAGGTTGCACATGGCGAAAAAAATGGTGCCGCTGCCCCGCCGACCGCGCAGGCAGCTCTCCTCGCCAAAATGCGGGAAATAGCTGCTGATTTGGGCGTACCTTCCGGTGTGGCACGCTGCCGTCCTGTTGGCCATGCGATCCACACCGCAGTCACGGGGGCAAACCAAGCAGTGGCGCAACCTCTCCACCGCCTGCGCGGCGCGCTGCCGCAACTCGCCCGAGCGGTACAGGGCGAGATACGCAGGCTCGAATTCGCCGCTGCGAACGAGGAAGCGGTCGGCTGCGGAAGGCGAGCGCACCATGCGGCGATTGTAGCGCAGGCCGTGATCGATCCGGCCACCGCGCGCACAATGATCTGCGGAAGGATCTGCGGCTTTTGACCCGAGCTACGGCGCCTGCGGGGTAGCAGCCAATTGTTCGATCCAGCGCCGCATCCGCGGGCAGTGCGGGCCATACCAATACACTCGCCGGCAGCGGGCGCACTCTTGGAACCGTCCGGCTTGATGAAGGGTTTGAACCCGCCTCCATAACGTCGTCGAGCGGCGCACGCTCACATGGTGGACGGGCTGAAATCAAAGATGGGTCTGCTCTCTGACTTGGCGTAAGCTATTGGAAGGAGAACGATTATGGCTGCCGAGATTTCACGAGTTGAGTACTATGTAGCAGCGGCACCTCACAAGGCAGGAGAAGGCGCTCGAGTCTTGACGGCCTTCAAAGAGGCAGGAGTCAACTTGACTGGCTTACTGGGCTATCGGAAGACGGCTCGGATCGCCGAAATTATCGTTATTGTGGAGGAGAAAACGCCGGGAGTCAGCGCGGCAGGCAAGAAAGCCGGCCTCACCCTGGGCAAGAAGCAGAAGGCGTTCTTAGTAAAAGGTGAAGACCGTCTCGGCGCAGTTGCCGAGCTGGCGTGCAAATTGGCGGAAGCAGGTATCAACGTGACCTCGCTTCACGCCTTGAGCGCAGGTGCGGGCCGCTTCGGTGCACTCATTACAGTCGAGCCGGCCGACGTGCGCAAGGCAGCCAAGGCTCTGGCCCAGGAAAAGATTGCTGAGGTGACTTAGCGATTCTCCTTTCATCTCATTGAGAGGACCAAGCTCACCTCAATGTGGGCGTTGTTTAGCCCGACGGCAACGCCGGTCGCCGATCCGACCTATGCACTCGACGTATGCATAGGTCGGATTGCCCGAACTTGGGCATGGCCATTGCGTCCGGACGCTTCAAAGTAAAGCCTCGCCGACTTGCAGGTACCGATCCGGAGATTTGTGTCAACATTGTATGAATAACGGCAGCTACGCCGCAGTGTCCCGTCTGTTTACCCGAGCCGTCAGGCGCGCCAAGCGTACGCCTGAGAGCAACAGTTGAGCTCAATCTTCAGTTTGCAGCGTGCCTGTGGTTCAGGAAGAATGTGGCGCCTCTTCACCCTGGCACACAGGAAATCAGCAGGTCGCATTCCTCAGGACGCCTGGAACAGGCCCACGGCAGCAAAATCAAGCGCTAAAATGATCTGCGCCTGGAGGATACGATGGAGCCGTTCCGCTTCCATGTCTTTGTTTGCACGCAGGAAAAGCCCAGCGGCATCCTTTCCTGCGCGTCCCGCGGGTCGCGCGCGCTGCGCGACGCGGTTGACCGCGAGATGCAGGCGCGTGGCTTGGGCAGCGATGTGCAGTTGACCACTTGCGGCTGCATGGGACTGTGTGATGAGGGCCCGGTGATGGTCGTTTATCCGGCCGGGGTGTGGTATCGCCGCGTGCAACCGGTCGATATACCCGAAATCGTCGAAAAGCACCTGCGCGATGGGAAGCCCGTCGAACGTCTGGTCTGGAAGGATGCCTCTGCGATGAAGGCCATGTCGGTTGAACACGGGGGACAGTTTCGCAGTGCCATGGCAGCCCGAGAAAAGGCGGGAACGCTGGCCGACTGGCTCAATGAGATGATCCGCGGCTTCATGCCCAGCCGCTGCATTCTTACGGCTCTTGAACTCGACCTCTTTACCGCCGTCGGGGACCGGGCTACTGCGGAACAGATCGGGACGAAGATCAACGCGAATGCCCGCGCGGCCGGCGTGCTACTCAACGCGCTTGTCGCTCTCGGACTGCTCGAGAAAAGCGGTGACGAATACAAGAACACACCCGAGTCAGCGCGCTACTTTGTTCAGGGATCGAAAGACAACCACCGTAATGGCCTCCTGCATACAGCCAACATCTGGCATCGTTGGAGCACACTGACGGATGCCGTGCGCCGCGGTACCTGCGTACCGATCGATCACGCCAATACTCCGGAATGGACAAGAAACTTCATTGCCGGCATGCACCGCAATGCCAGGGAGCGCGCCCCGCTTGTGGTCAAGGCGCTGGGCACAGCCGGCGTTCGCCGCATCCTCGATCTGGGCGGCGGCTCCGGCGCATATTCCATAGCGTTCGCGCAGGCATGTCCTGATGTGAAGTGCGAGATACTTGACCTTCCCGAGGCCGTGCCGCTCACTGCCGAATATATCAGCCGCGCCAGTGTCTCTGCGCAGATCGGCATTTGTGCCGGGGATATCCTCCATGACCAATTCGGCTCCGGCTATGACATCGTCATGCTCAACGCGATCTGCCATATGTTTTCCGAAGAACAGAACCGGGAGATCTTCCGCCGTGCGCACGAGGCGCTCGCACCGAACGGCCGTCTGGCGGTACAGGACTTCATCCTCAATCCCGATAAGACCGGGCCGCAACACGCGGCCCTGTTCTCTGTGAACATGCTGGTGGGTACCGAAGCAGGCGCCAGTTACAGCGAGCAGGAATATACCGGCTGGATGAAGGCTGCGGGGTTCGTCGAGGCACGCCGGATCAACCTGCCCGGCCCCAGCGACTTGATTGTGGGCCAAGTGAACTAGGGCTAGGGCCGTGCAGCTATTGACGCCTTGTCCAGGCCAAATGCCAGGAATTCCTTATCCATGGGCTTAAGATCGCGAAGGTCGGGGTCTCATGCAATCTGCTAAAAAATACGAACCGGCATAGGCCGATTGCGACGGCGCTCCCTCCCGGGGGTCGCGCGACGAGATTCAAGGCGCGATGCCGACTTTGCGGTAGTAATCGGGGTAGTAATAGGTAATCGATGAGTGCATTGGCGATTGAGTACTCGTCGAGAGCACTGCGGAGTTGGAGTCCTGTGTTCAGGACATAAAGTGTTGCGCGTTTTCCGACGCCCATTGCTCCATGGGAATTGGCGCCCGGCCTAGCGTCTGTTTGACTTCGTCGGTAGAGGCGGCAAGACGTCCTTCACGGATGGCGCGCCATAGCGCAACGTGCGCTGCGGTCTCCTCTGGAGAACCGCTGAATCTGGAATAGCGTTCACCTGCTTCTTCGTCCGATATCGCCTGATAGAACAGCGCCTTCCCGATGGTATGGGCAATAATCTGCGTGGCATCGCCAAAGCTGAGCGATCTGGGGCCTGTGATCGAAAGGGTCCGGCCGGCATACTTCTCGTTGAGCAGGGCCTCCACCGACACCGCGGCGATATCTTCGGGATGAATGAAAGGCCGGCTGCCGCCTGCCGTAGACGATCGCACGATACCCTCCGTCTTGATGGAATGCGCCCATGCAAGAAAGTTCGTCATAAATCCGGAGGGTCGAACGAAAGTGAACGGTACACCGATGCTGCATATCGCAGCCTCACCCTTTTCGTGCCATGCTCCAATGGCAAGACCTTGCTCCACGTCGAGCGATGACAGCTTGATAATTCGCCTAACCCTCTCTTCCTTGGCGATTCTGGCCGCATCCTCGTCGCGCGCGGGAATTTCCGGGCCGACATTCACGAGAAAGAGAGTGTCTGTGCCTCTCATAGCCGGCCGGGTGGTCCCGGGTCTTGCAAGATCCCCGACGTGGATTTCTGCGTCTTGTCCAAACAGCGCCCGCGCCTTCTCCGCGCTGCGCACGAGAATTCTCGGACGGATGTTTTGCTTAATCAACTGCCGGACGACTCGCGAACCCACGTCGCCGGTTGCGCCTGTAATCAGGTAGGTCATGTTTTCTCTCTGGCGGTCGCGGTATTGTGCCTGCGATCGCCTTTGAGAAAAGGCTATGCGCGTTCCAGGCTCTGTCTACTCGCATTCGAGTCGTGACGAAAAGGCCGCAGATTCGCCGCTCAGCGTCGAAATGTTGAACGAATGCTCACATTTGTGTGTACACTTGTCACTGAATATGCAGAAGCCAGCCAGGAGTCCGGCTCACCGGCGCCAGCCGATTCAGAAGCGGGCGCAGGAGACCGTTGACGCTATCCTGGACACCGTAATCAGACTCCTCAAGCGCTCTGGCGCGTCCGCGATTACGACCAACAACATTGCTGAGACAGCGGGTGTCAGCATTGGTTCTGTCTACCAGTACTTTCCCAACAAAGAGGCCATCTTTGTTGCGCTGCATGAGCGGCACATTGATCAGGTCGACCGGGTGCTTCAGCGGAAGATTGCCGAAAGCACAGCCGATACGCTCGATGGGCTTGTTACCAGCCTTCTGGACGGAATGATTGAAGCGCATGCATCTGATCCCGAACTCGCGATTCTGCTGGATTCTGAAGTTCCGCACCGAGCCGACAAGTCGGAAGAGTTCTCAGTCAGACTGCATGACCTCTTCCGGAAGGCGCTCGCGCCGCACGCAAAGAGTCTCGGCGGGGCCGTGAAGCTAGACCTGCGAGCCTTTCTGCTTGCCAATATGCTGGAAGCTCTTGGGCACGCAGTCGCCTTACGACGGCCGCACGCGCTGTCACTTCGAAACGCAAGGGCCATGGCATCCAAGGCAATCCTTACCAGTCTCAAATGCTGATCCGGCTAATCCAATGAAAGACGGATAAGCCGCCCGGGGGCAAGGGGAGAGAGACCACGTGCGCGGGAGTTTACTGTTGCCTACAGCCCAAAGCACTCATCGAGAACAATTTATGCGCCAACAACTCGATCAGTATCCGTAAACGCCCCAGGCTCCGAGAGCCTCCTCGGACCCCAGCTCGGCGGCAGGGCACGAGATTTCAGTCGCCATGCCGACTTACCAGGACACATGCATCATTGAGGTCTGCAACCTGCTGATTGTGAATCAAGTGCTCGATTTTCTCGTGAGAGATTTGCATTGAAAAGGCTTTGCCGTTATATTGCATCCATGGACAGCCATTTTGGCTTCGGGACTATCGCGCAGGCAGCTCCATCAGCGGATCTTCGCTGTTGTTGCAGCTGTTGTGCGCCCGCAGGCTGTTGTCTCGGCCTGTAGCGTAGCGCCCGGCGTTTAGCCGGAACTGCGGTGTCCTGGTAAAGGCGTCCACTCAGGACGCAATTCATCCGCACACCCACAATCTATCCAGGCGATTGCAAGCCGTCAGCGCGAGATTGTCTTTTCTTGCCGGTGCGGATGCGATTCGCCGTCTTCTCGATTCACAGGAGGGGGTTGAATGAAACACCTGAACAGAACTGTTTTCCCGCACCGTCCTCATGCCTTGCGTGCATTCCTGCTTACGCTGCTTCTGAGCAACCTTGCCCATGGCCAGGTGGCAGGAGGCACGATCCAGGGACTGATCACCGATCCATCCGGAGCGGTGGTCAATGGAGCACAAATCACCGTCAGCGATCTCGTTACCGGCGTGCAACACGACGCCAGCACCAATTCCGCCGGCCTCTATGCAGTGCCGAATCTTCCTCCTGCCGTCTACTCGCTTTCGGTGCAGGCAGCCGGATTCTCGCGCAGGCAGGCAAGCCATCTGACCCTGACCGTCGGTGGGAGTCTCACCGTCAACCTTGCCCTGGCCACCGGAAATTCCACTGAGTCGGTCGAGGTGCAGGACACGGCGAATCGCATCGACCTCGATTCATCCAGCATCAGCGAAGTGGTCGATAGCCAGACGATTCGCGAACTTCCCCTGAACGGCCGCGACTGGTCGCAGTTGATCACGCTCGAGCCCGGCGCCAACGAGGTACGCAATCAGTCCGCCATCGGCAGCGCGGGCACCTCCGACGTGAACCGCGTTCTGCGTGGATTCGGCACCCAGGTGAGCATCGCCGGCACGCGTCCGCAACAGAACAACTACCGCCTGGATGGCGTGAGTTTTAACGACTACACCAACGGCGCTCCCGGCGGTGTGCTGGGAACCATCAGCGGCGTCGACGCGGTGCAAGAGTTCTCTGTCATCGCCACCAACTACGATGCCGAGTATGGCAAGACCTCAGGCGGCGTGGTCAACGCGGTCACACGGTCCGGTTCGAACAAGCTGCACGGCAGCGCCTATGAGTTTCTGCGCAACAGCGCTCTGGACGCGCGCAACTACTTCGACGCCGCCGCCATCGCGCCTTTCCGGCGCAATCAGTTCGGAGCCTCGGTGGGCGGGCCTCTGCGCAAAGACAGCACGTTCTACTTCTTCAACTACGAAGGGCTGCGCCAATCGCTCGGAGTCTCGCAGGTCGATCGCGTTCCCTCGGCGAATGCGCGTCAGGGCATCATCTCGGCTGCGAATGGCGGAAATGTGACGGTCGATCCCGCGGCGGTTCCCTATCTGGCCTTCTGGCCGCTGCCGAACGCTGGACTCGATCCTTCGGGCGACATCGGCAACTATCGCGTCGCGACCAACCAGATCGGCAACGAGGACCTCTACACCACCAAGCTCGACCACCACTTCTCGAGCCGCGATGCAGTGGCCGGCACATTTCTCTACGACACGAACTACCTGCATCAGCCCGACTCGCTCAACAATCTCCACTTCAACAACGCCGATGCAAGAACCTTTGCCAGCATTGAAGAGACGCACACGCTGAGCGACAGTTTCCTCAACACAGTCCGCTTTGGCTTCAGCCGCAATCACGCCATCTCGAACACGGCCGGTCCCATCAATCCGCTGGCCGGCGACAATTCGCTGGGCTCGGTTCCGGGCCGGCCGGCGTCGTTTCTGATTGTGCCAAGCTGGTCCAATTTCTATGGCGGCGTGGGCGGTTTCCCGAACTTCGTCATCGGCTGGAACTCGTTCCAGTTGTATGACGACGCGTTTCTCACCCGTGGCGCTCACACCATCAAGTTCGGTTTTGCATTTGAGCGGATGCAGTCCAACAACCTCATGCACTTTACGCAAAACGGCCGTTTTGTGTTTGCCAGCTTCTCTGACTTCCTCACCAACAACCCGCTGGTCTACGGAGTGCAACTGCCGAGCGGCGAAACCGAGCGCGGCATTCGCCAGTCTCTTGCGGGCGGCTACATTCAGGACAACTGGCGTGCCCGGCGCAACCTGACGCTCGACTACGGCCTGCGCTACGAGATCACGACGGTACCGACCGAGGTGCACGGCCGTCTGGCAACCCTGCGCAACATGACCGATACGCAGCTTCATATCGGCGATCCCTACTTCTCGAACCCCACCCTCAAGGATTTCTCGCCGCGCCTCGGCTTCTCCTGGGACCCGGGCGGCGCAGGAAGGACCGTGCTGCGCGGAGGCGCAGGCATCTACGACGTACTGCAACTGCCCTATCTCTATCTGATCAGTTCATCGGGCTCGGCGCCCTTTACGGTGGACCCCACGCTGGTGCATCCCGGCCTTGGGACCTTCCCCAACCAGGCCTACACCCTGGCCACCGCCGCCGTAGCCCAAAACCCACTGGCGACCGAGCGCGTTTCGTATTTCGATCCCAACCCGCCGCGCAGCTTCACCTATAACTGGAATTTCAACGTTGAGCGAGAGCTGGCGAAGAACACCAAGCTGACCGTGGCGTATGTCGGGTCGCGCGGCATCCACCTGCCCTACCACACTGACGATGCGAACATCGTGATGCCCACGGCAACTCCGCAAGGCTACGTCTGGCCTTCGGGCGACGGCTACCAGGCTGGCGCCGTGCTCAATCCGAGTGTCGGCGACATCAACCGAACCGCCTACGATGCCGACTCCTTCTTCCACAGTCTTCAGGCCGGCGTGCAAGGCAAGCTTGGCTATGGCTTGCAGATCAACGGCAACTACACCTGGGGCCGCAGCATCGATACCGGATCGTCCTCCATCGCCGGCGATCAGTTTCTCAACTCGCCGTCGAGCGTGCCGCTGTGGTTCGACCCGAGAACGCGCCGCGGGCTCTCCGACTTCAACCTGAGCCACAACGGCGTGGTCAGCCTGCTGTGGGATTTGCCGAGAATTGGAGCGGGCTCCCGGGTTGCCAGCTGGGCGGTGAACGGCTGGCAGAGCGGCGCCATCTTTCAGGCTGCGAGCGGCGCACCGTTCTCTGTCCTCATCGCCGGCGATCCGCTGGGCATGAACAGCACTGATCCATGGGACTACCCGGATCGCGTCAAGGGCGCCGGATGCAGCTCGCTGGTGAATCCCGGCAATCCGAACAACTACGTGAAGCTGAACTGCTTCACAGCGCCGGTCGAGCAGGTGCAGACCTCAGCAGGCGTGCAGAATCAGATCTACCGCCTGGGCAACGCCGGCCGCAATGAGCTCTCCGGTCCGGGACTGGCCACGCTCGACTTCTCTCTGGTCAAGTCTTCGCGGCTCCCCGGGAGCGATAGAGCCACGCTGGAGTTTCGTGCGGAGGCATTCAATCTGCTGAACAAGAGCAACTTCGCTTCGCCGCTCGACAACAGCACCATCTTCAACCAGGACGGCACGCCCGCCGACGGCGCTGGCGTAGTGGACCAGACGCAGACCACCTCGCGGCAACTGCAGTTTGGGCTGAAGTTCCTGTTCTGAGTCAGGCTGGAAGGCAGCTCGCTTTGGGCTGCCTTCTGTCTCTTCTTCTCGCACCTTTCCACCCAAGGAGATCGATACGATGCAACGCTTCAAAAGCAAGTTGGCCGTCTGGCTTCTGCTGCCGCTGGCAGCGGTACTCTTCGCTGTCCCTTCCTACTCGCAGGCAACCATCGGCGCCGGCGATGGCAAGAACACAGTCTCCGTCGATTTCTACAAGGTCCCGCCGGGCAAGCAGGATGAATGGCTCGCTCTTTACAAGAAGTTCCACTACCCGATCATGCAGTATCAAAAGGAACACGGCCAGGTGATCAGCGAGACGGTTTACACGCGCGCGGTTCACGAATTGAGCCCGTCGTGGGATTTCGCGATCGTGATTGTCGCGCCTCCCGCGGAGAAGCGCCCCAAGGCGGAGTACTCGCGCAGCCAGCTTATCCGCAAGCTCTTCCCTGATGTGGACGATTATGTAAAAGGCGAAAAGGCGCGTTGGTCGTTGACTCTGGAACACTGGGATGAAAGCTGGGTCGAGGTCGACATCGAGAACCATCCTTCGCTCTACGTGCCGTTCTAGAGCGGGGAATCTACCTGTAAGTTCGCACCGCCTTTCTCACTGCATTGACGCGCGGCGTGCTTCTGGCATGCCGCGCCACAACGGAGATCTTCGTGAAGCGCTTCCTTGTTGCTGTTCTTCTGCTTTGTCCGCTCGCAATCCGCGCACAAGCGCCCGTGCCGCCTCTGCGCCTGGTGCAGACGATCGAAATGCCGGAGGTTCCCGCGGGCCCTTACGCAGACCACATGGCCATCGACCTTGTCGGAAAGCGCCTCTTCACTACGCCACAGGCAAACCATGCCGTGGACGTTCTTGATCTTGCAACCGGCAAGGTGCTACACACCATCACCGGCCTCGGCAATCCACACGCAATTTTCTACGCTAGCGAATCCAATCGCCTGCTCGTGACAGACAGCATCGCCGGAGCGCTGCGTGTCTTTGACGCCGCATCCTACGCGGAGATCAAATTGATCGCTCTCCAACCCGGCGCCGACGGCATCGCCTACGACCCGGCCACCGGCATTCTCTACGTCAGCAACGGCGGCGATGAGGCTGGCAAGGACTACTCGCTCATCTCCACTGTCGACGTGAAAAGGGAAGAGAAGACCGGCGACATTCGAGTGGATTCGGCCAGTCTTGAGGCGATGGCAATTGACGAACCCGCCGGCAGACTCTATGTCAATCGGCCTGAAAGCAGCTCGATCGCCGTCGTTGATCTCGCGAAACAAACCGTCATCGCGACCTGGCCGCTGACAAGAGGCAGGCAGAACATGGCCTTCGCCCTCGATCCCGCGCATCATCTTCTTTATGTGGGCTGCAGGGACACGGACGTGCGTGGGAGCATTGTGGTTGTCGACACGGAAACGGGCAAGGAAATCGACAGGCTGCCCATCGGCGGCTGGGTCGACTCCATGTTCCTCGACCCCGGCACTTCGCGCATCTATGCCTCCTGCGGCGTGGGAGAAGTCTTCACCTTCCAACGCGCTCGCAACGGCGGCTACAGGCGGCTTCAGGAGGCTGACACCGCGGTGATGGCCAAGACCTCCCTGTTCTCTCCCGAACTGCGCCGGATTTATGTCGCCGTCCCTCACCTTGGCGGAACGCTGGCCAAGGTGCTGGTATTTCTCACCGAATAATATTGCTGCGGAGTTCTACCGCCGGCACTCAAAGAATCGAATACCTCTCAACATCGGAGCAGCACAGCCGGTCCGCGTCACTCGGTTGGCATCGATTCCCCCTCACCTGACGACCTCGGATTCATCCTGGAACGCCCTAGCGTCAGGCCATCCCCCACTCTTAGTCCATCTGACAGATTTCATGACACTTGCCGACATATCAGTACTGATCCTCTAATATTTCCGCAAGTGGTAGATACTAAGTGCCTTGCTGCTCTTGCCAAGGAGAATCTGACGCGCTTGCACTTTTGATTCGAGCGACGGCCTTTTGGCTCCAATCCCGTGGAGAATCCGCCTCGCCTAATTGTCCTTGGAGCGGGAAATTTGTTTGCCGTTGCTCGGGATTTCTAATTGTCGCCCGTTAGAGTATCCTCTGGCTGAGGTATTACAGGAATGAAGAGTAGCCCGGCCCGCAGAGTCGAACCGGGACCTCATTACCTTCTTGGGAAACGTTATGTACGAGAAGGAGCTTAGTTGTGCCTTGGCAGCTGCCCGCAAAGTTGCAGTCCTTCTGCGATCCGCCTTTCATGCGGGATATCTGGAAGAGTTGGACAAAAAGTTCGGACCCGAAATTCGTCTCCGTCTGATGAACGCATTTCCGGAATATGGTTACAAAGGCGAAGAGACGAGGCCAAATATTCAGTCGCGGGACACCCAGGGCCATCTCTGGCTTGTCGATCCTCACGATGGAACACATGCTGCCGCGAAGGGGCATCGGGGCGCAGCGATATCGATCGCCCTTCTTCGCAAGGGTCTTCCGGTTCTTGGCGTTGTGTTTGCCTACAGTGCCCCGGACGATGAGGGCGACCTGTTCTGGTGGGCAGAGGGCTTGGGACCGCTACGTCGCAATGACAAGAAAATCAAGCGGGAATGGACGGTGTCTCCGAGTGCCGAAATGACAGTACTGATCTCGCAGGATGCCGATGGCGCCGCCTCAGTCAATGCTGCTGTCGCCTATCCGATGCGGTACAGGGGGATTCCGACGGTCAGCGCAAACTGCACTGGACCACAGTTTGGATTTGGGATGGGCGGAGATCCGCCATCCATTTCACCCGCTTCGCGGTCAGCGCTTTGAAGTACTGAAGAAGCGCCGTATAGCTGGCGTCGATACGTTGGTTCTTCGCGAGCGCGAGTGCGGTAGTTTCAGCATTGCACGCGAGTGGACGGATTGGGCTGATCCTGTCTACGACGTCATACCTGGCCGGTTCGATGCAGAGTCTCTGTTCGAACTGGTAACTTTTCTGGAACATATTGAGCGGAGGGAGGAAAAATGTTGACAACCCTCTTTTCTTCTAGTCTACAATCAGACCAGTTGTTAACGTGGTCCGATGACTATACAAAAAGAACCCGCCGCCGTGCTACGAAAACGCCGCGGCGCTCTTGTGCGTCAACTGCCCCCGCTCAAATCGATCCTGCGAGGCTCGCTCATCGAGCGATACAAGCGATGTGGAAAGCCGGGGTGCAAATGCGTCGGTGGGCCAGGGCACGGCCCCAAGTATTATCTGTCGGTAAGCTATCCGGGCCAGCGGCCGCAAATGGATTATGTGCCGCAGGATGCTTATGTAGAAACGGTCGAGTTTCTAGCCAACTATCATCGGAGCCGCGAGATTCTGGAAACAATCTGCGAGATCAACCGCGAATTGTTGCGCCGTCGCGAGGCGCTCTAAAGAGGTGCTATGAGCGAGCCGCCGGCTGCCGTTCGCGCCCTTGTCGATGTGGAATCGGGCGG
>Ga0209517_10004197_pt1 | contig 19073 bp, 16 predicted proteins | sample PeaSoiMetSII2010_FD_187695 | JGI IMG/M metagenome (GOLD analysis project Ga0209517, IMG submission 187695) | Peat soil microbial communities from Weissenstadt, Germany - SII-2010 (SPAdes) (version 2) | ecosystem: Environmental > Terrestrial > Soil > Wetlands > Peat | place: Germany...
CCCGCGCCCGGCCCGAGGAGGTACGCGCTTTGCCACGCGACGCCGCGAAGCGCGTGAAGGCCTCGACCATGCTTTCCGCGGTGGCGTTGCGCTCCAGGTACTCGCGCGCTCCGGCTCGCATAGCGGATACGATGGTTTCGGGATTACTCATCGCCCCGACTGCGAAGATCACGAGATCATTGGTGTTGACGTGAATGAGCTCAATGGCCCGGATGGCCCGCTGCACGTTCTCGGGATCAATATCCACCAGCACAACTTCGGCATGCACGTCCTGAATCTGGCGCAGTAGCGGGTCAGTCTGGCTGGCGGGAAAGCCCACATGGCCAAAGACATTGCGGCCGATTTGGGCATTCTCCAGCCGTTGCTGGAGTGCCTGCAGCCGCTCTTTGTCCTCGGTAAGAAGGGTGACTGCTATCCCGTGCATTAAGAGAGCCTCAACGAACCTGGTATCTGCATGTTATGAAGAGTTTCGCCTTACGCCAAGTGACTCTGGTAACTGAACTCGCAGGCGAAACTCCTTCCAAAACTCGGCCAGATTCCCACTCAGGGCCTGAACGTGCGCAGTGGCGGATAATGCCAAACCGGGAGGAGGGTCCGGGGGTTAAAAGTATTGTATGCAAAATCCGACAGATTGCAAATGACCCGATTGTGCTAGTGGCGAAAATGGTGTGGATTCTTGGAGAACAATTAGGTTTCGGGCTCACATTAGGCGAGACTTTACTTCTTCACCGGCGGTTCCGAATATTCCATTTCCGGCTGATAGGATAGTTCCTAGAGCCAACTGTGCCATCCCGAACGGAACGTCCAGCAAACCAAAACCCCAGCCCCCCGAGCGGAAAAATCCAATTGTCCGCCACGCTGCGCGCCCTGCGCCATCGCAACTTCCAGCTTTTTTTCAGCGGCCAGCTTATCTCGCTGATCGGAACCTGGATGCAAACCGTCGCTCAAGCTTGGCTGGTTTATCGCTTGACCGGTTCTTCTCTGCTGCTCGGTTCGGTCGGATTTGCCAGCCAGTTTCCCGTGTTTCTCGTCGCTCCTCTCGGCGGCATTGTGGCCGACCATTACAACCGGCAACGAGTCGTGATTACGACTCAAGTCTCTTCCATGGTTCTCGCCCTTATTCTTGCGGCACTGACCCTTACTGGGGCGGTCCAGGTATGGCACATCTTTGTCCTGGCCGCTCTCCTGGGAGTTGTAAATGCCTTCGACATCCCTGGCCGGCAGGCGTTTCTGGTCGATATGGTGGGCAAGGGGGACCTGATGAACGCCATTGCGCTGAACTCTTCCATGTTCAATGGCGCACGCATCATCGGCCCCGCAGTTGCCGGAATTCTGGTGGCCCGCATCGGGGAGGGCTGGTGCTTCTTCGCCAACGGTGTGAGCTACATCGCCGTCATCGTGGGTCTGTGGCTGATGCGAGTGCACCCGCCGTCCTATGCGGATGACCAGGTCTCGCCGCTGGCGCATATCATCGAAGGCTTCCGCTTCGTGAGCCGGACCGGACCCATCCGCGCCATCCTGCTGCTCCTGGGACTGGTCAGCCTGGTGGCGATGCCCTACACCGTGTTGATGCCCATCTTCGCTGACCGCATCCTGCATGGTGGCGCGCGCGAACTGGGCATACTAATGGGTGCAACCGGCGTTGGAGCCTTGCTCGGAGCCCTTACGCTCGCGGCCAAAACCGGCGTTCATGGGCTGGGACGCTGGGTGGCGTTTTCTTGCGGCGGTTTCGGCATCTGCCTGATTTTGTTTTCCTTCTCTCGCAATTTCTGGCTCTCCACCGGACTCCTCCTGCCGGTCGGATTCTTCATGATGTTGCAGATGTCTTCCTCCAACACGCTCATTCAGGCCATGGTCCCCGACCATCTGCGCGGGCGAGTCATGGCGGTGTATTCGATGATGTTCATGGGCATGGCCCCCTTCGGTGCATTGTTCGCCGGCGCACTCGCCGACCGCTTGGGAGCACCGATCACCGTTGCTATGGGGGCCGTTGCCGCGGTCGGGGGCGCGGGACTGTTTGGATTGCAGTTGCCGAAGATCCGTGTCGAGGCGCGCCGGCTCATTGTGGCTCAGGGTTTAGCCGGAGGTGAACCCGCAGATGCAATGACCGCCCGTGTGGTGGAGGACTAGAAGGTAGGAAGCCGTCCACTTCCCATCCGGCAGTCCGACCACCTACAATGCAGAGGTTCTCGATTCGATCCGCAAATGCCACTTCCCGCCGGAACCAAACTCGGCCCCTACGAAATCGTCTCGCCGATCGGGGCTGGCGGCATGGGCGAAGTTTACCGCGCCCGCGACGCCCGTCTGGCCCGCGACGTGGCCATCAAAGTTCTTCCCGCAGCTTTCTCGCGTGATCCCGAGCGTCTGCGCCGGTTCGAGCAGGAGGCCCGCGCCACCGCCGCCCTAAATCATCCCAACATTCTCGCGATTTTCGACATCGGCACTCACGAAGAATCTCTGTATGTGGTGACGGAGCTTCTCGAAGGAGAAACGCTTCGCCAGCGCATCCAGTCCAGCCCGGTGCCCGCGCGCAAGTCGACCGACTATGCCCTGCAAATCTCACGTGGGCTTGCCGCCGCACACGATCAAGGCATCACTCATCGCGATCTCAAGCCGGAGAATGTTTTCCTAACCAAAGACGGACGGATCAAGATTCTCGATTTCGGTTTGGCCAAGCTTGCGCAGCCGGAGAAAACCACATCCGGCGCGGATACTCCCACGATGGCTTTGCAGACCGAACCCGGCCTGGTTCTGGGTACGGTTGGCTACATGTCCCCCGAACAGGTTCGCGGAAAGAATGCCGACCCACGTTCCGACATCTTCAGTCTGGGTGCAATCCTGTACGAGATGGTCTCGGGCAAACGCGCCTTTCACGGCGACACCGCTGCCGACACCATGAGCGCAATTCTGAAAGCTGAACCGCTTCTGCTTACTGAAGCCCAACCGAATGTCCCGCCAGGACTGGCACGCATCGTCGAGCATTGTCTGGAGAAGGATGCCGCCAACCGTTTTCAGTCGGCCCGCGACGTGGCGTTCGCGCTGGAGGCGTTCAGCGGGTCGGGTAGCACCAGCTCCGCAGTGCCGCCGCTCGCCGCCTCGACCAGCCGGCGGCACGTCTCTGCGGTGGCTGCGATTTGCACTGGGCTGGTGCTCGCCGCGGCCGCTTTCTTCATTGCTCGCCTCACCGTACCCGCCGGCGAACTCCCGACATTCAAGCAGCTCACTTTCCCACGGGGAGATATCCAAACGGCGCGTTTCGGGCCGGATGGGGAAACTATCATCTATTCGGCGGCATGGCGAGGCAAACCGATCGAGCTGTTCTCCACCCGTATCGAAGGGGGCGAGTCTCGGGCGCTCGGTCTGCCGGATTCCGATCTTCTCGGAGTTTCGTCGAGCGGTGAACTCGCCGTGCGGCTTACGCCCCGTTTTTATAGCGCGTACTCGATCTCCGGCACGCTGGCGCGCACCATGCTTTCCGGAGGCACACCCCGTCCGGTGGAGAATGATATTGAGTTCGCCGATTGGTCTCCAGATGGCAAAGACATCGCGGTCGTTCGCCGGGTCGCGGGGCGCACCCGGCTGGAGTTTCCCGTAGGTAAGGTGCTTTACGAAACCGTGGGCTGGATCGGCAATCCCCGGTTTTCGCCGAAGGGCGATTCCATCGCTTTCATCGATCACGTATCGCTATGGGGTGATCCCGGTTTTATCGCAGTGGTTGATCTGGCCGGTAGTAAGAAAGTGCTTACGCCACTGTTCGACAGCGCCCAGGGGCTGGCGTGGTCGTCGAACGGCGAAGAGATTTGGTTTACCGCCACGCCTGGCGGAGGTGCGCGCGCCTTGCGCGCGGTTTCTCTGCGTGGCCGGGAAAGATTGATTTATCGCATCCCCGGCATACTTAATTTGTTCGACATTTCCCGCGCCGGCAAGGTGCTTTTGGCAAAGGATGACTGGAGGGTCGGCATTATCGCGCTGCCTCCCGGCTCCAGCAAAGAGGAAGATCTTTCCTGGGCGGACTTTTCCGCCATCCGCGACCTTTCGAGCGACGGCAAGCTGCTGCTATTCGATGAATCCGGTGAAGCGGGCGGGCTCAAGGGAGGAATTTATCTGCGCAAGATGGATGGCTCGGCGCCGGTCCGGCTCGCCGATGGCAACTCCAATTCGCTCTCGGCCGATTCCAAGTGGGTAATGGGCCTTACCGGAGCTGACCTCAACAATCTGATATTCCTACCCGCCGGCACCGGACAGGCACAAATCGTGAATCTCGGAACCATGGGCTATCACTGGGGCAACTGGCTGCCCAACGGGAAGCAGGTTCTGTTCGTCGGCAACGAACAAGGTCAAGGCAGCCGTATCTACTTGATGGACACCCCGAAGGGCAAGCCTCGACCGGTGACCGCCGAGGGCATTGGCGTCGTCAACTATACTCACTTCGTTTCTCCCGATGGCCAATCGTTTCTGGGTTTGGACGCGGACCGGAATTCGCAGGTTTATTCCGTTCAGTCTGGCGAAGGCAAGCCGGTGCCCGGTTTGAATCCGGGAGAGGTCGCTTTCGGCTGGACCGGGGATGGCAAGAGCGTTTACGTCTATCGCCCAGCCGTGCCCGCGCTGGTGTATCGCGTCGAACTGAGCACCGGACACCGTCAACTTTGGAAGGAACTCAATCCTCCCGATCCGGCTGGAATCAATTTCATCCGCACGCCTCACATCTCAGCTGACGGCAAAGCCTATGCCTACAATTACAACCGGGTTTTGTCCGAGCTATTCTTGGTGGATGGCTTGAAGTAGGAACGTAGGCGCGGGCGTCCTCGCCCCGCGCGAGTTTTGAAATTCCTTTGTGAACCTTTGTGTCCTTTGAGGTCACTGATTTTATTTCGTCGCTACTGTCCCGAACGGAACTCCCGAAATACTTCCAGCAGCGAGCTGTGGGCGAACGGCGCCGGCGCCAGCGTCAGGACGAGCATGATCACAGCAAAGACCGCCAGCCAGCGTCTTCCACCCGTCACTTCCGGCCACTCCGCGACGATGGGATGCCGCATGCCGCTGATCCGCAGCAGAATCGCCCACACCAGCCAGCCCGCCCAGAAGTAAAGCGCCATAGGAATCAGCGCCAGGATGGTGAGCCGCGAAATCTGCTTGTGGGCGCGGGGCGCGATGGAGAACACGACGTGCCCGCCATCGAGTTGTCCGCCGGGAAGAAGATTGAGCGCGGTGGCGAACATTCCCACCCAGGCTGCGATTGCGGTGGGATGAAAATACATGTTCTGCAGTGGCAAAGATCCTCCATGCCCAGCTGTGCGCTGAAGCATGGCCGACATCACCCGGAAGATCAACGGATATCCCAACTGAACATCCGGATCCACTACGGCTGCCGGCATCAGTTTCGACAGTGGCAAAGCAAAAATCAGCACGGTCGTGGCGACCACGAATCCTGCGATGGGTCCAGCAATGCCGATGTCAAACAACGCAGTGCGTGAGCGAATGGGCGAGCGGATGCGGATGAAGGCTCCCAGCGTACCGATCAGCGTTGGCGCGGGAATGAAGAACGGCAGCGTCGCGTTCACCCCGTAGTAAACGCAGTAAAGATAATGCCCCATCTCGTGCGCCATCAGGATCAGCAGCAACGTGCCAGCGAAGGGCAATCCCAAAAGCAGCCGCGACGGTTGCGACAACGCCCAACGCGCAGGAAAAAACGGAAGATCATCCTCTGACAGCGAGAACGCCGGACGGCTGTGCTGGAAGTTGTATTCCATCCGCGAGCCCACTACCAGCGTGGTGAACACGGTCACCAGGAGTAGAAGAATGTGCAGCCAATACCGCTGCCGGGGTCGGGGAACATAAAGCACCTGCAGGGGAGGCGCAAAACCGGTTTCCGCAGGCGCTGGAGGAACAAGATCAGACATGAAAATTCAAAATTCGAGGAGACAAAATTTTCCGCAGTAGTTGGATGCTGCCATCGCGGGCCGGGACGCGGAAACCCGCGCATCCCAATCAGTCGATGGACTGCAACTCCTTGCCTGGTTTGAAGCGCACCGCCTTGCCCGGCGGAATGGAAACCTCGGCCCCGGTGCGCGGATTGCGCCCGATGCCGGTCTTGCGCGGCCGCACGTTGAACACGCCAAATCCGCGCAGTTCGATGCGGTCTCCCTTGGTCAGCGACCGCTTCATGCTTTCAAACACGGTTTCCACGGCCAACTCGGCCTTGGTCTTGGTGATTCCGGTTTTGTTGACCACTTCGTTGATGATGTCGAGCTTAATCACAAGCGGCTCCTGCGTCGGGATGGTTGCGATGCTACCAAGTTATTGATGCTAAGGAAGATATGGGCGATTGTCAACCGGGAGGTATCGGTAATAGGACGGCCGCACCGCTGAGGTTAGAAAGCGGAAGAGCTGAAAGGCGAAATCCTACTTTCCGTTCTCGCCTTCCTTGTACATGTACTTGATCGAAGGCTTGTAGATCATCAGGTTAGCGGCGCCGTTGCGGGTTACCTTGATGCAGCTCTTGTCGTACCACTCGATGACCCCGTGCACCTGTTCGCCATCGCGCAGCACAATGACCATGGGGGTTTTCGACTGCATCTGCTTTTGGTAATAGAAGTTTTCTGCGTTGGTCTGCTCGGGTGGAGATGCCTTCCTGCCGCCGCCTCCGTTGCGGTCGCCGCCGCGGTCACCCCGTTCTGGACGCTCCGCACGCCGCTCCCCGGAAGGTGGCGCGGAATGGTTGTGATCGTTGCGGTTCAGGGAAGGCCGGATCAGCTTACGGTTGGCAAAGCTTTCGGGTTCGATTGTCCGCTCGGCTGGCATGGAATCAATCGCATCTTTCATAACACCACCTGTAGACACGCTGTTAACGCGGGCCACATCACACGGCGCGACGGTGATTGTGGGTTTTTGAAGGCGTGAACTTGCCAATAACCTAGCACAGGAGCCGCCGGATGACAATGCTCATGTGGTGGGTGCACAAGCAGTTAGCAATTGGCATTTAGTCGTTTTGGGAGTTTCGTCGGGCAGGCCGTCACTGGAGCCGCTGTGTGCTAAATGCTAATTGCCAAGTGCTAAGTGCTGCCTACGGCAAACGCATCCAGCGAGAGCGACCGCAACAGATTTCGCCGCATGCCTCGCTCCACTTCCGCCAGACCCTCCGCCGCCGAGGCAATCCAGTCAAAGCTGGCCGCTTCCGCCAGCTTCCGCAACTCACCTTCAATGTCCGTATTGTGTACCGACTCCGGCGTTCCGGAGTTGATGAACAGCAAGTCCTGCAGCAACGAGTAGAGCGTTCGCAGAAGCCGCTCGGTTTTCTCCCGGCCCTCGGCTCCGGCCCGGTAAGTTTCGGTGACTTTAAACAGCTCACTGTGGTCCGCGGCGCCCAACGCAGAATTGAGAATGGTCAGAGCGTGCTGGCGGGCCGCAGTGTACGCCACCAGATCGAAGCTGCGCGCCCGGCCCACCGCTCCCTCGCTCAGGCGTGCAACCAGGGCTCGCTGTTTCGGACTCCAGTCGGGCCGCTGTTTGGCAAGATAGTGTTCCACCTCTTCCGTGGGCAGCGCGTTCAGTCCGACGACCATAGAACGCGAACGGATGGTGGGCAGCAGCTCGCCGGCATTCTCAGCCAGCAAGAAGATGGTCGCGAACTCGGGTGGCTCTTCGAGCACCTTCAGCAAAGAATTAGCAGCCTCCTTCATGAAAGCCGAATCGGTGAAGATGTAAACCCGTTCCTGGGCATCTCCGGGCCGGTAATAGATGGTCTCGATGAGGCGCCGCACCTGGTCAACCTTGATCATCATCTGCGGCGGATCCGGAGGGATCACCAGCACGTCGGGATGGGTCTGCACAAACATCCGCGTCTCTTTCTTGTCAGCCTCGCGCAGGTTTTCCCGCGCTTCCACCGCTTCCGCAGTACGGGCTGCGAGATCTTCCGATTGGGCAATTCGCACGCAATTGGAACACTGGCCACAAAAGTCGGGAAGGCCAGCGGTGGTAGTTCGGTCCAGGCAATTCATCGCCTTTGCCAGCATGAGCGCCAGCGTGTACTTGCCGGAGCCCGCCGGGCCCGCGAGGATCACAGCTTGGGGAAAGCGCTTGCGCGAAAGCATCTCGCGTAAGTGAGCCACCACGTCCGAGTTGCCATAGAAATCAGAGAAAGGCATGTTGGGAGCAATCAGCACTCAGCATTCAGCACTCAGCCACTTCTTCGTCATTCGCGCATTCGACATTCTACCGTGATCACCTGGAACCTGAACGGCTGAGTGCTGACAGCTGAGTGCTGACGGCTATCTTCAACTTTCTTCGCACTACCTCCACGATATGCTTGTGCGTTTCTCCTGGCGTTCCGCGCGCGTTTACCACCACCATCCGCTGTGGCTCGCGCTGAGCAATTGCCAGATACGAATTCCGCACCCGACCAAAAAAAGCGCGGCTCTCCTGCTCGAAACGGTTCTCATCGTGTTCCGAGCGCTTGTGTCCTGGCGTGCTCGCTTTGTTGCGGCGCCGGGCACGCTCCACGCTCATCACCGGGTCGGAGTCCATCAGAACGGTGAGGTCAGGCTGCATATCTCCACACAGGGCGCGGTGCAGCGCCAGCACCGGTTCGCTGCCGAGTCTTCGACCACCACCCTGATAAGCCTCGCTCGAATCGGTAAAGCGATCGCACAATACGATGTGACCCTCGCCGATCGCAGGTTGGATGACCTCTTTGATGTGCTGGGCGCGTGAGGCAAACATCAGAGCCAGTTCGGCCAGCGGCGCCAGCGCCGAAGTGCCAGTGTCGAGCAGAAGGCGGCGAATTTTTTCTCCAGTCGGCGTGCCGCCAGGTTCGCGGGTCACGACCACCGATAGATGTTGCGCGCGCAACACCGCTGCCAGCTTCTCCAGTTGCGTGCTCTTGCCGCATCCGTCGAGCCCTTCGAAAGTAATGAATTTGCCGCGCTGGGGATGAGCCGACACGCCGAAATCATAGCAGAGCGACCCACGGTCACGAACTTGGGCGTGAATCGGATCACAATACTTAACCGTAAGTATTGAAACGTTTCTGTTATATTCGGAGTTCTCGATTCACTGCTGCAAAGACCCAGGGAGATTCAAATGAATTGTTCCGGCCGTGTCTGGTCGTGGCTGTTGTTCTTCTTGATCGTGAGTGTTCCCGCCTTCGCGCAAAACTCCTCCGCCGCGAAATCCGCTGCTCCAACCATCACCATTGCAGTCGATGCCAGTGACGCGCCCCGCAAGATCATCCACGCACAGCTGACGATTCCCGCCTCCCCAGGTTCCTTGACTCTCTACTATCCCAAGTGGATTCCCGGTGAGCACGGTCCCACCGGCCCGATTCAGGAACTCACCGGAGTCAAATTCTCCGCCAACGGAGAGCCCCTCACGTGGCGCCGCGACCTGCTCGACGGATGGACCTTCCACGTCGACGTGCCTCAGGGAGTCTCGCTGGTGAACGTGTCCCTGGACTACGCCGCGCCCGCAGGCGACGGCGGTATTTATACCGGCGGCATGTCAGCGACCGAAAAGATGACGGTGCTGAACTGGAACACGGTTCTGCTCTATCCGGCCAACTGGACTTCCGACGAACTGACCTATTTGGCCAGCGTGCGGCTTCCCGCAGGATGGAAGTTCGGTACGCCACTGCCGGTGGCTTCGCAGGCTGGCGCCGAAATCAAATTCAGTCCGGCTTCTCTGACCACGCTGGTGGATTCGCCCGTGATCGCCGGCGAATACTTGCGCATTGTCCCACTTGCGGAAAATCCAACCCAGGAAATGGACATCGCCGCCGACAGCGCCGCTGCCCTTGACGCGCCCGCCGAAGTCCTCGACAGTTACAAGAGCCTCACCGATCAGGCATTCAAGCTTTTCGGCGCCCGGCATTTCCGCGACTACCACTTTGTCTATAGCCTCAGCGACCACGTCGCGCACTTCGGTTTGGAACATCACGAATCGAACGACAGCCGCGTCGATGAGCGCGGCCTGGTTGATCCTGAGCATCGCATTTATAATGCCGGCCTGCTCACTCACGAGTATGTGCATTCGTGGAATGGAAAATACCGCCGACCCGCAGACCTGGCCACTCCTGACTACGAAAAGCCCATGCAGACCGACCTGCTATGGGTGTACGAGGGCCTCACTTCGTATCTCGGGGACCTGCTCAGTGCGCGCAGTGGGCTCCGCACCCCGGAGCAATACCGCGATGCGTTGGCCCTGATCGCTGCACGTCTTGACCATCTCCCCGGACGCAGTTGGCGCAACCTGCAAGATACTGCCGACGGTGTGCCCGCCATGCAGGACGCCCCCGACCAGTGGGAGTCCTGGCGGCGCGAGCTCGACTATTACGATGAAGACGTTCTGAACTGGCTGTGGGTAGACACCATCCTCCGCCAGCAAACCCACAGCAAGAAATCAATGGACGATTTCTGCCATCTTTTCCATGGCGGGCAGAGCGGACCGCCGGCGGTAAACACTTACACTTTTGACGACGTGGTCAACGCTCTGAACCAGGTCACCGCCTATGACTGGCGCGGATTCTGGACGGAACGCCTGACCAACCACGGACCCGGTGCTCCACTCTCGGGCATCGAACGCAGTGGCTGGAAGCTGGTTTATGACGACACGCCGTCGGAACTCTTCCGCATCGAAGAGCGCTACCACGACCAGATCGACGCAGCCTACTCGATCGGGCTTCTGCTCAAGCAGGACGGTACTATTATCGACGCGATTGAAGGCATGCCTGCCGCGAAAGCCGGTATTGGTCCGGGAATGAAGGTGGCTGCAGTGAACGGCCGCCGCTTCTCAGCCGATGTCCTGCACGATGCGCTCCGGGACGCGTCCGCACCCCTGGCGCTGCTGGTGGAGAACACGGAATATTTCAAGACTTACAACCTCGACTATCACGGCGGAGAGAAGTATCCTCATCTGGCGCGCGAGCCGTCGAAGCCGGATGTGTTGAGCGACATCATCAAGCCACGGTGAGGCGGAAAGTGCTCAGTGCAGGGGCAGATTTCTGGCCGTTCGCTGCGCCCTGTGCGGCTATTCCTGGTCTTCAACTCCCGCAAATAGGTCTGTCTCCGGCTGAACCAGTTTCGAACTCATCGACGCGGCCAGGTGAAATCGCTCCTGGCCGCCATACTGTCGCATGCGGGATTCGAACATGGTGAACAGCGGCGCCTGCGTAGTGTGTGCTTTGAAGGCCCGCAGCTTGGTTTCGAGGTACTGACCAACCTCGATCACGGTCGTCGTCGAAGACGGCGTCACCGGCTGCCGGTCGGGCAGAGTGAAGTTTGCGGTTGCGTGGTACAGCTTTTGCGCCCGGTGGGGGCGGATGCGGTCGCTAAATTGGCCGGGATAGCGGTTACTCCGTCCCGCCCAGTGAAATGCAAGCGTGGCAAAGATCGAAGCCATGGAGTGATCGGTGTGGCCCGTGACTCCGCCCTCCGGCCCAAACGTGAGCACAACCTGGGGACGAAACTCCCGGATCTTTAAGGTGAGGTCACGAGCCACCTTGTCGGCCTCCATCCGATGGAGTTGTCCGTCGGGATAGTCGAGCACGATTCCGTGCTTCACCTTGAGTATTGCGCAGGCAGCAGCGAACTCCCCCCGCCTCAGGTCAGCCAATTCCAGGTCATTCTTGGCGCTCCGGCGATGGGTCGCGGCTTGGCCGGGCGTGAGGCAGACTACGCAGGTTTCGACTCCGCGGCCGGCATAGAGCTGTAAACAGCCGCCAAAATTGCCCGCCTCGTCATCAGGATGCGCCGTCACACACATCATACGAAGCATGGTCCATTGTAAATCGCAGCACGGAATGCAATCCGAAGGAGAAATTGTGCAAGCTTTTGCACCGGACGCCCCGCTGCTCCACGAAGTGCTTTCCCCGGTGACGATTTCGCACTAGAATATGACGGCTCGGGTGTCCAGGTCCGGTCCGGGCGAAAACGCACGTTCCCCCTGGAAAAGGACAGGCCAGTGCACGTTCTTGTGACGTCTGACACGCTGAGTGGGGTGTGGACCTACACTCAGGAACTGGTCGCCGGACTCATCAGCCGTGGCGCTCGCGTCACTCTCGTCAGCCTCGGGGACATCCCGCTTCCGCAGCAAACATCGTGGATGGACAATTTATCCGGCCTTGACTACCGGCCAACTGCCTTCTGTCTGGACTGGATGCAGGAAGGCCAGCGCGATTTCGTCGACTCCTGCCAGTATTTGACCAGCCTGGTCAGAGAGCTTAAGCCCGACCTGCTGCACCTGAATCACTTGTGCTATGGCGGCCTGCCGGTTAAAACTCCGCGCATCGTGGTCGCCCACGGCGATCTGATCAGTTGGTGGCAGGCGGTGCACGGCCATGAGCCCGAGGAGAGCCGCTGGCTGCGCTGGTATCGTGACCTGGTCACCGACGGCTTGTCGCAAGCCAGCATGGTGGTGGCGCCTTCACTGTGGATGCTGGATACGATTCGCGATTGCTACGCTCAGCCGCGGCGTGAAGCTGTAATTTACAATGGCCGCAATCCGGTATCGTTCAATCCCTACGTGAGTAAGAACGATTCAGTGCTCGCCGTGGGTCGGCTGCGGGATGCAGGCAAACAGATATCGCTGCTGACACAACACGCTCACCCGCTGCCGGTTTGCATTGTAAACTGCGACGAGTCAGCCCCAGTCCCGCGCATTCCCATTTCTGCCGATGTCAAGCTGGCCGCCGATCCCGCCAGCATTTCTTTGAAAGGGGCACAGACCGAAGCTCAGCTCCGCATGCTTTACAGCCGGGCTGCGATCTTCGTCGCTACTTCGCGCTATGAGCCTTTCGGGCTGGCTGCGCTGGAAGCTGCGTTCTCTCGTTGCGCCATCGTCGCCAACGACATTGCTTCGTTTCGCGAGATTTGGGGCGACGCCGCGATTTACTTTCGTGAGAACGACGCCGCCAGCCTCGCCGGCGTGATTCGCCAATTACACGAGCAGCGCGACCTCTGCCGTGGCTATGCAGCCCGCGCCTTCCAACGCGCCCGCGAATGCTTCACCGCCCGCCGCATGACCGACGAATATCTGAAGCTGTATCACCGCACTTTGCAGGCAGAAGTTCGGGCCGCGTGACGTAGCTTTCAGCTCTCAGCCATCAGCTCTCAGCTCTCAGCTTGAGTCCCAAGAGACTTTGCTTGGAGCGGTGCCGGCGATAGTGGGCTGAAAGCCGACGGCTGATAGCTGACAGCTTCTCGTGATATCTTTCCTGTCGAACCCTTCTTCAGAAAAGAGGCCTCATGGCTACTGTAAAGATCACCGTCCGTCCCAACGGACCCTATCGTGTGGAAGCTCCCGAAGGCACTATCGAACTGGTCGATGTCAACGGCAACAAATACGACCTCACGGGCAAACCGGCTTTTTCGTTGTGCCGGTGTGGCGGATCCGTCAATAAACCATTCTGCGACGGCACCCACAGCAAGATTGGCTTCCAGGGAGCGGAGTTGGCAGTCCAGAAGCAAGGAACTTAGGAGTCATCACGAACCGCGCAGACGCCCTCGGCAGGGCTTTCGCCGGCATGCTAATGTATCGTCTTCGTCTTCCGCGACATGTAATCCATCAGCAAGTACTGGCCCAGAGTGTATGGGGTCGTGAAGTACGCTTTGCCGCGGCACATCTCGGTGACTTTCTGCACGAACTGCACCAGGCCATAATCCGATGCCAGCATAAACGTGTTGATCATCACGCCCGCCCGCTTGCACTTGGAAACTTCTTCGAGCGTCTGACTCACCACCAGCGGATCGAGCCCAAAGGCGTTCTTGTAGATGCGGCCATCTTCAAGTGTCAGTGCCGACGGCTTTCCGTCCGTAATCATCACAATCTGCTTCATGTCTTTTCTCTGGCGCTGCAAAATCCTCTGCGCCAGTCGTAGCCCCTCGCGCGTGTTGGTGTAGTACGGCCCAACCTTGACTCGGGCTAGTTGCGACAGCGGCACTTCTTCAGCCGAATCGTGGAACAGAATCAGCGACAGTGAATCCCCGGGATACTGCGTCCGAATCAGATGCGAGAGCGCCATCGCAACTTTCTTTGCTGGCGTGAAGCGGTCCTCACCATAAAGAATCATGGAGTGCGAGCAATCCAGCATCAACACCGTCGCACACGACGACTGGTACTCGCACTGGTGCACTTGCAAATCGGAGTATTCGATGTTCAACGGCAGCTGCACGCCTTCGCGCTGAATGGCGCTGGAGAGCGTCGCCGTGATGTCGAGGTTCAGCGTGTCGCCGAATTCGTACACCCGCGAAGCGCCGCTGGCCTCTACTCCGGTGGCCATATCGCGCGTATCGTGACGGCCAAAATTTGATTTTCCCAGCGATCCCATAAGATCGCGCAGCGTCTTGAAGCCCAGGAAATCCAGGCTCTTGTCCGTGATCTCAAACTTCACTTGCGGCTGCGCCTCGCCTACCTGGCCGCCCACACTCGAGCGCTGCGCGGGATCATGCGGCTGATCTTCAAATGGACGATCAATACTGATGTAGTCTTCCTGCTGCATACGCTCGATCAGTTGCTCGATCAACTCATCCAGCCTGCCTTCCAGCTGCATTCGTTGCAACTGCTCCCGCATTTGCTCGTCGAGCAAGTCCCGGTTCATCAATGCCTGCTCAATCGCCTGGCGAAGATCGTCCAGGGTTTGCTCGCCTTCAGGGAAGTCGTCGTAGAGATAATTCTGGAAACCACTCTGCAGCAGGAAGTCAGAGAGGGCGCCGAGCAGGTCCTCCAGGCTCATCTCACCGGCGGGATCAGGAACGTATTTGCTGTAGCGGATGCGCTTCATAAGAACCGTCGTTGGTCGTCGGTCCTTGGTCGTTCGCGTAACCACCCGCTTTCAACAGGAGGGGTTGGCCAACGACCGACGACGAACGACCCACGGCTAGTTAAACGGTCGTCTCGGCCTGTACGGCGGCGTATCTTCGCGCTCAAAATGCTTCTCCGCAGGTTTCGGCTGCTTCTCTCCCGCCGTGAAGATGCGCTCCTCATTTCGTCCGATGCGCTTGTGCGCATGCAGACCTTCGAGGATGAACTCTGCCGCCGAGACCTGCGTCTCCGGCGTGTCTTTCGGCCCAACGTTCAGCTTCACCAATTTTTCCATCAGGCCTTGAATGCCGCGCAGTGACGGCAAGGCCTCACCTGCGCCGGCTGCATCCGCCAGCTGAATTTCCCCGCCCAGATCGAACCATTGCACCACCTGCTGCATGTCCACACCCTTGAAATAGCCGTCGTAAGCCTTGGCCACGGCGGTACGAATCAGTTCACGGCCCACGAAGTCGGCGCCTTTCATCTCGCCTTCATATTCCAGTTCAAGTTTGCCGGTGATCGCCGGCATGGCAGCGTACACATCGCCAATGCGCGGCACCACGAGCTTCTCGTCATGCTTGATCGCGCGCCGCTCGGCATTTGAAATCACGTTCTCCATGCACGAAATCGGCAAACGCTGGCTCACGCCCGACCGCTTGTCGACTTTCTTGTCTTCGCGGGCGGCAAATGCGATCCGCTCGATGACCTCCTGGACATACTTCGGAACGTGCACCTTGTGCCCGTTGCGCTCAGTCCAGGCTTCTTGGGTGGTGATCGCGATCCCTTCTTCCACCGATGCGGGATAGTGGGTGCGAATCTCGGAGCCGATGCGGTCTTTCAGTGGCGTGATGATTTTTCCTCGCGCCGTGTAGTCCTCCGGGTTCGCGCTGAACACTAGCGCAACGTCGAGCGGCAGCCGGAGGGGATACCCCTTAATCTGTACATCGCCCTCTTGCATGATGTTGAACAAGCCGACCTGAATTTTTCCCGCCAGGTCGGGTAGTTCGTTGATGGCAAAAATCCCGCGGTTGGCCCGTGGCAGCAGCCCGTAGTGAACGGTCATCTCGCTGCTAAGTTCGTGGCCGCCGCGCGCCGCCTTGATGGGATCGATGTCGCCGATCAGATCGGCAATGGTCACATCCGGAGTTGCAAGCTTTTCCACGTAGCGTTCGTCCGGCGTCAGATAAGCGATCGGCGTAGTATCGCCGAGCTGCGCGATCTTGTCGCGACAAGGGCGGCAGATCGGTGAATAAGGGTTGTCGTGGATTTCGCATCCCGCCACGTAGGGCATTTGAGGGTCGAGCAGGGTGGTGAGAGCGCGAAGAATGCGGCTCTTGGCTTGTCCGCGTAGCCCCAGCAGAATAAAATTATGCCGCGAAAGAATCGCATTGACGATCTGCGGCACCACGGTATCGTCATAACCGACGATTCCCGGGAAAATCGTTCCCCCTTGGCGCAGTTTCACCACTAGGTTGTCGCGCAGTTCGTCCTTTACCCGGCGCGTCCGCAGGGCTGGTTCGGAAAACATACTTTGTTGCAATTCGCCGAGCGTCCGCGGAAGACTCATGATCAGAAAACCTCAGGAAGAACGACTTCGTTTTTTCGATTATACGCCGCGCGCTTAGCTGGCATGGCCATTCCCGCCGGCCTTGCGGCGCACGTGCAGGGTGCGGCGCACATTGGGCAGGATGTTTTCAAAGAAAATGATCACGGCTTGCAGGCGCTCCGGTTCGGATTTCATCCCCAGCAACGTCTGCTTGAAGTCGAGATCGAGAGGCAACGATCCCGCCAGGTGAAACGACAGCTCCTGTGCATTCACGTCGGATACGCTCTCCGGTTCTGATCCCGCCAATTTCATAATCTCGCCATGCAGTTCCAGTGCCCGCGAGATTTCCTCCCGCGTAGATGCACCGGGATCATCGCGAAGGTAGAAAACCTCCGCTTGCAGGAACGACCGTTCGGGATGGACCTGCATGACTTCAAAGCGCTGGCGGCCCCGAGTGATGATGTCCATGCGCCCGTCCTCATACTTCTTGACTACGTTGAGGATTTCCGCGGTGCAGCCAATCTCCGCAACTTCTCCATCTTGGGCGCGTACCACGCCGAACGGCTGTTTTCGCTCCAGGCACTCTCCAATCATCTCTTTGTAGCGTGGCTCAAAAACGTGCAGCGGCAAGGGTGCTCCGGGAAGCAGAACCGCATCCAATGGAAACAGCGGCAGAAGGGAACTCAAGTACAGCCTCCGGAAATCAGGCGCCGTAGAGGCGCGGGCATTCCCTGGATTGTACGCCAGAGGTGGCGAGCGTTCTCTGCATCGGGTTCGAGGGTCCTTGACTCGCTCCGCCGGAAAGCATAAAAGCACGAAATGACTCTCTCCGGCAAAGTTGCGGTCATTACCGGTTCTTCGATGGGCATTGGCGAGGCCATCGCCAAACTTTTTGCCGATGAAGGAGCCAGGGTGGTGGTGTTGTCGCGCGATGCCGCGCGCGCCGAAAGCGCCCGTCAGCGCATTGGACACGCCGACCGCACGCTGGCGCTTTCCTGTGATGTGCGCAACCGCGAAGAAATTGATCGTGTGCTGGGCCTGACGCTGCATCACTTTCAACGCGTTGACATCTGGGTGAACAACGCCGGTCATGGTCTGCTCGATTCCGTCGCTCGCGCCGACCCGGCCGCTTATCGCGAAACCTTCGATACCAATTTTTTCGGAGCCCTCCAGGCCATGCAGGCCGTGATTCCGGTGATGAGGCAGCAAGGCGGAGGCACGATCATCAATATCTCCAGTGTCGCCGGACACATTCCGCTTCCTTTTCATGCCATCTACAGCGCCACAAAGTTCGCCATGAACGCGCTGGGTAAGGCGGCACGGGTCGAACTAAAGAAGTCCGGCATCCACGTCGTGACGGTGTGTCCGGGCTATGTGCGAACCGATTTCGGCGCCAACGCGTTGCGGGGAGGAGAGCAGAAGCAAGTCCGGCCGGGTTCAGTCCGCGGCATCAGCGCGGATCGCGTTGCGCAAGCGGTACTGCGTGGGTATGTGAAGCAAAAACGGGAAGTGGTTGTGCCCTGGTATATGCACTTTCCGATTAAGTTGTATCAGCTTTTCCCAGGCTTTATGGAGTGGGCGATGGGCAGGATGCTGAAGCAAAGACCATAACAGTCTCCTGAGTGGTTAGTGCCTCCCACGTTACGCCCGCGAACTGCCCAACTCTATGATTTCAACTCGTCCAGCATGGCCGTCATTTCTGATTGCGCGTGTGTGTTGCCGGTCCGCACGGCGGAGGAAATTCCATCCACCAACATTTTTTTCGCTTCTTCGCGCCGATTAGCGGCCACCAGCGTCTGTGCCGCCATGAAATATCCGGCAGTATAGTCGGGGTGAGTCTCCAGCAGCTTGCCGAACTCTTCCATCGCCCGCTCCGCGTCGCCAGCTTTGGAATACTCCATCGCCAGCCCGTAGCGCGCGAAGGCGTCATTCGGGTCTTGCGAAAGAATCTCACTCAGCATTGCTACGCGATCCATAGCGTCAATCTCTCCCTCCGCGAATCAACTGCCGGAACTCGTCATCGGTCAACAAGCCCCGCTTGGCGATCGCCCGCTTCTTGACTTCCGCCAGAATCGGCCCGCGCTGTTCCGGCTGGATGTTCAGCCCGAGTTCTTTGCATTTCAGGTCGACGCTGTCCAACCCGCTTTTTTTCCCCAACACAATGCTGCGGCGTGCGCTCACCAGTTCCGAAGAATACGGCTCGATCGCCTCCGGCAGATGGAACTGACTTGCCACCGCTCCACTTTCGCGGACGAAGAGATTTTCTCCCACCAGCGGCTTCCAGGCGTCGAGCCTATAGCCTGCGGCCTCGCTCACGGCGGCGGACGCTTCACGCGCTTCGGTTAAATCCAGCGCGACCTCCACGCCGTAAAGGCAGCGCAAGGCCAGCGCGATCTCGCAAATATCTGCGTTACCCGCGCGTTCACCCATGCCGTTAATCGTGCCCTGGATCCATGTCGCTCCGGCTCGGACCGCAGCCACGGCGCATGCCGTCGCCATTCCGAAATCGTCGTGACCGTGCCAATGTACGGGCACGGTCGGCCCCACCCATCGGCAGACCTCGGAAACCAGGAACGCCGCAGCTTCCGGACCGCAGGCGCCAATCGTATCTACTACCACGATTTCCGCCGCGCCGGCGTCCAGCGCCGCCAGGTAAATCTTCTTCAGGAATTCGAGATCGGTGCGCGTGCCATCCACTGCAAAGTACGCGGTCGTGATTCCGTTCTGCTTAGCGAAG
>Ga0209517_10004198_pt1 | contig 19070 bp, 18 predicted proteins | sample PeaSoiMetSII2010_FD_187695 | JGI IMG/M metagenome (GOLD analysis project Ga0209517, IMG submission 187695) | Peat soil microbial communities from Weissenstadt, Germany - SII-2010 (SPAdes) (version 2) | ecosystem: Environmental > Terrestrial > Soil > Wetlands > Peat | place: Germany...
ATTCCGTCCGTTCCAAAGAGAGCCCGTGCCACTAGCGGGCGCCGCCGTTCAGGATCTTTTCGAGCTTCACCCGAACGGCGATGTCGGCCGGCGCATCGATGAGCCTCACCTGCGGATCGCCCACGTTCAGGTGCGTATGAAAGACTTTCTCTCCGGCCACGCCGCTCAAGTCCATCGGATCGGTTTTGACCTGATTGATTGTTCGCACACGATCCTCGGAACCGCGAATTCGCACCTTCAGGGGAGCAAATTGCTGGCTCACAATGCGATAGCTCCCCGGCTTGTTCACAAAGACCGTCTCGACGGGTTCTTCCTTGACGGCCAACTGTTCGAAACGCAGCGTGAGCTGCGAAGGAACCGCGCGATAGAAGACCACTCCCGAGGGCAGGTTCAGATTTCGGCCGCGAATGCTGTAGGTCCGCTCGCCTGCCTGGGCGTCGGATAGGTCCAACACCACGGCCACGGCGGAGAGATTGTCGCGCGAGAGCCGGCCGGCCGCGCCACGGACTTCCAGACGAACGCGGTCGGGAAGATTTCCGCTGATATCCACGTCGTCTCGCATATTCTTGAATTCCACCGGGACCGAAAGGGAGGTGGCCACTTCGGGTTCACGCGCAATCGCGAGCCACAGCCCCACGGCCAGCAGCAGGGCCAGCAGTTTCCAACCCAGGTTTTGAGCGAGCAGCTGTCTCATGACTGATCCAATCCGGGGCGTTGTACTGAAGTGGTTTGCTGCACAGGCACAGGATGACGCTGGGCAGCCACGCCGCGCTTGCCGCGATGCTCCCCCTGGTCGGACAAAAGATGTTCCACGCGCTCGAGCGGGACATCGATTTCAATTTCACCAAACGTCGCCACCGAGACCTTGCCGGTCTCTTCCGACACCACGATCGCGACGCAATCCGATTCTTCGCTGATGCCGAGCGCGGCGCGGTGGCGCGTGCCGAGTTCAGACACCAGCAGAGGATTGGTGGTCAGCGGCAGGAAGCAGGCGGCAGCGCCGATACGGTCGCCCTGGATAATGACGGCGCCATCATGCAACGCCCCACCCGGGTAAAAGATGGAGCACAGCAGATCGCGCGAAACCGCCGCGTCCAGGTTCACGCCGCTCTCGATGAATGTGCGCAGGCCGATCTTGCGTTCCAGAACAATCAAAGCGCCGACCTTGTTTTGCGACATCCGGCTGACTGCCAGCACCACCTCCTGGTTCAGCTCGCGGCGCTCCAGCTGGCTTACGCCCAGAAACGGTCGCCGTCCCAGCCGCGCCAATGCCCGCCGCAGTTCGGACTGAAACATCACGATCACGGCGATGGCGGTGTAGGGCGCCAAGGTCGCCAGGATGGTGTGCAACAGGTCCAGTTTGGCCCAAACCGCCACGCCGTAAATCACGGCTAACACGCCCAGGCCCATGAGGACGTGGACTGCGCGGCGGCCGCGGATAATCAGCAGGAATTGGTAAATGAGGACGGCAACAATGACGATGTCAATCGCCGCAGTGAGGGTGAAGGGCGGTAAGTCAATGAGCGGCGATGGGAAGAATCGCGCCATGCATTACTGTTTCATTGTAGCAAGCGGGGCGAGCGGGGCTGCGGAATATTTTCGGGGTGCCGGGCCTTTGTGACGTGCCGCACCACGGGCAGACCGCCTGCTTGGAGAACGGAGGCACAATCGAGAGCGCCCAGGCGATCGCCGCGCACGAGTCTCCTCGCACGACGAAGCTTCGCTTATGGGACGAGCGACGCGGGTGAGTTCACCGAGGTGAGGCGACTGCGGTTTGTACAGAATTGGAGCGGTAGTGGCCACTGATAAGGTCCCTTGATACCCCGCTGCGAGCTTCACCCATTCGACAATGCCATCGTGCTCTTTCGCCTCCAACTCCCAATAGTGATCATCGATGAACTCTTCGGCATCGTCGGTTAAATAGGATGTCGTTGCAAGAATTGCTTTGGTGGCCTTCCGATGACTTTTAACACCGTACAGTTCACGGACGATTGAAACGCCGACTGGATTACGCAAGGCGTAGCGCTTACATTCGATCAGAATTCTCGACGCGAAGTCAGCTCCGTGCCTCACGGCGATCACATCATATCCTCCATCGCGTGTCGCTTTCGTGAGCTCTACCTCATACCCGAACCGCTTCCATATCTCCGCGACCAGCTGTTCGAATTCCCGAGATCCCATCTGAAGTAATGTTTCAGAGTGGGTAAACGTCTCACGAATGACGCGTTGAAAATCGAAGGATACTGCGACGATCTCCGGCGTATAAATGAGTTCGCCCGGGAATCCTGGCAGCAGGGGGAATGTGGCGCCCCGTCGTTTGTTGCGTCGCTTGTGGATCTTGTGCGATCCAAGGCAAATGTCGCGCCTTCTAATTCGCATAATCCATCCAGTCAGGTTCACCTAATTGTGACCCATTTTGACCCGACGAGCAATGTATGGTTGCACAATATATCGGCTTGTGGGGTCCTGCGTCGAACTTCGGCTGGCGCTTACGCAGCAGCCGTGCCAGCCTTTCGTAGTGAGAGGTGGTTCGGACCAGGAAATGGGCAGGCATCACGCCGAGCGCTGACGTTTCTTTCTAGGCTTGGCTGCGGCACGAAGCTCAGAGAGAAAGGCGTTCGCCGGGCGACTCCGGCCAGCCAGGTAATCGGCGTTACTTTTGCGGATGTGCTCGCGGACCTTGGGATCAGCAATCTCCTGCTGGTCTTGCAACTCGTCGGCTGAAACCTTGGCAACAATTTTGATCACGCGGCCGGACACACTGAATTCAACCCGGTCCCCGGGCTTAATTCCGGCCATGCGCCGGATACTATTCGGCACGGTGATTTCAGCTTTGGGTTTAACGGTGACGGTCATAGTGACATTTTGAGAGTAGCAAGTGTACCGGGGCCGTCAAGGACTTCGGAAGGAAATCGTGCACATCCAACAGTTTTCCTCTCGCTCCCTACCCTCAAGACACTACCTCGAAGTGCTCACGACCGCGAGCTTTGGGTAATTACCTTAGTACCTATCTTGGAGGTGTTCTACCGCCGATCAAACTACAGCGAGGGATTATTGGGTAATATCTCCATATTTGCGTGTGAATCACAGCCCATCGTGGTTGAGGGCCTGCAAAGGGTCCTGGCCGACTGCGACGACCTGGTATTTTCCGGCTGGGCATCCCGCGCCGCTGACGCACTGGAAGCCATCCAGCGCATTCGCCCCGACGTGGTGTTGATCGACGGAAGCGCCGGACTGACGGCTGCCCTTCGGTTGCTCGGAAGTCTCAAAGCTGGTGCGCCGGTGTATAGCGTGCTGTGGGTGGTGGATCTACCCGAGATGGACGCTTTCCGTGCCTTGCAAATCGGCGCGCGCGGCATCCTGAAGAAGACTCTGCCCGTGCCCACGCTTCTGGAATGCCTGCGCGAAGTCGCGGCGGGCCAAATCTGGATGCAGCAATCCGAGCAGGCTACACAGTTCCTGCAGCGCAAGGAAGCGTCGCGCCTGACGCCTCGCGAGAAGGAAGTTGTGCGCCTCATCTGTCAAGGTTTCAGGAACAAGCAAATCGCCGAGAATCTGCACATTACGCCAGGAACAGTCAAAGTTCACTTGATGCACATTTTTGAGAAAACCGGCCTGAAAGACCGGCTGGCTTTGGCCGTTCATGGCCGCGAGCTGGCTGGCGTCGAGGCCGCTGCTGGATCCATGGCTTCGTCGGGAACCAGCGGGCGCTAAAGCCCGCTGCTTCCAGAGTCGATCAGCGTTCAGTGGCAACATCAACCCATCCCCCGGTCGCTTTGGGATACTCGCCGAGCGTGGAGCGGGGATGGCTGCGGGCCCTGGTGCCTTCACTGTCCGACTGTTTCTTTATAGCCCTGGTGGGCTGGCTGTTCATCTTTGGGGCCAGCGGTTGGAAGGCGCTGCTGGGCGACGGCGATTCAGGCTGGCACATTCGCGCGGGCCAGTACATCCTGGCGCATCACGCGGTGCCAACCCAGGACCTGTTTTCCTTCTCCCGCGCCGGCGCCCCCTGGTTCGCCTGGGAATGGCTTACCGATGTGCTGGACGCGGCCTTGTTCCAGGCCGGTGGGCTGAAGGCGATTGTTCTCGCCGCCGGATTGATCATCGGAATTTTTGCGACCGTGGTGCTGCGTTATATGTTGTGGCGCGGCGCCAACGCGCTCATCGCTCTATTCATGACGTTGCTGGTGGCCGGCGCCTCATCGATGCACTTTCTGGCACGCCCGCATGTATTCACCTTGTTGCTGGTGCCGGTTTGTTTTTGGGTGCTGGAGGCGGATCGCCGGTCGAGAACGCCCTGGCTTTGGGCCCTCGTTCCCGTAACCGTTCTGTGGACCAATCTGCACGGCGGCTTCGTTATTTTCCTGGCCTGTACCGGGGTGCTGGTGGCCGGAAGCGCGCTCGAGGCTGCGCTTGGGGTTGCCCCAGGTGACGCGCCGTGGAGCGCTGTCGGCCGCTACGCGACGCTGCTGCTGGGATGTTCGCTCGCGTCGTTGATCAATCCCTATGGCATCCAGTTGCACATCCACATATTCGAGTATCTGCGCGCCGATTGGATCAAGGACATCGTGCAGGAGTTTCAGGCGCCCACCTTCCGCAGTGAAGGGCAGTTACAGTATGAAGCTTTGCTATTGGCCGGCTTGATCACCATCGGCTTCCTGCTGAGGAAGCGGCGCTTCACCGAAGCATTATGGATTTTGTTCCTGGCGCACGCCTCGCTGATCAGCGTACGGCACGCGCCCATCTACGCGATTGTGGCGGCGCCCTTCATCGCTTGCGAGCTCAGCGAATGGTGGAGTGTGAGCGCGGCGCGGTTGAAGAAGTCGTCGGCGCTGCGCATTCTGTACCAACTAGGGGCCGACTTAGCGCCCGGGTTTCGCAGGACCAGCGTGTGGCCGGCGGTGTTCATTCTGGCTTTGGTGGCGATCGACGCGCCTATCAAATGGCCGCGCGACTTTCCGAGCGAAATGTTCCCCACCGCCATGGTCCATCAGCATGCCGACTTGGTGGCGACCGGCCGGCTGCTGACCACCGATCAGTGGGGCGACTACATCATCTACAGTTTTTATCCCCGCCAGAAGGTGTATGTCGACGGCCGGAGCGACTTCTACGGAGAGGCTTTCGCCACCCAGTACCTCCATCTACTCCAAGGAGCTTACGACTGGCGGGCGATCATGCAGCGGAATGGGTTCGACGTGGCCCTATTGCCGGCCAACTGGCCTCTGGCATCGCTATTAAAACAGGACCCTTGCTGGCACGTGGTGGCAGACGATCACAGCTCCGTACTCTTCCAGCGCCTAAGTCGGCAAAGCATTGGAAATTAGGTATATCCCCACCCAGCTCTGCATCGGTCGTACTAAAGAAAACCCGCTGGCCAGGCTAATGAAAACCTCCCAGTTTGCCGAAGTTATAACAGCAGGGAGAACGACCGGCATGAGAAGCAACCACAACCCGTCTCTTTCCACGAATCGCAGTGTGGGGACCAAGTTGGGCATGCCAGTGGAGTGGCTGGATGCGGGGAGTTGGCGTTTGCCCTCAGGCAAAGCGCTGGCCGAATTTGCGTTGCAGGCGGGATTTCTTGCGCCGCTGCTGTTTCGAGCGGAGCGTTTCGGACGGCGCCCGGCCAATGCGCCAGGGACCCTAGAAGGCGCCTCGGAGGAACGCAGCAAAAGTTTTGGAAAAGGTGGAAGCCATTGACAGCCTTGGCGGTCATAGCGGGCGTGGTAGGAGTGGCAGCGTGCATCGACGATTTGTCGCGACGCCAGATCTCCAACTGGATTCCCTGCTCGGCATTCGCGGGCGGCGTAATCCTGCAGACTGTGCAGCACGGCTGGCGCGGCTCAGGCGCCGCGTTGCTGGGCGCTTTGGCGGGAGCTGGGGTGTTCCTGGTGTTTTATCTGCTCGGCGGCATGGGCGGCGGAGACGTGAAGTTGATGGCCGGATTCGGAGCGCTGCTGGGTGTCAAGCAGCTGTTGCAGGCCGCCTTGTGGACGGCTGGCTGCGGCGGCGTGATGGCTTTGGCGGTAATCGCGACTCGAACAATTCGGGATTTGTGGGTAAGGAAGATGCGCTCGCGCGCCGGCCAGCCGGCCGGCGAACCGTTGGCTGTTCAGCCGGGCGAGAGGAGGGATTCCATCCCTTACGCCCCCGCGATCGCGGCTGGCGTTTGGCTCAGTTTGGTGGCAGCGACATGACGATGGTTTCTTTGCAGTTCATTCCAGCTTCGGAATGCGGGAGAGAGGGATATGGATCGTAGATTTTTGACTGTACTGGGCGTGAGCCTTCTGTTCGCGCTGGTGATATCGAGCGTGTTTTACCAAATGACCGCTCGGGCTGGTGCTCCCAAGAAGACCGACACGGGCGACTTGCGTGACATCGTTTTAGCGGCCCGGCCACTGTCGGTGGGTACCACGGTGAAGCCGGCCGACATCAAGCTCGGCAAGATGCCTTCGTCCGCCTTCCCCAAGGGCGCCTTCACCAAGCCGGAGGAAGTGATCGATCGGCCGCTGGTGAGCAACATTCTGATGGACGAGCCGATTCTGGAAGGACGCCTGGCGGCGCGCGGAAGCGGGCTCGGTCTGGCGCCCACTATTCCGGTCGGAATGCGCGGGGTGACGGTGCGCGTCAACGACGTCACCGGCATCGCGGGTTTTGTGCTGCCTGGGATGCGCGTGGATGTGCTGGTTACCGGACACCCGCCCAACTCGGAGGGGTCGGTTACCACCACTCCGCTGCAAAACATGCTGGTGCTTTCGGCTGGAACGATCATGCAGCCGGACGCGCGCGGTCAGGCCATGCCAGCGGCCAACGTTACTTTGCTGGCGACGCCGGAGCAGGCCGAGACGCTCACTTTGGCGAACGCCGACACGCGCATTCAATTGGTTCTCAGGAACGGAAGCGATCAAACCATCGAGAAAACGCCGGGGCGTGAGATCGCCGAATTGTACGGAGAGCGGTCCGCTCGCAAGAAGTCCGCCGAGCCCGCTCCACCGCGGCCCCGGACTCGGCCAGTTCCAACAGTGGTTGCTTCGGCACCCCCGCCTCCACCGCCGCCTCCCGATCAGATTGTAGTGATTCGCGGAACGACGAAGACTGTGGAAGTAGTGGGAGTCGGCAACGGCGGGAGTAAGTAAACCATGCGAGAGATCAAACAGTTGTGCCTGGCGTCTTTGCTGCTGGCCGCAGCCGCGAGTCTCGTCTTGGCCCAAGGCGGCCCGGAGGAAATCCGGCTGACCGTTGGAAAGAGCATCGTTATCGACTATCCGGCCGATATCGCGCGCATCTCCACCAGCAACGCGGAGATCGTGGACGCGTCTCCGGTCACCGGACGCGAAGTGCTGGTGCACGGAAAAGCATTTGGAACCGTGACGCTGGTGGTTTGGAGTAAGGCCGGCCAACGCAACTTCTACAACATCACCGTGGAACAAAATCTGGAGCCGCTGCGGAGACTGCTGAAGGAAACCTTCCCGAACGAAGATATTCACGTTCAGTCCTCGCGAGATTCGCTTTCCCTCACCGGCCGGGTGGAGAACAAAGATGTGTACGATCGGGCCACCGCTTTAGCCACCCCGTTCGGCAAGACCGTAGTGAACAACATGCAGATCGCTGAAGCGCGGGCGGAGAAGCAGGTTCTGCTGCGCATCAAGTTCGCCGAACTGGACCGTTCGGCGGCCAACTCGTTCGCGGTCAACTTGGTTTCCACCGGCGCCACTAATACCATTGGCCAAGTCGGCACGGGCCAGTTCTCATCCACCAGTCCGTCGAGCGTGGGAGGAGGTCCAGGCGCCGCTGCTGCTTCTGTTTTCAGCATTTCCAACGCGCTGAACATTTTTGCATTCCGGCCGGACCTCAATCTGGGGGCGTTTATCGAAGCCCTACAGCAAAAAAACCTGCTGCAGACTCTGGACGAACCGACCTTGGTAACCACCGATGGCAAGGAAGCCAGCTTCCTGGTGGGCGGCGAATTTCCTATCCCAGTCCTGCAGGGAGGAGCGAATGCCGGCGCTGTCACCATTCAGTTTCGAGAATTCGGCGTCCGCCTGAACTTCACCCCGGTCATCACGGGCAACAACAACATTCGGTTGCACGTGAAGCCGGAGGTTTCCGCCCTCGACTACACCAATGCGCTGTCGTTCAACGGGTTCACCATTCCAGCTTTGTCGTCGCGCAAAATGGAGACCAACGTCGAGCTAGGTGAAGGCCAAAGCTTTGTGATCGCCGGTTTGATCGACAACCAGGTAACGGAAACATTGTCTAAGATTCCTGGCCTGGCGAGTTTGCCTATCCTGGGGAATCTGTTCAAGTCGAGGTCCATTACCAAGAGCAATACCGAGCTGGTGGTTCTGGTTACGCCGGAAATCACCATGCCCTTGCAGCCGGGCGACGTCAAGCCCAATGTAGCGGCGCCGCGACCCTTCCTGGTGCCGGTTACTCCGGGTACCACCGAAGCCTTCCCGGAACCTTCCAAAGGGAGGACCAAATAGGAGTGCTTCGGATCGCGAACAGCAGGAGTGCGCAATGATGGGCCGGGGTCCTGTACTCACAGCCTTATCCATCATCCCCGACCGCGAGCTGGCCAGCCAGCTCTCGGCCGCGCTCGAACGCACCCGTTCGTTCCAGATCCTGTCGGAGTTCAAAACCTATCCGTCGCAACAAACCTTGGAAATCCGGGTGCGCCAGACCAAGCCCGACGTCATTTTGCTGGACCTGGCCTCGGACCTGGATCAGGCTTGTGAGTTGATCCGCTGCGTGACCTCGTTCAATCTCCAGGCACACGTCGTCGGACTGCATGTGTGCAACGACTCAGACGCGATTTTGCGCTCGCTACGGAGCGGCGCCAGTGAATTCCTGTATGCGCCCTTTGACGAACAGACGCAGAATGACGCAGTAGCCCGCCTGCACCGGCTGCTGCAGCCCGGACCGGCCGATGAAGCTGAGCCCGGTTCCATCATTGCGTTCTCCAGCGCCAAGCCGGGTTCGGGAGCATCTACGCTGGCTGCACAAACGGCGTTCGCGCTGCGGCGGACCACCTCCAAGCGCGTGCTGCTCGCCGATTTCGACTTGATGGGCGGCATGATCGGGTTCTATCTGAAGCTGACCAACACCAAATCGCTGCTGGATCTGCTGCCCGTGGCTGAGCGGCTGCACGACGGCACCTGGGCGTCCGCAGTGTCGTTGGCCGAGGGCGTGGACATCCTGCCGGCCCCCGAAACTCCCTACGCCGGACCGGTTGACGCGGCGCGCCTGCACGCGGTGATGGAATTCGCGCGCATGAACTATGACTGGGTGGTGATCGACCTGCCAGTCGTGTTTCAACGCCTCAGCTTGATGACGATCTCCGAATCCGACCGTGCATTCCTGGTATCGACGCCCGAGCTGCCCAGTCTGCACCTGGCGCGCAAGGCGGTCAATTTGCTCGATCAGCTTGGTTTTCCGAAGGAACGTTTTCAGATCATGATGAACCGGATCGACAAGCGCGACGAAATCGCCGGTTCCGACATCGAGCGGCTGTTCAATTGCGCCATCGATGCCCGGATACCGAATGACTATTTCTCGCTGCATCGCGCGGTAACGCTCGGCCAGCCTGTCGACGCCCACTGCGAACTCGGCAAGGCCATGGAAGGTCTGGCGGGCCGGTTGTCAAACGGAGGCGGCCAGGACCGCAAGCGAGCCTCGTTCTCAGATTTGCAGGTGGCGCCTTCGGCTGTATAGCGAGAACTATTTATGTTTCCGAACCTTGAAACCAAATCGACGACGCCCCAGATCAGCTGGGAGCAACGCCTGCTCAAGAATGGCGGCAAGTCCAAAGGCGCGCTGAAGCCGGAATATCAGGAGCTGAAGTTCACCCTGCACCGCAAGCTGGTGGACAAGATCAACCTGGAGGCGCTCGCCACCATCGACAACCAGCGGGTGCGCAGCGAAGTACGCCAGGCTCTGATCTCCTTGATCGATTCGGAGCCGACGCTGCTCAGTTCACTTGAAAAACAGCAGATCTGCGACGAAGTGCTGGATGAAGTCTTCGGCCTCGGACCGCTTGAGCCGCTGCTGCAAGATCCCACCATTTCCGATATTCTCGTCAACACCTACAAACAGGTCTACGTGGAGCGCAAGGGTTTGCTCGAGCTGACCTCGGTCAGTTTCCGCGACAACCAGCACCTGCTGCGCATTATCGACAAGATTGTCTCGCAAGTCGGCCGGCGCGTGGACGAGTCCACGCCCATGGTGGACGCGCGCTTGAGCGACGGCTCGCGCGTCAACGCCATCATTCCCCCGCTCGCGGTCGACGGCGCCATATTGTCGATCCGCCGTTTTTCGACCGACAAGCTGATGCCGCCCGATCTGGTGGACCGGCGGGCCACGACGCCCGGCATGATGGAACTGCTGGAGGCCGCCGTGAAGGCTCGCATGAACATCATCATCGCGGGCGGAACCGGTTCCGGTAAGACCACCTTGCTGAACGCGCTCTCGGCGTTCATCTCGCCCAAGGAACGAATCGTCACCATCGAAGACGCGGCCGAATTGCAGTTGAAGCAGCCGCACGTGGTGCGCCTGGAAACCCGGCCGGCCAACCTGGAAGGCCACGGCGCGGTACGGCAGCGTGAGTTGCTCGTGAACAGCTTGCGTATGCGTCCGGATCGCATCGTGGTGGGCGAAGTCCGCGGCGAAGAAGCGCTGGACATGTTACAGGCCATGAATACCGGTCACGACGGATCGCTGACGACGGTCCACGCCAACAGCCCGCGCGACGCGATTTCGCGTCTGGAAGTCATGGTTTCGCTCGCCAACGCGAACATGCAGCTGGTGTCCATCCGGCAGCAGATCGCCAGCGCCGTGCACCTGCTGGTGCAGGCTTCGCGCATGAGCGACGGTACGCGCCGGGTGGTGAATCTCACCGAAGTCACCGGCATGGAAGGCGACGTGGTGACGTTGCAGGACATCTTCGTGTTTGAAAAGCGCGGCTTGAATCCGGACGGGCGCGTGGTGGGCCGTTTCGCGGCCACCGGCATCCGGCCGAAATTCTACGAAAAACTGCTGGCGGCGGGCATCCGGCTGCGCGCCGATCTGTTTGACGAAGTGGTGGAGGTTTGAGTTTATGTATATTCTAATCGCCATCGCGGTATGGGCTTGCGCCCTGGTCATTTGGTGGATTTGCACCAGTGCATTCCGTCATTCGGACCTCGACAAACTGAAGAGCCGTTTGATTGGCACCAGCAAGCCGAAGACCGTCAAGGCCAGTACGACCGGCGGCTCGCTGATCCAGACCGACGAAAAGAACGTCCTACTGGCCACCAAGTTCCTGCGCCGTTTCCAACTGCAGAGCAAGCTGCAGGAGCTGATCGAACAGGCTGGCATGAAATGGAGCACGCACCGGCTGGTCAATACCTGCCTGGTCGTGGTGGTGGCCGCCTGGGCGTTGTGCTGGATCCTGCTGCCCGACCAATTCCGACGTTATTCCTATCTCCCGGCGGTCGCGGCGGGCTCGCTTCCGGTGCTGTACGTCGTGCGAAAACGCAAGTTGCGTTTGCGGCGGTTCGAGGAGCTGTTTCCCGACAGTCTGGAATTTGTGTCGCGCTCCATGCGCGCCGGGCATGCCTTCTCGGTGTCGCTCGAAATGATCCACCGCGAGTTCCAGGAACCCCTGGCGGGCGAATTCCGCCGCACCTTCGAGGAGCACAATCTGGGGCTGCCGCTGGATGTCGCGCTGCAGAAACTGGCGAAGCGCATTCCTTCGCTCGACGTGCACTTTTTCGTATCCGCCGTGCTACTGCAAAAGCGCACCGGCGGCAACCTGGCGGAGATCCTGGACAAACTCGCGTACGTCATCCGCGAGCGGTTCAAGCTGCGCGGCCGTATCCGGGCCATCAGCGCGCATGGCCGCATGACCGGGACCGCGTTGACATGCATTCCGATTGGCGTGGCGGTCCTGATGTTCTACACCAATCCGGACTATGTGAAGTTCTTCTTTTTGGACGATGTCGGCAACATCATGCTGGGTTGCGCGGTGGGCCTGCAAGTTATCGGATACCTCGTCATGAAGCACATCACGAACATCGAGGTGTAATTTTATGGTCATACTCTTCAGTTTCGTGATCTTCTTGCTGTTCGCGGCCGGACTTTCCTTTGCCGGCGTGAAGTTGTACGTCAAGCCCAAGGAAGCTATCGAGCGGGTGGCCGGCACCGGGATGAGCGCGCATGATAACGCCCCCGTGCATCCCAGCCTGCTCTTTCATGAGCTGGTGAAGCGGCTGGGCACCATGGTGCCGGCATCGCCCAAAGACGTGACGGTGATGCAGCGGCGGCTGATTCGGGCCGGCTACCGGAACCCCAATGCCCTGAAGATTCTGTATGGCGCCAAGGCCATCTGCGCCGTGCTGTTCCCGGTGTTGGCGGCCGTGATGGTGTTGAACTCCTCGGCCACGCAAAGCAATAAATTCGCGGCCATTCTGGTGGCGGTAGCGGTCGGATTTTTCGGGCCCAACGAGTACATCCGTATGGTGGCCAAGGGCCGCCAGAAACAGATCCAGCGTGGCTTGGCCAACTCGCTCGACTTGATGGTGGTGTGCGTGGAATCGGGACTGGGACTGGATCAGGCCGTGATGCAGGTGGCCAAGGAGCTGGAGCATGCGCATCCCGAGATCAGCGAAGAGCTGGCCATCGTGAACTTGGAATTGAAGGCCGGAAAACGCCGCGCCGAAGCGCTGCGCAACCTGGCGGACCGGACCGCGGTCGAAGATCTCAAGAAACTGGTGGCGGTGCTGATCCAAGCCGACCGGTTTGGAACCGGGGTGGCGCAGAGCTTGCGCGCGCATTCCGATTATATGCGAGTGCAGGCCCGTCAGGTGGCCGAAGAGAAGGCCGCCAAACTGGGAGTCAAGCTGGTGTTCCCGATCTTCTTTTGTATTTTGCCGTCTTTGTTTGTCGTGACCGTTGGACCAGTCGTCATGAAAATCATGCGGGAGCTGATCCCCATGATGAACAACATGTAGCGTAGCGGAAACCATTTTCGCGGGAAAGGAGAAAAGCGATGGATAGCTCAATGATTCGCATTGTTTGCGCGGTGCTAGCAGTCCTGTTTGTGGGGCTGATCGTTTTGCGGCGCAAGAAGAGCGCTGAGTAAACGGCGTGGTGGATCCGGCGGGGCGTCAGGGGCCAGTTCCCTGGCGCGCCTCGCGCCAGAGTGCGTGCGGTTGAGAAAAGTTCGTGGGGCGGCGTGGCTGCAGAGCGGGCCGCGCCGGCCACACCCCGATTGGAACCAGCAAGCCGGGGCACACGAACCGAGTGGAGCACGAGTGCAAGAGACATGAGTGCAAGAGACACGAGTGCAAGACAAGAGTTGAAAAGAAATCTGATGCTTCTTTGGAGTGAACCGTTATGCTGATGAAGTCTTATTGGTGGAAGATCGTTATCGCCGCTTCGTTCGCGGCGGCGGCCTGGGCCGGAACCTTCGGGACAGTAGTGTCGATCGGAGGCGAGGCTGCGGACCTGGCGCTGGATGAGACCCGAGGCGTGCTCTACATCGCCAACTTTACCGCGAACCGTATCGACGTAATGTCGCTCGCGACCAACACCGTCACGACCTCGATCAACGTGGCGGCGCAGCCCAGTTCGATCTCGATGTCGCCCGACGGCCACTATTTGGTGGCCACCAATTTCGGAAACGCGGCGGCTCCCGGCTCGCCTGCCAATGGGCTCACTGTGATCGACCTGACGAACCAAGGCACCCAGACCTTCTCGCTTGGCTCCGCTCCGATCGGCGTGGCCTTCGGGGCCGACGGCATCGCGCTGGTCGTCACCACTACCGACTTCCTGCTGTTTGATCCCAGTACCGGCGTCACGGAAGAACTCGATACCCTGGCCAACGTGGTGGCGAAGACCCTACCCGTGGCGCCCGCCAACTTCCCGGCCGATATCACCGCCGCCTCGGTGGCTGCCTCCGCCGACGGCCTTCAGGTGTATGGCCTGGGCGGCTCCACCAGCACGATCACGTTCCGTTACGACGTGAACTTGAAAGCCATTTTCAATGGCGGCATCGTGACCAGCACCGGAATCCTCGGGCCGCGCGTGGTCAGTATGAATAGCAACGGCTCGCTGGCCATGGCTGGCTGGGTGATGGTCAACCAACAAGGCACGTTCATCAATTATTTCCCGCAACACACGAATCAGTTCAGCGTTGGAAGCACCGCATTTGATGACAGCCGCGGGTTGCTGTACGCCCAGATTCCGGTGACAGCGGGCGAGCCGCCCACGCTAATGGTGGTCACCTCCGACAACCTGACGCTCCAGCAGACCTTGCAACTGCCTGAGAACCTCAGCGGCAAAAGCGTGCTCTCGAGCGATTCCAATACGCTTTACGCTGTTTCAGCCAGCGGCGTCACCGTGCTGCCGGTGGGCAGCCTGTCCCAGATGCCGCAGGTAGTGGCGCAGCAGGAAGATCTGGTGTTTCGCGGCAATTTCTGTAACCCAGGCGTGTCCACCAAACAGGTCACCATCGTGGATCCAGGTGGCAATAACACACCCTTCAAGATCAGCTCCAACACCGCCGGAGTTTCTGTTTCTCCCACTTCCGGCGTGACGCCAGCCTCGGTGACGGTTTCCGTCGACCCATCGGCGTTCGGGAGCCAGTCTGGAACGATAGCCGCTACACTCGCGATCAGCTCCCCCACGGCCATCAATGTCATACCCAGCGTTCAAGTGCTGGTGAACAACGCCGCGCCCAACCAGGTTGGCAGCATCATCAGCATTCCGGGAGCGCTCACCGACATCATGGCCGATCCGGTCCGCAACCAGTTCTTCGTGGTGCGCAGCGACAAAAATGAAGTGCTGGCCTTCGACGGAACCAACTATTCCCAAATCGCGACGCTACGGACGGGCAACCAGCCAAACACCATGGCGATCTCCTTCGACCAGCAATATTTGCTGGTGGGAAATTCGGGATCGCAAATCGTCAACGTATACGATCTCGACACCCTGCAGCCCGTGTCGCCGATTCTTCTGCCGTCCGGCTTCATCGCCCTTTCGATCGCCTCATCGGCGAACGCCACATTGGCGCAAGCTGAGTTCTTCGACGGTACCTACCACATCCTGCAGTTGGATATCGCGCAGGGTACGGGAGTTGAACTGCCCTCGTTGGGCGTATTCAATAACCTGACCAACGCCAATACAGTAATGACGGCGTCGCAGAACGGTTCAACCATCCTGATCGCGCAAGCCGACGGGACAGTGTACCTCTACGACGCCTCCTCCAACGCCTTCGCGGTTTCACAGCAGGTCGGCACGTCGCTGTCCGGACCTTACGCCGCGTCGGCCTTCAATCAATATGTGGTCGGTAACAATCTTCTGAACTCTTCGCTGAATCCGGTGCTGACGTTTGAGACGGCCACGGGAACTCCATCCGGGTTCGCCTTCGTGGACGAGACCGGCTTCCGTTCCAATGCTCCCGCGCCGGCGGGCACCGTCGCTACCACGACCACCCAGACGTGCACCACAGCCACCAGCGGCTCCACGACGACCACAACGTGCGTCACCCTGAGCCCCACCGGTACTACCACGACCGTCCAGACGTGCACCACCGGCACTACTTCGACGTGCACCACAACGACCCAAACCGGCCCTGCCACGACCACCAGCGTCGGTCAGAGCACCGCTCCGGGGGTGATGGAGCGCATTGACATGACCAACCCGACTTCTTCTGTGAGCCGGGCCACTCAGATGGTGGAAGCGCCGCTCCTCGGCAGCACTGCTTCGCCCTTTACCCGTACCATTGCGCCGCTCGCCAACCAGACCGCCATCGTGAACCTGACGGTTTCAGGCGTCACCGTTCTGCCGTGGAACTACGATGCCGCGGTCGCGCCGCCCAACATCACCTCCGTTGTGAACGCTGGGGATTTCGGAGCCGACATCGCGCCAGGCGGTCTGATTTCGGTCTTCGGGACGCAGTTGAGCCCCGTCAACATGGCCTCGTCCGAGATTCCGCTGCCCACGGCGCTCGCCAATAGCTGTTTGAGCGTCAACGGCCTGCCAGTGCCGGTTCTGTTCGTCTCACCCACCCAGGTGAACGCTCAAATGCCATTCCAAGCCATTGGCGACGTGACGCTAATTCTGCGCACGCCGGGCGGCATCAGCAACACTTTCAACCTGGTAATTCAGCCCGACGCTCCGGCCGTATTCCTGGCCACAGTGGGTCCGGAAACCAACATCCCCACCGTCGTCCGCAACGACGATAACAAGCTGGTGACACCATCCCATCCGATTCACCGCAAATCGAATACGCCGCTGGTTATTTACTTGACCGGCCTCGGCCAAACGTCTCCCGCGGTAGTTAGCGGACAGCCGTCGCCGTCCAATCCGCTGGCCCGCACCCTGGTCCAGCCGAAGGTCAGCCTGGGCGGCGTGGAATTGCCGGTGCTCTACTCCGGCTTAGCCCCCGGTATGGTCGGCGTGGATCAAATCAACGTTTCGGTGCCGTTCAATGTTCCCGACGGCATGTCTGTGCCCCTGGTCATCACCCAGGGATCGGTATCGACCACCATCCCGGAACGGGTAGTGGATTAACCAACGAATTCTAGAATAGAATGAGAGTACCTATGAAACATTCTCTGTCGTTTATGTTTTTAGCCCTTGCCGCCCTCACCCCGGCAGCCTTCGCCCAGAAGTGGGAAGTCGGCTTCGGGGCAGGCGGCAGTTTTCTCACCTCCCAAACCGTCACCAATCCGGCGGGGAACGCGGATGCGACTCGCGATCCCGGCTTGGCCCTGAGCGCCTGGCTCGACAATAACATCGGCAGCGGGTTGTTCGGCGGGGAACTGCGCTTCGACCACGAAATGGGCGATCTGAAGCTTACCTCGGGCGGCACCACCGTCAAGTTCGGAAGCCAAAGCAACGCCATTCACTATGACTTCATCTACAACTTTGCCTCTTCTGAATCGGCCGTGCGGCCCTTCGTGGCGGCGGGCGGCGGAGTGAAGTGGTTTTCAGGCACCGGCACTGAGCAGGTATATCAGCCTCTGTCGAATATAGCGGTGTTTAGCGACGTGCGGGACCTCAGACCCATGGCTTCAGTGGGCGGAGGCGTGAAATTCAATATCGCCAAGTCAACCCTGCTGCGTCTTGAGGTGCATGACTACCTGACCCCATTTCCCAGTAAGCTGATCGCGCCCGTTGCCGGCTCGAGCGTGAGCGGCTGGCTGCAGGATTTCGTCGTGATGGCCGGCCTCAGCTTCGCGTTTTAATTCCTCAACTCCGGTTGGAAACCCCTGGCGGGCTTGTCCCGCCGGGTCCTACCGGGCCTGTCCGCGTGGTTTTCAAGAATGCATCTTTCTAGCGCCTCTGAAGTAACGTTGGGTCTGCTGATTGTATTCGGACTCTTCGTGGCCTATACCCGCATCAAGGGCTGGCTCGACAGCAATGTTCCGATCTTCTTTTACATCCTTTTGATCGCCTACATGAAATCCAACGACGGCTCGGTCCCGTTTTGGCTCACTTGTACCGGCTGCGCGCTGGCGCTCATGTTGCGCTTCGAGTTCATGAACGGTGCATTCACGAAGGGTGTGAAGTTCCTGGAGTTGGGCGCGCTCGGAGTGATGCTCTACCTTTCAGTAGGCATGCTCATCCACTAACTACTTCTCGACTGGCAGCCCCGAATGCTGATAGGAGCGCCAACCGCCATCCAGCGAGATCGCGTTGGTGTAGCCCATCTGACGCAAAGCATCCGCGGCCAGAGCCGAGCGGTATCCACCACCGCAATACAGCACCACCTTAGCGTCCTTCTGCGGCACGCGCGCTTCAATATCGCGCTCGATGATTCCCTTCCCTAAGTGGATTGCGCCGGCCGCATGCCCGGCTACCCACTCGCTGTCTTCGCGCGTGTCGATCAAAACGTGTGCTTCGCCCGCGGCTCGCAGACGCTGGTACGCGGCGATATCGATCTCTTGAATCCGGCTCTTGGCGTTGTTTACCAATGCCAGGAATGCAGGGCTGTGATGTTTTGGAGCGCTCATATTTGCATTACCCGCTCGATCCGCGCGCCGGCACGCGCTAATTTCTCCTCGATTTTCTCATAGCCACGGTCGATGTGGTACACCCGATCGAGCACGGTTTCGCCGCGCGCCACCAAACCCGCCAGCACCAGCGACGCGCTGGCGCGCAGATCGGAAGCAATCACCTGGGCGCCGGTCAATTCCCCCACTCCGGCCACAATAGCCTGGCGGCCTTCCACGCGAATGTTCGCTCCCATGCGAGCCAGCTCCTGGGTATGCATGAAGCGGTTTTCAAATATGGTTTCGCTGATGAAAGAGATCCCCTCCGCGAGCGTCATGAGCGCCATGTACTGCGCCTGCAAGTCGGTTGCGAATCCGGGATATTCCTCGGTCGTGATGTCGGTGGCGCGCAGACGCGAGGGCGCCCGCACCCGCAGAGCGTCCGGGCCGGCTTCCGTGACATCCACTCCGGCTTGCCGCATTTTTGCGGTCAACGCGGCCACGTGCTCCGGAATGAAACCGGAAACCACCAGGTCGCCGCGTGTAATCGCGCCCGCGATCAGAAACGTGCCGGCTTCGATGCGATCCGGAATAATCGTATGCTCGGTTCCGTGCAAGCTGCCAACCCCCTGCACCCGAATGGTCGAAGTGCCCGCGCCTTCCACGCAGGCGCCCATCTTGTTCAGCAGCAGCGCCAGGTCTTGGACCTCGGGTTCGCGAGCGGCGTTGCGAATCACGGTTTCACCTTCGGCCAGCACCGCGGCCATTAACAGGTCCTCGGTTCCGGTGACGGTGATGCGATCGAAATGCACCAGCGCTCCCTTCAAACCGCGCGGAGCTCGCGCTTCCACGTATCCGTGCGAATGATGGATTTCGGCGCCCAGCTGCTCGAGCGCGCCTTCGTGCAAATTAATAGGACGAGCGCCTATCGCGCAGCCGCCCGGCATCGACACCCGCGCGCGGCCCGTCCGAGCCACCAGCGGGCCCAGGACCAAGCTCGACGCCCGCATGGTTTTCACCAGATCGTAGGGCGCTTCGGGACGGCCCAACTCGGCCGCGCGCACCGTGACGCAGCCACCTTCTACATTGAGTTCG
>Ga0209517_10004201_pt1 | contig 19066 bp, 12 predicted proteins | sample PeaSoiMetSII2010_FD_187695 | JGI IMG/M metagenome (GOLD analysis project Ga0209517, IMG submission 187695) | Peat soil microbial communities from Weissenstadt, Germany - SII-2010 (SPAdes) (version 2) | ecosystem: Environmental > Terrestrial > Soil > Wetlands > Peat | place: Germany...
CGCTAGGGACTGGTCTTTATCCGAGCCCCTCAAAACCGCCCTCAGCGGCACGCAGGCTGAGGGCGGCTTCCTTTCCATCCTTTTTCGCTTGCTTGGGGCAAACCTAGGGCGCACCACACAGCCCCGGCTACGCGCCGACTGTCGCGCGTTCGGCGCCGGCGCAAGTTGCTGAATACCTCACGCGACGGCCGGGTCCGGCCCTTGACGGCATCGTCGGCGCCCTGCCGGATCGCTTCGAGCACATCGGCGCGCGCGGCGGCGTCAAGCAGGCGCTGGTAGGCTTCGGCGTTCTGGACCACCGCTTCAGCCTTGCCGTTGGCGGTCAGCACCACCGGCCGTTTGCCCTTTTTGAGTTGCCGGAGGAATTCGCGGGATTTCCGGCGGAATGTAGTCAGGGATTGAATATCCTTTGTGATGTCGAGCATGGCAACTCCCTTTGTGAGCGTAGCACCTAATTAGGTGCTACCCGCATCAAGCCGTTTTGTAAAGGCTCGCGACCCGCGTTCGTTCTTTGGCGAGGGCTCAAATCGCGGCGGATGACTTGGATTTCGCGGAGCTGGTTCCGTCCCGCGAATCAGGTTCGCTGCCGATATCTTTGAAGCGTGCTACTGCAATTATGAAACATATGATCGTCGCTGCGCTGCAGACTGCGACCGCCGTTCTTGGACCTAGATGCTCGCCCAGGAATCCTACTTCGAGCGCGCCCAGCGGAGTCATCCCGAGCGACGCGAGCGTGTAGCAACTCATCACGCGGCCGCGCAACTCGTCATCGACGAACAGTTGCAGCAGCGTGTTGTTCGAGGCGCGGAAGTTGGTGAGTCCTGCGCCGACCATCAATTGCGCGGCGAGCGACAGCGCTATCCAGGGCGAGGCGGCAAATACTGCGATCCCGGCGGCAGAGATCAGCAAGCCGGCGGCGAGATTGTTTCTGATCCCGCGCGTCGAGATCCGCGACGCCAGGGTCGCGGCTCCGATCACAGAGCCGACGCCCTGTATCGCCATCAGGAAACCGTAGCCGCGCGCTCCTCCCCTCAGCAGGTCGCGCGCGAACAGGGGCACCAAGACGATATACTGCGCGCCGAGTCCATTGTTGAGCGCGGCCAGAATGAGCTGGTGGAAAATCGGGCGATTACGCCACACATAGGCGAGCCCCTCGCGGAGCCGCTTGAACAGGTCGGTCCCCAGGCGCTGCATGGCGCGCCGCGGGATGTCCATCAGGAAGAGGCTCCAGATTACGGCGAGGAAGCTCAACCCGTTCAGCAAAAAGCACATCTGCGTTCCGAATGCGCCGATGATCACGCCCGCGATCGCGGGACCGATCATGCGCGCGCCGTTGACCATCATCGAGTTGAGCGCGATCGCGTTGGAGAGCTCTTCGATCCCCACCATCTCGACTACGAACGACTGGCGTCCCGGCATGTCGAAAGAACTGACCGTGCCGTTCAATGCTGCCAGGAGCATCACGTGCCCGACGCGCACGGTGCCGGTCCAGGTGAGCGCTGCGAGCGTAAACGCGCTCACCATGAGAATAGTCTGAGTCGTGATAATCAGGCGGCGGCGATCGACGTGATCGACGACCACACCCGCGAACAGCGTAACGAAAAGCAACGGCATGTAATTCGCGAACGAGACTACGCCGAGCATCATCGACGAATTGGTAAGACGCAGCACCAGCCACGCTTGCGCCGCGCTCTGCATCCAGGTTCCCGCCAGCGAGGTGAGCTGGCCGAAGAAATAGAGGCGATAGTTGCGATGGCGTAGCGCGCGGAACGCGCCAAGGCGCCCGGGAACGTCCAGCGGCGCGGCGCTGGGCGCGTCTATCGGTGCAGCGGTATCAGGCACTTAGGTTCACGGATTAGTTCCGCAGTCCTAACTACTCCCTCGCGTAATCGAACGATGGCGCATCCAGTCGGTCACGGACGATGATCGATTGCGGCCTCAGCCCTCCCACGGATACGTATCATATGGATACGCCGCGCAGCCGCTCTTTCCGGCCGTCGGATATTCCTTCCTGGTAAACGTGCGCGATCGGTTCACCAAGTCGTGGAAGATCATGCATTTGTCGCGCTGCGTCGGCAGACGCGGATCGGTGTCGACTGCGGCGAGCACGCCCGCTGCGGTTTGAGTGTCGGACGACGTCATTCGTACGCCGCCGTCAGCGGGTGTGTCCAGGATGATAAACTTCGGATTGGTGGGCACGGTGTTGTCCCACGCCGACCACTCCGGCTGCTGACCGTCGCGGCCGCGGCCGGGTGCGCCGTGATAGGCGAACTCGGCCCAGTACGACATCATCTGTGCGCTGAGCGCGAGGCGGCCGGGTTCATTGTCCTTGGAGAAGATGACGTTGGCCTGGCGTCCGAGATCGAAGTGGCCGAAGACGAACGGGATCTCAAAACCATGCGCAGCCCCGAGTATGGTGGATAGATCGGCGCCCATCACATGCGGCTCCTCGTGCCAATCGAAGCGGTAAACGAACACGTTGTCCTGATTCGTCCGCATCGCGGCCGCCGGCTGGTCGGCGCCGCCCGCCTTCCATATCCTGGACATATACTCGGCGCTGAGGTTGTAACTCTCCGGGTCACGCAGGCGCGGAATGAGCCAGAAAATGCGTCGCACCCGCTTGGGGTCGCCGAACAGGAACAGCTTGTTCTCCTCGTGATTCGTTCCGACGATCACGGGAACCCGGTTGTACCCGTCGGCACGCGTGAGATGTTGGAGCGGATCGTCTTGCGGTAGCACCACGCCGTCGCTAAAGACTTTCGGCATGTCGATCATGGCCGTCGTCGGCGTTGCCATGTAGGCCATGAGAATCTCGAAATTCGTCTTCCCGCGCAGGTAGCGCTCGATATCGGCGGGGCTCATCGCGGCTAATTGGGTCTTGGCTGTCGCGCGGTCGGCGGCGCGATTGTCTTTGATGAGCATTTGCAAAAGCACTTCATTGGAGCTGTTCGCGCGGCCCGGTTCGGCATCGTCGGTGAAGTGCTCGGCCTCCGCGATCGTACTCATGTTCAGGCCGCCGCTCTCGGAGATCGCGCGCTGAAACAAGCCGTGCGCTTGCGGGGCCAGCAACAGCATGTACACGTTGTTTGCGCCGGCCGACTCGCCAAAGATGGTGACGTTGCCGGGATCGCCGCCGAAAGCTCCCACGTTGTCGCGTACCCATTGGAGCGAACGGATGATATCGAGAAGGGCGAAGTTACCGGATCGATCGAGATCATTGGTGCCCTCACCGCGCAGTGCGGCATGACGGAACCAGCCGAACGGGCCGACGCGATAGTTGATCGTCACCACCACGACCTTGTGCGTCGCGGCCAGGTTACCGCCGTTGTACAACGCGCCGGTACCGACCGTGTTACCGCCGCCGTGGATCCACACCATCACCGGCCACCGCGCGTTGTCCTTAGGCACCTCCGACTCGGCAACGCGCGGCGCATAGACATTGAGGTAGAGACAATCCTCGCTGCCGACCGGCTCCCCGGCTTTGGTATCGAGGCCGCCGATCGGGCTCGGGAACTGCGTGCACGCCGAGCCAAAATCGAGCGCCTCGCGCGTACCGGTCCAAGGTTCGGCCGGCTGCGGCGCTCGCCATCGCAGCGCATCGATCGGCGGCTTGGCGAACGGAATGCCAAGCCATGCGTGACTGCCGTATTGGCCGACGAAGCCGACCACCGCGCCGGATGGCGTGACTCGATGCGAGGCGGGATCGAGCACGCGTTGCTCGCGCACCGGATGTCTGCATCCGCCGGCAGCGACCGCCGCCAGAATCAACGAGGCGGACAGCAGCGCGGACCATCGCCGCGCGATCCGCGGCCTTGCCTCAAATCCGGTAGTGACGACCTGCGCAGCACGTTGGTATCGAATCATTTGAGTAAACCTGATAGTTAGCTTAACGAACAATGGGAGAACGGGCGATTGAAGTCAAGCCGCAAGCCAAACGACTTAGCACACCGGCTTCAACGCCTGGTCTTTCGCCTCAACCGGGAATTGCGGGCCCAGAGCGCCGGAGCGGGCGCCTCGGGCGCCGACGCGATGCTGCTGGCCGAACTAAGACGCAGCCCAGGGGCGGGTGTCTCTGAGTTAGCAGCGGCCGAAAACGTCGCTCGCTCGGTGATGAGCGAACGCGTCAAGCGGCTGGAGGCCGCGGGACTGATCGCACGTGATCCGCGGAGTTTCAAGGACCGCAGGCGCGTCGGCCTCATGATCACGGACGCGGGCCACCGGCTCCTGAAACTCATCACGGAGCGGCGGCGAGCCTGGATGGCGGACCGTCTGATCGCGCTCTCCGCCCAAGAACGCAAAGCGGTGAGAATTGCGGTGGAATCGCTGGAGCGAATCGCCGGCCGGAGCAACACATGCGCGACGCCGGCGCGCAGGCGAAACTCCGGGTCACGGAATGACGACTTGCGGAACGACGTTCTTGCGCCACGCGAGCGCTGATACTAGTCTTCCGCGTCATACTTAGGAGCCCATCCCCATGTCCGCCCGCCTGGTGTTCTACTGGAACAATGGCCGCAGCCTGGGCCACACCTCGCGCAGCGCGACGATCGCGCAGGCAGCGCTCGAGCGGGTGCCCGATGCGCAAATCTTCGGCCTAACCGGAGCCTCGCGAGGTCTGGAGCTGCTTCCTCCCGGGATGGCGGTCGTGAAAATACCCTCGTTCTTTTCATACGACCTGCCCGGCGGCGTGATCGTGCGGCCCTCGGCGGCGATCGGGGAACCGGAATTGCGCCACCTCCGCACCAGCCTCATCAACGTGTTTATCGACTCGTTCATTCCCGATGCGCTCATCGTCGACTACTACCCGTACGGCCGTAAGCACGAGCTGGAGCGCGTTCTTGACTCATCTGCGGCCTTCAAGATTCTCGGCCTGCGCGGCGTGCTCGGCGCACGGGCCAAGACTAACGCGGAATTTTTCTCCACGGACGTCGTCCGGCACATCGACCGCACATATGAGAAGGTCCTGATCTATACCGATTCGGACCTCATCGATCTGGAGATGCTGTATGAGATTCCGCCGGTGCTTCGGCGCAAGCTGCACTATACCGGCTACGTCGCGCGCAGGACGCCGCTTACACGCGCCGAGGCGCGGCGCCGGATTGGATGCGATGATCGCCTGCTGATCGTCGCAGCGTTCGGAGGTGCACAAGGCGCGCTGCCGCTCTACCTTTCATTATTCGATGCGGTGCGGCGCGTGGTCCCGAATGACGCCACGGTCGTCGTCCCACTCGGGCCATATCTTAAACAGGAAGAAGTCGACTGCATCTACCGCAGTGCATTTTCAGACGCGCGCATCCGCGTCGCGCCGCTGCTCCATGATCTCCCAATGTGGATGCGCGCTTCGGATCTCTTTATCGGCGCAGCCGGCTACAACACGATTGCGGAGGTCCTGGCGAACCGGCCAAACGCGATCCTCGTCCCTCGACAGATCAACCGAAGCGAACAGACAACCCATGCGCTGGTTATGGCGGCGAAGTCGCTTGCGCGCTGTTTGCCGCTCGACGCGTTCACGTCTGGCAGCCTGGCGCAGATGATCGTCGTCGCGCTCGCAGAGCCCTACCCGACGCACACGAAGACCTGGCGCGTTGACGGCGCAGCCGAGGCGTCGGCGATCATCGAGGCCGGGCTTTGACTGACTCGCTCACAGGAGCGCGCGGCGCACTCGCCGCGTCGGACACGGGCATCGCGGTCAAACGACCGGTTTTCGGCGGCGGCTGCAAGGTCTGTCCGTGGGGCGCGATCGGGGAAATCGTCCGCGCCGCGATGCGGCCTTACGGCTACGATGTCCTCATCTGTTACCACTGCTTCCGCGCCGACGCGCCGCGGATCGTTGCGGGAGCGAAAATGCCGCCGCCCTGGAAGCTCGGGATGGAGCCCGGCATCATCGCCGACAGCGACATCCCGCCGCCGCCGAACGGTCCGGTGGATTTCGGCGCCACCAGCCTTCAGGTTCTGTGGTGGGCTTACCAGGGGACGCATCACTACTCCGGCGAGGTCCCGCGCCGGAACCTCCGGCTCATCGCCGCCATCCAGTCACCGAACTACTTGATCGTCGCGGTCAAGGCCGACCTCGGGATCACCGAGCTTGGCCAGATCCGGAGCAAGCGTTGGCCCGTCCGCGTCCTGATCGATGGCAGTGAGGCGGCGCTTGCGGTGCTTGCCGACCACGGCCACAGCAAGCAAACCATCGAGGCGGCCGGCGGACACTTAGGTAACGGTATCGATCCCGCCGAGCGCAAAAACTTCGATGTCATCATCTGCGGCGGAACCTTGGCCAACGCACCGGAGTTCAACGTCTGGTACGAAGTGAGTCAGAAGTATGACCTAACTTACCTGCAACTCCCTGACGCGCTGCTCGACAAGCTGGCCAAGGACTACGACCTGCAGCGGCATGATATCCCCAACGGTCTGCTGCGCGGGATCCACCGTCCGATTCCGACCGTCACTCGCGCGGGTCATGCCGTCTACGGCCGCGACGACATGCCCGACGCCTTTGCCTATACGGTCGCCAAGGCCCTCGACGAGCATCAGGACCTGCTGCAATGGAGCCATCTCAACTTGTCTTACAACCCAAAGACCGTATGGAAGGCGTTCGGCGTACCCCTACATCCAGGCGCCATGCGATACTATCGGGAGCGGGGCTATCTGCGTTAGCGACCACGTTATAGAGTCCGTCGGCTGATCGAAGAGGATCGCTGAGGATTAGCCCGCGGGTCCGCTGCGAAGCCGTGGAAAGCCCCTTGGACTCAAAACGGGCTCGGACTTCGCGCTTGCGCACCGCTTGTTGTTGGTGCGATTCTGAATCACGATTCAAAAGGGAGGTTTCCGGATTTGCAGAACGACGAACATCCTGCGCCGCGTCAATATCAAGGCGTCATGGTTTCCAGCACCTTCATGGACTTGGAGGAGCACCGTGCAGTTCTAATCAAAGCCATCAAGGGTTCGGGGCTGGCTGATATTGCAATGGAAAATGACTCGGCGAAACTTGTCGATGTCATCGAATCCTCTCTCCAGATGGTCCAGGATGCTTCGGCCTACATTGGAGTCATCAGCCGCAAATATGGACAGACGCCGCCGTGCGCGGATCGCAATCCTCGCGAGCTGTCAATCACGGAACTCGAATTCAATAAGGCTCAGCGGCTGGGACGGCCGATCCTGCTCTTCATCATGGGAGAAAAACACCCTCTGCGCGAAGCAGACGTCGAACTCGACCCCGCCAAGAGAGAGAAGCTGAACGCGTTTCGCGAGCGGGCAAAACAGATGGGGCCGGATTCGCAAGTCCATCGCGTCTATGCCACGTTCGACAGCCTCGAGGAATTCAGCCGAAAAGCCTTTCAAGCCGCCGCTGAGCTCCGCCGTTATCTCGATGAAAAGGCGAAACCCTCTGACCAGTCGCAAGCGATCACTCCAACTCCAAAGCGCACGTCTCCCGAGCCCGACCCCATCCCCAAGCCTCCGACCTTCTACGCTGAGCCGCGCTACATCGGGTCCTACGAGTTCGTTGGCCGCCAGGCCGAGCTCGACGTTCTGAGTGACTGGGCCGTGCCTGCCGACCAACGTCCCGTTCTTTTGTTCGAGGCCATCGGTGGTACCGGGAAGAGCATGCTGACTTGGGAATGGACGACCAAACACGCTACCCAGGTCCGTAAGGACTGGGCGGGCCGCTTCTGGTATTCCTTCTACGAGCGGGGCGCCATCATGGCCGATTTCTGCGGGCACGCCCTAGCCTACTTCACCGGCCGGCCGTTGGAGGAGTTCCGCAAGAAGAAGACTCCCGAACTCGCCGAAATCCTCCTCCACCATCTCCAGGCCCGCCCCTGGCTGCTCGTTCTCGATGGCCTCGAACGCGTGCTCGTGGCCTACCATCGATTTGATGCCGCCCAGATCCCAGATGAGGAGGCAAACCTGCCCGCCGACCAGATCGCCCACCGTGACCCTTGCAGCGCCATCCGCCCCGAGGACGATGACCTGCTCCGCGCTCTCGCTGCCGCCGGGCCATCGAAACTGCTCATCACCTCTCGGCTGGTTCCTCGCGTGCTGCTCAATCAGGCGAGCCAACCCATCCCCGGCGTTCTCCGCGTCCCTCTCGCCGGCCTTCGTCCGGCCGACGCCGAAGCGCTCCTCCGCTCCTGCGGTGTCACAGGCGGCTCGCAGGCGATTCAGGATTACCTAAAGACCAACTGCGATTGCCACCCCCTCGTCACCGGTGTCCTCGCGGGGCTCATCAACGATTACCCTCCCGACAAGGGAAATTTCGACGCTTGGGCGGCCGATCCAGTCGGCGGCGGCCAACTCAACCTCGCCAACCTCGACCTTGTCCAGAAGCGCAACCATATCCTCAAAGCCGCCCTTGACGCCCTTCCGGAGAAAAGTCGCCAGCTCCTCTCTACCCTGGCGCTTTTGTCCGAAGCCGTGGATTACGCCACACTCAGTGCCCTCAATCCGCACCTGCCCCCCGAGCCCCTGAAAGTAGAGCAACCGTTAAATCCGGAAGGCTTGCCGCGGTGGCGAAAGATGTCCAATGGCGAAGAGAAGCGGACGCAGCAGGAGTATCAAGCCGCCCTCCAGCGCCGAAAGGAATACGAACAAGCCGTCAAGGCGTGGCGCCAATCGCCGGAATTCCTCGCCGCCCCGAACGAGTTGTCAAAGACGGTTCACGATTTGGACCGCCGGGGCCTGCTGCAATACGACGCTCAAGCCAGGCGGTATGACTTGCACCCCGTCGTCCGTGGCATCGCCGCCGGAAGACTACGACCGGAGGAAAAAGATCGCTACGGCCAGCGCGTCGTGGATCACTTCTCTCAGCGGCCCCACAATCCATACGAGAAGACCGAGACGCTCGAAGACCTCCGCGATGGCCTCCATGTTGTCCGCACCCTGCTCAAGATGGGTCGCTACCAGCAGGCTTATGACGTCTACCGAGGCGACTTGTCCGAAGCTCTCTTTTTCAACTTGGAGGCTCATGTGGAGGTCTTGTCCTTGTTGCGGCCTTTTTTCCCCCACGGCTGGGCCACACTCCCGGATACAGCGGACGAACGTGCCGGCTCCTATCTGATAAACGATGCCGCCATGGCCCTGGAGAGCATGGACGAGCTGAGTGAAGCCCTCGCCGCCAAAGGTCGCGGCCACTTGGCCAACTTGCGAAGCGAGCGTTGGGATAACGTGACAACCGGTCTGTCCAACATTTCCCACATGCTCTGGGCTCAGAACCGGCTGGCAAAAACGGAATGCTGCCTCCTCCTAGCTTTCGACCTTGCGGTTCTGATGGACGAGAAGTCGAGCCTCTTCGTCACGCGGCTGGACCGCTTTCAGCACCTTGCCGCGATCGGCCAATGGGCGGATGCCGAAGCCATGTGGCAGTCACTCGACCCAATGGGCCGCGATTGGCCGCGCCACAGGTACCGTCCCGGCACCGCGGAGTACAGCTACGCCCGGCTCCGGTTTTGGAAGGGGGATTTGAGCGAAGAACACCTTACCCGCGCCGAGCAACTCGCCAAAGCAGGCAAAAACCGTTTTATGATACGCTACCTCCACGGTCTGCGGGGCCAATGGCGGCTGAGCCAAGGCCAATGGAAGCTCGCCGCCGGGAGCCTCCACGAGGCCGTGCGCATGACACGCGCAATCGGAACGACAGATTGGGGCGCGGAGACTCAACTCGCCCTCGCCAAGTTCCACCTCGGGCAGCTCCCCGATGCACGCCGCGATGCCGAGCAGCTCGCGAACGCAAGGCGACTGTCCAACTGCGACCTCGCTGACCTGTGGCTCGCCATCGGCGACCACGAACAGGCGAAGAAGCACGCCCTCGCAGCCTACAGGTGGGCTTGGGCCGATGGTGAGCCTTATGTCCACCGCTACGAACTGAACAGAGCGCGCGCCCTGCTGGAAAAGCTCGGTGTGGAGATTCCCAAGCTGCCGCCCTACGACCCCGTCAAGGATGAAAAGCTCCCTTGGGAGGATGAGGTGGCCGCCGCCATCGAGAAACTCCGAGCCAAGAAGGAAGCCGAGAAGCGTAAGAAGGATTGACCCTCGCCGTTCCGAGCGCCAGTGCTGTGCCGATCTTGGAAAACGCGTTCTGGGCGCCGCGCGATACTATCGGGAGCGGAGCTATCTCCATTAGCGTAGCGACGTTCTCAACCGGCGCGTGGCGGGTGGAAGGAATTCCGGCATGAGCAGCGATCAACCATCGGATAGAAAGCCGCCATCTGGCACTCAACTGTCGCGCCGCGCGTTCTTGGTGGGCGGCGTCACGGCCGGGTTCGCCCTCGCCGTGCTGCCCGTATCGGCCGAGACGATCGCGACCGACAGTAACGGCCTCATTGTGGGCGAGGTAAAGATTCCGGTCGCCGACGGAAGCATTCCCGGCTACAGAGCGATGCCCTCGAGCGGTGGGCCATTCGCCACGGTGCTGGTCGTGCATGAAATCTTCGGGGTTCACGAACACATCAAAGATATCTGCCGGCGTCTGGCGAAACTTGGCTACCTCGCGGTTGCGCCCGCGCTATATGCGCGCGAAGGCGACGTCGGCCGCATGAGCGACATGCGGGAAATCATGAAGGTGGTCGGGAAGGTGCCCGATCGCCAGGTGGCCTCGGACCTTGATTCAACCGTTGCCTGGGCAAGGAGCACCGGCAAGGCGGATACCGGCAAGCTCGCTGTTACGGGCTTCTGCTGGGGCGGCAGGCAGGTGTGGTTGTATGCGGCGCACAATCCCGCGCTCAAGGCCGGCGTCGCCTGGTATGGTCCCCTCGAACGTCCGAAGACGGAGATGAGTCCGGACAATCCGATCGACCTTGTGCAGCAGATCAATGCGCCGATTCTTGGTCTCTATGGCGGCGCGGACCTGGGCATACCAGTAGCGCAGGTGGACGCGATGCGCGCGGCACTGAAAGCCGCGGGCAAACCGTCGGAGATCATCGTCTATCCCGATGCCCCGCACGGCTTCAACGCCGACTATCGCCCGAGCTACCGGCCCGATGCGGCTCGTGACGGCTGGAAGCGTATGACGCAATGGTTCAAGGATCACGGAGTTGTCTGAGGGTCTCGGCGAATGTCGCGCGGGCCGCACAGATACCAGCCGGCGCAGGCGAGCGCGGCCAGGAGCGCGAGAGCCGCGGCGAGAGCGATCGGACTGCCCGCTTTCGACTTTCGGATCGCGTCCAGATGGAAGACCACGGGCGAATCCTCTACGGGCCCATCGACCGGGACCACGCTTACCTCGCGAAAGTAGGCGTGACCGTTGCTGAAGCCGTAGGCGTTTCCGAGTCCCAGGACTATTTCCACATTGGCGCCGCCCTTTCCTACTTCCAGGTAGAAGGCTAACCGCTGCCAGTCGGTATTGCCGGCGGCCGCAGGCGAGTTCACGCCCTCGTCTGTCAGGCCCACGAAGGCGCCGGTGGTGTCCTGCGGAACACCCTCGACTTTGTTTTCAGCGCTTATGTAGTACCATCCGGGCGGCAAGTATACCGGCTGAGTCCATCGGCCATCGTTCGGCAAGTGATTGGCTATCTCGACCTGGCCGGGATTCGAGGCGGTAGGTGGCGTCCACATATACTCAGTCGAAGGTAGACTTACTCGCGTGTGCCATCCTTGCGGTGAGTTATCATGCCCGGCGGAGAAGTCCCCATTGGTCAGTAAGTCGGCGGCAGCCAACGTCGGCGAGCAGATCGACACCGCCGCGACGATCGTCGCACATACTATCAAAAGGCTGAACCGATGCAGGATTGGTCTCATCGCGGGCGCTACCACCAGGTCGGAGGTGCCGGCTGATCTACTACCGTGCGCGCCTGGTATCCATCCGCGGAGATCGAAAGTCCTAGCCGCATGGGAAGAAACCACGCAGATGCGATCAGCGCGGATGCAAGGAACGACACCGAGACAAATTTGCCCGCATAGGCGGAGCATAGCGCCGTGGCTATCCAGACCGCGGCCAGAAGCAGAAAGCCGATTGTGCCCAAGACCGCGCCGAGCATGAGCACGAGAGGCGCCGCCAGCGCGAGCATCAGCGCGGCCTGCTCCCATCGCCGCGACCGGCCGAGCCAGCTTTCGGCAAGTACCGCCGCGAGCGCCAGGTAGCCGAGATATAGCGGTGGCATAAAGTCATAAACAAAAGTGTTTCCTGCGATCGGAAACCACGCGATCCATAACCCAAGATAGCCGGCGACCAAAAAGGCCCCGGCTATGGAAGTGCGGCTGAGCAAGCGCACGGCGGTAGTCACAATTGCGACGAGCGCGCCGAACCAAAGGACCGGATTTCCGCCGGCGATTACGACGCCGATTTGACCGCCGTCGAAAGTCTGACGCCAATATGTCATCGGACTGAGTATTATCGGCCAACTCCACCACGGCGACGCGCGGGGATCCTGGCGAATCCCGTTAAACTGGTCGAAGTATCCGGCGTACTGGAAGTATTGCCACAGAGCCGCAAGCCCACCCCATTGCTTGAGCAGATAGTTAGGCAGGAACGCGAGTAAGTATACCAGAAGTGCTATCGAGCCGGTCAGGATCAGAGCGCCAAATGCTATTCGGCCGCCAATGAAGTTTCGCCGCTCGAGACTCGCGCCTTGCTGCGCAATCGAAACCGGGATCATGGTGCCCATCACCAGTATCAGGACTGCGATCGGTATGTAGAGCCTGGAGGCGAGGCATAGACCCAGCGCCAGGCCGACGCCGGCGAACGTGCGGCGGCGCGCGGCGGCATCGTTGCTCTGGATGAATCGGAACAGGAGCAGATATGAGAGCGCAGCGAAAGTAACGAATACGATCTCCGGCGAGGCGACGCGCGATTGCACGATGAACAGGCCGTCGCACAGGATGAACGCGGCGGCGATCGCCGCGGCGATTCGCGACCCCAGCATCCGGCGGCCAAGCAGATAGGTGATTCCGACCAGCGCGATCCCCGCTGCGGCCATCGGGAAGCGCGAGCTCCATAGGTAGTCGCCGAAAATCCTGATCGATAGTGCAATCAACTCGACGCCCAGCGGCGGCTGTGAGTCGAAGTAGGATTGCCCCCCCATCCAGGCGCGTGCCTGTCCGGTGAATTCGCGCTCGTCGAATAGCTCGGATGGATAGCCGAGATGCCACAAGCGCGAGAGCGCCAGCACGATCAGCGCGCTGAGCACGATCGTGTCGGTCCGGGTCCACGGTATCGCCGCGTGGCCATCGAAGGCCGGCGCCGGCGCGATCGACTCGCGCTCGCCGTCCCGCGCAAACGCGTTCCATAGCGCGTATAGAAAGACCATCAGGGTGACGAGACTGGCGGTCTTGGCGAAAGGATCATGTGTGGCCAAAAAGAGCGCGGAACTTTCAAGCACGTGCTTGGCGTAGATCAGATTGAACAAGCAGGCCGCCGTCAGCGCGGTCAGCGCAACCAGCATCGCGGGCTCCTCGACCGCCAGCGGAATCGCCACGGCCAAACCGGTGTAGAAGTAGCGCTCGTGCATCCGGCTGGAGAACACGAAGGTGCCGAAGGTCGTGATGAAGACCGCATACAACAGGTTGCGCGCCGATTGGCGCCGCCACAGAAGCCAGGCGGCTGCCAGATAAAGCGGTATCGACAGGAGCATCCCCAAAGTGAAGAAAGAGATGCCGAAGAACGAGATGCCGCCGAGAGTGTCCGAGTCGGGCACGTTGAAGCCGCCGATCAGCGCCATGAAGTTGAAGGCGTTGTTGGAGGTGTGCGCAAACACCTCGACCGACGCGAAGTAGCGCTCGATTCTGAACGGCGCGATAGCAACCGCGATGGTCGCGGCGAAGGCCAGCGCCGATCGCCACCATTTGCGGAAATCGGCGCGTAGCAGAGTCCACACTCCGAGCACCGGCAGATACAACAGCGCCTGCGGCTTGACCACGAGCGCGAGCGCGCCCAGCGCCCAGGCGAGCTCGTACTCGGAATCGAGCGCGCTCACGATACTCAGAAAAAGCGGCAGGGCCAGCGCCGAGTCGGTCTGGCCCCATACCAGCGTGTCGTAGATCAGGGCCGGATTGAGCGCGAACGCCAGCATCGCAAGCCACGCGGCCCTTTTCGAGCGGCCCCATCCGCGGACTAGGACGAAAACGCTCGCTGCCAGAAGGAAATCGGCGACCAGCGGGGGACTCTCCGCCATCACGCGAAGCGTCTCGCCCGCGGCGCCGGTGAGCCGCGCGATGACGCCGACGAACCAGATCACGTACAGGTAACCGGGTGGGTAGTTGACGAAAAATCCCGGGTAGGCATTCGCGGGCCCCTGCTCCGCGATGTCGAGCGCCCAAACCCGGTAATTGTTGACGTCGTTGTAGTAGCCGGGAAAGAAGGGCAGCAGCGCGAATTTTGCCGCCGCGATCGCGAGCAGGGCCGCGAGCGCCGAGCGCAGGCCGGAGTTGCGATCGTTCCAGAGCGGGCGCGCTTTGCGCACGATCGCCCAGCCGAGCAGGCTCGCGAGCGCGATCCCGGCGACGGTTCCGGTTATCTTCCCGTCGGAGCCGAGCATCATAGATCCAGGGTGTTAGATTGACCGGCCAGCGGCAGAAAAATCCTTGCACATTCAATTCTGATGCTATGGCTTTTGCAATGAGCGTCGCGCCGCGCTCTTGGTTGAAGCGGCGCGGCTGTGCACAATTGCGTGATGCCGCATCCGCCTAACTCTACGGATCAGGCCCCGCGAATCGCATGAGCGGTATGGTCGCATACGGCGGGCCTCGCCCGATGAAGCCCGCCTCGCCTCCGGCGCGGGGACATTCGGTATGGCGCGTGTTCGCGCATCGCGTTTTCTTCGCGCTCTGGATTGCCGCGCTGGTGTCGAATGTCGGCACCTGGATGCAGAACGTCGGCGCGGCGTGGCTGATGACCTCGCTCTCGCCGTCGCCGTTGATGGTCGCGCTGATCCAGACCGCGTCGAGTCTTCCGATCCTGCTCCTGGCGCTGCCGGCGGGCGCGCTGGCCGATATCGTGGATCGGCGCCGGCTGCTGATCGTATCGCAAGCCTGGATGCTGCTCGCGGCGGCGGCGCTGGGTGTGTTCACGATCGAGAACCTGATGACGCCGTGGATGCTGCTGGGTCTGAGCTTCGCGCTCGGCGTCGGCTCGGCGCTGAACGCGCCGGCGTGGCAGGCGATCACCCCCGAGCTGGTGCCGCCCGAGGATCTCACTTCCGCGATCGCGCTGAACGGGGTCAACTTTAACGCCGCCCGCGCCGTCGGCCCCGCGATCGGCGGGATCGTGGTGGCGTGGGCAGGCGCGGGCGCGACCTTCGTTCTGAACGCAGTGTCGTTTCTGGGCGTGATGGTCGTGCTGTACGGATGGAATCGATCGCAGCAACCGGGCGTGCTTCCGGCGGAGCGGCTGATCGGCGCGATTCGAAGCGGAGTCCGTTACGTGCGCTATGCGCCGCCGCTGCGGGCCGTGATGATGCGCACGGCAGGTTTCACGATCGGCGCCGGAGCAGTGTGGGCGGTCGTGCCGCTGCTGGCGCGCCGCCAGCTCAACCTCGGCGCCGATGGCTTCGGGTTGTTGCTGGGCGCCTTCGGCACCGGAGCGATCGTCGCGGGCGCGGCGCTCGAACGAATCGAAGACTTCGCCTCGCGCGACACGATCGTCGCCGCCTCCACCGCGATTTTTGCCGCGGTGCTGATCGGGCTTGCGGTTTCGTCGAGTTACGCGCCGGCGCTGGCCCTGATGTTTGTCGGCGGAGCGATGTGGGTGCTCGCGAACTCTTCGCTCAATATCGCCGCGCAGTTGTCGGTTCCGCGATGGGTGCAGGGCCGCGCGCTCGCTTGTTACCAGCTCGTTCAGCAAGCCGCGGTGGCCGGCGGCAGCGTGCTGTGGGGATTCGCGGCGGAGCAAGGCGGCGTGCCCCTGTCGCTGGTGCTGGCGGCGATCACGATGGTTTCGGGTCTGGTACCGATGATCTTTTTCCATCTGATTTCAGACGACGAGCTGGACCTCGATCCGCTTCCGCTGCCGCCGGTGCCCGAGCCCGCGAGCCACGTCGATCCGGAAAGCGGCCCCGTGCTGGTGACGATCGAGTACCTGATCAGGCCCGAGTCGGCGCGCGAGTTCAGGTCAGCGATGAACGCGTTACGTCCGATCCGGCTCCGCGACGGTGCGATTTTCTGGGGATTGTTCTTCGACCTGGCCCGGCCGGAACGCTTTGTCGAGTACTTTATTTCCGAGTCGTGGATCGAGCACATGCGCATGCATGGACGCGGCGTGTCGTCCGACCAGGAGCTCGAAGCGCGGGCGCGCGCCTTTCATATCGGGAGCTTGCCGCCCGCCGTGACGCATCAGCTTTCCGCCCATGCGACCGTCGAGCGCAGCAACTGGCTCTTCCGTGACCTCGTAGAACTGCCGTGAGAGCGGATTCGATTTGCCTCCCCGCTCCGCGCGGGCTGATCGTTACCGCTGCCGGCGCGACACCGACCGGCACATAAGCCGTTGTCAAACAGAAGAGACAGCGATACCTTTTGGACAGGGTGCGTGCTCGGCTGAGCCTTCGCCCAAAGGACAGCGAATCTCGATGACGCCATCTGCCAAGGGGCGCGATCGCGCTAGTCGCACGGCTGACGAGGGTCGGCCCGGCGTCATGCTGCCCGTGACGGAAAAGGGCGTGGACCGGTCGTCGAGCCCGCGTCACTGGAGGATGAGCACGGGCGCGCTCCTGCTCGCCGCATGCCTGATTGGTTCTTTGACTTACATGGAGGGTATGGCGCAGTCGCAGACGCCAAGCCTCGAGCTCGAAGGGACCGGGTCCCTCGTCCCGAATGGTGAATGCACGAAGAGTCAGTGCTTTGGCATCTTCAGCGCAGCCGTGAGCGGACCGCCGGTTGGCGGCACGAGCGTCAGCCTGAACCTGCGCCTGTCCCTGAATCCCCGGCAGACAACTGCCGTCGCAGGCTGCTATGCCACTGTCGGGTCGGGGAGTTTGGGCGACAGCTACACTGCGGGTGTGGTCGGCGAACTTTGCCTCGCTTACGACCACTTTACTCTCAGCGCGAATATCGAGATCGGTACCGCTAACCCATGTGCTGCCCCGTGGCAGGCCATGAGCGGAGAACTCACCGCGTTCGGCAGAATCCACACGATTGGACCGACTCCGGCGCCGCCGAAATCGCGCCCCAATCATCCGGCAAACCCGATATGGCCCGTGAGCGAAGCCGTAGTCGGTATCGTGGGGACCGCGTCTGAACTGCCGGCCCCATGTCCGGCTCCGTAGTCACGTCGAAACTGGTTCAGAGTCAGTTTGCGCATCGCAAAGATTCTGCCCGGTTTCTCTGGAAACGAAGAACCGTAGGCCCGCGCTCATTGACATGACCGCGCGGCGGCCGCGGATTCCCCCGCTTCGCCGGGCCGCTGGAAGCACCTGTTAATCGCCTGAGCTTCCTGATTATCTTATCTGCGGCGCGGCGGGCCCTCGCAGGCCGCCGGCCACAGCGATGGCGGGGTTGAACTATTCGACAGGGCGCTCGATGCGAGGGGCGCTCGCGGCGCTCGGCTGCGCTGCGATGGTGCTCTTCGCTCACACGATCGCGTGGGCCGCGGCCGGCGATCCCGGCGCGCCCGATGGGCGGTTCGCGGGCTATATCGCCGCGCTGACGATAATCCTGCTGATCGGCTATGGGCTCTATCTGTGCCTCAAGCCGATCCTGAACCGGCCCGATTCAGGTCTCTCGCAGGCCCTGCTGATCCTGGCCGTCATCTTCCTGCTCAAGGAGAGCGTCTCGCCGCTCTTTCCCGGCTTCGGCGTCGACGTGGGCAGCTATCAGGCTTGGGCCGGCAAGATGGCGGACGTCGGCCCCGCCCGCATGTACGAGTCCGGATACTTTCTGGATTATCCGCCCGGATACCTCTACGCGCTGTGGTTCGTCGCCGCGATCGGACGGGCCTTCAGCGTGAGCGGCGAAGCGTTCCGCCAGCTCGTCGAGAGCCCGGCGGTGGTCGCGGATTTTATCCTCGCGCTGGCGCTGTTCGCCTACGTCAGGCGCTCCGCCAGCACCGCCCTGGCCTACGCGGCGATGCTGATGGTTGCGCTCAATCCCGCGATGCTGTTCGAGAGCGTGGTCTGGGGGCAGAGCGATTCGGTCTCGGCGCTGCTGATGTTCCTGTGCGTGACCCGCGTGCTTGATGGCGAATTCGAGGTCAGTTGGGCGCTCGCCGCGGTCGGCGTGCTGGTCAAACCGCAGGTCCTGCTGTTTTTGCCGGTGCTCGGACTGTGGACGCTGATCAAGGGCGATCCCGAAAAGTGGTGGCGCTCGGCGCTGGCGATGCTCGCGATGGGCCTCGTTACCGCGCTGCCGTTCCAGCTCGGCCATCCCTGGAACTGGCTGCCGGCCCTCTACCAGAGCACCGCGGGCTACTATCACGAGACTTCGGTCAACGCCTTCAACCTGATCGCGCTGCTCGCGGGTCTGCGCGCGCCCGATTCGAGCAGCGTGCTGGGCGTGTCGTGGTTCACGTTGGGAATGACGCTGCTCGCAGGCCTCTACGCCTTCATCGCGTGGATTCTGTGGCGGCGCGCCAGCGCGAAGAACCTGCTGTACTGCACTTTTCTGGTCGTGTTCGGATCCTTCATGCTCGCCCCGCGGATGCACGAGCGTTACGTGTATCCATCGCTGGTGTTTCTGATTCCGATCGCACTGGAAGACCCCGTGATGCTGGCGGTGTTCGCGATAACCACCGCGACGCTGCTCTTCAATCTCGCCTATATCAAGCGCGTGCTGGAGAGCCCGAAGATTTTTCTCGAGGCGCGCGACCGGCTGGCGATGATCGCCTCCGCGATCAATGTGGTCGGACTCGCGGGTGCCTTCAGCTACGGCCTCAAGCCCGTGCCGCAAGCGGCGCTCGAAGAGGAGCTCGCGGGCGAGCTCGAGGAGGAAGGCGGACAGAAGCTCCGCGCCGAGGCCGGGATTCAAGCGCTGGTCGCGAGGTTCCGGGCGGCCTCGACCGCCACGGCTGCGGTTCGTCCGGCCTCGGGAGAAGCGTCGGCCGGCGGCGCGATGCCCTGGCTTCGCATCGATACGATAGTAATCACGGTTATGGTCGCCTGCGCCGCGGTGACGCGCCTGTGGCGGCTGGGGCTTCCGGCCGAGATCGTCTTCG
>Ga0209517_10004202_pt1 | contig 19060 bp, 17 predicted proteins | sample PeaSoiMetSII2010_FD_187695 | JGI IMG/M metagenome (GOLD analysis project Ga0209517, IMG submission 187695) | Peat soil microbial communities from Weissenstadt, Germany - SII-2010 (SPAdes) (version 2) | ecosystem: Environmental > Terrestrial > Soil > Wetlands > Peat | place: Germany...
TCGCCCGCCGCTGCCGGAAATACCGCGAGGGCGAGAAAGAGGCATGCGAGGGCACGGCGGATCATCCCGCAGCTTGTATCGCTTCTATCGAGCAGGCAGAACGACCCCCTCACCTCAATCCTCTCCCCGTTGGGGAGAAGGAACAGCTTTGCTCCTCACCCTCTCCCCTCGGGGAGAGGGGGACGGAAGAGGGTTCCGTCAGCCGCCGTCGCTGAAGAGATCGGCGGGGCTTTCCGTCCGCTTGCGGATCGACTGGCGCAGCTTCACGAGCGCGCGGTGCTCGAGCTGGCGGACGCGTTCCTTGGAGACGCCGAGCTCGCGGCCGAGCTCCTCGAGCGTGGCGCCTTCTTCTTGCAAGCGGCGCTGCCGGATGATCGCACGCTCCCTCGAGCTCAGCTCGCCCATCGCCTCGGCGAGCCAGCGCGAGCGGATCTCACCGTCGCGGGTCGAGGTCACAACTTCCTCGGGATTGGGCCGGCGATCCGGCAGGAAATCCTGCCAATCGTCCTCGCTGCTGTCGCCCACGGGCGCGTTCAAGGACTGGTCGGCGGCGCCGAGCCGCATATCCATGAGCTCGACCTCCGCGAGCTCGACGTGCAGCTCGCTCGCGATCTTGCGGCGGCCGGCATCGGTGAGCGGCGCGCCCGAGCTCTCCTCGATGCGCGCGCGCAGGCGGCGCAGATTGAAGAACAGCGACTTCTGCGCCGCGGTCGTGCCGGTGCGCACGATCGACCAGTTGCGCAAGACGTAGTCCTGCATGGCCGAGCGGATCCACCAGGCGGCGTACGTGGAGAAGCGCACGCCGCGGTCGGGCTCGAAGCGCGCCGCCGCCTGCATCAAGCCGACGTTGCCCTCCTGGACGAGATCGCCGACCGGAAGCCCGTAATGACGGAAGCGCGCCGCGATGGAGACGACGAGCCGCGTGTAGGCGCGGACGAGCTCGTGAAGCGCCGCCGTGTCGCCGGCGCTGCGCCAGCGCTGCGCCAGGTCGAACTCGTGGTCGCGCGTCAGCAGCGGCTCCTTCATCGACGCCTTGATGAAGGTCAGATTTGCTTTCTGCGTCTGCGGATCGTCGATGTGAGCCATGTGAGCGCTCCTTTCCGGACCGCCGAGCGGTCTGAGCCTGCGCCACAGTCTGCACAATCGTAACGCGCGTTCCGCGCGGCCGTCAGCCCCTATTATGGAGAATGACGCTCACGAGAGGTGAGGTCACAGATTGCACACCGCGTTACGCTTCGAGGCGATCGACGATCACGCCGTCGTTACCGAAGCATGCGGCGATGAGCGCACCACCGAAGCCGCTGCCTGCGTCCAACGATACCGCGTACGGACTTTCGACCAGCCCGCTGTGGCGGCGATCGAAGCCGCGCACGACACGTCGGTATGTTTCATAGGGCTCGAGCAGCTCGAGGAACGCGCCGCCGCCCCACCAGAACGCGTCGCCTTGCAGATCGAGCGGCTTGCTCGCGTCGAGGCCGGCATTGACGAACAGCAGCGTGCCGCTATCGGTGAACGCCGCGCGTCGAAGCGCCGCCATGAACTGAGGGTGCCCGGGCTGCTGATTGACGTGCTGGCGCAGTCCGGTGGTCCAGCGCGTGATCGCGAGCGGGCCGTCGCGGCACGCCGACTCTCCGTGCTTGGGATCGCCGCCATAGGCGGCAATCGTGGCGTCGAGACCGTGGCCTCGCATGAACGCGAACACCTCGCGCGGATTGGGCGCGAACTGCAGCTCGAGGAGCTTCTGCCACATCTCCTCCTGCGCGCCGCGCAGGATGGCGACGTCGCCGGCGAAGCCGAGCGGGCGCGCCATCACCTGCGCGCGGAAGCGCAGCACCTCGTCGATGCTTTCCAGGACCAGGCGACCTTGGCCCAGCACGTTGCCGAGATAGACGACGCGGTCGCCGAACTGCAAGCGCTCGGACAGACGGCTGTGCAGCCTCGTAAGCCGTTCCGCCTCGCCATGAATCGACGCGACGGCCCAAACGCGGCGGGACCGCCTCAATACCGCATAGACTGGAGACTCGCAGGGTCCTGAAGCCGGCACGGAGATCCGCTCGGTGGCACCAGCCCGCCATGCGGCGGGGCCGGCGCCATCGTACTCTCTCAGGCGGCGTTAAGCATCTGCTCGACGCGCTGGACGGCCGTGGTCTCGTCGATCTTCTCGACGGCCGCGAACTCGCGGACCAAGCGATCGAGAGCCGCCTGGTAGATCTGGCGCTCGCTGTAGGACTGCTCGGGCTGGCCCACGTTCCGGTAGAGGTCGCGCACGACCTCGGCGATCGAGGCGGGGTCGCCCGAGTTGATCTTGGCCTCGTACTCCTGGGCGCGCCGGCTCCACATGGTGCGGCGTGCCTTGGAGCGGCCCTTCAGCTTGGTGAGGGCGGCGTCCATTTCCTTGCGGGTCGAAAGCCGGCGCAGCCCGGAGCCCTTCGCCTTGCCGACCGGCACGCGCAGGGTCATCCGATCCTTCTCGAAGGCGATGACGAACACGTTGAGCGTGTGTCCGGCGATCTCCTGTATCTCGACGGCGTTGATCTTGCCGACCCCGTGAGTCGGGTAGACAACGAAATCACCGGTTCCGAACCCAAGCTTTTCCGACATCAGCTCTCTCTCAAAAATGCGTTCCGAAGACTTGTGCGCAGCAGCGACGCACCCCCCTCACCCCGCGCTCGCCCACGAGATGCCGCTACTACATTCGGTAGTCGCTGGACAGCCGCTCGCACTAAATTTGAGCGTGCCGCCGGGAAGGGACGCCGTACCCGTCCGATTTTTATCTTGTATCACAAAGCGCTGTGAAAGGCGAGTCCGGAAGCCATGCGAGACCCGCAACACGCCCTCGACCGCATCGCCAGTGGCCGCGTAACTGGCCGAAACAATTAGTCTTTTTTGCGCTGTGCCGGATTCGGGCTGAAGTATTTGTCGAGCTTGCCCTCGATGTCCTTGAATTGATCGGCGTCGGCGGGCGGCTCTCCCTTGCGGGTAATATTAGGCCAAGAGGCGGAATATTGCCGATTGAACTCGACCCATTTCTCGGCCGACTGCTCGCTGTCTGGCACGATGGCCTCCACGGGGCATTCGGGCTCGCAGACGCCGCAATCGATGCACTCCTCGGGATTGATCACCAGCATGTTCTCGCCCTCGTAGAAGCAGTCCACGGGGCAGACTTCGACACAGTCCATGTACTTGCATTTGATGCAGGCGTCGTTGACGACGTAGGTCATGCTTGCGCACTCGATGGGAAAGGAATCGGGACCGCGGCCCCGTCTGAGGGATTGGCGCTTTGCGTATCATGCGGGGGAGAGCGGTTCAACCCCAACCGATTTGGGGTCTTGGCCAAGCGCCGGTCCCACGTAACCCGGGGGCGGATCAGGCGCCCAGCCTCGCGCTCCATCGGCCCCAAGCCCGCCGCCGCAGCCTGATCAGCGCTCAGGGATAGCGCACCGAGATCGAAATCGCCGCGCCCTGCGGCACCGTGACGCTCGCGGGCGCGACGCTTCGGCGCCGAGAGTTCAACGACCACCCCCCTGCTTGTGGCTGAGCTGGGGCGCCGATAGGGTGCGCGCGATGAGGGAGCATCCCGGGCTGATCCTGCGGCGCAGCTACGGCATCGCGCGCTCGCTCGCGATCTATCACGGCCAGATCTGGAAGCGTCGGCGCGCCCGGGCGCTCTATGCGGAGTTCATCCGGCCCGGCGACCTCTGCTTCGATATCGGCGCGCATTTGGGCGACCGCACCGGCCACTTTCTCGGGCTCGGCGCGCGCGTGGTGGCGCTGGAGCCGCAGCCGGCGCCGATGGCGGTGCTGCGGCGCCTGTACGGGCGGGACAGACGCGTGACCTTGGTCGAGGCCGCGGCGGGCGCGTCACCCGGCCGGGCGGTGCTGCGGATCGACCCGGCCAACCCCACGGTGGCGAGCCTCTCGGAAAGCTGGATCCGGCAGGTCGGCGCGAGCCGCGGCTTTGCCTCGGTCCGCTGGCGCGAGCGCCGCTCGGTCGAGGTCACCACGCTCGATGCGCTGATCGCCCAGCATGGCCTGCCGGCCTTTACCAAGATCGACGTCGAGGGCTTCGAGGCCGAGGTGCTGCAGGGACTAACCCGCCCCCTTCCGGCGTTGTCGCTCGAGTACGTCACGGCGGCCCTGGACGGGGCCCTTGCCGCTCTCGACCGGCTTCAGACCCTCGGGTCCTATGCCTTCAACCGTTCCGGCGGCGAGAGCCTGCGCTTGCTTCATCAGCGCTGGCGCTCCGCCGCCGAGATGAGGGAGGAACTGCGCGGTCTGCGGGTCGAGGCGGGCTCCGGCGACCTCTATGCCCGGCTGCGGCAGCCCGGCTGAGAGGCCGCAGACGCAGCTGGGATGGGATTGACGGGGCAGGCAGTTGGGCAAGCGCGGCAAGATCATTGTGCTCCATTTCGTCGGACAAATGCCGCTGGGCGGCATCGCCTGGCAGGCGATGCAATACGTCCTCGGGCTGGGGCGGCTGGGATACGAGGTCTGGTACATCGAGGACGGCGGCGCCAACCCCTACGACCCCCGCGTTAACAGCGTGGTGATGGAGTGCGAGTACAACGTCGCCTATGTCCGGCGGATGATGGAGCGCTACGGGCTTGGCGAGCGTTGGGCCTACTGGGACGCGATCAACGACGTCTACCACGGCCTCTCGCGCGAGCGCGTCCATGCGCTTTACCGGGAGGCCGACGCGCTCATCAATCTCTGCGGCGCGGCCCGGCTGCGCGAGGAGCACATGGCCTGCCCCGCCCGCCTGATGGTCGACACCGACCCCGTCTACGAGCAGATCAAATACGCCAAGGCCGACCCGGCGGCGCGCGCCTATCTGGATGCGCACACGCATTTCTTCACCTACGGCGAGAACCTGGGTGCGGCGGATTGTCCCGTGCCGCTCTCCGGCCTGCCCTGGCGCCCGACCCGTCCGCCGGTCGTGCTCTCGGAATGGCCGGTGGCCGAGGGCGTGCCCCAATGCTTCAGCTCGATCGCCGTCTGGGAGAACAAGGGCAAGAACATCGACTTCGGCGGCGAGACCTACGTCTGGTCGAAGCACGTGAACTTCGTGCGGTTCATCGACGCGCCGAAGGCGGCCCCCGACCAATGCTTCAGACTCGCACTCATGACCGTCTCGGACGCGGTCTCGCAGGAAGTCGCCTCCCACGGCTGGCGGGTGGTCGATCCGCGGCCCATCTCCGCGGATATGACCAGCTATCGCGACTTCATCGCGGGCTCGCGGGGAGAATTCACTGTCGCCAAGGACATCTATGTGCGCCCCAACAGCGGTTGGTTCAGCGACCGCACGGTCTGCTATCTCGCCTCGGGGCGGCCGGTGGTCACGATGAAGACCGGCTTCGACAAATTCTACCCCGCCGGCGAAGGGCTGTTTCAGTTCTTGACCATGGAAGAAGCGCTCGAGGCGTTCCGCGCCATCGGGCGGGATTATGCCCGCCACGCCCGCGCGGCCCGCGGCATCGCCGAGGAGTTCTTCGGGAGCGACCGGGTTCTTTCGGACATGATGGCGACGGCTGGGCTATAATGGCCGAAAAAGACGCCAGGGAAGACGGATGAAGCCAGCACCTTTCTGGAGTGTTTCCGGTACAGCAGGCGTGCGCTCGGGGTTCCTCGGCATCGAGGCATCCTGGGACGGGGCTGCGCGCGCGCTCTTCCTGGCGGTCACGCTCCTGGTGGTGATCACGTTCACCGATTACGGCATCACCTGGGACGAAGACGTCCACAATTACTACGGCATCCTCGTCCTCAATTATTACCTCAGCGGCTTCGCCGACCTGCGCGCGACGCACTGGCAGGACCTGTTCAACTACGGCGGCGCCTTCGACATGATCGCCGCGATCCTGAATCACGTCTCGCCCTTCGACACCTACGAGACGCGGCACTTGCTGAACGGCTTGGTGGGAGTCCTGGGCCTCGTCGGCGTGTGGCGGCTCGGCCGCGCGCTCGCGGGTCCGCGCGCGGGATTCCTGGCGGCGCTCTTCCTCGCGCTCACGCCCAACTACTACGGCCAGATGTTCAACAACCCCAAGGACGTGCCCTTCGCCGCCGGCATGGTCTGGGCGCTCTATTATCTCGTGCGTCTGGCGCCGGAGCTGCCGCGGCCGCGCTGGTCCTTGCTGCTGAAGCTCGGCCTTGCCATCGGCATGGCGCTCGGCATTCGCGTCGGCGGATTGCTGCTGCTGGGCTATCTCGGATTGCTGCTGGGCTGCTCGGGATTGTGGCGCGCGCTCGCGGAGCGCCGAGCGGGCATTCTCGTAACCGACGGCCTGCGTAGCCTGTTCCTGGTGATGTTGCCGGTGACCGCGATCGCCTATGCGGTGATGCTGGTCTTCTGGCCTTTCGCGCAACTCGATCCCATCCACAATCCGCTCCAAGCGCTCGCGAACTTCTCGCACCAGGAGTTCCCCTGGAAGACCCTGTTCGACGGCGAATACGTACCCGCGACCGACCTGCCCTGGGCCTATTTGCCCGTGCACGTGGCGCTGGCGCTCCCCGAGCTGATACTGGTGCTGCTGGCGATTGCGCCGGTGGCCGCGATCGTCGCGATCCGCAAGAGCGGCGCCGAGCGCGGAACCGCGCTTGATTACTGGATCGTCGGCTTCGCGGTAGTGTTCCCGATCGCCTACGCGATCACCATCAAGGCGGTGCTGTTCGACGGCATGCGCCACTTCATCTTCGTGCTGCCGCCGATCGCGGTGCTCGCCGCGTGCATGATGGACCGCGCGCTCGACTGGCTCGAGCTCCTGAGCTTCCGCCGCTGGGCTTATGCCGCGCTTGGCTGCTATGCCGCGGCGCACCTAGGCATCATGGCGATGCTGCATCCCGATGAGTACGTCTACTACAACGCCTTCATCGGCGGCGTCGAAGGCGCCGACGGACTCTTCAAGACGGACTACTGGGCGAACTCCTACGCGGAGGCGGTGGACGGCCTCGAGGACTATCTGCGCGCCGAGTTCGGCAAGGACTACATGGACCACGATTTCAACGTCGCGGTCTGCGGGCCGCCGATCTCGGCCGCGTTCTATTTCCCGGCGAACTTCGTCTTCACCAAAGACCGCTCGCGCGCCGATTTCTTCATCGCCTTCACCAAGGACGATTGCCAGAAAGCTCTGCCCGGCCGCGAGGTCTATCGCGTGGAACGCATGGGCGTGCTGCTCTCGATCGTGCTCGACCACCGCTCCTACCTTGCGACGGCGAGCGCGCAGGCTCTCGGTACCGTCAAGTAGAGTGACCCCATGGAGCGGGCGGAGTATGAGCGTCTCGCCGCTCTCGACCGCCGCCTCTGGTGGTTCCGCGGCCTGCATGCGCAGATCGCGGGCGCGCTCGAGTGCCACGGGGAATGGGCGGGTGACGAGCGGGTGCTCGATGCCGGCTGCGGCACGGGCGGCTTGCTGGTGAGCTTGCGCGACCGGATGCCCTCCGTCGCGCTCTTCGGCCTCGAACTCGACGGGGTCGCCGCCGGCGTCGCGCAGAGCGCGAGCGGCCGCCCGGTCGTCGGAGGATCCGTGAACCAGTTGCCCTTTCCCGATGAGACGTTCGCCGCCATCGTCAGCGCCGACGTGCTCTGTCACCGCGGCGTCGACGAGGCGGCCGCGCTCCGAGGGTTTCGCCGCTGCCTGAAACCCGGCGGGATCCTGGTGCTGAATCTTCCGGCTTACGGCTGGCTGCTCTCCCAGCACGATCTTGCAGTGCACAATGTGCGGCGCTACACGGCTCGCGGGGTGCGCTCCTTGCTGGCGTCCGCGGGCTTCACGGACGTTCGAACCGGCTACTGGAACACCATCCTGTTTCCTTTGATGGTGCTGAGGCGCAAGCTAGGATGGCAGGGGGAAGGAAAGCCCGCGAGCGACGTTGTCCTCATGCCGGCGCCGGTGGAGAAACTCTTCGCGGCCATCGTCGCGCTCGAGGCGGCCCTGCTCGGCGGCGGGCTGCGATTTCCTTTCGGCGGCTCGGTGCTCGCCACGGCAGTGAGGCCATGACCAACCACGCCTTCACCCTCAGTATCGTCGTTCCCGTCTACAACGGCGCCAAGAGCATCGCCGAGCTCGTGCACGCGCTGGAGACGCTCGATATCGAGGGCGGCCACGAGATCGTGCTGGTGAACGACGGCAGCCCCGACGACAGCCTCGCCGTCTGCCGGCAACTGGTGAGCGAGGCGGCAGCCGTGCCGATCACGCTGGTGAACCTCGCGCGGAATTTCGGCGAGCACAACGCGATCATGACGGGCTTGCGCCACACGCGCGGCGCCTACGTCATCACCATGGACGACGACCTGCAGAACCCGCCCTCGGAGGTGACGCGGCTGCTGGAGCACGCGCGCGCCTCGGGCAAGGACGTCGTCTACACGCGCTATGCGGTAAAGCAGCACGCCTATTGGCGCAACGTCGGCAGCCGGTTCGCCAATTGGGTGGCCGACGTGCTGATGGAGAAGCCCAAGGGGCTCTACCTCTCGAGCTTCCGCTGCATGAGCGCGTTCCTGGTGGAGCAAGTGACTCGCTACGAGGGCCCGTTCCCCTACGTCGACGGGCTCATCATGCAGGCGACCCAGGCCATCGACACCATCGAGGTCGAGCATCTTCCGCGCGCGGCGGGGCGCAGCAACTACACGCTGAAGCGCCTGGTGCGGCTCTGGCTCAACATCTTCGTGAATTTCTCCGTGATGCCGCTGCACCTCAGCACCATCGCGGGTTTCGCGCTCTCGCTGATCGGGCTGATCGGCGTGATCTCGGTGGTGCTGGAGGCGCTGTTCTTCGAGCCGCCCCAAGGCTGGGCCTCGCTGATGGCCGCGACCTTGCTGCTCTCGGGCGTGCAGCTGCTGATCCTCGGCATCCTCGGGGAGTACATGGGCCGGCTCTTCCTCACTGCCAACCGCAAGCCGCAGACGGTGGTGCGCGAGGTCGTCCGCAGCGAGACCACGGCGCGGCCCGGCATGCGCGTGGTGGAGCGGGCCTGAGCCAATGCCGCTGACGCGATGCTGATCTCCTACGCCGCCCTCGCGGCCGCGATCCTGATCGGTGTCGCGGGCCAGCTCCTGCTCAAGACCGGCGTCGAGCGCGCGAGCGACGGCGTGCTGGCGCAGTTCCTGAACCCCTTCACGATCGGCGGTCTTGCCGCCTATGGGCTCGGCGCGATCTTTTACATCCTCGCCATCAAGCGCATTCCGGTCTCGATCGCCTTTCCGAGCGTGGCGCTCTCCTACGTGCTGGTGGCGATCGCGGCGCACGTACTCTGGCAGGAGGCGCTGGGCTGGCAGCAATTCGCGGGCATCGGCCTCATCGCCGCGGGGATCCTGGTCCTGCACGTCTCGGCCTGAGCGGTGCTCATCCCGCGGTCGGACGGGGACCCGCGCGCAGGCAGAGGAGTGCTCCCAGCGCGGCGAGACAGGCGCCCACCGAGACCAGGATTGCCCAGAGTCCGAGCTGATCGAGCAACAGCCCGAAGGCCAGCGGCGCGATCGCCTGCGTCGCGCGCGCCGGTGCGCCCAGCAATCCCGTGCGCTCGCCATATCCGGTGGGCCCGAAGAGCGCGAGCGGCACCGTGCCGCGCGCGATGGTGAGGAGGCCGTTGCCGGCGCCATAGAGGATTACGAAGAGGGAAAGCGCCCCCGGTCCCATGAGCGCGAGTGCCACGGCGCCCACGGGATGCAGCGCCGCGGCGAGCCGCGCGGACATGAGGGGATGCAATCGCCGGAGCACCAGGAATTCCGCGACGCGCGCGCCGACCTGAGCGGGGCCCACCAACGCGGACGCGGCGACGGCCTCGAGCGGCGTGGCGCCCGCGCGCTCCAGCAGCCGCGGCAGATGCGCCGCCATCGCGCCCGTGACGAACCAGCAGGCCGAGAACACGAAAGCGAGCAGGAGCATTTCCCGATAGGGCTTCCAGCCGACGCTGCCGGCGGCGGTTGCGTGGGACTCCGCGGCCAAGGCGGCGACCGGGAGGGCCAGCCGGTTCAAGGGCAGCACCACCAGCAGGTTGACGGCGGCCCAGACGAGGCAGGTCTCGCGCCAGCCCACGGCGCCGTTCAGCAGCGCCGTCAGCGGCCAGCCCACGGTCGAGGCGAAACCAGCGATCAGCGTGATCCCCGTGATGGGACCACGGGCCTCGCGGCCATAGAGCGCCGTCAGCGCCGCGAAGGCGGAATCATAGAGCCCCATCGCCATGCCGATGCCGACCACCGCCCAGGCCCCGACGAAGACGACCGGCCCCGGCGCGGCGGCGAGCCCGACGAGGCCGACCACCAGCACGACATTCGACCACATCAGCATGCCGCGCCCGCCGCGGCGATCGATCGCGCGGCCGACCGCGGGCCCGAGGACCGCGGCGATCAGCAGCGAGGCCGAGAAGGCGCCGAACACCACGGCGCGCGACACGCCGAGGTCCGCGGCCATGGGGTCCGCGAGGATCGCCGGCAGGTAATAGCTCGAGGCCCAGGCGAGCGTCTGCGCGGCACCAAGCGCCGCGACCACCCTGAGCTGCGACCGGCGGATGGTGGGAAAGTGTGGACCGTCTGCCACGCTCAACCGCAGCCGTCAGGGTCTGGTTGGCAATTTGAGGGGCCAGTCCTTCCAGATATTGCGAGCATCGAGCTCCGTCGGACGTACGCAGTTGCATTCGTTGTCATAGTACCCGAGGACAAGTTTGGTCCCGCTTAGAGTCGCGTGGCTGTCGTGATAGCCGAGAATGATGAGCGCCTCCTTACGGCCCATTCCCGTGAAGTCACCGACGGCAACCTGGCCAATTCCAAAGTTGAATCCATCGACGTAATAGTACCGCCCGCTGACGACCATCGGTTTGGCTTTGCTCATGTCTTCCGGCGGCCAGTATGGCGTGGCGCTATGCTCGATCTTGCGGTGCGCTCGCGCCAACGCTGCTCGATACGACGTGGTGTGCTCAGGCGCACCGAGACACCCCGATTCCTCAGGTACCAGGCAGGTGAACTCCACCGAATACGATTCTGGATCATCAAATCTGCTTCGCCACTCCGACGCCGTACGCGCCGCGTAATTCGCAGCCGATAATACCGCGAGCCCACAGGTAGAGGACGCTGTGCCCTCGGAATTAAGACCGATCGTATCGCCGCCATATCTCCAGTTGCCGGACGTCAACGTGTAGAGTTCGCGGCACGTCTTCGGAAGGTATCCGGGTCGTGGATAATCGCCCGCATATACCAATTGGCTCATCTCGGTCGGATAGTAATGGGCGAGGTTCCGTTTCTGATCGAGAAGTTCCTCCATGTTGACATCGTGACCGTGGTACTTCGGGTCACTCGTCACGGATTGAAGCTCCGCTTCTCGCTGCAACTCATTCGCCCGCTGAGCGTAGACTGCCCGGAGGCAGTCGCTGACCTTGATCTCGCCGTCCGAGGTCTCGTCAGAAGGCACGCAGGCCTTTGCTCGCAATTTAAGCCACGCACGCTGCCCGGCGATTAGGCTTTGGCGCCGCTTGGAATCAAAGCTGTCGCGAAGCTTCGCGAATACCGCGGCCAGGTCGCGGTCGGCCTCCGCGAGATTGAGCTCTTGGCAGATTGTCTTCTCGACGATCGTGCGTGCCTCGCTGCAGGCAAAACTGGGGGTCGCGTCGGCCGCGACGAGAGCAAATGACAGAAGCGACGCACCAATGATGAGCATGGCACTAGCTCAGGCGAGCGCCGCCGCCCGCGCTGGCCGGAGCACCGGCGTCTCCGCCATGATCGGCACCTCGCCCTCGAGGGTGGTGCGCTGCATGTGGCGCTCGTACTTCGTGTCATCGAAGGGTGTGGCGCAGTGCTGGGCGCAGCGGTTGTCCCAGAGGAGCGCGTCGCCGACGCGCCATTTGTGCCGGTAGACGAACTCTGGCCGGGTCGCGAACTCCTGCAGGTAGCGCACGAACTCCTCGGCCTCGCGGTCGGGCAGGCCGTCGATCTTGTAGGCCCAGCGGCCGATATAGAGCGCGGTCCAGCCGGAGCGCGGATGGCGCCGGGCGATCGGGTGCCAGACGTCGGGCCGCACGCGCTTCTGCTCCTCGGTGAGCGGCGGCTGGTCCGGGTAATAGACCTGGTGGAAGCGCGCGCGGCTGAAGCACGCGCGGCGCCCCGTGATCAGGCGGCGCACGTCGCCCGGCAACGCCGCGAAGGCGGCGTAGGTGTCGGCGTAGAGCGTGTCGCCGTCCGCGGGCGGCAGCTTCAGCGCGTGAAGGAACGAGCCCGCGTTGGGGATCGCCTTGTCCTCGCCGTCGGAGTGCCACCCCCATCCCGCACGCTTGATGCCGAGGGCCACGTTGTCTTTCACGACGTTCGAGACGACGAGCACCTCGGGATAGCCGGGAAGATTGAATTCCGGCGGCTCCATGATGTGGAGCGGACCGAGGCGCCGCGTGAAGGCGACATGCTGCGCGGGCGTCATGTCGACGCCGCGGAACAGCAGGATGCTGTGCCGGTACCAGGCCGCCTCGATCTCGGACATTGCGGCGTCATCGAGCGCGCCGGCGATGTCGACGCCGACGATCTCGGCGCCGAAGCTCTCGTGCAACGGCCGGATTTGCAATGCCATCGCGGATACACTCGCGTTGGAGAGGCAACAGTGCTAAGTGTCGATCCCGCCGCGGGGCCTGTCAATTCGCGGCTCCGCCGGAGGACTCGACATGATTGGCCGCCGTTCGCTCCTCGTGCTCGCCATCGCCTTCCTGGGTGGCTGCACGCCCGTCTATGTGAATTCGACCGGTCCCGACGAGTATTCCGTGCGCGGCACCTCGCCTTATGGACTCTATGGCGGTCTGGTCGATCTCTCGCCCACGGAGAGCGCGATCGCGGCGCAGGCGTCGGCTTTCTGTCCCGACGGCTATGACAAGACCGTCGAGACCGGCCTCAACCTCGAGGACGGAAAATACGAGGAGTGGCACATCAAGTGCCGCAAGAAAGCCGCCTCGAACTGACGCGCCGGCCTCACGCGATCCGCGTTTCCGGCGCCAGCTCCTTGGTCATGAACACGCGGGCGGTGCCGGGCGGGTCGCAGGGGATGCGGCCGAACTCGCGATAGCCGTGCCGCTCGTAGAAGCCGGGGGCTTGGAAGCTGATGGTGTAGAGGACGGCGCCGCGGCAGCCGCGCTGGCGCGCCTCGGCCTCCGCCATCTCCAGGATCCGGCCGCCGAGCCCGCGGTCGCGCAGCGAGTCCGGCAAAAAAACGAGATCGATGAAGAGCAGCCCGAGCGAGGTCCGGCCGAGGATCCCGCCGAGCACCTCGGAGGTGTCGGGATCCGAGACCAGCACCGCGAGACCCCGCCAGTCCCAGTAGCCCGCCTGCTCCGCGTTGTAGCCGTTGAGTCCGCGCTCGATGACTTCCTTCGCGCGCTCGCTCGGCGTGTCGGTGACGGTCAGCACGACGTCTTTCATCGCATTCTCCGGCGTCTCTTCGTCACTCGCCCCATTGCCGTCATGGCCGGACCCCGAGAGGGCGTCCTTCTAGGAAACGGTCTTCACTGCCCCGGCACCAGCGAGTATCGCGGGTCGGCGGCGAGGCACTCCGCCTCGGGGAGGCCCAGCTCCTTCCGCACGATGTTCGTGCCCAGCACCATCGCGACCATCTTGTAGGTCGCGTGGCGGCGGCTCATGCCCTCGCGGCCCATGCCGCAGTCGGAGGAGATGATCAGGCGCTGCGGCGGGATGTGCTTAAGCGCCTCGCGGATGAGTGCTGCCACCTGGTCGGGACGCTCGACCTGCAGCGTGTGGTGATCGATCACGCCGATCACGATCTTCTTGTCCTCGATCACCTCGCCGATCGCCTTCAAGTCGCCGGTGCCGGACGAGCAGGTCTCGAAGGTGAGGGCGTCGGCATCGACGTGGTTCAGCGCCTCGAGGGTGGGCTGATAGCTCTGGATCTCCTTGAAGATGCGCTGCTGCGAGGGGTTGCCCCAGCAGGTGTGGCACCAGACCTCGGTCTTGGCGCGGAGTCCCTTGACCGAGTTGTTGAAGACCTCGACAAGCTCGGACGTCCCGAGCTTGCCGAAGGTCTTGCCGCGCGCGGGCACCATGTGGATCTGCGGCTCTTCCATCTGGATCACGGGGCAGCCGGCGGCGGCGAGGTCGACCAGCTCGCGGTTGAGCGCGTCGCTGAAAGCCCAGGTGCGCTCCACCGGGTCCTTGTAGTGATCATCGGAGACCGAGGCCGCGAGCAGCTCGGGCAGGATCGTGCCGAACTTCACGGGTTTCCTGGTGAGCCGCTGCGCCACCTTCCACATGGCCGCGTACTCGAGCCTGCCGGGGCCGATGGGACCGACGACCTTGGGCAGCACCCGCGCCTCCAGGAAATCATGCAGGATGTGGCCGCGCGGATGCGAGGCGGCGGCGACGTTGTAGACCGAGGGCTGTCCCGCGGCCGAGAGCCCGGACATATGCGTCAGCGGATAGCTCTGCCAGCTCATGCCGCCGACCTGATCGTCGAAATGCGCGTCGCCGTCGGTGCAGATGTCGAGACCCGCGGTCTCCTGGGCCCGCAGATGCACGGAGACCGCGTCCTCGTACTGCTCGCGATAGCGCGCGTTCATCATGGCCTCGAGAAAGCTCTGCGCTCCCAAGACCGCGTCGTACCACGCGGGCCGCGGCAGCGAGCCGATGATCGAGGTCGGCAGAAGGACGTTGGCGGATGCCTTAATCATAGGGAGGTCTCCGAGTCGGGCGCGGCCCTCGATCATGCACCGGGGAGTGCGGTCTTGGTCAACCAGCGCTCTCGCGGAGCCGCCGAGCGTGGGGCCGGCCGGAATCTCATCGCTGGCACAGGGCACTGCGGCGCGCACCGGTCCTTAACGATTCTCGGCGATACTCCGATGCGAGTCTCACCGATTGCGTGCCGCATGGACGGAAGCCCCGCGACATTCACCGCGCTCATCGTCGACGACGACGAGTTCACGCGCGTCACCACGCGGCGGGCGTTGACGAAGCTCGGCGCCCGCGAGGTCTTCGAGGCATCGCACGGGCAGGAGGCGCTGGCGTGCCTGGCCGAGCGCCCGTCGATCGATTTCATCGTCTGCGACCTCAATATGCCCGAGGTCGACGGCATCGAGACCTTGCGCCGTCTGGCCGAGCTTCACCTCGGCCATCGGATCATTCTGGCGAGCAGCGCCGATCCGCGCGCGCTTCGGTCGGCGATGGAGATGGCCGCACATTTCGGCCTCAAGTCGCTGTGCGCGATCTCCAAGCCGATCACCGTGGCAAAGCTGCGCGAGGCGCTCAGCGATCCCAAGGAGCCGGAGGCCGTCGCGAAGTCGGCCGCGGCCGCGCCGATCGGCGCCGAGGATTTCAGGCGCGGTTTCGCCGCTCACGAATTAGTCGCGCATTTCCAGCCCAAGGTCTGCATGGCCACGGGAAAGCTGATCGGCGCCGAGGCGCTGGTGCGCTGGCGGCATCCGATTTACGGGATCCTCCCGCCGAGCACGTTCCTGGAGATGGCGCAACCCGCCGGGCTCTTCGATGCGCTGACGGAGTCCATCCTGGCCGCCGCCATCGCGCAATGCGCCGAGTGGAACCGCGCCGGTCTCGACATCAGCGTCAGCGTCAACCTTCCGGTCGGGAGCGTCGCAAGCCGCGATCTCCCCGAGCGCATCCACGCCATCGTGGCGGCGCATGGGATCGAGCCGCGGCATCTCGTGCTGGAAGTGACCGAGGACGGCTGGCTCAATCACGATTCCATCGCCCGCGAGGTCTTGACGCGCCTGCGCGTGCGCGGCTACGGCCTCTCCATCGACGACTACGGCACCGGCTATTCGACCGCCCAGCAGCTGCTGGACGCGCCCTTCAACGAGCTGAAAGTCGATCGGGCCTTCGTGCGCAAGGCGCTCAAGGACGAGGAAAGCGCCGTCGTCCTGTCGGCGATCACCGGCATGGCCCATCGGCTCAAGCTCGCCGTCGTCGCCGAAGGCGTCGAGACCGAGGATCAGTGGACGCATTTGGGAGCGCTCGGCTGCGATTTCGCGCAAGGCTATTTCATCGCGCCCGCGATGCCCGGCGAGCAGTTCCTCGGGTGGCAAGCCGAATGGGACCTGCGCCGGAAGTCGCTGCGCAGGCACGAAACAATCCAAGATACCGGCGCCCTTGGCGTCGGGCGCCAGCAGCCGCCAGACCGCCTCTAACCTCAGACTGGCGACTCCGGCCCGCCCGGGCGCGGTTTCATGCCGTAGCCAATTCGTCCGCGCCCGAGATGAAACGGACGATCTCGCCGCGCGCGGCCGCGAACTGCACGACCGCGTCGTCGACCATCGCAACCAGCTGCTGCGGGCTCTTTTGCTGAGCCGCGGCCTCGATCCTCTGGCAGAGCACGCCCAGCCGCCTCGCTCCCGCGCAGAGCGAGGAGCCCGCGAGCCGATGGGCGCTCGTCGAGAGCCGGTCGCGGTCGCACTCCGCGAGCGCGCGGCGCACCTCGTCGAGCGCTCGTGTCGCCGACTCGAGATAGCTTCTGAGCCAATCGGATCCCTCGGGATCGCCGTCCTGGAACAGCTCGTGAAATGGACCGAGGTCGAAGACCGGTGGTTCCGCGGGGGTTTGCTCGCGGCCGAGCAACCTGCAGAGGGCCGCCGCGAGCCGGGCGAGGTTGATCGGCTTGGATTCAACCGCGCTCATCCCGGCCGCAAGGCAACGCTTGCGCATCGCCGCGGTGATGTCGGCGGTGAGGCCGATGATCGGGATCGGCGGGCGGGATCGTCCTGCCTCGAGCTCGCGGATCCGGCTCGCGAGGCCGGTACCGTCCATGCCGGGCATATGGCAGTCGGTGATGACGACGTCGTAGGAATTGACCGCCAGCAGCTCGAGCGCCGCGAAGCCGTCCTCGGCGGCGTCCACTTTCAAGCTCAGCCGCTCGAGCTGGCGACGCGCGAGCCATCGATTGGTGGCGTCGTCCTCGGCAATGAGCGCGCGCGTGCCCTCGAATGTCGCGGCCGTCGGCCGGGGGATCGAGGCCTCCCCTGACGGCAGCGGTCCCTCGACGGCGGCAAGCGGCAGCTCGAGCGTGAATTCACTGCCCTTGCGGGGCTCGCTGCTGACGGTCAGCGTGCCGCCGAGCAGACGCGCCAGCCGCCGCGAGATCGAGAGCCCGAGGCCGGTGCCGCCGAAATTCCGCGTGGTCGATGCATCGGCTTGCGTGAACGGCTCGAAGAGGCGCGCGATCACGTCCGGCTCCATGCCGATGCCGGTATCGCGCACGGATAGTCGTAGCGCCGGCGAGCCGCCCTCCGAGGCGGTTCGATCGACCGAGAGCTCGACGGAACCCGACGGCGTGAATTTGATCGCGTTGCTGAGCAGGTTGACCAGGATCTGCCGGAGCCGCAACGCGTCGACCATCATCGCGGCGGGAACGCCGGCGCCGACATGGTGGCGCAGCGCAAGACCCTTGGTCGCGGCGCTCAGCGCCATGAATTCGACGACGGAGTCGATGAGGGGCCGGATCGGGGTGGGCTCGGGCGCGACGGCGACCGCGCCCGCCTCGATCTTCGAGAAGTCGAGTACGTCGTTCAACACGCCGAGCAAGGATGACGCCGACCGGTGCACCATCTCGATCATGCTGGCCTGCTCCGGTTGGAGCGGCGTGTCGCGCACCAGCTCGATGACGCCCAAGACGCTGCTCATGGGCGAGCGGATCTCGTGGCTCATCATGGCGAGAAAATCGGTCTTGGCCTGCGCCGCCTTGTCCGCGGCGTCGCGGGCGGCGCGCAGCGCCTCCTCGGCCTGCTTTCGCTCGGTGATGTCGGTGTAGGTCCGTACCACGCCGCCGTCGGCCAGCGGCACGCTGCGCATCTCGATCACGGTCCCGTTGGGCCGCTGGCGCTCGTAGCTCTGCGGCTCATCGGCGATGCCGCCCGCGAGAACGAACCCTCGCAGCCACTCGTCGACGCTGCGCCCGTCCTTGCCGAACTCGCCGTTCTCCCACTGCCAGCGGAGCAGGTCGCCGAACTTGGGCCGGCCGTCCAGCATCTCTCTCGGAAGATCGAGCAACTCCATGGCGCGTCGGTTGCACACCTGCACGTTGCGGCCGGCGTCCGCCATCAGGATGCCCTGGCTCATGTTCTCGAGCGTGATCTCCAGCAGATCGGACTTCTGCGCGGCGCGCGCCTCGCTCGCTCGAAGCTCCTCGCGGGATTTCTGCACTCCACGCTGATGCCACGCAATCAACCCGGATATGCCGACGAGCAGCACGGTGAGCGCGGCGCCTTCCTCGAGGTAGGACATGCTCCTGAGATCGTAGCCCGCGAGAACCTCATCCTTCGCCAACCCGACGACGACGATCAGCGGAAAGCCCTTCACGCCCCGATAACTGTAGATGCGTTCGGCGCCATCGATCGGACTCGTGGTCTCGAAGTTTCCGGCTTCGTTCTTTGGATAGGACGCGAAGAGCATCGAGCCCGCGAGCGACTGACCGATCGTGGTGTCCCCGAGTGCCGCGCGGGCCCGGACGATGCCGTCCAGCCCGACGAGAACGACCGTGCCCTTGGCACCGAGATCGACGGATTCATAGAGACGCTCGAGATAATAGGGATCGAGCGAAACCACGACCACGCCGGCGAAGGACCCGTCGGATCCCGTGATCCGGCGCGTCAACTGGATCGACCACTTGTTGCTGGCGCGGCCGAACACCGGCTTGCTGATGAAGAGCTCGTCGCGAACGCTGTTGGCGTGGACCCGGAAATGCTCGCGGTCCCTGAGGTCGAGCCGCTCGCTGACCGGGCCGAGGCTGGTCTCGAGGAGATAGCCGTCCTTGTCGATGATGGCGACCTGGAAGCCGAGGTCCTTGAGGAATTGGCTGTTGTGCGACCACAGCGACAAGTCGAAGTGCGCGGGGTCCTTGGCGTAGGATTCCCGGACGTAGAGCAGCGTCTGATCGACCTCTCGGATCGATCGGATGATGTGCTCTTCGAAGGCGCGGGCGAGGTTTGCCGTGGTCTGCACCGCGCCCTGCTCGGCGTGCCCTTTATCCGTGGAGAGGAGATGGGAGATGCCGGCCCAAAGGAGCGCCACCGCGCAGACCCCCAGCAGCGCACCGCTATAGTGCGCGCTGGCGCGGATGGCTGCGGCAACCCGCCGCAGGAG
>Ga0209517_10004203_pt1 | contig 19057 bp, 17 predicted proteins | sample PeaSoiMetSII2010_FD_187695 | JGI IMG/M metagenome (GOLD analysis project Ga0209517, IMG submission 187695) | Peat soil microbial communities from Weissenstadt, Germany - SII-2010 (SPAdes) (version 2) | ecosystem: Environmental > Terrestrial > Soil > Wetlands > Peat | place: Germany...
CCTCGCTACGCAGAGGAAAGACCTGATGGAGGCGATCGAAAATACCGCCGCCACCATTCGCGAGATCGATCAAGTCTCGCGGCAGAAATTTGAAGAAGCGTTCCACAAGATCAACGAGAACTTCCAGGCCACGTTCCGCAAGCTGTTCGGCGGCGGACACGGCTTCATGCGGCTGACCGACATCGAAAACAGCGCGGAGAGCGGCATTGACGTGGTGGCATCGCCTCCGGGAAAGAAGCTGCAGAACGTGCTTCTGCTCTCCGGTGGCGAAAAGGCGCTCACCGCGCTCGCGCTGCTGGTCGGCATCTTCCAGTACACACCCAGTCCGTTCTGCATTCTCGACGAGGTCGATGCCCCGCTCGACGAAGCCAATATCGCGCGCTTCACCGACCTGGTGCGCGAGATGAGCGTGCAGACCCAGTTCATCCTGATCACGCACAGCAAGCGAACCATGAGCATCGCCCCCGTGCTCTACGGCGTGACCATGCAGGAGCCGGGAGTGTCGAAGCTGGTGTCGGTGCGGTTTGGGGCGGCGTAACAGATGCCTTTGTAAAGAAAAGAAACGTGCGAACTCGATGCGCTGGAACAGTGGCAAATTGAGGAAATCGAGAAGGGTATAGCCGAGGCCGATCGGGGCGAGTTTGCCAGCGATGAGGAAGTCGAGCAGTCGCTGAAACGCTGGATACCCTCGCGTCCCGCAAGCAATTGCTGATTGTATCGAAAAGCGTGGAGGGCGTTGATAATCCCCCCGAGAACACCCTACCTTACCAAAGACAATAGTGCGCCGGATGGTTTCTGTACTGAACTGGGAAACTCAACAGGAGGTCTCACGATGACGTTTCGAGTTCACATGAAAAGACACTTCTGCACCATCGCTGCGCTCGGATGTCTTCTGACAGCAACACTTACCTCCGAGTGCCTGGCACAGGCTGCGCTGGAAGTCGGCATCGACCGCTCAAACTTGACCAAAGAAAGCGAAGCGGTGCAGGAAAAAACCTTGCACGATATCCATGCCCTGCATGCAACATGGTTCCGTGATGCTCTTTCCGCAGTAGCAAAGCCTGAGCTCCAGGCGAGGTTCATCAATGAAGTGAGGCTGGCGAAGCAAAACAATTTGAAGATACTTGTAAACGTTCTTCCATCGTATCTAGATTATGACGAACCCTTTGCGAATGCAGGCGAAGATTTTCGTAAGATCTGCGGGTGGTCAGGGGGTGATGGAAAACTGAGCCAAATCAATTTGACCAAATTTGCTCAGCATTTGCGTGCAACACTGGATGCGGTAAAGGCTGCCAACTTGGCAATTGATGCCTTTGAAATCGGCAACGAATTTGACACCACGTGCTATGACGCTGACGTACCGGTTGGGCACGCGGCATCTGAGAAAGAGATCGTGACTTGGCTGCGTGGCTACGGCGAATTTCTCAAAGCGGCTGCTCTAGTCATGCGCGATCCCAATTATTTTCCACATGCCAAGATTGTTACGTTCGGTATTGCCCATGGCAGCGATAAGTGGGACAAGCCGTGGCGTCATATCTCTCAACCGGCTGCCGTTGTCGCCAGACTGCGAAATGTAAACGGGTTCAATTATCTGGATAATACTTTGTACCATGTAGATGGCTATGCCACGCACATTTATCCTTGGCCAGGAGACATTGTCGGGTCTGTTCGTGGCACCTTAAATCAAGATGCAGCCGCCCTAGGACGAGATAAGCCTTTTTGGGTCACGGAATGGGGTTTTCTTTCGAAGAGCTCGTTTCCAACTCAAAAGGGTGAGACGCTCAGTCAAGGTATAAAAGAAATACTGGCCACGTTCGACAGCCTAGCCCCAAGTATCCCTCTGGGACCTGTGATGTTTTACCGTTACGATGTATGGTTAACTGACAATACGGGACAGCTGTTACCCGAAGCGAGTGTACTATCGGGTTACGCAGCCAAGCACTGACTCAAACTGCCACGCCTTAACGTAGGGTTTTGAACATCCTCTGCGACCCCTTAAAGAGCTGGGGTGATTCTGGAATGAACCTTTTTCGCGGCGTTGGGCAAAAAAGCCCCTGATTCGGGACGCACGGGAAAAACTTGCGTTGACAGATCGACAGCTTTTTGCTTTCTCTACCCCGGAAACCACCGCCTTTTTTTCCAAAGCCTTCCTCAGTTTTTCCACATCGCGGCCCCTCGAAAACCAGCTATGGACAAGGCTTTTCGCTTACACTGGAACTGTCAACACTTTTCGCTGTGACGCCCGGCGACGAAACCGGCGGTGTGTGATCGTAATCGTTGACAAATTTCCCCTGACAATTAGAATACGCAAAGTTTTCTTACCGGTGAATTAGACGTGAGCCCCGAAATCTTAGACACTGTTCTTCTCCGAACGGACTACCCCGAATTGGAGCTGCGCGCCAGCGGCAAGGTTCGCGACGTCTACAACCTGGACCAGAACCACCTGCTGTTCGTGGCCACCGACCGCCTTTCGGCGTTTGACTACATACTGGCAACCGGAATCCCGAACAAGGGCCGGATCCTGACCCAGATCTCTCTGTTCTGGTTCGACTTCCTCAAGGACATTGTCCCCAACCACGTCGTCACGGCCGATGTAAATCGCTATCCCGCGGCAATTCGCAAGCATGCCGACGAACTCCGCGGGCGCTCCATGGTGGTGATGCGGGCCGAGATGTGCCCGGTCGAGTGCGTCGCTCGCGGCTACCTTTCCGGTTCCGGATGGAAGGAGTACCAAGAGACGGGCACGGTAAGCGGCATCAAACTTCCTCCCGGATTGAAGGAATCCGACCAGCTGCCGGAGCCCCTGTTCGCGCCGGCCACCAAGGCCAGCACCGGACACGACATCAACATTTCATTCGAAGAAATGTGTAAGCGGGTCGATCCCGAATTGAGCCGCCAACTGCGCGACATCACATTGCGGATCTACAAGAAGGCCGCGGATTATGCGCGGCAGCGCGGCATCATCATCGCCGACACCAAGTTTGAATTTGGACAAACCGCCCTGGGCATCACCCTGGCGGATGAAGTGCTCACACCGGATTCCTCGCGCTTCTGGCCGGCCGACACCTATCAACCGGGCAAGGCGCAGGATTCTTACGACAAGCAGTATGTACGGGACTACCTCGAAGAAATTCGCTGGAACAAGCAACCGCCCGCGCCCGCCCTCCCCCAAGAAGTGGCGCGGCGCACCAGCGAAAAGTACCTCGAGGCGTATCGTCAGTTGACGGGACGCGAGTTGGAGATTTAGCCCGCGTGCGCTCGGATGGTTGAGCTTCGTCTTGAATCATGAGCATTGCGGACTGGATCATCCTCGGATTTCTGGTGCTTTCCGTGATCGGGGCAGCCAGCGAAGGCTTCTTTCATGAAGCCTTCGGGCTGGCTGGCTTGGTCGTGGGATACTTGCTGGCCGCCTGGCAGTACCATCGCCTGGCGGACTGGTTCGCGCCGCATTTGAAATCGCTGTGGTTGGGCGAGATCGCTGGGTTCCTGATCGTGTTTTTCGCGGTCCTGATCGTTGCCGGCATGGCCGGACGGATCGCGCGCTGGGCAATGAAGAAGGCCGGTCTAAGCACGATTGACCGGATGTTGGGAGCGGTCCTGGGTTTGTTGCGAGGCGTCCTGGTGGTGGCGGTTGTGCTCACCGCCATGGCCGCTTTTGCGCCGGCTGCGAAGTGGCTGGCGGGATCGCAGTTGGCTCCGTATTTCCTGGTAGGTGGAAGGGCAGTGATCTGGCTCGCACCGTCAGAATTGCGCCATCGCTTCTACCAGGGCTTGGATTATATGCGGCTGGAGCGTTCGACAACGGAGAAGACTCAACCGCCGTCATCAGGACAGTCCAAGTAGCGTTGGCAGAATTCGTCAATGATTCATAGGCTGCAAAGGTGCGGAAACGAGGCAAGGTGAAAGATCAATTGGAAGCACTCATACTTCAGATGTACAAAAGCAACATCCTCTACTCAGAAGCGGTTCGTGAGTTTAAGAAACGCTTTATCATGACCGTGCTCGAGGAAAACCGCGGCAATCAGTGCAAGGCAGCCCGGCAATTAGGCATGCACCGGAACACGCTGAGCCGGACCCTGCAGGAGCTGAAGATTGATGTGCGTCCGTTGCGCGCCGGCGCCAAGCGCCCGCCGCGCAGCGCGCGGCCCGTCCCGCTGGAGAGAAGACAGGTTCGGTAAGGGGGGCAGGGGTCAGGTCTTAGGTCTTAGGTCTTAGGAAAACATTGGCTTGGGTAAAATCTCGAACAAAAAGGCGGCCCGGATTGGGTCGCCCTTTCCTTTTTCTTCCCAGAACTTCCAGCCTAGGGGTCTTCCTAAGACCTAAGACCTAACACCTGAGACCTGCCCCTCAGTGTGCAGCTGGCTTCTTGTGCGCAGCCGGCTTCGGTTTCGGCAGCGATTTCACCAGTAACGCCCCCTGGTTCATGGTCATCACAAACGGCTTCGCCACATAGGAGACCGGCGTTCCCTCGAACTGGAAGTCCGTATCCTCCTTCGGCATCTGTTTCGCTGGGATCGCCGCCGACATGGTCAGATCGATATCGGCGCGCTTGGCTTCCACATCGTCCTCGCTGCCCGCCAGCTGCAGTTTGGTCGCGGTTCTGCTCGTGGAGTCGATGCTGATGATATGGGCCGCCATCTGCAGCGGCTTCCCTTTCAGTATGGTCCACACCTTCTCCGCGTCTTCCGGCGTGCCTTCGGAAAGAACCAATTGCCACTCCGCGAAGCTCATCTCCTCAATCTTCTTGCTCTTGATCAGGGCTGCCGCCTGCTCGGCGGGAGTCGGAGGCACGTATTTCGTGATGGTGAAACCGGCCGGAGGCAGCGGGGTGGCGGCGGTCTGCGCCAGCAGCGCGCTCCATCCCTCTTCGCTTCCGTGGTACTTGGTGTATTTGCTCTTGCCGAACTGCGCGATCTTAACCTTGCCGTCGCCCTGCGCCAGATTGGCAGCACGCGCGATGAAGAAAAGTCCATCCACGTCTTTTTCCGTCGGTCCCGCCGCCAGGTATGCAAGAGCCAGCGGATACATGTCGCGCAGAACCGTCGGGTTGGCCGGGTCTCCTTCCACCGAAGCACGCAGAAACTGCTGCGCCTTGGCATAGTCCTTGGCCTGGTAGGCGCTGATGCCAGCCGCGCCGTTGAAGATTATGGCGGTCTGCGTTTTCAGCTTCTCCCAGTCCGCCGGCGGCATGCCATCCGGTTTGGCTGCTGTCTGCAGACAGGCCAAGCCTTTTTCACCGCTCTGGCCAGCGTCGGCGAGGTTCTGTTTCGGGTTCTGGTTCGCTTCCGCCATCGCCCGTTTGGTGTAGGCCAGCAGCGCCAACGCCCGGATGTTGCACGGATTCACCAGCAAAACCTTCTGCGCCGTATCCACCGTCTTGGCCGGATTGTTCGTCTGCTGGTAAGCGCCCATTAAAGTTTCCAGCGCATCTTCCTTCATCACGCTGTTGGGATATTGCGTCAGAAACGCTTCCAGGCCGCTGACCTTGGCGGCGGCGTCGGTTTGCTGCACGGCGCCTACGTAGGCGTTATATTCGGCTGGGTCTTTAATCTCTTTTTTCTGGGGGGCCGGCGCGGGAGTGGCACTCTGCTGCGGCGCGGGCGATGCAGCGCTTTGCGGTTGAGCGACGGCCGTAACTGCGGCTACCAACAACATCGCGAAAAAAATCTTCTTCATTCCTGTGGCTCCTTAATACTTGGGGAAGCTGGAGTTTGATTTCTTGCCCGATTCCACTCATCTGGCGCCGGGCTTGCACCATGAACCAATCTTTCTCTCTGCAACTCACACCGACTGGTCCCGAGAATCATCTCCCGAGAATATGGGCCGCCTCGAGACGTACCGCGGCTTGACCATTATTCCGGTGAGCGGATTATAAGGATGGAATCCCGCTAAGGCAAGCGGATTGCTCCATTTACCCCTCCTGAATGTTGAGATGCCCAAAACCCCGGCCCTGTCGAAAGGCTTCTCACCCTGCATCGTCGATACACAACCCACCCGATCCAAAATAGAATAGTTTTCTCTCGTATTCTCTTTGGAGGACCCTCTCTTGACGAGCACTGCATCCAACCCGCCTCTGGCTGGCCAAGTCGCGGTCGTTACCGGCGCGGGACGCGGCATTGGCAGGGCCATCGCCTTGACCCTGGCCGAACTGGGCTCGCACACCGTCCTATGCGGGCGCTCGCGCGAAGCCCTCGAACAAACTGCCGCAGCCATCCGGAACAGCGGCGGTCAGAATTCCGGGAGAGGTGCTGAGAGAGCTGCCGGGAAAAGTTCCGTGATCGAATGCGATGTCACCGGTCTGCAATCGGTCGAAGCGCTCGCCGAGCAAATCGAGCGCACCTTCCACCGGCTGGACATTCTCGTCAACAATGCCGGCATCGGCGTCGCCGGAGGACCGCTTCATCAGCTTTCGCCCGGCGACTGGGATCGCGTGTTGAACACGAACCTGCGCGGCGTGTATTACTGCATCCGCAGCCTGGCGCCGCTCATGATCGATTCCAAAACCCGCAACGGACACATCATCAACATCTCGTCCCTCGCTGGCAAGAACGCCCTGCCCAACGGAGCCGCCTACGCCGCCTCCAAGTGGGGGTTGAATGGATTGAGTTACTCGGTGGCCGAGGAATTGCGCGCCCACAACATTCGCGTGTCGGTCATCTGCCCGGGCTCGGTTCACACCGAGTTCAGCACACATCCCGGAATGAATACCGAGAAGATGCTGCAAGCCACAGACGTAGCGCACGCGGTCGCCATGATCGTGACCCAGGCCCCGCAATCCTTCGCCAGCGAAATTCTGCTAAGGCCTACGCAGAAGCCGTAAACAGCCGTCAGCCGTCAGCCATCAGTTAAAGCGGAAGCCTTCCAGCCTTGCGTCTTCAGCCACCCTAACCCGAGTTGACATCTTGAGCGCCGCCCAGGATGAAAACTTGGACAGGGTGGCTAAGAACTGATAGCTGAGAACTGACGGCTGAGAGCTGCGTTCAGTCCTTGAACAGATTGTCAAACGCCGCGCGCGCGTCATTCGGACGCTGACTGCCTTTGCTGGAAGTTTCTTTTTCGACCATCACGCGGATGGAATAGAGCGAGCAATCGTTGCGCTTGTCTTTGGGCGAGATTCTGGCGGGAATCGGCTGATTGCATTCGAAGCGGCTGGACGGGTCGAAGTGTTCGCACTGTTTGCAGGCGTGCAGATCGAACCCGCACTTCGGACATTGCCCGACGGGATCCGTGAGATTCTGCAGCAGCGCGCCACATTCGGCGCAGCGGGAGACGGTCCTTGTTCCTGGCATGTTGATCGGCCGCGGCCCGAACGTATTCTCTCTTTTGGCGGCCGCCGGCTTCTCCGGCTCTTTCTCCCTTTTCGCTCCCGCGCCGGAATCCTGGTATCCGCGTTGCCTATACTTGCGGTCGGACAAAAAACCCTCCTGAAAAACGCCCTATTCTCCGCCTTTGGCGCGTCCCGCACAAGAGGTTCTTTATGAGCTTCGAGCTGCGGGCTGCGAGAGAACCGGTTGCCCGAAGCTCGCGGCTCGCAGCTCGCAGCCTGCTGGCTCGGCAACACCGGATTAACCCACTGGCCGTGAATTGTCTTTCACGTATCGGGGGTGCTACCATCCGATACACAGAGAGACTGAGGAGGTAGTTATGGCGGATCGTGAAGGCAACGGCTTCTTGTGGTTCCTGGCGGGTCTCGGAGTGGGAGCTGTAGTCGGCGTGTTGTACGCGCCGAAGTCCGGCGATGAAACGCGCGATGCCATTCGCGCCAAAGCGCAGGAAGGCAGCGAGCGAGCGCGTCATCACGCTCGTCGGGCACGCGAACAGGCGAGTGACTGGGTGGATCGCGGACGCGACGTGCTCAACCAGCAGAAAGAGCAGTTCCGCTCCGCTTACGAGGCTGGCCGTCAGGCCTATCACGAGACGACCGCGGCCGGGGCAGAACCGCCCAAGTAATATCTAATAAACTGCTGAACCACTCGACATTGACATCAGCAGATCTCGAGATTTGTATCAGGGTATCGCTTTAGCGATACCGAAGAGTCTTCGAAATCAGAAGCCCCTTTAGGGGCTGGGCGGCGGCAACCTACGTTTCCGCAGCCTGCCAGCAGCAGGAGCAGCCATGGATGACAACCTCCTAAGAATTTTTATTGCGGTCACCACTTTCGCGGTCGTGATCCAGGCGGGAATTCTGGTGGGCCTTTACCTCGCGGTCCGCAAGAGCACGGCGAAGATGGAAGCTCTCGCCACCGAAGTAAGGAGTAAGGTTCTGCCCACGATCGACACGGTGCAGAACATGCTGGTGGAGATTCGCCCCAAGCTCGACGTCATGACCGTCAACCTCTCGGAGTCAAGCACGCTGGTGCGCAATCAACTCGGCCGCCTCGACGCCACGCTCACCGATGCCCTCGATCGTACCCGGCTGCAAGTCATCCGCGCCGATGAATTGCTGAATCGCACCATGGACAGAGTCGAAGAGACCAGCGATGCCGTCCACAAAACTGTGATCTCTCCGCTGCGCCAGGTCAACGGACTGATGAGCGCAATCAGCACCGGAGTCGAAGTCTTCCTGGGCCAGAAAAGGCGTCACCCAAAGAACGGCGCGGGCGTCCCGCAAGACGAGATGTTCATCTAGAAACTCTTGTGTGGGGACGGGGCGGAGCCTGCCCTGAGCCGAGCCGAAGGGCCCCGTCCAAGCGGGGCGCACCCCCATAAGCGCTAACTTAAGAATTACTTCCGAATTGCCCGTGATCCAGAAACAGTCCTGAACTGCTTAGTAACCTAGCGTGGAGCGTTTGGTCCTGCAGGTTGCCACAATTCGATCGGATTTCCCTCGGGGTCATGCACGCGGGCAAACCGGCCGGTGGGATCGGGCGGGTAAATCTTGATCTCGATTCCTGCGGCCCGTAGCTGTGCCGCCATTTTGTCGAGATCCCGGACTCGAAAGTTCACCATCCAGACCTTGTTGGCATCCCCGAAATACTTGCTCGTCTCAGGAAAAGGAGCGAAAACCGTGGGGCCTGCCTCTTGCTCCCAAACCGGATCCCCTTCGCTCGATGGTGTGAGCGAGACTCCCAGGTGCTGCTGGTACCAACTCCCCAACGCTTTCGGATCGTGCGCTCGGAAGAATAGCCCTCCGATTCCCGTCACTTTTTCCATTTCCGCTCCAGTAGCGACCCCATTCCTAGACACTGCCCCTGCAGCGGGAGGAGAGGTCATTGGCTGTGTGCCCGTCTGCGCCGCTACGCCTAGTCGGCCCCGGCTCAAGATGAAGCTCGACCCAAAAGCAAATGAGAGGATTCGTAGCAGTTGGCGTCTGTGAAAACGCATCTTACCCTCCTTCGGAGACTAAAGCAACCGATCTACGATACCTGCGCAAATGAGGTTCTGGGAAGCGTAAAGATGAGGTTCTGGGTGAGTGGTCGGCAACTCGGAAGCTACAACCCAGAAACAACCCGGGAGGGTCACCCCTCCCGTGACATCCTTAAGTTAGCGCTTATGAGGCAGAGCCCCGCTTCTACACCTTATTCTTCGCCGCCGCCCGCCACCCGCTCACTTCTCACATCGGGCACATAGATCGAGTGGACGTTTTGTTCCGCCGCCAGCTTCTGGAACGCCACGATGTCCGCATTCCGAACCTGTTCCCAGCCCGCCAGTAATTCATCGGTCTGCTTTTTCAGCTTGTCGAATTCCTGGTACTGCGCCTCGGTCGGAGCCGAGTCGGCGAAGCCCGCCACGGCCATGGAAAGGAACGCCAGCCTGGTGTCGATTCCCGGCGCGTAGGCCAGAGAATCTTCACTGGCGCTGATTTTGAAATTGATCAGCGGATCGCGAACTGCAATCAACTTTGCGTCCAGCGCATTTGCCCCATCGAACAGCGCTTTCGAGGAGTCGCCCGGCACCAGGCGCTTCTTGAGCCCTTCCAACTGCTCACGCACGTCCTGGATCTGGTTCACCGCGTCGTGCACGCGACTCACCTGCTCGCGCAAGTCCATCTCGAGCTTGAACTGTTTTTCAAGATCGCTCTGGGAAGTCGTAACGCGCGGATCCAGCTTCACTTCGAACGGAGCCGTCACACTCTTGCCGGAGGCGGCCAGGCTCAGCCGCACCTGGTAGTGGCCCGGCAGCGCCAGGGGCCCGCGCGCGCCGTCGTTGTATTCCCACAAGTAATAGCCTGGGACGCGATTCGCCTCCTCGTAATGCAGATCCCACACGAAACGATTCAGACCCTCTTCCGGCTTGATCTGTTTCTCCGGCTTCTTGTCGTCGGGATCGAGCGGTTCATTGAGCGGCGCGGCTTTATTGCTGGAGTACGTGCGGATGACACTGCCCGCCGCGTCCAGGATTTCAATCTTTACTTCCTGCTTCATTCCCGGCTTTGGGGCCTGCTTGAGGTAGTAATAAATCACCGCGCCATTAGGCGGATTCGTTCCTGCAAAGAACAGTTTTGCCGGAGCCTCTCCGGTGTGCACGCGGTACGCCGTCGCGGGCTGGTAGAGATGCATGTCTTCCGCGGCCATCGAATCGGCGAACTGGCGCAGCGGCGAGACATCGTCCAGTATCCAAAACGAGCGCCCGTGGGTGGCCACAACCAGGTCGTCGTCCTTAATGACCAGGTCGTGGACGGGCGTGATCGGCAGGTTGAGTTCGAGCGAGCGCCAGTGCCCTCCGTCGTCGAACGAGACAAAGACACCGCGCTCGGTCCCGGCATAGAGCAGGCCTTTCTTCTTCGGGTCCTCTCGAACCGCGCGCACAACAGCTCCCTCCGGGATCCCAGTTGTAATCCGGTTCCAGGTCGCTCCGTAATCGCCCGTCTTATAGATGTAGGGCGCGAGATCGTCATTCTGATGCCGGTCAATCGCGACGTACGCCGTGCCGGCATCGTGCGGAGACGCTTCAATCAGGCTGACGCGGCTCCATTCCGCCAGTTCCTTGGGCGTGACGTTGGTCCACTTCTTCCCTTCATCGCGCGTGATCTGGATCAAACCGTCGTCGGTGCCCACCCAGATCAGGCCTTTCGCCAGCGGCGAGGGAGCAATCGAAAACACCGTGTCGTAATACTCAGTGCCGGTATCGTCCACCGTGATCGCGCCGCCCGAGGGCTGCTGCTTCGTTTTGTCGTTGCGCGTCAGGTCGCCGCTGATCGCTTCCCAATGAGTGCCGCCGTCGCTGGTTTTGAAGACGCGCTCGCCCCCGTAGTAGATCGTGTTGGGGTCGTGCGGAGAAGTCACGATGGGCGCCGTCCACTGAAAACGGTGTTCGAGTGCAGCCGCGCCGCGCGCATCGCCAAGTTCCGGTGACACGGCGATGTTCTTAACCTGGTTCGTGCGCCGGTCGAAGCGCGTGAGGTTGCCCTGATAGTCGCCGGCATACACAATGTTCGGGTCAGCCGGATTGGGTGCGATATATCCCGCTTCCCCGCCCCCGACCTCGTACCAATTGTCGCGGCCAATCGCGCCGTCATCGCTGCGGCTGGCAATCGCCACCGTGGAATTATCCTGCTGCGAGCCGTACACGTAGTAAGGCGTCCGCGTGTCGGTGATGACGTGATAAAACTGCGCCGTCGGCTGATTGTCTTCGCGCGTCCACGACTTGCCTCCATCCAGGGTGACCGTGACGCCACCGTCGTCCGAAGCGATCATGCGCTGGGTATTCTTCGGATCGATCCACAAACCGTGATTGTCGCCGTGCGGAACTTTAATCTTATTGAAGTTGCGCCCGCCGTCGGTGGATTTGAAAAACTCCACATCCAACACGTAGAGCGTATTGGCATCCTGCGGATCGGCGATGATGTGCATGTAGTACCACGGGCGCTGCAGTAGTCCGTGGCTGCCGTTGACCAGATCCCAGGTGTCTCCTCCATCGTCGGAGCGGTAGAGCCCGCCGTCTTTGGCTTCGATCAGTGCATACACGCGCTCCGAGTTCGCCCCGACCGCCAGTCCGATGCGCCCGTAGGGGCCTTTCGGAAGCCCGTGCTCGTTCTCCTGCAGCCGCTTCCAGGTCGTGCCGCCGTCGGTCGAGCGATACACGCCGCTGCCCGGCCCACCGCTGGAGAGCGACCATGGAGTGCGGTGCGCTTCCCAGAGCGAGGCAAATAAAATGTTGGGGTTCTGCGGGTCGAACGCCACATCGATCGCTCCCGTGTTCTCGTCTTTGTAGAGAACCTTGTCCCAAGTCTTGCCGCCATCGGTGGAACGGAAAACACCCCGTTCCGTGTTTGGACCAAAGGGATGACCGAGGGCGGCGACAAAGACAACATCCGCATTGCGCGGATTCACGATCACTCTGCCAATCGCGCGCGAATCCTTCAGGCCAACGCTCTTCCAGGACTTTCCAGCGTCGAGCGATTTCCATACGCCGTCGCCTTGCGAGATGTTTCCGCGAATGCAAGCTTCACCGGTCCCTACATAGACGACGTTCGGATCGGACACCGCGACCGCGATACTGCCGATCGAAGGCGCTCCATCCCGGTCAAAAATCGGCGACCAAGTGTTCGCGCCGTCGGTCGATTTCCACACGCCGCCACCCGTCGCACCGAAATAGTAGGTGGTCGGATCGCCGGGAATTCCCGCTGCCGTAAGCGAGCGTCCGCCACGAAACGGGCCGATCGAACGGTACTTCATTCCCCGGAACAGCGGGTCGCCTTCCTTTTTGTCGTCTTTGTCGCCGGCCGCCGACGTCGTCGAAGCCGCGGATGCGGCGGGCGCGCCGTTTTGCGCGGCATCCAGCTTGCGATTCCGCTGTTTTGGCTGGGAGAAAGTTAGCGTAGTGAGGAACAAGGCGAACAAGGCAAGCATGGCAACGCGCACACGCAGTCTTTGGAACAGGAAACGGATCATGAATTCATGGGCCCCGAGAAAAGGATTTGCTTTCGTTCCATGGTAATGCCTGAAGCGCGAAACGTACAAACCAGAACCTCACCACGGAACCGCAGCACCCAGTTGCCAGTACCCAGTTGCCCGTTAAGGCGGGGGGCTGGGTACTGGGTACTGGGTACTGGGTACTGGCAACTTGTTTCCCGCCACGTACCCGCGTAGTCAACACAACGAAGCGCGAAACGTTGCTTGATTTCTGCCTTCGCCGCCTAGAATGTTTCAAACATTTCTCCACATTCTTGTTTGAAACGGAACGCGCTCAGAATGCAGCAAGAGTTCACATCCAACGAAGTGATCGCCCTGACCGGAATCACCGCCCGTCAGCTGCAATGGTGGGACGAACGGGGCATCGTGGCGCCCGGCCGCCAGGGACACCGCCGTATTTATACCTGGGATGAACTCGTCACCGTGGCGGTGATCTGCCAGCTCCGCCGGCGAGGCTTCTCCCTGCAGCGCATGCGCAAGGTGATCGGGTTCCTGCAACGGGAATTCGGCACCAGCCTTGCCGCTACCGTCGGCGCGTCTTCCGAGTATCACCTCCTGACCGAGGGTACTCATCTGTATCTGCGCACCTCGGCGCGGCAGGTCGTCGACCTGCTAAAAAACGCGCGGCAGCCGATGTTCGATATTTGCCTGAGCGACGAAGTCCGCCGGGTTCGAGCGGAAATTCAGTCGCGCAAGAAAGCTGCGGCTTCAGAACGGGTTCGGCCCTCGCGCGGGGCACGCAGAGCGTAACGCGGTGGGCGTAGGAAGAGCGTAAACGGAGGGCGGGGAGGCACATGATGATCGGTGAATTGAGCATTATCAACGAGTGGATTCCCGAGCAGATGGAACCCGGCACCGTGTTCGTGTTGGAAAATGCAGGCGAAGTGGGAGAGAAAGAAGATCCTTATTGGGCGGTGCTCTCCTGCCCTTCGTGCGGCACGCTGGGCTTGATCACGCGCAAGCAGATGGCAGGACTTCTGCCGACAATCTGCGGCTCCGCGCAATGTTCGGCGCAGTTCTTTATTAAGGATGAAGAGATTACGCCCCGGAAGCCGTTTTGAGCAGCCGGGAAAGGGTCATTTTCGTCTCAAGAGAGACGACGACTTTCCTGACTTATCAGTGTAGGTTGCATAGTCAATTCTGGTCAGGTACGGCGTGCTAATCCCGACTGTAGAACCGTCATGCAGATGATAAACAAAGACGTACAAACCACTGCCAATCTCTTCATCGGGTCTGCCACACTTTTGAACAACCGCATACATTGACATTTCGGGAGTAAGGGAGCGAAAGCATTCGGCAGTTTGCGCTTTCCCGTGAGCATTGGGGAACAACTCCTTAACAACGCTTTGCGGCGTTACTGGCTGGGATGGAGGGTTGCTCCTGCCACTGGTTTCGGCCTTTGCAGGGACTGTATTGTCGGTCGCCTGTTGCTTTCTTTCCGGCGCCCTGGCTGTCTGGCAGCCGACCAGCGCAAGCGAGAGAGTCAGGACAACAAACCGCTCAATGACCGGCAAGCAACTCCTCCACCGACAGCTCAACATCACGGAGAACAGCCCGCAGAAGGCCGGGCCCGATTGTTTCGCCAGAATGCACCGGTACCGTAGTCACCCTTCCGTCCTTGTGTTTGAGGAAGACGTGACTACCTCGAGTCCGAACAATTTCAAATCCAATTTTTTCGAGAAGACGTACGAGTTCCTTGCCCTTCAGGCGCGGAAGGCGAGTCATACAGAAATCTGCTGGATACCGACGAGTTCCAGCGATGGGGTTGCCTGATTGTCCTCTAAGCAGAGTTGAATAACTTCTCGCACTCGTTTCATGAGAGTGTCGAGGTTCTTCGCCTGGGTGTGGCAACCTCGCAGGGCAGGCACGGTCGCGACGTAGTAGTCGTCTTCATCTCGCTCGATTACGACCGTGAATTTCCGTTGAGCTTTCACGTGGTGATTTTAGCATGGTGAAGGAAGGCCCACAGCGATCCAGAGTTACCATGACCACGAGAGCTGCCGAGCTGCGCTCGGCTTGGACAGCCGAGGGCGGCTGTCCCTACGCTTGCATCGGTTGGGGCGGGCCAGCCGCCAGGGTAATTGAAAATACCACCATACGCTTACGGTCTATTCAGGGTCATCGCGATGGACGATCCCTAGCACAATACCGACCACTGTTACGAGCTATCCAATCATCAAAATGACGAAGACGTTTCCTGAAACGAGTGAAAGGAGCCAACCCATTAGGAGGCCAATCAGCATTCCTGTAGCTGTGAACCTTAACACCGTTCGCATGCGCTTCACCTCAGGGGTGCGTTTTCGGAACCGTCAACTTTACCGGCACCTGCTCGACAATCTCGATGTCGAATCCTTCCAGCGCGGCCACCCTTCGCGGGTGATTGGTCAACAGGCGAATGCGCTTCAAGTTCAGATCGGAAAGGATCTGCGCTCCCAGTCCGATCTCGCGTTGAATCTTGCGCTCGCTTTCGGGCAGCGACGGCAGGCGGCGTTCGCGGTGAAACGTTAGAAACGACTGCTCCCCGATCTTTTCCGCCGTGAATCCTTTCGACGTCTGGTGCAGGTAGATCAATGCGCCCCGATTCTCCGCGGCGATAATCCGCAGCGAAGTGTCGAGTGTCTGATGGCAGTCGCACCCGGTGGCGCCGAAAACGTCGCCCAGCAGGCAATGCGCGTGCATGCGGACCAGGACCGGCTCCGACGAATCGCCAATGCCGCCGCGGCCGATGTCGCCGCGAATCAGTGCCATGTGCGATTCGCCGCCGTCCACTTCGCTCTCGTACGCGATCAGGCGGAATTGCCCGTACTTCGTTTCGACCATCGCTTCGCCCACACGATGCACGTAGCGCTCATGCTGCATGCGGTAGCGGATCAACTCCGCCACCGTCAGCATTTTCATTTCGTGCTTGCGGCAGAACTCGGTCAGGTCGGGCACGCGAGCCATCGTGCCGTCGTCTTTCATGATTTCGCAGATGATCCCGGCCGGAACCATGCCGGCAAGCCGCGCCAGATCCACGGAAGCTTCGGTCTGTCCCGCGCGCACCAGCACTCCGCCCTTGCGCGCCCGCAGCGGGAATACGTGCCCCGGCCGCGCCAAATCCGATGGCCGCGTGGCTGGATCGATTGCCGTCCGGATGGTATACGAGCGGTCGTAGGCCGAAATTCCCGTGGTCACGCCGTCGCGAGCGTCAATCGCCTCGCAAAAAGCAGTCCCGTACTGCGATGTGTTCTCGCTGGTCATGGGACCAATGCGCAGGTGATCGAGCCGTTCTTCGGTCATGGCCAGGCAGACCAGGCCGCGTCCGTGCTTGGCCATGAAGTTAATGGCTTCGGGAGTAACCTTCTCCGCCGCGAGCGTGAGATCGCCTTCGTTCTCGCGATCCTCGTCGTCCACCACGACGATCATTCGCCCGGCGCGGATCTCTTCAATCGCGGTGGGAACGTCGGTAAAGGGTGAGTTGGGAGTCATAAGGACCTACGCAGCGTTTACATCGCGCCGGTTCGCCGACGCCAGGCGGTTCTCGTTCTCCATGCCATTTTCAGCAACACCGAACAAATTCTTCAGCGCCCGCGTCATCGCCCGCACCACCCAGCGGATTGCGATTACGATCGCGGCCAGAAGAGCGGCAACGATGAGGGCTGCCGCAATCGGGTGCCGGGTGGCAAGCCAGGTCAGAAACACGGCGAGCGTGTCTTCTCCCGCGCTGAGCGCGATGTTTGAAACCGGTTCGGGCGACGGAGTTACGGCCACGCGCGCCGCCGTCTTGCCGCCGTGCGCCGCCAAGGCGATCGCCCCGCCCGCCAGCGCCGCCAGCAACTGCTTTTCCGGCGAAAGCTGGGAGGTTGCGCCGTAGGCGATCAAGGCCGCTGCGGGCACTCGAACGAAAGTATGCAGGGCATTCCAGAACAAGTCGAACGCCGGGATTTTGTCGGCGAAGAACTCAACGGCAAACAGCGTTCCAGACGCCGCAATTACCCACCAACTGGCCAACAGGTGCAGCCCGGAAGGCAAATCGAGCAGGCCCGCGTGGGCCAGCAGTCCGAGTGTGGCCACCGTGGCATACACGTTGAGTCCGGCCGCGAAGCTGACCGCCACGATCAGCCCTACGAGTTCGGAGCCAGCGAGGCCGTAGCCGCTAAACTTCATGCCAGCGAGCATATCCGGACTCGGCCTCCCCGCCAATAGTTCTGCAAATGGAAAAGGGCCGCCATCAGGCGGCCCTCCCAGCAATTCCATGCCCTGAACTTACAGGGTGGATTCGATTTCAAAGCCCCAAGCTTCGAGCAACGGCTCGGGGATGTATTTGGAATTCTTGTTCCGGCGCGCCCATTCCCGCAGCCTTGTAGACCGCAAATACTGGTCGGGGGAGAGCTTGTACTCGTGCACAACCTGTTCGAATTCCGTGATGGTGGGTGTCACCGGCCCGATGGGTTCAGGCTTGCCCCAGTTGGGGTTCCCGCGTCGCTTAGCCATGAAAAATATTCCCTCTATCCCTATTAGTTTGATTCCAAAAATTGCCCAAGGGATTCCCGCAAGAAGGCGAAACAATCCACAGATTCTTAGCCCCCTCGGCCCCTATGGAAGCTATTGATAATAATAGGTTTTTCTACGTAAGTCAATAGAAAAATTGGACCCTCTCCAAAAGATTTACTATCCCCTTTGTGCACAGCCACTTGCAGTTAGCGCTCAGAAAAACCCATGTCACGTATATCGGCTATGTACGGAACCTTCATGAGGACTGCGGAAAAAGTCGAAGCCACTGATTTTGAAGAACTTACGGTATTGCTGAAGCGATCCCTTGCTACGAACACCGCTTTCGGCAGCCGACTAGTGAACGGCGAACTTCCAGCCGATAGCACCAGGAAGGGCACCAACCATCATCTGGGGGAAGGCGCCGGGGGCACGAAAGTGACCGGAGTAACCGGAAGACCGGGCCATGGCGTTGACCACGGAATCTCATAGACTTAGAGTGCGAGTGGGGAGTGTTCCGATGGCTCAGTTGGGGACTGGCGATCTCTGCCTGGACCATGCACCCGCAAAGGCGGCTTCCCCGGGTTCTCACCACGATCTGCCACGGAAAAGCCGGGGAGCAGGCAAGAACCGATCTGAAGCGTGATTCGAAGTATGGGCTTGAAGTCTCTACTACTGAGTTCCGACGAAAAAACGGTGCGCGTCCTGCGCCGGGTCCTCAGCGACCTGGAAATTGACGTCGAGCACTGCACCGCCGTGGACGAGGCCATCCGCCGCATCACCCGCCAGCGTTTCGAAGCCATCATCGCGGATGGAGCGAATGTGGAGGATGCGGGCAGCCTGTTGCGAGGGGCCAGAGCCGCTCCCGTCAACAAGCGCGCCCTCACGGTCGTGCTGGTGGAAGCTCCCGTCGGACTCAAGGGCGGCTTCGAATTGGGCGCCCATTTTGTGCTCCACAAACCCCTTGCGGTCGAGCGCGCCAAAGCCAGCTTTCGCGCGGTTCGAGCCATGATGAAGCGGGAACGGCGGCTGCAGCTGCGGGTTCCGGTGCAGATTCCAGTCGAGTGTTTCGGATGGGGCTCGCGCCGCTACAGAGCCGAGACCCTCGACCTCTGCGAAGGCGGCATGGCGATCCAGTTTTCCGAACGCGCCAAGAAAGAGAACTCCCTCCGCTTCTCGTTTGAATTGCCGGGCCTGACGTCGCAAGGCATGGGCCACATTGTCGAAATCCATGGTGAACTGGCATGGGAAGGCAACGGCGCCCGGGCCGGTGTCCGCTTCGTGAACGCCACCGACGAGCAGCGCAACGCCCTTCGCCAGTGGTTAAACACCCAGCTTCCCGAGCCCGAGCAGGACGATCCACCCGTGAACTGCCGGCTCACCGACCTCAGTCTCGGCGCCTGCTATCTCACGACCAACTCACCGTTCCCCCGGCGCACGCGGGTCATCCTTAAGATCAAGACCGCCGCCTTCGAAGTCCGCGCCGGAGGCATCGTACGGGTCGCGCATCCGGAATTCGGAATGGGAGTAGAGTTCCTCCAGGCCACCACCGAGCAACGGGATCAGTTTCTCCGCATGATCACAAGTCTGCGCGCCAACGGAATCGAATCTCCCGAGATTCAAGTCGAGCCCGACGAACTGGAACGACCATCGTCCGAAGATAGCGTGGCGTTGTTCCAGTCTTCCGAAACCGAAGATTCCGGAACTGAAGACACACTCGTCGATCTGTTCCG
>Ga0209517_10004204_pt1 | contig 19055 bp, 18 predicted proteins | sample PeaSoiMetSII2010_FD_187695 | JGI IMG/M metagenome (GOLD analysis project Ga0209517, IMG submission 187695) | Peat soil microbial communities from Weissenstadt, Germany - SII-2010 (SPAdes) (version 2) | ecosystem: Environmental > Terrestrial > Soil > Wetlands > Peat | place: Germany...
CCGAATAGCTCTGTCCCTGCCGCCAGGCCATCGCTGTCCCCCACATCTTGCGGTCGGACCAGCGAATCACACTTTACCTGGTCTAGAAACCCCTTTCAGCGATTCCAGCCAATGCGGCTATGCTCTAGGCGCGCCACCAGGGCCGGCTCGGTAACCGCGGCGCAATCGATCAGCGCGGCGATGCAGCCCCGCAAGGCGGGGGAATTGTTTTCAGCCGCGGTTTCGACCGCCAGCGCCGCCTCGGCCAACGCCGCGGCGCCAAGCTGACCGGCGCTGCTCTTCAGCGAATGCGCCGCGCGTCCCACCGCTTGCGGGGTGGCCGCGCCATTGATCGTCGCCGCCAGCTCGCGGCATTCGCCAATAAAGATCTCGACGATCGAACACACCGCGTCGGCGCCGATATGCTCGACCAGATCATCGAGCACGGCGGTATCCAACACCGGCGTTTCGCTCATGCGGGGCGAAACTTCTTGCCGGTGCCGACGAGCTTTTCGCGCGGCAGCTGCACCGATTTTGTCGGATCGGCGACAGTATGGCCGATCACCGAGGCTTGGCGGCCGTGGCGCTTGAGGATGTCGAGCACGCGATCGGCGTCCCCCCGGGCGACGACGACGCAAAAGCCGATCCCCATGTTGTAAACCTCGAACATCTCGGCTCGGCTGACCCCGCCAAGCTTCTCGATGAGCCCGAACAGCGACGGGGGCGGCGGCAACTCGTCGATCACGAAACCGATCTTGGCATCGACCCGCGGCAGGTTCAGGAGGCCATCGCCGGTTATGTGCATCAATGCTTTAACCGACGATACCTTATCCAAGACTTCGAGTATTTCGGGCACGTAGATGATCGTCGGGCGCAGCAGCTCCTCGCCGATCGTGCAACTGAGCTCGGCGAAATAGGTGTCGATCTTGCCGCCGGCCTGCTCGAAGAACACCCGGCGGGTCAGGGTCATGCCGTTCGAGTGGATGCCGCTCGACGCAATACCGATGACCGGGTCGCCGGGCTGGATGTCGCGGCCGACGAGGATGCGGTCGAGCGGCACAGTACCAACCGCGGTGCCCACCAAATCGAAGCCGCGGACGACGTCGCGCAGCTGAGAAATCTCGCCGCCGGTGATCGAGATGTTCGATTGGCGCGCGCCCTCGGCCAAGCCGATGGCGATGCCATCGAGCATCGCCGCGTCGGCCTTCTCGACAGCGATGTAGTCGACCAGCGATACCGGCCGCGCGCCGACACACAGCAGGTCGTTGACATTCATCGCGATGCAGTCGATGCCGATCGTGTCGTATTTCCGCATCATGTCGGCGATCATCGCCTTCGAGCCGACCCCGTCGGTGGTGATCGCAAGGCCAATACCGCCGATATCGACGACGTTAGCGAAGTAGCCGATCGGCAGTTGCACGGCGCCGAAGCCTGAGCGAGGCCAGGTCGCGGTGATGCGCGAGATGATGTTGTTGAGCCCGGCATCGGCCTCGGCGATGTCGACGCCGGCCGCCTTGTGCTGGTTCGCCGCCACGTTACTTATCGCCAAGCCCTGCCACCAAAAAAGAAAGCCCGCCCGCCCCGCTTGATAGCGGGTTGGGCGGGCCGGCTCAACTACGCGGTCTCAGCCGATATGCTTCTGCATGAAGGCGTAGACCGGCGCGTGCGTTACATCGGTATTCCGCGCGGCATTATCGAAATAAGCGATCTCGATATCGCCGCCGGCCTTGCGGTAATTCGAGACGAACCGCTCGGGCTCGTTGCCCGGGAAGTCCGAATCGGGGTCGTGGTAATCATGGGTCATGTCCGGCCGGCCCTGGAGCCAAACGGCCGGCGGCATCACCACCTTCTCACCGCGCTCGAGGATCAGCATCGGGTTACCCTCCGCCATCTCGGCCTCGGTGTGCCAGTAGATGTCGTGCTTCTTGTCCATGCCGACGGCCCAGGCCGGCGGGGTGCCGCCAGCGACCAGGCGCTTGGCGTGCTTGTAGCGCGACAGCGGGTTGATCACCGGCCACATCATGAATACGCCGCGGACGGAAGGATCGTCGCAGCCCGGGCATGGGATCGCCGCGTAGCGCGGGTCCTTGGGGCGCATCGCCACCAGCATCGCCAGGTGCCCGCCGCTCGACGCGCCGCCGATCGCCACCCGGTTCGGGTCGATCTTCAGCTCCTTGGCGTGTGCCTTGACCCAGCGGATGCCGTAATTGATGTCGGCGAGGGTGGTCGGATAGCCGTCCGGCCCGTGACGGAAATTGAGGGTCGGCATGACGACGCCGCGCGAGGCGAGGTATTCGCCCAAACCGGTGCGGTCGGCGAGGTCGCCGTTGTTCCAGGCGCCGCCGTGCAGATCGATAAAGCACGGGAACGGCCCCGCCCCTTCCGGCTTGAACACGCGGGCCATGATCTTGCGATCGCCATGGCTGAGATATGCGATGTCTTCGCTGGTGAAATTCGCCATAAAATGAACCTCCCAGAGTTACGCGGCGGTGTCTCCGCTACAGGTTTGTTGATGGCCGTAACGTAAACCCTCCGCGCCGCCGCGACCAATGCTTTCACGGCATATGCTGCGATCACGCGCGCCGCGTCTCCGCCGATCTCTCCTCCTGTTATCGGCGGCTTTTATCAGGAGGTCACCTCCTGTTCTCCTCCTGTTACCGGCGGGACGGATCAGCCCATCGTGGCACGCTCGCTCCCTGCCAAGTGAACGATCCACTAACCCGATCGCTATCTGCTCAGACCAATCGGCGAGGTGAAGGACCTCAAGCCACTAAGAAGACCAGGGCGCTGACGCGCCTCCGCAAGTGCCGACAGGAAAAGCTCGGCCCAGCGATCGACATCGTTTGTTAATAGGTGGGCGAACATCCCGGCATGTCTCTCCTTCCGCTCTTCAAGGGGCATTTCAAGCGCGGTTCCGATCGCCCCTGCCACGGCCTCGACGTCGTGCGGGTTGACGATCAGCGCGCCATCGAGCTCGGCTGCGGCGCCCGCAAACCGGGAAAGCACCAGGACGCCGGGATCCTCCGGATCTTGAGCGGCGACATACTCCTTGGCGACAAGGTTCATGCCATCGCGCAGCGGCGTCACCAAGCCGATATGGGCCGATCGGAAAAGTCCCGCCAACGAGGCCCGCGAATAAGAGCGGTTCACATAACGGATCGGCGTCCAGGCCGGATCGCCGTGGCGCCCGTTGATCTGACCGACGATCGTACTCACCGTGCGATCTATGTCGATGTATTCCGGCACCTCTGCTCGGCTTTTCGGGGTGATCTGAAGAAATGTCACCTGGCCCAGCCATTTGGGTTGGGTGTCGAGAAAGCGGCCGAAGGCCTGGATGCGATCGGGGATGCCCTTTGAGTAGTCGAGACGATCGACCCCGAGGATCAGACGCCTACCGACAAGACTGTCGAGAAGCCCTTTCACCAAGCGCGATTTCACGGCATTGCGGGCGACCTGTGCGTAGCGAGCTGTATCGATGCCGACGGGAAATGCGCGAACGTGCACGTAGCTGCCACCAAATTCGAAGGCTTCGCGGGTGGGTCCCGCGATGCCGTGCCGTATCTCGAAATAGCGGCGGAGATTGTCGGCGTCAGCCTCCGTCTGCAGCCCGACGAGGTCGTAGTGAGTAAGCGCGCCGACCGTCTCTGCGTGCTGTGGCAAGACCATCAGCATGTCCGGCGGCGGGCAGGGGATATGGAGGAAGAAGCCGATCGGATTATCGTGCCCTAACGCGCGGAGTTCCTTGGCGAGCGACAGCAGGTGATAGTCGTGGACCCAGATCACGTCGTCGGGTTGGATGAACGGAGACAACGCGTTGGCGAACAGTGCGTTAACTCTCAGGTACCCGGCGAGCTCGACCGACGTGAATTCGGCCAGATCGACCCGATAGTGCAGGATCGGCCACAGCACGCGGTTGGCGAAGCCATTGTAGTATTCTTGGAAATCGACGTTCGTCAGATCGAGCGTAATGAACGTCCGGCGCTGCCGCCTGAGGACCGTCGGCTGCGGGGGAGCGCCATCCTTGGCCACCCTTCCGCTCCAGCCGAACCAGATCCCCTCGCGCCGCTTGAGCGCTGCATTGACCGCAACGGCGAGGCCTCCAGCCTGGCGCAGCGCGTCGGTGCCGGGTACCGCGACTCGGTTCGACACGACGATCAGCCGCGGCGCCACACATCCTCCCATTTGATCGACAGGCGCATCGCCGAGTTGATGATGCCGGCCATAGAATAGCTCTGCGGGATGTTGCCCCACAGTGCCCCAGTTTCCGGATGAATGTCCTCGGACAGTAACCCGAAGGCATTTCGGTGCGCCAGCAGATCGATGAACAGCGACCGCGCCTCGTCTCGCCGGCCGATCGCCGCGAGCGCATCAATGTACCAGAAGTTGCACACCAGAAATGCGGTTTCCGGGGCGCCGAAATCGTCATCGTTGGTGTAGCGCATGATCCGGCCGTTGCGGCGAAGCTCGCGCCCGATCGCATCACAGGTACTGACGAACCGCGGATCGGTGGCCGCAATCAGGCCCAAATCCGCGAGCAGCAATACGCTGGCATCAAGTTCATCGCCGCCGAGGACACCGGTCAAGGCACCCTTCGCGGGGTTCCAGGCGCGGGCCAGGATCGGCTCTTGCAATGCCACCGCCTGGCCTCGCCAGAATGCGGCGCGGTTGTCGATCCCGAGGCGGCCCGCGATCAGCGAGAGCCGGTGGCAGGCTGCCCAGCACAGCGCGGCGGAATAGGTGTTTACGCGCCGCCGTCCGCGATATTCCCAAATCCCGGCATCAGGAGTCAGCGCCAGCTTCACCGCCCGCTCGCCGAGCGGCTCCAGACGCCGGAACAGCGCCTCTTCCCCCATCCGCGGCAGGCGCTCGTCGAAGAACATCTGCGTCGTCGCGAGAATGACGCTGCCATAGACGTCGTGCTGGTCTTGCAGTGCGGCGGCATTGCCGATGCGCACCGGCCCTTGGCCGAGAAATCCGGTGAGATCCGCCGAGATGCTTTCATCAAGATCTGCGCCCGGGACGATCGAATGAACCGGACGCAGCCGCGCCTCCAAATCTGCCGCCACGGTAACGAGGTAGTTGATATAGGCTTCCATCGTTTCCGTTTGGCCGAGACGGTTCAACGCCTCGACGACAAAATACGCATCGCGCAACCAACAATAGCGGTAGTCCCAGTTCCTACCGCTGCCCGGCGCCTCGGGGATCGAGCTGGTGTGGGCGGCGACGATGGCGCCGGTCTCCTCGAAGCTGCACAGCAACAGCGTCATCGCCGCCCGCGTGACCGCGCTCTGCCATTCGAATGGGACGGCCAGCGAACGGACCCAACCGTACCAGTAGTCGCGGGTGTGCTCCTCGAACTCCCGGCCGGTCGAGTCGACCGCGCCTTGGAACGGTTCGTCAGGACCAAGGATCAGGGTGAGCGGCCGGGTAAGCGGAAACGCCGTCTCCTGCACGATGTAGGAGAGCGGCGCGTCGGTGGTGAGCCGGAGTACCGGTTCGCAGCCTTGGTAGCGGATGTGGTTCGAGCCCATCGACAAATCCGTGACCGGCCGACCATAGTCACGGCTCGGGCGAACCCGAATGGTGATGCGTGGCATCCCCGCGATCGGCGTGATCCGCCGGATTAGCTGCGGCGGCCGAAAAATCCGTTCAAAGCGAGGAAAGCGCGGGGCAAAATCGGTAATGCGGACGCGACCGCCGCGCCGATCCTCGAGTTCGGTCTCGAGAATTGCGGTGTTGCGGGCATATCCTGCCTTCGCATCGACGAGGTCGGCGACAACAACATCGCAGAACCCTTTCTCCTCCTCGCCCGCGAGCAGCCGACAGAAGACCGGGTTGGAGTCGAAACCGGGGAAGCACCACCAGACGATGCGGCCGATCCCATTGACCAGCGCCGCGACCCGGCAATTGCCGATCAGCGCGAGATCAAGCGCTCGAACATCGCCCGCCGTTTCAAGCGGTGTCGCAGGCGGGGTCATCGGGCGAGCCGTCCCACCCAGGCCCGCACCGCCTCCGGCCCCGGAAACCAGCCCGACAGCCCTGGCAGCGCCGCGCCGACCGAGTAGGCGAAGCCGCCGAGCGCCAGTACGGCATCAAAGCCGGCACGGTCCATCCGGTCGTCCGCGATGAAAACCGGACGCCTTCCGGCAAACGGCTTACGCGCCATGAAACGTACGATCGCCTTGCCTTTGTCGAACCCGGGCAGCCTAATCTCGTAGACGCGATGACCCGCGATCAGCTCCAGATCAAGCTCGACAAACGCCTCGATGAAGTGCCGGAGCGCCAAGCCGAGTTCCTCTTCTGCCGCAGGCGAATTCCGGTAATGCACAGCAAAGCCGATGCCCTTGTTTTCAGCAAGGGTCCCCGGGAAGGCTTCGAGCAGCCGGAGAAGATCGGGCCAAGCTCCATCAGGTAATCGAGCTTGCGTCAACCATCTGCTGGCGCCATCGACCGCATGGCGGATCTGAGCACCATGGATGCCGCTTGCCCGCAGGTGCAGCGGCGCAAACAGCCGATCGAGCTGCTCGATCGGCCGGCCGCTGACCAGGGCAAGCGCACCATCGAGGTGCCGTTCGGCGGCGGCGAGCGTATCGACGAGACTTGTCGGAACCTTGACCGCCTCGGGTCGCGGCGCCAAATCGAGGAGTGTCCCGTCGACGTCGAGAAAAAGGCCGATCGGCTCCGGCCGCAAGTCCATCGGGTTCAGCTCATCCACTTGACCGTCGCTTTCTTTAACTCCAACCAGAAATAAGGTGTTTTTTGTCTGACACAATTCAAATGGCAAATTAATGTCTGGCAAGACGGGGTCCCGATACCACCCTTCACCTAGCGCCATTGGTGCGCCGCTGACGGTTCGCTTTGGGGCAAGTGCAGCTGATCTCATGGACAAGAAATTACCGGTACGGGCCGAAAGCGGTCGATGTCCCTCTATCCGCTCGGAGTGGAGAGTCGGGGGCGCAATTGGCCAAGCGTCACCCGCCTTTTATGCAGGCAGGTGCTAAAGAGCTTCGCCGAGCTTGGCCTTCGTGCTCTGCCCTCTGCCAGCGTTCGACGCGTCGTAGTCCGCCACCAGTGCGCGCAGGCGCGGGATCAGTTCTTCGCCGTACTGGACGGCATCCGACCGAGGGTCGTAGCCGCGGATCAACAGGCTGGTCGCGCCGAGCTTGTAGTATTCGAGCATCGCTTTGCCGACGGTTTCCGGGGTGCCGACGAGCGCGGTCGAGTTGCCCTGAGCGCCGGTCGCGGCGGCAAGCGGGGTCCACAGGCAGGTGTCGTGCACCTCGGCAGCGGCGGCGGCCTGGAGCAGCCGCTGGGAGCCCACGTTTTGCCGCTGCGGTGCGGGCGCGCCGGCGCGATTGGCCAGCACCCGGTCGAGGATGGCCCGCGCCCGGTCCCAGGCTTCGCCCTCCGTCGCCGCGAGGATCGGGCGGGTCGAGAGGCTGAAGGCCGGATTACGGCCGGAAAGCGCCGCCTCGCGGCGCACGCGGTCCATGAACACGGCCGTGTCCTTGAGCGGCTCGCCCCATAGCATGAAGACATCGACGTGCGGCGCTAACGCCCGGATCGCCGCGTCGGAACCGCCGCCGCCATAGATCGGGATGTGCGGATGCTGCCGGCAGCGGATTTCCGAATAGGTCCCGCGTGTCCGGTAGAATTCGCCCTCATGGTCGAATGGCGCCGGCTCGGTCCAGGTGCGCCGTAACAGCGAAATGCACTCGGCGGAGCGGCGATAGCGCGTCTCGGCGTCGGTCCAGTCGCCGTCCTTGGCCTGATCGGCGTCGCTGCTGCCGGTGATGATGTGGATCGCCAGCCGGCCGTTGCTCAGCTGGTCGAGGGTGGCGAGCTTGCGGGCGGCGAGCGGCGGCGCCATGAAGCCCGGCCGGTGCGCCAAGAGGAACCCTAGCCGCTCGGTCACCGACGCGGCATGCGCGCCGACCAGAAACCCATCGGGCGCATCCGAGAAATAGCCGATCAGCACGCGGTCGAAGCCGGCGCGCTCGTGGATGCGCGCGGTCTCGGCGAGCACCTCGGCGGAAAATGGCGGCCCGGAGGGCGGGATGATCTCCGACGACACCCGCGGCGCGATCCAGCCGATCATCTCCACAGGCATGGCCGCGCTCCCGGGCTAAAGCGGTGCTTCAGAACCAGGACTTTATCATGCCCACCAAGGAGTGGTCCGGCTCGGGAGCCTGCTGGGCAACGTCGGTTGGATTTGGCGGAGCGGTGGCGATGGCGGGCGCGGGGGTGGCGTCGTAGCCCGCTAGCCGAAAGCCGCCATAATCCTCGGTGGCTTCGTTTGCGTCGTGGACAAACGACAGGTGCGCCCACCGCGCGCCTTGGTCGGCCTGTCTGATGTTCCACCCGCTATAGCCGGACGAGCCCTCCCAGGCGGTCGAGCCGGACAGCCAGGCGTATTGCGCGAGCCTCTCCCCCTTCATCATGGCGCACACGGCGCCGGAGCCGTAGACGCCGACCCTGTACTCCGGCCTGCCGCTGCCAGCGGCAGCGAAACCCGCGGTGACGCCACGGAAGTATTGATCGACCCGGTACAGGTCGGAACCGCGCGCGTTGAAGTCGACCGCAAAGTAAATGGCGCTGCCGGCCGGCTGGCCGACGGATTGCGCCTGGCGATAAGCGCTCAGCGCGTCGTAATAGCCGGACGCATACGAGAAATAATCGGGCCGGCGGGAGTGCGACTCCCAGACGGTGACAATCTTCAGGCCGAGCGCCGACAGCCGCTGGACCTCGCCGGGCGAGAGCGTCGGCCAGCGCGATGCCGGGTCGCGATAGTAGCGAGCGACGAAGTCGAGCCGGCTGGTCTTGAGCTCACCGAGTATATCGCTTGCGTCGGTGGGCAGATCGACACCCCGCGCCGGTCCGACACTGCGCGCCGGCACTTCGGCTATCGGCGGCGGTAGTGGTTGACTCTCGCATCCGGCCAAGATCAATGCCGCGACCAATATCGCGGACGTCGCAAGTTTCAACGCCTTCCCCCTGCGCAATCCCGCCCCAGTGCTCAGCTTTCTGATTTACCCGCTCTTGGCGAATCTGACCATTGCAAATATTGCCGATTACCTGCGGCATTCCGTCGAGTTCTGTCATGGCCGCGAGGCGGCGCGCGCCTTGACAAACCGGCTACCGAGGCGCGCCATTTCATCACCGGCGAGCAGTTAGACGGAGGATTGACCGATGATGCGCTCCTGGATCCATTTCACCCGCGGCCGTTTCGTCCGCCAGGCGCGGGTCGGGCTCGGCGAGCTGCGCGAGGAGCATTTGAGCCGCCAGGGCTTCGCCGGCCCAGTGGCGATGATCTACCGCACCAGCGGCCCCAACGAGGTCGTCCGCGTCGAAGGCGAGTACCGGCGGCGCGAGATCGACAGCGCCGATGTGGTGGCGAGCGACGCCGCCGACGCGCGCGGCTCGTGGCAGATGCTGCTGTCGAACGACGATGTCGCGGTCGGGATCAGCCGGCGGCGCGAGGCGATGCCGTACCGCTTCCGCAACCTCGACGGCGACCTCCTTTATTTCGCGCATCGCGGGACGGGCGTGTTCGCGACCGAGTTCGGCCCGATCGCCTACGAGCCGGGCGACTATGTCTTCCTGCCGAAATCGACGACCTACCGGCACATGCCCGATCCCGGCGACTCTCTGCTGCTCGTCGTCGAGTCGCCCCAGCCGATCCGGCTCTGCGAGCACGAGCAGGTCGGACGACACACGCCGATAGACCCGACCATGCTCGACGTGCCCGAGCCCGCCGATTACGGCTGGCCCGAGGAAAGCGAATACGAGGTGCGGATCAAGGCCGGCGGCGGCGAGACCTCGATCTTCTACCGCAACGACCCGCTCAAGGTGGTCGGCTGGAAGGGCGATCTCTTCCCGTACAAGTTCAATATGAAGAGCATCCTGCCGATCATGTCGAACCGTATCCATCTGGCGCCATCGTCATGGGGGACGTTCGAGGCGGCGGGGTTTGTCGTCGTCAGCTTTGTGCCGCAGATCGCGGTCGCCGATTTGGAGGCCGAGGAGCTACCGAGCTACCACCGCAACATCGACATGGACGAGGTGATCCTCAGCCACGCTAACGACGATCCTGGCGGGCGGCGGCCGGGCGGGTTCACGTTCACGCCGCAGGGCATCCTGCACGGTGCCAGCGAGGAAGCCCGCGCCGCCTTCAATGCCAGGCGCCAACCCGGCGACATGCGGCGGTGGACCGGGGTCGGGGTCGATACCTACCGGCCGCTCAAAGTGTCGGATGCGTTCGCCAAGATGACATCGCGCTAGCCCCAGAGCGCGCTAATTTTTCGTCGGCGACCAACGGTAAGCCTTGGCGGTGGCACCGCCCATCAGCATGACCCGCTCGCTGTCGCTCAGCCGGTCGGTCATGCGGAAGGGCTCGACCGCCTGCTCGTAGTTGACGACGGCAAATGCGCGCGTCCAGTCGGTGCCCCACAGGCAGCGCTCGAAACCCCAGGCGTCGAACACGCGGGCCAGCGGGTCCCAGATGTCAGGGAACGGGTACGGCGCCTTGGATAGCGTGCAGGCGCCGCTCACCTTGATCACCGCGTTCGGGCGCTTGGCGAGTTCGAGCACCTTCGGGAGGTCGGCCCAGGGCTGCTGCGGTGCCGGCGGCACGCGCGGCTGCAGGATGGCCAAATGGTCGATGATGAAGCGCGTATTCGGGTGGCGGTCGATCAGCGCCGTGCCCGCGTCCACATTGCCCCAGAACAGGACATTGACCGGAAAATCGTGCTGCATGGCCGCGCGTGCGATCCGGTCAAGGCCCGGATCGTCCGGCGCGCGGCCTGACTCCGGCGTCAGCATGATGCGGATGCCGACCGTGCCCGGAATCTTCTTCCACTCGGCGATGACATCGGCGACCGCCGGATCGTCTGGGTTGACCGGCTTGACGATGCCGAATTTGCCGGGGTGAGCCCGCTGCACCTCCACCGCGTAGCTGGCGTCGTATTGGTACATGGAAAAGGCGGAGATGAAGATCGCGCCGTCGACGCCGACCTTGTCCATCGCCGCTACCATTTCGTCGCCGGTGACGTGATCCGGCCAGTTCGGCACGCTGTGCCAGGGTCGCCTGGGCGTGTTTGCCTCATACACGTGGACTTGCGAGTCGATGATCGTCATCGGGGGCTCCCTCTGTGCTGCGCGAGTTTGGCTATCGCAGCGGCGCCGTGTCCAGAGGGCCCAAGCCCGGTGCCGAAAGTCGCTTCGTTCTCCAAGCCTCGCGCCTTATTGTGGATGGACGTTTCCGAGGAGCGCGCCATGAAGCTGATGTGGTTCCATCTGATGCCGTACACCGAGCTGCCGGATGATTTCCGGGAGAAGCATCCCTCGGTTTGGGTTGACATCCACTCAAGTCTGTTCGACCCGCGGCGCGCCCATCACATGTACAACGACTTCATGGACGAGCTCGAATTCGCCGCCGAATGCGGGTTCGATGCGATCTGCGTCAACGAGCATCACTCAAACGGCTATGGGCTAATGCCGTCGCCGAACCTCATCGCCTCGTCATTGGCCCGCCGCACGACCGACACGGCGATCTGCGTGATGGGCAACAGCCTCGCGCTCTACAACCCGCCGACTCGGGTCGCGGAAGAATTCGCGATGATCGATGTGATCTCCGGCGGGCGGCTGATCGCCGGCTTCCCCGTCGGCACGCCGATGGATACCTGCTTCGCCTATGGGCAGAACCCGTCGATGCTGCGCGAGCGCTACCTCGAAGCGCACGATCTGGTGATGAAGGCTTGGACCGCGCCAGACACCTTTGCCTTCAACGGCCGCTTCAACCAGCAGCGCTATGTCAACATCTGGCCGCGTCCGGTGCAGAAGCCACACCCGCCGGTGTGGATCCCCGGCGGTGGCTCGGTTGAGACCTGGCAGTGGTGCGCGAAGATGGACTACGTCTACGCCTACCTCTCCTACTTCGGCTACAAGGACGGCCAGGCGACGATGACCGGGTTCTGGGACGAGATGAAGCGTCTCGGCAAGGATTTGAACCCGTACCGCGCCGGTTTCCTGCAATTCGTCGGCGTCGCCGAGACCCGCGAGCAGGCGATGGAGATTTACGCCGAGCCGGCCGAGTATTTCTATGGACGATGCCTGCGGGTCGACCCGAAATGGGCGATGCCGCCCGGCTACATCACCGAGGCGACGCAGCGCGCCGGCATCCAGGGCCAGATCGGCCGCGCCGCAAGCCTCAACGCCCGCCAGGCCGCACGCTCGACCACCGAGATGAAGGACATCGTCGATCGCGGCTATGTGATCGTCGGTTCGCCCGACGAGGTTGTAGAACAGCTGAGCACGGTCGCGACCAGCCTCAATGTCGGGCACCTGATGATGCTCTTGCAGTTCGGCAACATGAACAAGGAACTCGCCAAGTACAACACCAAGCTCTTCGCCGAGAAGGTGCTGCCGCGACTTAGCCACATCCATTCGGAGTGGGAAGACCACTGGTGGCCTGAGCCGATGAAGGCGGCCGAGCGGGCCGAGCTGCCGGCCTTTACCGCGGCGCACGCGGCGGAGTAGCTGACAGACAAAAGCTCCGGGAGGAAACAAGTGAAACACGGTTTTGGAAGGGTGCTTGCCGTCGGCGGGCTGGTCGTGGCGGCGGCCGCGATCCGGCCGGCAGCGCACGCGGCAGAGCCGTTGACGCTGACGTCCCCGGCTTATCAAGACAACGCCGTGATGGACGTCAAGAATAGTGGCAACGCTACGGATGTTCCGAGCTGCGCCGGTGGTGGCAACTTGTCGCCGCCACTCGCCTGGACCAACCCCCCGGATGGGACCAAGAGCTTTGCCCTGACGATGGTCGATCCGGAAGGCGCCAGCGGCGCGGGCAATGTGCACCTAGTGACGTACGGCATTGGCCCCGCAGCGACGAGCTTTGCCGAAAGAGAACTCAGCCAGCCGTCGGATAAGTTTGTTGGCGGCAAAAACTTCCGCGGGATCGGAACCTATTTCGGCCCGTGCCCGCCGGCGGGCCTCGGTTGGCATCACTACACGCTGATCCTCATCGCCACCGATCTCGACCCCAAGGCGCCCGAATTGAAGCCCGGGATGACGCGGGACGAATTGCTCGCGGTGCTGAAAGGACACGTCAAGGGCACGGCCGGTCTGATCCTGCGCTTCAAGCACCCATAGGCGCGTACACTTATTTCCGGTCGATAGTCCCGTCGCGCTTCAGCGCCGCGATCTCCGTCTCGCCGTAACCGAGCCGCTCCCGCAGCACCGCCTCGGTGTGCTGACCGAGCGTCGGCGGCGCGGTAACCGGCGGCTGCTTCGCGCCGGGGAATTTGATCGGTCGGCCGACTACTTTCACCGGCCCGATCGTCGAGTGTTCCGCCTCGACCACCATCTCGCGTGCCAGCGCATGCGGGTGGGCGAGCGCGGCGGTGACGCCGAGCACCGGGGCGTGCGGCACATCGGCCGCGGTGAGGCGCTTCTCCCACTCGGCGACGGTGCGGGTGCGGGTAACGTCAGAGATGATCTGATCGACCTCGTCGCGGCGCTCGCGGCGCAGGGTCGCGGTGGCGAAACGCGGGTCGGCGGCGAGGTCGGGACGCTCCAGCGCCTCGCATAATTTGCCCCAGAAGCGTTTCGACAAAACGGCGATGATGATCGACCCATCGGAAGCCGGGAAGCTGCCATAGGGCACGATGTTGGGGTGGCTCGACCCCATCGTCGGCGGGTCCTCGCCGGTGATGAAAGCGAGCTGGGCGAAGTAGCCGAGCATGCCGATAAGGCCGTCATAAAGGCTGATGTCGATGAGGCGGCCCTTGCCGGTGCTGTGGCGCTCGTGCAGCGCGGCGAGGATCGCCATCGGCCCGAAGACGCCGCCGACCATGTCGCCGAGCGGGATCGCCAGCTTGATCGGCTTATGACCGCGCTCGCCGTTGATGCTGAGCGCGCCGGAGAGCGCTTGGGTCACGATGTCGAAGGACGGCTTGTCGCGCAGCGGTCCGGTGAGGCCGAAGCCGCTGATCGCGCAATAGATGAGGCGCGGGTTGATTTCGGCGAGCGCGGCATAGCCGAGGCCGAGCCGGTCCATCACTCCCGGCCGGTAGTTCTCGACGAGAATGTCCGACTGGGCGACGAGTTTGCGGAGGATTTCCTTCCCAGCCTCCTGCTGCAGATCGACGACGAGGCTCTTCTTATTGCGGTTGATGCCGAGGAAGTAGTGGCTCTCGCCCTGGATAAAGGGCGGGAAATGCCGCGTCTCGTCGCCGTTGCCGGGTGGCTCGATCTTCAACACCTCGGCGCCGAGATCGCCGAGGCTTTGCGTCGCGAACGGACCGGCGAGCACGCGGGTCAGGTCGATGACCCGGATGCCGCCGAGTGGGCCGGCCCAGCTTTGGCCGCGTTCGGTGTCGTTCACACGCTAACCTTTTGCGGCGGTCACCATGATCTCGACCAGCACCTCCGGCCGCGCCATGTCGGCGCGCACACAGGCGCGGCACGGCGGGTTCTGCGGATCGACCCAGTCGTTCCACACCGCGTTCATCTGTGAGAACAAGGCCATGTCCTTGATCCACAGATTGGCGGTCAAGAGGTTGGATTTTGTGGTGCCGGCTTCGCGCAAATAATGGTCGATCTTTTCCAGGATCTGCCGGGTCTGCCCGGTGACGTCCTGGCTGGTATCGCTGGCGGTGAGACCGGCGAGATAGACCATGTCGCCATTGACGACGGCGCGGCTCATGCGCGGCCCGGGCGGCTGGGTGGTATCGATGCGGCGAATGGCCATGGGGTTTTCTCCTCGCTGTGGGTTGTCGGGATCAGCCGGCGGCCGATTCCTTGTAGTTGACGATGCGCTTGCCGAAGGTGTGGATGCCGTAGGTGACGAGCCGAGCGTCGCCGAGGACGCGAAAGCCGTGAACGCGGCCGGCGGGGATCGAGATCGTGACACCGGGCTCCATCGCGACGGTGCCTGGCTCGCCGTCGAGCCAGGCCTCTCCCCTGCCCTCCAATACGGTCAGCACCTCGACATAAGGGTGCGAGTGCTCGCGTGTGGCGTAGCCGGGCTCCGAGGTCTGGATGCCGGTGCGGATCGGGATATCCGCGCCGTTGTCGTCGCCGATCAGGGTGCGGTAGGTGGCGCCGCCGGGAAACGGCACGACCGGGCGCTCGTCTTCGCGGATCACGGTCACGGGGTCAGGCATGGCGCGCCTCCTCAAGCTTCGCGACGAAGCATATCCTGCGCCCCATGACGAGGGAAGGAACGCGGCGCGAGCTGCTGCGGATCGGCGGGTGGGGCGCGGCCCTCGGCGCGGCCGGTCTGCCGGCCTTCGCCGAGGAGCCCGTGAGCCCGGACAACGCCGCGCTCTACAGCGCCGATGCCATCGTCACCGGCACCGACATGCGCCAGCAGCCGTGGGGCTTCGCGCAATGCTTGCGAGAAGTGCTGGTCAAGGTATCGGGCGACCCGCGGCTGAAGGACGATGCGCGCGTCGTCGATTTGGCCAACCGCGCCCACCAATTCGTCACGTCGTTCGACTATGCCGACCTGATGGCAGGCATCCCAAAAAAGGACGATCAGGGCAGCTACGACCGGCCGCATCGGCTGACGGTGCATTTCGACCCGGCGAAGATCGACGCACTGATCTCGCAGCTCGGCGACACGCCGTGGCGCGGCAAGCGGCCGGTGATCGTACCGGTGCTGATGATCCAGGGGCCGAAACCGCCCTCCTATCTGCTCAGCGCCGAGACCCCGCGCGGCGAGGAGCAACGCGGCGCCTTTGCCGCCGCGGCCGGCGAGTTCGGCATGATGGTACGCATCCCGACGGAGCGTGAGCTCGGCGCCTGGGTGGCGACGATCGACCGCTTCCAGCCCAAGCCACCGCCGACGGACGGGAGCGAGGCGATCGTCACCGGCACGCTCGACTGGAGCGAGACGCTGCCCGGCTGGATCGGCCAGTGGCAGACGCGCTGGAACGGCACCGACCACCGCTGGGGCATCAGCGGCGTCAATTACGACGCCGCGTTTCGTGACATCGTCCGCGGGGTGGTGCTGCTCGCCTCCGGGCGCGGCTCGCCGGATTGAGCGGGATATTTCGTTCGCGGGCGAAATGTCGATTGGTGTATCTGAGCTGATCGCCTCTACCGCTCGGGATCGCTCGCTCATGAAAAACGACAATCGGCCGCGCCACTATCGCAAGGACACGCTGCTCACCCATGTCGGCCGCAACCCCGAGGCCAATTTCGGGGTGGTCAATCCGCCGGTCTATCACGCCTCGACGATCCTCTCGAAAAACATGGCCGAGTGGGAGGCGAAGCGCGCGGCGCCGCCCTTCACCGGCGTGCGCTATGGCCTGCACGGCACGCCCGGCACGTTTCCGCTGGAGGAGCTGCTGGCGACGATCGAGGGCGGCTATCGCGGCATGCTGATGTCGTCGGGGCTCGCGGCGGTGACGGCGCCGCTGCAGGCGCTGCTCGGCGCCGGCGACCATTGCCTGATGGTCGACAGCGCCTATGGCCCGGCGCGCAATTTCTGCGAGGGCATCCTCAAGAAATGCGGGGTCGAGACGACCTACTACGACCCGCTGATCGGTGAAGGCATTGCGCAGCTGATGCGGTTAAACACCAAGGTCGTGTACACCGAGTCGCCGGGGTCGCTGACCTTCGAGATCCAGGACATCCCGGCGATCGCCGCGGTCGCGCACCGTGGCGGCGCCAAGGTGCTGATGGACAATACCTGGGGCACGCCCTACCTGTTCCGCTCGTTCGAGCACGGGGTCGACGTGTCGATCCACGCCGCGACCAAATACATTTGCGGCCATTCCGACGCGATGCTCGGCGCCGTCATCTGCAACGAGGAAACCTTCCTGCCGGTGCGCTCGGCGATGGGCCAGATCGGCCATTCGGCGGCACCGGACGACGTGTTCTTCGCGCTGCGCGGCATGCGGACCTTGAGCGCGCGGCTGGAGCGGCACCAGAGGAACGCGATGCAAGTGGCCAAATGGCTGCAGACCCGGCCCGAGGTGTCGCGGGTGCTCTACCCGGCGCTGCCGGAAGACCCCGGCCACAAGATCTGGAAGCGCGATTTCCTCGGCGCATCAGGGCTTTTCGGGGTCGTCCTTAAACCGGCGTCGAAGGAACAGGTCTACGCGATGATCGACGCGCTCGACCTGTTCGGCATCGGCGCGAGCTGGGGCGGGTTTGAGAGCCTCATTCAGCCGATGTACCCCGAGCGCATCCGCACCGCGACCAAATGGGACGCCGAGGGCCCCGGCGTGCGCATCCATATCGGCCTCGAAGACCCACAGGATTTGATCGCCGACTTGGCGCAGGGGTTCGAGCAGCTGAAGAAGGCGGCGTAATCCGACTTCTATCGCCAGACCGCGCGGCTCCCCGGGAAAGCGGGGGCCAGCAATCCGGGCGGAGGCGCTGGCTCGCTATGGATTACCAACCGCACGTCCCCGCGCGCGAATCTCGGATGAAGAGGTGTCAAACCGAAAACGGTGCTCGGGGATTTCGCTGAAGAGATCGACATAGCGCCGCGGCACGGGGATGTCGTTCAGCGCGCGTACGCGCCCCGCCGCGTCGATGCGCACGGCCACCAGAAAGCTGCTCCCCGAATTGGCGATTTCCTCGAGCGCGTCATGCATTCGAGCCTCGTCATCGCCATAATAATTCGGCCCAAACAGCCGCTCTGCTGTATCCGCGCCGACCACAAACGTACTCCCCGGAAACAAGCGTGACTTTTCGACGAAGGTGGGCGCTCTAGTGAGTTCGACCGGCGACTTCCAGGCGAATTGCGCGAGCCGGCGTCTCACCGTCTCGCCCGCCAGCGGCGGCTTGTCGACGTTGGTGACAGAGATTTCAAATGCCAAGGGCTGCTGCCTGAGTTCTTCGGCGACCCGCGCCAGCAATACATGTCCCTCGTGCACCGGGTTGAAAGAACCCGGGAACAGCACAAAGGGCTGCGGCGCGGACAGCATCATTTGGCCATCGGGCTGGACGGTGACGCGATGGTGTTCGCCCGCCAAGAGCTGATCGATCGTATCCACGGCCGCGACGACCGTCTCCGCGTAATGTTCATCCGCATCGAGCAGGCTGCGCGGCGACGGTGCGGCAATCCCGCAGGCGCGGGCCAGCCAGAGGACGATCGCGCGCGAAACGAGGTCTTCTTCAGCGGCGCGATCACGTCTTCCCTTGGCCATCACGCAAGTGCAGTGCGCGATGCCGGCGGCGTTGACGAATGCGATGTGAAATCGATGCTCGCCTTTGCGCGGGCGGTCGCTCACCAGTGCCGCCGTCGCGCCGAGGCCCACCAGATCGGTCCCCGCCGGCACCAGCCTGGCTGAGCGTGTCCGCGCGGTTCGCGCCATCGCGATCGCGGTGTCGGCGCTGCTCGCTTGCGCCGGCGCAAGCCCGAGAAACGCCGCAAGCGCCTGTTCGTCGTACGGAACCTGCGCCTCGATCAGCAGCCGTGAGCCGCCGGGAACACGCAGCAATTCACCGATGGCCCCGCTGCCGCCCCCGGTGATCGCGAGCGCGGCCTTGCGGCCGGACGCGTGTACCGAGGAGATAAACTGCCGCCACGCGGCGTCCGACGGGCTCATGGTGCCAACAGGTTCATGGTGCCAACAGGTTCATGGTGCTTGTGTGGTCCGAAGCTGAAAAACACCTCGCGAACGGTGAAAGACAGTTCGGACAGAGTCAACAAAATGCATGGGCGTGCCAGCAAAGCTGCCGAGGCCAGTGATGTCCGGCATGATCGGTATGGCGCGAGCTGGGGCGGGTTCGAGAGCCTCATTCAGCCGATGTAACCCGAACGCAGTCGCACCGCGACCGAATGGGACGCCGAAGGCCCCGGCGTGCGCATCCATATCGGCCTCGAAGACCCGCAGGACCTGATCGCCGACCTTGCGCAGGGATTGGAAAAGATGAAGAAGGCGGCGTGACACGAGGACGAAGTTGGGGTTACCCAACCGTCCGCTTTTGCCCGAGGCCGTGGAAAAACGCGTCAGCGGAGGCGGCCGACGCGCTGTGTTTCGCAGGCGTGAGGGCCGAAACGGCGATAGACAGATTGGCGCGTGCGGCTTGAGCGAGGCGATCAGGTTGTGATC
>Ga0209517_10004205_pt1 | contig 19054 bp, 6 predicted proteins | sample PeaSoiMetSII2010_FD_187695 | JGI IMG/M metagenome (GOLD analysis project Ga0209517, IMG submission 187695) | Peat soil microbial communities from Weissenstadt, Germany - SII-2010 (SPAdes) (version 2) | ecosystem: Environmental > Terrestrial > Soil > Wetlands > Peat | place: Germany: Weissenstadt...
GGGTCTCGTGTCGATTGCAGTGGCGCCAGCCAATCCATTCTTGGTATTGGGACAAACCCAACAGCTCGTCGCCACAGGTACGTTCAACGACGGCAGTACGGAGACACTCCAATCGGTCATTTGGACGTCGTCGAATCCTTCGATAGCTGTCGTAAGCAATTCACCGGGAAGCGCTGGCATCGTAAATGCCCAAACAACGGGAGCAACTACGCTGGCGGCCACTGCGGGAAACATAAGTGGGACCGCTGCGCTGAATGTGGCGGGACTGGCTTCCCTGAGCATTAGCCCAGTCAACCCGACCATGACCGTGGGCTCTGCCCAGCAATTCACGGCCACAGGCACATTTGTCGATAACAGAGTGCAAGATGTAACGAGCTATGTGACGTGGAGCACGTCGAATATTTCTACTCTCTTGATAAGCAACGCTAGCACGGGCCTTCCCGGCGTTGCATTGGGAGCCAATCCTGGTACCGCAACGATTTCCGCGAGTTTGGGAAGTGTCCAGATAACAACTTCCGTAACTGTACAGCCCGCCCCCGCGGCATCGGCGCCTCCCGTCATCAGCGCAGTTTCACCAACCTCGGGAACAGCTGGAACGCAGGTCACGATCACGGGTTCGGCTTTCGGATCCACGCAAGGCAGCGGAAGTGTTTGGCTCGGGTGCACATTCGGGACGGTAGTGAGTTGGAGTAACACGCAGATTGTTGCTACGGTCGCGCCAATTGCGACCTCGGGAGTAGCTCAGGTGCAACAGAATGGCCTGTCATCGAACACTGTCCCGTTCAGCGTGAGCACGGCTGCGATTTCCAGTGTTTCGCCTACGATCGGTGTACCGGGAACTCAGGTAACCATCGCCGGTTCAGGCTTCGGAGCCACGCAAGGCAGTGGCCAGGTGTGGCTCGGTACTGCCAACGCAGTCGTACAAAGTTGGAGCGACTCACAAGTCGTTGCAATCGTGGCAATCGGTTCGACCTCCGGGAGCGCGCAGGTTCTACAGAATGGCGTGATCAGCAACTCTGTTCCTTTCGCCATAAATTCGTTGCACATTAACAGCGTTACGCCCAACTCCGGTGCGCCAGGAACCGCCGTCACCATAACCGGAGCTGGCTTCGGGTCTAGTCAGGGCAACAGTACGCTCTTGATCGGCGGTACAACCGGCGAAGTGATGGGCTGGAGCAATACCCAGATCGTGGCCGCCGTTGCACCCGATGCTCTGACCGGGGTCGTACGCATCGAGCAGAATGGCGTTTGGAGCAATGCGGTCAGCTTCACCGTCCCGAACCCAGGCAGCACCGTTGCCTCGCTCGCACCCAACATGCTCACGTTAGCGGTAGGACAGACGCAAACAATTCAGGCCCTAAACGCGAGCGGGCAGCCAGTCACCGGATTGACTTGGACATCAAGCAATCCGAAAGTCGTCAGTTTATCGACGGACGATCCACCGATTCTGACTGCGCTCGCTGCCGGACACGTCACGATCACGGCTGGCGGAGCGTCCGGCGACGTCACCGTCGTAAACGATGCAGTTCTGCCTACCGGAACAGTGATTTGGTCGAACCCCGGGGATGGCTCCGGCGTAACCAGCATTGTGCCCGCAGTGCCGAGTGCCACCGGCGTCGCAGACGTATTTGCTTTTCAGGCGGATGGCACGGTGCAGGCCGTAACCAGTGCTGGGCGCACGGCTTGGACCGCCAACGCAACCGCCACAACTTCCGTGGCGGATTTCCTGGGCGGCCTAGTCGTCACCAACCTCACGGCAACTCCACCCTCAATCACTAAACTGGATGGAATGACGGGAGCGGCCGATGGCACGTACACGGCTCAGAATCAAAACGACACTCTTTCGATGCCTGCTGTGCACACGGACGGGACGATCTTCACGATCGACACTAACAATTCGGTGGGGGGGACGGCTGCCGTAGTTGGCATCGACCCCACCACCGGCAACGAGAGATTCCGCGTAAATATAGACCAATCGGAATCAAAAAGCTCCTGTTCCGGCAATAGCTGCAGTCCCATCTCAAACTACGACAATCTTTCTGTACCATCGGTTCTCACTCCTCTCATGATTGCGGGCGACGGCTACGCCTACGCAGCTTATCAGCAGACAAAGAGCGTTTTTGTGGACCAAGAAAATGTTGCCTCCTGCGACCCGAGTGCCTACGGGGAGTATGCTATTAGTTGTGCGACCGTGACGTCTGCATGGGGTAGCGAAACACAGACGTACTTGAAGTTGTTGCGCGTAGGAAGTGACGGGGCGTCATCTAAGATGGATATGCAGGTCGGGAAATCGACAGTCGAGGGGTCTGGCTGGGCGACGTACGTCACATTCTGTCCTCCCTCTCTTCTTTCTGGCTGTCTTTCCGCGGTCGGAGTTGCTGGCTCCGGTCAAAGCGCAACTTCAGGCTATTCTCCCGGCTTTAGTGTTCCAACTCCGATCACGAACAGCGACAGTGGGATCGTTCTAACGTGGGAAGAAGACGCGCCGTCGGGCCCCGTCTATCATGTGGCGACCACCACTGGCTCCGGTCTTTCTACCTCGACGACAGAAAGCGTCCCCGGGCAAGTTGGCCCGATCACTCCTGTCTTGCAGGCGCAGGACGGAGCCTTTTTTGGAACTGTGGGCACCGGGCAGCCGGGGCAAGTCACGCAGAACATGATCTCCTTCAGTAGTTCTGGGAGAGTGTTCTTTGTCATACCCAACGACTCCCCCAAGATTGCGACGGCGGATGGAGGCGTGATCGGAACTTCGGGTATGAAGTACGATAGCAACGGCAACGTCACCGGGCAGTCCGGAAACGCGAATCCAAATACTAGTTCCGTGATTGCGGTTGCTAGGGCCAATGGAGCGGTTCAAGCTGGGGATACTTCTACGCCACGTCCAGCAGCTCAGTCTACGGAGGATTCTGGTGGAATCGCGAATTCCTTAACCGCTGCGCAGTCCTGGGTGTCCAACGTGTATCAGACCGTAACCGGGCAAGTAGCACAGTTGTCAGTTCCACCGGTTCCCGTTGCTACGCCGCCTAACTGGAGTTTTAACGGAGCTAATCAATCCGGAAACAGTACCTCACCGCGATGCCACGACGACCGCGACGATCTCATCTACCAGTACCAGGCTTACGACGTTCGCGATAGCTACTTCTCCAAACCCTATCCGCTTTTCAGACCGAACTGCTTCGAGGAAACCAACACGGCCCATTCCGCGAACTTCTCGTTCGCCGAATTGAATACTAACTCCGGGTCCAATTATGCGCTGATCAAGAATCCGCTGGTCGCACCAGCCAGCACCGGCTACGGGTTGGACGCCTGGGTCGCAGATTTTGGATTTTCCCGAACCATAAACAGCGCCTATAGAAGTCCTGCACACAACAACGCGGTAGGCGGCGCGGCCGCAAGTCGCCATATGCTCGGAGATGCTGTGGATCTTCAAAACGAAACATGCCCGAGCAGTAAACAGCCTTGCAGCGACGCTGGCCTCCAGGAATGGGTGCAGATGGTCACCGCAGCCGGTGGCATTGAAAAGAACGACAACTCCGTTAACGTCAATAACACCGGAGCCAAAGCATCGTTCGTCGAGCCCCGGAGTGGTCCTTGTGGTCTGAATTGCACGCATGCGGATTGGCGATATAAAGATCGCAACAAGTATGCGCACTAGAACCGCATGTCGAACGACGTGGGTCGAAGATTTAGGAGAAGACAGAATGCGATTCGTCTTATGCTTATGTTCAGCGTTGATACTGTCTATGCAAGTGACGGCTCAAGAGTCTGCCCCGCTCGACTCTAAGGTCAATGCCATTGTGGATCGTATGAATGGAAACGACTTGCATACGCGTGAGGCAGCTTTTAACGACATGATGGCTCTAGTTCACGAAGGGCCGAAGCAAACCACGGAGCCCGACCATGCGGCGGACCTGGCTAGATTCTTCAAGGAGCATCCGGAGCAAGCCGACAGAACCAAGCTCGGTTTGATCCAGTTGCTGAAAGCCGACAATGCCGACTTTCAGGGCGAAAACACGCCTCCGGGAACGTATACAGGGGGCGATATGGAGCACTACGCAGAGGTCGTGCATGTTGTTTCATCGTTAAAGGACGAGAGGGCGATCCCCGTGCTTGTTAATGCCATGGCAACCGGCGGAATGGCCCAGCAGTCAATATTTCAGTATGGGGACAAGGCACTCGCGCCAGTACTTGAGCAACTCAAGAGTCCGGACCCACTGGTGCAAGCCTCAGCACTTAGGATGAGTTTCGCGCTGCTTGCGAAACGGGGAGATCCGGCAGCTCGGGCTCAAATACGAGAGCTCATTCTCTCATACGTCAAGGCCCCATCGGGGGCTTCGCGACGCATAGCGGTTCAGGAAATTGGCTGCCTTGACGACCGCCAAAACTTCGTGCCGTTGTTGCAAGAAATCGCAAAGACCGATCCTCAAAAACTGTCAAACAAACCGGCGCTCGACGGCGGGGACGCTGATGGGTTCTACCCTGTGAGGTATGACGCAAGAAGGGTGCTGCGAGACATTCAAAACAAGGAAGGCTGTAGGCCTTGATCTACGAGAGAGTGCCAACGGTTCATTGATCGTGAGGGCAATGAGCCGCTTTTCCCAGTCCGGCGCGCTGTCCGGCTATTGCTAACAAGAAGTGCGAACTAGGGGCGCCAGCCGTTAACCAGGGTTTAACCATGGAGACTCTTTCCCTTCCGGTACATCGAGTGAGCCAAGTGCGCTACGTTCTGATCCTGCTAGCTGTCAGTGCGTCACTGCATGCACAGACGAATGTTCAGCGGCCGCATATTCTAGGCCTCGCACATGTGGCTTTCCGCGTTAGTAAGCTGAGTCGAACAAGTGCTTTTTATCAGAACCTTCTTGGATTTGTTGAGCCATTCTCATTACCTAACGGGATCGGACAAGATGCGCTCGCAGTGGTGAAAGTCAACGACGAACAATACATCGAACTTCTTCAAGGCGATGCTCGGAGTCAGGGGCAACTCGATCATTTTGCGTTGTACACGGATGACCTCGCAGCTATGCGGGAGTATCTTTTGGGCCAGCGAGTCCCGTTGCTGAAGGACGTTCACCAGGGACGCGTCGGCAACCCATTTCTGACGATCCGCGATCCTGACGGCCATCCGCTGGAGATAGTGCAGTATTCATCGATCAGTTTGACGGGACAATCCAGGGGGAAATTCATGCCCGCCGACCGGGTATCAAACCACATTACTCACATTGGCATTGTTGTGCGTTCCGCGGGAACGGCCATGAAGTTCTACCGGGACGTTCTCGGTTTCCGCGAGATTTCACGCGGCGGCGGAGACTCCGGGCACCCCGGATGGATCGACCTGCAAACGCCCGATGGTAGCGACTACATCGAGTTGCTGCCCTTTTCGGGCGTCCCTTCCCCATCCGACTTGAAGGCGCAAAACCACCTTGGCCTGGCAAGTCCTGATGTTCGCAAGACTGTCGCCGGCCTCCAGAACAGGGCAACGGGCGCTTCGTCGAGTTCTGCCATCACGGTGAAGACGGGAGGCGGCCTGCCGCCGCGAGCAGACATACTTGACCCCGACGGCGCCCGCATTGAAATAATGGAATCGGTTTCTGCCGGGACACCTGTGACTCCGGCACCGCATCCTGACCGATGAGTCGGCTTATCAGCAAGCATAGTGAAGAGGTTCGCATAGAGCATCCCACCTCTGTTACTCGGCGGGACTTTCTCAAATCGAGCGCTCTCACCGCCGCCGCCGCATTCATACCTATTTCGAACGCCCAAACAAATTCCAATCCTGCAAAAGACGCGTTCTCAGAAAAGCTAACGGCTGGCTGGGAATACTTCCAAGGATCGTTGGGAGGTGTCTGGGACGTCTGGCGCGGGGACATGACGGAGAGCACGGTCTGGAAGCGGGTCCAGATTCCGCATTGCTTTAATGCGCGCGACGCGGTCGATCCAGACCAGCCGCACTACGAAGGACCAGGCTGGTATCGCCGCAAATTGCAAGTAAAGAATCCGTTCGAGAACGGACGCACGCTTTTGCTTTTCGAGGGCGCTGGGCAAAAATGCGAGGTGTTTCTCTCTCTTGAACGAGTAGGCCAGCATATTGGCGGGTATGATGAATTCGTCGTCGATATTACGGAGGCCGTCGCGAAGAATTCCGCAGCTGGCCAACGTGCCGTGGAAGTTCCACTGGCCGTGTTATGCGATAACTCACGAGATTCAGAGACGATCCCCTCTTCTCTAAACGATTTTCATCGCTTCGGCGGGCTGTACCGTGGCGTATCTCTCATCTATGTCCCTGCGATCTCCTTGGAGCGCGTTCACATAAGAGTTGACATTTCGAATTCAGCCGCTGCCAGAGTCAGCATCAAAGCGAGACTATACAACCCTGTTCTGCTTCATGAAGAGCTGCAACTCCAGGTCCGAATTTTCGATCCACAGGGTTCTGTCGTCAACACTACGAGCAAGCGCTTACCGACATGGGCGGGAGATCAGGAAATCTCGACGTTCAATCTGGCTAGCCCCCAGCTATGGTCGCCCTCGCAGCCGTCGCTCTATCGCTGTGAAGTTCAGGTAGCCAGTAACCACGGAACCATGACCGTAAGCGAGCGTTTTGGTTGCCGCTATTTCGAATTTGTGGAGCACGGTCCATTCAAGATAAACGGAGAGCGGCTATTTCTTAAAGGTACACAACGCGAGGAAGATCACGCCGGTGTCGGCGCCGCGATGTCTGACGATCTTATCCGACAGGAGATGCTGCTAATCAAAGAAATGGGTGCGAACTTCGTAGGCCTCGGACATCACCAGCAGTCCAGAACTGTGCTGAACCAGTGTGACGAGCTAGGCCTGCTGGTTTTGGAACAGATTCCATGGACGCGGGGAGGTTTGGGAGGAGAGGGCTACAAACAGATGGCGCGGAACATGTTGGCCGCCATGATTGATCAGCACTACAACCACCCATCGGTGATCCTTTGGGGCTTGGGGAACGAAAACGATTGGCCGGGCGATTTTCCGGAGTTTGATAAGGAAAAAATCCGGGGATTTGTAAAAGAGCTGAACGACGACGCCCATCGGCTTGATCCCAGTCGGCCAACATTCCTTCGCCGCTGTGATTTCTGTAAAGACCTCGTCGACGTTTACTCACCCTCGATCTGGGCTGGCTGGTACCACGGACCGTACACCCAATACAAAAATACAGTCCAGAAAGAATCGCAAAGCGTGCCCAGATTCCTGCATGTCGAATGGGGCGCAGAAAGTCACGCCCTCCGACATTCAGAAGATCCGGACCGGCTGCTCGTGACGTTGTTGTCGGGTGGCGGTTTCGATGAGCCGGAGCGCGACCGTCTGCTCTCCGACGGGCAAACTGCTGCATTCCAACACGGCGATTCGTCTGAAACTTACGCGTGCAACCTTTTCGATTGGCACCTTAAAGAGCAGGAAACCATGCTTTGGTTGCCTGGCTCGGCGCAATGGATTTTCAAAGACTTCGCGACGCCGTTGCGGCCTGAAAACCCGATTCCGCATGTGAATCAGAAGGGCTTGCTTGAGCGAGATATGACGCTCAAGGAGGGCTACTACGTTTTCCAATCCTATTGGGCGGAAAAACCCATGATTCACATCTACGGACATTCATGGCCGACTCGCTGGGGAGAACCGGACGAATTGAAGTTGGTGAAGGTATATTCGAACTGCGAAACTGTCGAACTATTGGTCAACGGAGCGTCCCAAGGCGCAAAGAGGCGCAACAGCCAAGATTTCCCGGCCGCCGGACTGCACTGGCTGGTGAAATTCAAGCCGGGTGACAATCGTTTGAGTGCGGTCGGACACTCGAAGACTGTCAGAGTGGAGGACGCCGTGGATGTCCAATACCAGACTGACAAATGGGGTGCGCCTGCGCGGATTGAATTGGGAGAGATTATGCGCGACCGAGCAACTGTCAAAATCCAGGCCCGATTACTCGATGGCAAGAATACTCTTTGCCTCGCCGCACGTGACCGCGTGTGGTTTGGGCTCACTGGAGACGGCACATTCCTCGACAACACCGGCACATCCAGCGGATCGCGCTGCGTGGAGCTTTACAATGGCCGCGCCGAAATCCGTCTCTTGCGCAATGACGGGATTTCGGTAGTTAGTGTTCGCGCCAGGACAGTGCCCACTGCTTTTCTGACTGTGAAATAGTCACGCCAGACTTTATGAGCGGCCACCGAACAGTTTTGTTTCAGCCTTTGAACCATATTGGTTTAGGACACATCAATCGACTGGCTGTGATTGCGCTCGCTCTCTCCGAGCTCGATAAGCAGGTTCGAACGTATGCGTCAAACGAAACCCACGGTTGACGGATCGACGGATTGAGGAATTCCATTATGAACCCGGTGCCCAGACGCCCCACTCGCCGACAACCCTAAGGACTCGCCTTCTGGCTTGACTTATAGACGCCAGTTGGCCAGGTCATGCCGTCGCCAATGGGCAATGGACAGTTCGGGACAGTCCTGGCCTAAGAGGGCATGAGCGACCGGATTTTTAAACATCAATCAATCGAGACCCGGTGGAGAGAGGTGTCTTCCGCAATTCTGGATGCCAGAGACTGCTTCCAGGCGACCACGCGCGCTTGAAACCGTCGTGCTCATCCAGTCGTTGAACTCGCCAGGATTCACTCCTTAGCTGCCAACTCCAGCGCTTTTTCCATAACTGGGTCACGGCCAGCCTTGAGGCTTTCGATTGTAGGGTGTACCTCTATGTCTGGCTTGATCCCTACGCCTTCGAATTCTGAGCCGTCTGGAAAGTAAAGCCGCTTGACTGCGACTTTAAGGATCATGCCGTTGTGAAAATCGTGGACGTAGGGCAAGCCCGAACTGCCTTCGGTGGTCTCGCCCACAATCGTGCCGCGTCCGCTGTCTTTGAAGGGCTCAACCAGTTCTTCGCAGGCGGATACACAGCCCCCGTCCACCAAGAGGATTACACGACCTCGAAAGGCGTGTGGGCTGGGAGCTACGAGTTCGCCTCCCCAAGTCACCGGCAGACTGCAGAAATGGTCGTCAGCCGAGTACTTGCAGTTGCGTAATGATTCGGGCAGCGTCGTCGAGGTTCGTTCCTTCTCATCGTCAGGATCTGCGTCGACGAGGGCAAAGTGCGCTGAGGTCGACTTCTTCCATGTGTGGTAGGGACGATTCATGAGCGCTCGAATGAGCTGTTTGGGCGGGATACCTCCAGCGTTGTTTCGCACATCAATCATGAGCGTCTCGGCGTTTTGAAACTGCCGAACATAGTCCAGGGCTTTCGTTTCAAACTCAGGATAAGAAAAGGAAGGAATGCGGATATAGGCCGTTGCCCCCGGCTTCAGCCAACGTCCCTCGGTTTTCTGCTGTCGCGGATTGGACTTGTCCCGGTCAATCGTGACTTTGCGGTCATCGTCCAAGGTAAGTGTGAACTGTCTGGGGAATAGATATGGCAGAAGAAACAGGTTGTGCCGCCGAGCGGCCATGCTCGATGCGGAAATGTATCGTTCTTGTCGTTGAAAGAACGCTTCAGCAGGATTGTCGTCGATCTTAACGACGACATCGCCAGGTTTGAGATACGGAAAAGAGCTGGATTGGAGAGCCCAGTATCCGTCGAGGGGCGCAGCGTAGAAGCCGAGCGGCTGGTTTTCTTTGTCGAGCCACGTGTCCCAGAAGAAGGTGTGGCCGTTGTGGAGTTGGGCAACGAATTCTACGGTGGCGAGGTCGAATTGGCGGCGGTCGTCAGACGCGAACACAATTCGCAGGTAGGCCTTATATGAACTATCACTCGATCCGGGCAGCTCTCTTGATGAAAGGAAGTATCCCTGCACAAGCGAATAGACTTTCGACGCCGTAAACGCGCGTCCTTCAGCGCTCAGTTTCGCAGTGTCGCTCGCGTCCGCACATGCCAAGATCGCTGCGAAGAGCACCGATAATACAACGTAAGGACTTGTACCCACACGGTTCTCCCTTGGCAGTGCCTATCGGCAGCCCGATTTGATCATCATTCGGGAACAGGCAGGCTCCTGTCGGCGGTTATCGTAATCTCGTACGGGGGATAACGCAATCAATCACAAGACACGGGAACCGCTCCGTACGGCTAATTCGCGGATGCTTCGAATCGCCTCTCACGTGAGTGCAGATAGCTCGAATGGGCCACCCGAAAGGCTCAAGCCACAAGTCGGCGAAGATCTCGAGACTGCCACTTCCGTGGAATCCACCCTTCACGAGACGAAGGGTAGGCCACCGGGCGGTCCAGTGATGGCATCCAGCCTCCAGCCCGCTTGTCCGTTTCCGTTCACGTACGCTGGGGGTTGGTGGGTGTAACGTGAAAATAGAAGACCCAAATCAATGCTGTTAAATACCCTAGAATGGGAGGCACAAGGCCGCCACTATTGCTGACAGGGTAAAAGCCGCGGCGCGGAACCAGAAACCAATACGCGTAGTGAGCAGCAAGAAGAGGCACGGCCACCCACTGCGGACACCGGCGCAGCACGAAGAAAACGGCCCAAACCAGTACAACTGCAAGCTCGAAAGGTATACCTCGAAAGGGCCACCCAAAAGGCCATCCAAATCGACCGTAGCAGTATACCCAGAACAACGGTGGAGTTAGCAGAATTAGTATCCCGGCACAAACGTCTTGGAATCTGTTCCGTTTCGTCCTGTAGCGCCCGTACAGCGCTATCCAAACAACCACGGTTAAGGCGGCCGCGGCGATCGAGAAGGCGAAATAACCCCTAATCATATCCGTCTGTTGGATTCGCAAAAGAGTGTTAAGCTGCACTTCCATATACACGAAGAGAACCGACGTCCGTGGCCATGCTAGAAATGCAATGGAAACACTCAACAGCGCTGCATTCAATGAGAAGAGGGCTTGAAATACTCCTTGGACCAGTGGAAAACTCGATACAGGAGTGTCATTCGTCATATTGTCCGCTCCGTTCAGTTACTATTGGCCCTGGTCACAGAAACTTCCGAGTTGTCGCCAGCCTGTCTTGAGGCAACCGTGAAGACCTTTATCGGCAGCATCTTCCCAATAGAGATCAATCTTTGGGCTGGGCCAGTAGCCTAGCCAGAAGCTCTGGTCCATAGAACCGTCACAACCTCCCGCGTTATACGCTCCCCTTGCGTTTGGGTCGGGAACTGTTGGGTCGGGATTGTATCTAGACTTGGAATTCGGATCCGAGTCCATGTCACAACATTCATGCAGAAACTGATGCGCCGTTTCATGCGCAGCGGTGTTGCCGATTCCTCTTCCGATAGCCTGAATCAGTAGTCCCTGCTGCAACGCCTTTTGCACTGCGGCCTGAGTCGTAAGTTTCAGATTCAGGGCAAAGGGCGTTTGTTCCTGAACGTGTAGGTAGTCGATCTCACTGTAACGGCTGTTGTTGTCAGGAGTGGCACCACAGACGTATGTATTTGGCACAAGTGTCTGGCTGTTCCGCACTACTGCTTCGGTGTCACCGCCACCATTCAGAGCACCTTCGCTGACCGAAACGGCTGTGGCGGGAAACTCACTATACGCCTGCTTGAAGGCATCCAATGCGGCCGTTTTGATCGCCGTCGCATAGCTCGAAATATCTGTCTTCAGATCGGGGCGACTATTTGGAACAAAACTGAAATCGTTTTGCCACACTAATTTAAAATACCACGGCCTGCCAGCGCTCCCGCCGCCTGAAGGGCTTCCACCAAGCCATGACCACAGGCTTGATGCGATTATCGGTGTTGCAGCTACTTGGTCAACTGGACCGTCCGTGTAGGAGTTTCCTCTCCATGACTGCGTGGGCAAGCTGGCAAGTTGGCCGGTGACGTTGCCGTCTTGGTCGTAAGTAGTACCGGACGCGCCGATCACTCCGCCGCCATCCATGGCAATTTGCGGGGTCTCGTTTGGAACAGTAAAGAGCGTGCTTCCAGTAGGGGCGAACCCAACCATGAAATTCCCCACAGTCGAGGAAACGGTGCCGACGTACGATCCGTCGGCTCGCTGCAGCACGGGCTGTACCGAGCTCGTCTGTTCCGGAACCATGGCGACCTGACTGTTTGAGGCGATGCTCGGGCCAGATGTTGTGGCGAGGTAGAACGATTGAGTTCGGTTGGGAGTGCCCCCGGGGGTAACAAGGCAATTCCCGCTGCAGGTATCAATTTCGTACGTGGCGAGGGCGCCGGTGTCAGCATTCGTGATTAGGCTGCCTGCTGAAAGCGTGGTTCCGGAGGACGTATTGTCAACCCCGCTTTCCCCGGCATCCGCCAACTGTGTTTCGTACGAGTCCCCACTCGTGCCTACGCGCAACAAGCTCAAGGTCTGGCGTAGCGTACCGGAGGTCACCCACTTGCAGTCGAATGTCGAATACACCACTACGACCGTACTGTTAGTTTCCTGATAAGGTGCGTCGAACGCATACAGGTAGCCGTCGCCCGCAATCATGCCCCAGGTAGGCGCAGTGGAAGAACTCGTCGAATAAGAAGATGCCCCGCTCTGCGGCAAGGGCAGTGGACTATCAAGGCACTCGTTAGGCCCCGGCCCGACATACGTTAAAGTGAGTGTGGAGGTTCCCATCTGAACGCTGAACTTCGGCTGTCCACTGAGAGGGTCGATGGCGACCACGGAGCTATAGGACGTGCTGGTGCCGCTTAAGCTCTGGAAGGTCGTGCTGAAGCTGTCCATCGTGAAGATTGTTCCATCGGTGTGAACCAGGGGCTTAGAGAGGTTGTGATCGGAGGCGGCAGCAGTGTAAGCTGGGTAGGCGAGGCCGGTCATGCCGTCAAGCTTATAGATCGATTGTGAGTTGTATACAATCAATCCTCCCTGAAAATCCGGTACATGACTATTGCATCCACCACTGGACGGATCGGTGCCGATGCTTGCCGTCCAACCGACAGTACCGTCGGCCTTAATGGCTTGGATATTGCAATCGGCGTTCAGCGCGAACACATCCGCCACGCCGGTCGAGCTGGGAACTGCGGGCACAATATTAGAGACACCGGAACCGTCTCCTGGGTTCGACCAGATGACGGTACCCGTTGGTAACACCGAGCCAGCCGCGACGGTCACATCGGCGGAGGCATTTCCGGCTGCAATGGTTGCATTGCCGGGCGCAACCGCCGTGATGATTGGTGGATCGTCAGTGGATAGCGTGGCAACGGCAGTGTTAGTGGAAGTCCACGTCAGTCCCGTGATGGGATTCCCATTGGCGTCCAGCGCTTGAGTCGACTGTGTGCCACCGACGAGCATATTGATGACGTTGGGAACAAGCGTTACGGAAGTTGTACCACCCCCGCCAGCGCCGCCAAAGTTACCGGGGACAGTGAAGGTAACCGCGTTACTCCAAGTTCCGCTTTGCGCCACCTTGACGATGCCGCTGACCGCGCTGGAGCCGACGGAGGCAACAATCTGGCCGTCGCTCCATCCGGTCACGATTGCGTAGGTGTTGCCAATCCAAACGTTGCCCGTACCCTGGGAACTTCCGAAACCATTGCCGCTGATCGTGACCATCGTTCCGGCGGTGCCAGAATTCGGGGTGATGCTGGCGATGTGTGGCAGATTGATGGTGAATGAGACACCGTTGCTCATCACGCCGTTTTGGAGAACCTGGACACTCCCCGATGCGGCGCCAGCTGCAACCGTTGCGACCACCTGCGTGTCGCTCCAACTATTAACGATGCCAGGTATCGTTCCCAGCCAGGCATTCCCGGAGGCTTGAGTACCTCCAAAGCCTGAACCGCTGATCGTCACCTGCGTACCCGGCAAACCGCTTGTCGGCGATATGCTTGCAATTGCCGCTGTGTTGATAGTGAACACCACCGGATTGGAAGCCCCATTGCTTTGCTGAATCTGGGCCACGCCCGAAGACGAACCTGTAGACACGGTTGCGACCACTTGGCTGTCACTCCAGCTCAAGACCGCACCGACCGCCGTACCTAACCAGACGGCACCATTGCCTTGCGTCGGCCCAAAGCCGGATCCCGTGATGGTGACTTGTGTCCCAGGAGCACCGGTCGTCGGAGAAACACCAGTCACCAGGGGAGGGACAGGCGCTAGAGGCATATTGACCGTCACCGTTGTGCTACCAGTCACGGTGCCGAAGGCAGCCGTGATGGTTGCGTTTCCGGGTGAGGCTGGCACTACGACCGCAGGATTACCCGAGATGTCGAACACGGCCGCAACCGAACTATTCGACGAGGCCCAGTTTACCTCCGAGGTCAGATCCATGGTGCTGCCGTCCGCGTAGGTTCCCGTCGCTGTCAGATTGAGGCCTTGAGCAGAGCCCATGGTTGCGGTCGGATTTTGCGGAGCTACCGTAATGGACACCAAGGGGCTCGTCACTGAGACCGTGGTCGAAGCGACGACGGTCCCCACCGTCGTAGTGATCGTGGTCGTCCCGGAACTCAGCGTATGAACAATGCCAGCGCTGCCAACCGCATTGCTGACTGTTGCCACCGAAGGCGAGGATGAACTCCAGATTACCGACTGTAGCGTGCCGAGCAGATTGCTATTGCTGTCATAGCCAGTAGCACTCATGACGGTCGTCGAACCCACTGGCACTACCAGAGGGCTCGAAGGAGAGATCACGATCAATGCCAACTGCGGAAGGGCAAGGCTCGCGGGCTGATACAAATCCGTGCTCGATAAGGTGACACCGTTATTGATCCCGCCCACCAAAAGGACGCTGCCGTCAGCCAACAAAGTTGCGGTGTGCCCCGAACGTCCCGTTGACATGGTTTGACTAGTTATAAACGTAGAAGCCACGGGATCGAAGAGTTCGGTAGTTCCGTCGGACATGCACGACGATGCACAGGAATCATATCCTCCTGCGAAGAGAATCTGACCGTTGGTGAGCAGCGTCGCGGTCTGATCAAAGCGAGGGACGTTCATGTTGCCTGTGGGATAGGTTGGGTAGTAGAAATAGCCGTTGTACAGCTCGGAGGACGCGGTCGGGCAGCCCGGCGAGCTGCAGGTTGATCCACCTGCAACCATTACGATGCCACTATCGAGCAGAGTGGCGGTTGCGCTGGCTCGGGGAGTATGCAGAGGGAGAGTTCCGCTGAAGGTACCCGCGTCAGGGTAGTAGAGTTCCGCAGATGCGAGAAAATTAGTGCCGTCGAAACCGCCTGCGACCAAGATTTCGCCTGAACTCAATGCGACCGCGCTTGCGTTGAACCTGGCAGCACGGAGATTTCCCGTGGCAGTGAAGGTCCCCGTAGTCGGGTTGTAGAGTTCCGCAGAATTCAACGCAGTACACGATGTTGAGGAACTACAGGTCTCCCCGCCTGCAATCAGCACTTGGCCGTTGTTAAGAAGCGTCATCGTGTGCTCGTAACGATCGACGGTCATATTCCCGGCACTACTGAATGTGCCGGCAACCGGATCGTAGATTTCAACGCTACTTAAGGACGTGCAATTCCCACTCGAATCGCAGGTGTACCCACCGGCCACCAAGGCTTTTCCATTGCCCAGCAGTACGGCGGGGGCTGTGCGCGCCGCGGCCATACTGCCGGTGCTCTTAATCGTCCCGGAAGTCGGGGCATAGAGCTCGGCGCTGTTTAGATATGCGCAGGAGCCTGCCGAAGGACAACTCGTCCCCCCGGCGATCAACACCGAGCCGTTGTTCAATAAGGTCGCACTGTGTTGATAGCGGCTCGTGTTCAGAGCGATGGTTCCTCCCGTCACTGTCAGTGTCGCCGTGCCTGTCACAGAGCCGGATGAAGCCGAAATGTTTGTGCTCCCGCCAGCCAGAGCGCTCGCCAGCCCTGTGGCACCGACGCTCGATGCGGTTGCATTTGAAGAGGCCCACGTGACCGAGGATGTGATGTCTTGACTGCTGCCATCCGCATAACGGGCCATCGCAATGAATTGCTGGTCGGTGCCTACCGGAATGCTCGTCACCCCCGGCAACACGGCAATCGAGATCAGGCTCGCCGATCCCACCGTTAAGATGGCAACTCCTGAGAAGTTTCCCGACACAGCTGTGACATTCACATTACCTTGTCCCTTGGCAGTAACGAGCCCAGAGGAGTTTACCGAAGCCGACATCTGTGGAACCACATACCATGTGACCGCACTCGTCAGGTTTTGCGTGCTGCCGTCGGTATAGGTGCCGCTGGCCTGATATTGCTGGCTCTGGCCAACGGCAATTGTTCCTGTGGCGGGGATTACAGACAGCGATACCAGCATCGCGGCGCCAACTGTAACTGTCGTCGAACTGCTTTGCGAGCCAAAGCTGGCTTGTAGCGTGCTGGTACCGAGTGATGCAGTGGTGACAAGTCCGGCATTGCTCACTGTGATCGAAGAAGACGATGAACTCCATGTCGCTGTCGATGTCAGGTCCTGAGTGCTGCCGTCCGAATAGGTTCCAACGGCGTCGAATTGCTGGCTCGTCCCCAATGGCATTGCGAGCGTTTGCGGGGTGAGCGTAATGGAAACCAACGCTGGCGCTGGAACGGTCACGTTCGTCGAGCCGCTAATTCCTGCTGCAGTAGCCGTAATGGTCGCTGTCCCTTGGGCAATGGTCGTCATATAACCGCTGTCCGTCGCGTCGCCACTGATCGTTGTTACACTCGTGGACGAGGAACTCCACAAAACGGACGACAGAATCTGGGTTGCGCCGCCGCTGTAAGTGCCCGTCGCGACGAAAAGCTGTTGACTTCCTAGGGGAACCGACGGTGCTGCCGGTGAAATTGCAATGCTGGCGAGCCCCGTCAGCTTGCTGGTGGCATAGATTTCGGCTGTGTTGAAAGTGTTGGTGCCGTCCGTGCCGCCGCCTTCGAGGACAGTTCCATCATTCAGCAAAGTAGCGGTTTGATGTTCACGGACAGTCGTCATGCTTCCTGGGGTGGCTGTGAATGTCTGAGCCGTCGGATTGTAGAGTTCCGCGGTGTTCAGAGCGACACTCGTTCCGTTCGAATCATTCTCTCCGCCTGACAGCAGGACTTGGCCTCCATTCAGCAGCACCGAGGCATGGAAGATCCGCGGACTTGTCATCGCAGCCGAAACGGCTGCGAACGTATTCGCCGCGGCGTTGTATATCTCAGCAGTGTTTAACGATCCCGTTGGTGGAAGATCGCCGCCCGTGATCAGAACTGTACCGTCGTTCAAGAGTGTAGCTGCATGACCCTCGCGGGCACTGGTCATAGTCACCGCGAGCGGCGTAAAGGTCCAAGTCGTAGGATTGAAGATTTCGGCGCTGTTGTGTGCGCCGCTCGGAGTTGGGTCCGTCTCGCCACCCGCAATCAGGACTTGGCCGTTCTGCAGAAGAGTCGCGGTGTGATGGAAGCGAGGGGTATTCGTGTCACCTAAGTCAATGAAGACTTGAGCGATTGGATCGTAAAGTTCCGAGTCCGAAATAATTCCAGTGTTTGGGTCGTAGCCTCCGACGATTAAAACCTGGCCGTTGCTTAGCAGCGTGCCAGTGTGGCCGACTCGGGCTGTGTTCAGAGTATTGGGCAGCAGAGTGAACGTCCCGGCCACGGGATCATAGATCTCGGCCGAGTCCAAGGTTTCTTCGTTTGCTAATTCAGAACCGCCTGCTATCAGCACTGTTCCATCGTTCAGTAGCGTGGCCGTGTGCAGCCACCGCGCGACATTCATCGGATTAGCGGTCGCTGCAAAAGTCTGGCTTGCGAGAGTGTAGATCTCAGCGGTGCTGGCCACTCCCGAACTGTTAATCCCTCCCGCAATCAGAACCCGGCCGTTGGATAATTGAGTTGCGGTCTGCCCGTAGCGCGCCGCCTCCATCCGTCCGCTCGTTGCGACAAACCCGCCCGACTGGACAGTAAAGCTGATTGCGTTGCTGGTCACTCCGCCCACTGTCACGGTCACACTGCCCGTCGTCGCTCCCGACGGCACCGCCACGGTAATTGAACTGGAACTCCAACTTGTGGCAGTTGCTGTCGTTCCGTTAAAACTGACCGCACTCGTCCCCTGTGCCGACCCGAGATTAGTCCCCAGGATCATCACGGATGTGCCCACAACGCCTGAGGTCGGCGAGACGCTCGTGATACTAGGGGTTGGCAATACCGTGAACGCAATACCGTTGCTGCTCACCCCGCTGGCGTTCACCACAACGCTCCCCGTGGTCGCCCCTGGCGGCACTGTGACGGCAATCGATGTCGCACTCCAACTCGTTACCGTGGCGGCCGTCCCGTTGAAGGTCACGCTGTTCGTCCCCTGGGTCGAGCCAAAGTTTGCCCCGGTGATCGTCACCGATGCGCCCACCGGCGCCGATGTCGACGACAGACTCGTGATACTCGGTGATGGAATAAACGTGAAGTTAACTCCATTGCTGGCGAGGCCACTGATTGTCACAACGACATTCCCTGAACTGGCGCTGGCTGGTACGGGAACCGTGATCGAAGTCGAGGTCCAACTGATCGGGTTGGCCGTGGTTCCGTTAAACGTGACCGTGCCTGTCGTGCCGAAATTGTGTCCGGTGATGGTCACGAGGGTCCCGGCCGAACCCGACGTTGGCGACAAACTCGTGATGCTGGGCGGTGGAACCACGGTAAACCCTAAGCCGTTGCTGTTGGCGTAATACTGCACGACCGTCGCAGTGCCGGCGGAGACAACGGTACTTGGTACTGTTGCGACAACCTGTGTGTTGCTCCAACTGACGATGGAACCCCGGCCTTGGATTCCGAATGAGACCCACCCAGTCCCTTGTGCTGTTCCGAAGCCGCTGCCCGTCAGCGTCATCTGCATCCCTGGTGACAATGCGGTGGGCGAGATGCTGGTCAGTATGGGAGGAATCACCGTGAACGATAAGCCAGCCGTGTATTTGTAATACTGGTTAACGAATATTTGGCCGGCGATGAGCCCGGAACTTGGCACGGTCGCAACAATCTGTGTATCGCTCCAGCTTACGATGGAACCGTTGGGCCCTGGACTGTTGAACGAAACAGTTCCGACACCTTGGGTTGCTCCAAAGTTGCTCCCCTTCAGCGTTACCTGCATTCCCGTGACCTGCTCCCCGCTTTCCGAACAAGTCCGAGTATGATTTCGGACGAAGGAAAGGGGAAGGGGTATGTCGAAGAGCAGGCACACGGAAGCGGAGATGATCGGGGCGCTGAAGCAGTTGGAGGCA
>Ga0209517_10004206_pt1 | contig 19054 bp, 18 predicted proteins | sample PeaSoiMetSII2010_FD_187695 | JGI IMG/M metagenome (GOLD analysis project Ga0209517, IMG submission 187695) | Peat soil microbial communities from Weissenstadt, Germany - SII-2010 (SPAdes) (version 2) | ecosystem: Environmental > Terrestrial > Soil > Wetlands > Peat | place: Germany...
GAGTTTCTTAACGTCGTCAAGAGCCAAGCCGAATCCCTTTCAGCGCCTTCCCGCATGGAGCAAAAGGTGCTTTGACAATGACTGAAGCTTCCGCCCGAGGGCTGTCGCGTTAAACGCCGGTTGAAACCCAAAAGGGGTACGAGCGTTCCGATGCTGGACTTTGTTGCGTCGTACTTACCCAGCACTATATCGGACATATTCGAGCTTACTCCCTTTGTGCGGCGCTCCGTGAAATGAACTGCCAAGTCCGCCATCTGCTTCGCTAAACATCTTTCAGTTGTTCCTCATCCAGCCCGAAATAGTGGCCCAGTTCATGGATGACCGTCAGGCGGATTTGTTCGCGGACTTCGGCTTCGCTGGAGCAGACCGCTTCAATATTCTTCTGATAGAGCACAATGTGATCAGGTCCTGACGGTAGGTTAAATATGCTCTTCTTGGTCGTGGGCACGCCATGGAAGACACCCAGAAGCAGCCGTCTTGGCTGCCCCGCCTCCGGCGATAGCTGGTTCGGCGGCACATCCTCTACCAGAACCGCAACATTCTGAATGCGACTGCGAAATTCTTGTGGGAGCGAGTCGAGCGCCTCCTCGACTACCTTGACGAAATGTTCACGCTTCATCCTTCACCGTCTGAAATAAATAAGGGCCCGCCACTCCGAGTAGCCGCGAAAATCGGTTGCCTATCGAGACGGCGGTCGCCTAAAGTCATTTCTGCTATGGATATTCTTCTATCTCCGATTGGTTGGGTGCGTTCAGACGAAAACGGCCCACGCGAAGACTACTGGGGCGCGGTCGTCTCCGAAATCGTCCTAGACCATGCAAGCTTTTTGCCGGATGCATTGGAAGGGCTCTCTGAGTTTTCCCACATCGAAGTGCTCTTTCATTTGCATGGTGTCAATGAGAGTTCGGTCGTTAAGGGGCGCAGGCACCCCAGAGGAAACGCGAACTGGCCGGAAGTTGGCATCTTCGCTCAGAGGGCAAAGGCCCGACCCAACAGGATCGCCGCCACTATTTGTCGCCTGATCTCGGTCGAAGGGTTGACACTCAAAGTCCAAGGTCTTGACGCAATAAACGGGTCGCCCGTAATGGACATTAAACCAGTCTTCGCTGAATTCGTTCCCGACAGAGCTTCGGTTCGACAGCCAGAATGGTCGCACGAAATGATGATGAAGTATTTTGCTGCTGATGGGGAGTAGCTCTAAACTGGTGCGGAGCAAGCTATCCAAGTTCGGTGGCACAAGACTGGCCCTTCACGAACTCGATTTCCACGCATCGAAGAGACAAGGATGACGGGCAACACAACGCCTTACAAACTCCGTGGGTCTCTTAGCGCTGGGTGCTGCTCACGACTTTCCTCTGCGGCGACCGCAATCCGCTTCGATTTCCGATAGACGTTTGCAACCGCCATCGTCCAGAAAGGAACCAAATCGACGCCGGGCACGAGCTTGGCAAGAAACGATGGCAGAAATTCCCAGTGCCAGCCAAGAAGGTGAACCAGCACGCCTGCGATACCGAAATCGAGTATGTCATCAGCGGGCGACAAAGCGCCTTCGACGAATAAGGGAAAAACGACGATCTGGAGTGCATCCGCAACGATGGCCAGCATCATGGCGGTTCGAAAGCGCGGACCCGGTGAGATTGTGACGGTGTCGTGAGTCACGGCAGTGCTGCTTTCGTGCTGCATGCCTTCAACAGCCCCTTTGTTGCTCAGACGCCGGGCTTAGCAAACTGATTGTAGAGCCAAGCAAAGACAGCGCCACCGACGAGACCATCTCCGGCTCCGTAGACCGTCCCGACGATGACTTCTGCGATGCTGCGAGTAGCATGGTAGCCGGGGTAGACCGACGACATTATCTGGAGGAATTGACCGTAGCTCCCCCAAATCAAGTTGGCTAGACTCATCAGCAGCATCGCCAATCCCCACAGGATTGCCGACGCCAAGGCCAGAGCTTTGGTGTTGAGTTTCATAGCTTGCTTCTCCACTTAGATTCTACGACCCCGCCACGCCCAATCCCGCTGATTGTTCAATGCCGTTCTCAACATGTTCACATTGCTTCCCAAGTATGTGATGGAGCATATTGGACTGTTCATCCAGATCAGAGTAGCTCAGAATTACAGAACTCGGAATTTTCCGCGTTTCCCTTTTGACAGCCGTTTGACGATCACCGTCTATCGGGCAGGAGAGAGACTTCGCTTTTGGGGTCGTGCAGCAAAGATTAACCGCCCACGTTGATACCGCATCGAGTCAGGCGCTCACTGGCACCGAGCGGGTGTACTTCATGAGGGTCGAAGGCAACAGATTGACGATGAAATCACCGGGAGTCATTGTTCCGATGACGGGCAAAACAAGCATCGTCGAAATTGAGCTTGTGAAGGCTGACTAAAGTCGATAAAGAGCTTGCTTGTGAAAGATGGGGATCACTATAATTCAAGACCGCCGAAGCCAGCGGAACGGAGCCGAGGCGAAACTTAAGGAGAATCGAATGAAACGCGTGCTTTTCGTGCTCTCGCTTCTGGTGCTCTCTTCTGTCCCGCTGCTTGCCCAAGACAATCCGTTCGTGGGCACGTGGAAACTTAATCTCGCAAAATCAAACTTCGAACCCGGACCTGCACCCAAGAGTCAGACGAGGACAATTGTGGCGCAAGGTGACGGAGCAAAATATACCTTTGATGGAGTCGCTGCTGATGGCAAGCCATTTTCATACAGCTTCACTGTCAACTACGACGGGAAGGATTACCCCGTTACGGGTACGGGAATGCCCGCAGGAGCCGACACCATCGCCATTAAGCGCGTCGGAACCAACAAAGCTGAAGCGACTCAGAAAAAGGGCGGGAAAGAGGTCGGGAAAGCCGAAGCAGAGGTTTCAAAGGACGGGAAGGTTTCAACGGTCAAGATAAAAGGGAAGACTGTGGACGGCAAGGAATTCCACTCGGAAGCCGTTTACGACAAGCAGTGAGAATCAGATAACATCAGCGCAACATAAGCCAGCGCCGAGGTTTCGGCAACGGTGCCGACAGGCGGGCAGGTCTTACACGAACCTCCGGGCACCGTGTGAAAAACGAAAGCGCCCCAGACTCCGTTTAGAGTCGTGGGACGCTCGTCGAACAGCCCTCCCCCGAAGTCTGCTCAATTCCAACGTAGGCTCTGTGCCAAACTTCGTGAATAGCTCCTGCGTGCCACGTAGAGGCACTGCTGGGCCAGCATGATGGACGTTCGGTGTTCATCGGCTGTCCGCCGCATGTATCCTTTCACTCATGCCCTCCACAGCGACGTTTCATGATTCCCGTCGAAGTACTCGTGTCCCTCTAAAGGTGGTTATCACGGTTGTTGAGGGTGGCGCTGAGAGTCGGACTTGCGAGGGCGAGACCATCGTCGTCAACCTTCACGGAGCATTGATCGCAAGCGCAATTGGGTTGAGTAGGGGAATGAGAATCTCGATTCACGTCTACTTGACGGATAAGCGTGCTGCGGCTCGGGTTGTCTATATCGATCCTAAGAACCCGCTGCACTGCGGGATCGAACTGGATGAGCCACGAAACATCTGGGGCGTGTCCTTGCCGCCCGACGACTGGGACGAACGAGACCAACAATAATCACACCCGCTGGCTTTGGCGCACGTTCTTAAATTGTCGAGCCGTCCCATCTCGTACGCCGAGGTAAGCCCGTCAGAAGCAACCCAGTAATCCTCCCGCCACTCTCGCTACAATGGTCTTGGTCTACATCGTTTCGAGCGCTTCGGCTTGGAGGTTTGTGGTCATGGCACAGCGAATGCCAGCCGTCTTTTTTGGGCACGGAAACCCGATGAACGCCCTGCTCCGAAACCCTTACACCGAGCGGTGGACGGAAATTGGAACAAGACTTCCGCGACCGAAGGCCATCCTCTGCTTGTCGGCACATTGGTACATTCAAGATGCTGCCGTGACGGTGAGCACCGCTCCAAGGACAATCCACGACTTCGGCGGGTTCCCGCAAGAACTGTATCAAGTGCAGTATCCAGCGCCCGGCGACCCAGACCTTGCTGTTCGCGTTCAGCAGTTGCTTGCGCCATTGCCCGTACGGCTGGACGAACGATGGGGGCTCGATCACGGCACATGGGCTGTGCTGCACCACGTGTACCCGCGAGCAGATGTTCCGGTCGTTCAACTCAGCATTGATGAGACGCAATCACCGTCGTTCCACTACGAAATCGGCAAACGCCTTGCACCGCTGCGAGAAGAGGGCATCCTCATCATCGGCAGCGGTAACCTCGTCCACAATCTCCACACATACGCATGGGGTAGGCACCCCGTCGAGCCCTATGATTGGGCGGTCGCGTTCGAGAAGAGAGTCCGCGAACTACTGCTCGCAGAGGAGCAGAATCCGCTGATCGACTACGAACACAAGCTCGGCGAAGAGGCGATGTTGGCTATCCCGACGCCTGACCACTACCTGCCGCTGCTGTATGTCATCGGCACGCGCACGCCATCCGAGCCTGTCACATTCCCGGTTGAAGGCGTGGACGGCGGGTCGATCTCCATGCTCGCGGTGCAGGTGGGTTGAGTCGAGCAATCTGGCCGACGTGCCTAGCGAACAAGAAACCGTAAGCACGATGCACTGGAAAGCGTTTGACCTTACCGCCCTTGTGTTCCATATTGGGATGGATGGACGCTGAACAGACCATTGCTGAAATCGAGTACCTTGAGCGCATTTTCGCAGTGCCGGACACCCGACCGCTGAGCATGGGCGACCTCTCGGCTGCGAATCGCAGGCACGACGATATGCTCGCGCACAGCCCTTGGTTTCGGCTCTGGCAGCGGTATGGTATCTGCTGCCGACCTGAGTCCCCGGTCATCAGCAGAGCGGAAATAGACAGCTAAAGTCCCCCAGAGGGGGGACCGCCTCGCGGTGGACCTCGATTTCTTTCCATTGCTGGTCCCTCAGTCTTGGACCAGCTTCACTATCGAATAGTTAAGATGGGAGAGTCAGCACAGAGTAGTGGGAATGAATAGGAGAGTTTGGCCCGGAGGGACATAAGAGATTTCTATTTCGGCAGTTGCTCAACGGGCACACCCAGAGCTTTCGCCAGCTTAAGCCGAGTTGACCGATAGGGTTTCTTAATCTTGCCATCAAGATAGTCGTGGGCTGTAGCGTGAGCCACGCCTGCTTCGTTTGCCCAATCCAGAATTGACCAACCCTTTGCTTCGAGGAGTGGAATCACGAAGTTCTTGCGGTCTGATTGCCCCTCTGACCCTATTTGGGCGATCTCCGGCTGTTGAAAATCTACACCAGAGGGGACGACTGTGATCGCCGGATAAGCCTCCAACAGACCGGATACCTCGAATTGAATTTGCTTCAGCGTGACTTCCTCCGGCTTGATCCCGTACTGTTCCGCGATTGTACGCCGCACAAGTGACTCGGGGATTTGTTCATGTGGCCCTGTAATTAGGTTCTTGATTTGCCTGTATGCTTCCCACTGCCTGCGGAGAGGAGACCAATTCTTAGGGTCTTTCCGTTGCTTCGCCTCAAATTCACTCTGCAAAGCACGGGCTTCGAGCCTCTGGCATAACTTTGTCGAAGCTTCACACAGGCGGTAGATGCTTCCAATCTGGTAACGCGCCCCTTCGGTTCCATCTGCATTTTGGTCAGTGAGATAGCTATCACTGAGTTGAAAATTGATCTGCTCCTTCCTGAGGGTATCGAACCATGCCGCAAGCAAATCGGTGCAGTCCGCTTCCGCAACCTCGAAAGAGCCGCGCCGTGCAAAGGTCTCAAAGGTGGATTGGACGAAGTCGCTACGGGCTCCAGCGAATCTCCACTCGCCCATTCCCCCACTGCCCACTTTGTATTGCCAATCGGCACGAAGTTCTCCCGCAAAATCAGGTATTCCTTGAAACTGAACCGCAAGGCTCCGCCAAAATTCAGAGTCAGCCATTTTGCTGGATTCTAACGGATTGCTCCACCGATTCGCATCGGAGAGGTGATTCACTTCGCGTACCAATCCGAATGCGGCGACCAGCGGCTACAGGTCAGGCACTGAGTTTCAGTCCACTGATTGAGGCAGGCGGGGCAGACTCCTCCCGTGTCGAACGTGTTCCATTCATGGCCGCAGGTGCAAAACCATTTGTCTTCTTTGCGGGGCGACCAGCCGCAGAGCGGGCAACGGATGCGTGGGCCGGATGGGTTGCGGTCTTGCCCAACGTCGCGATCCAGCACAGTCGCCGGATTGTCCGCGACCGGACTCATGCCCGCTATTATGACCTACGCCCTGAACCTCGGGGTTCAGTGAGGCGTTCTCAACTCCGGCCATGACTTGACCAAAATCTTTCACTGGGGGTTCCTCTACGACCTCTGTAACAGTTTCCTGCGGCCAAGGGACGGGACGCGGTTCTGGATACAATTTGGATACACTTTTTGCAGAATTTCCCTTGCATCAGGGCTAACTTAGGCTTACTGTGGCTCAGGTTGCAACACAGCGCAACCCTGCGTAAACACTGGTCGAAAGCCACGTTTTGCCAGTTTTATTGGGACTTCTCGAATGGTCGGGAAATGAGTCCTGCACTGCCCACCATGTTTACAAAAAGTGGCGGATTCCGTCTTCTGGAAGGATTTTTGATTTCCCATGGATACATCGAGCACGAGTTGGCCTTGTCTTGCCGGAATACGGTTGTGAGCCGAATCCAAGGTTATGAATGAGGCAGGGCCAGGCCGATGACTTCCGTGACCATGACGGCAAGTTACCTGTGCCTGCACTGTGTAACTGTCTGCGACACTTAAGCGAGCATTCTTCTCGGATTGCCCCGACGCGCATCGAACCGCGCGGTTCGATATCCGGATCAAATGGAGTCACCCATGAGCACTGGAACAACGCCGGCCCAAGTGAAAAATCCTTCCCCAGCGGCTTGGGCGGAAGGAGCGGGAGAACCAGCAGTCGCCAACAGCGGCTGGGGATGGTATTTCTCCTTCTTTTTCGTTTCCGGATTTTGCAGCATTCTCTACGAGCTGATCTGGCTTCGCCTCGCTATGGCGAAATTTGGGGTCACCACGGCTATGGTGTCGATTGTGCTCTCGAGTTTCATGGCAGGATTGGGGCTGGGCTCGTGGGCGGCTGGACACTTCGTACGCAAATATGGGCGGCGTCTCAGCTCTGCTCCTTTGCAGGTTTATGCCATTGCCGAGTTGTTTATTGGCTGTTCCGCCGTCGTCGTGCCAGCGGAATTCATGGTGGGCCGCTTGGTGCTGGAGTATTTCGGGAGCGGGCTGTCGCTGTCGTCATCTGGCTACTACGTTGCCGCCGGAGGGTGGGTGGCATGCAGTCTGATTCCGTGGTGCGCCTGCATGGGGGCTACGATTCCGCTGGGCATGTTTGCCATCCGTAGCCAGACGGGCCTGGCGTCGCGACGCTCATTCAGCTTTTTTTATCTCGCGAATGTGCTGGGGGCGGTGGCGGGGGCGGCGATTCCCCTGCTGTTGATCGAACTCCTCGGCTTTACCGGCACCTTGCGAGTGGGAATGGTGCTCAACATTGCGATCTGCGCCGTCGCTTTTGTGCTCGCTCGCAAGCAAAGGCGTCAAGCCGGCACCGACCGCGAACGGGATACCGGGGGGAAAGCTGCCATCGCCTGGCGCGAGATATTGGGAAGCAGCACGCTGTATCTGCTGTTCGCCACCGGACTGACCAGCATGGGGATGGAGGTGGTCTGGATCCGGCAGTACACGCCCTATGTCGGCACATTGGTCTATTCCTTTGCAACCATCTTGGGTATTTACCTGGCCGCGACGTTCATCGGATCGAGCGTGTACCGCGTCTGGAGCCGCCGGCACACTAACGAGGGAACGCTGGTGTGGCTGTTCGTCTGGCTTGGTTCTTTGATCCCTTTGCTCAGCGCCGATTTGCGCGTGGGGATTTATGGGTGGCTGCGGGTGCTTCTGGGTATTGCGGCCTTCAGCGGTCTTCTTGGATTTCTGACGCCGAGGCTGGTCGACCGCTTCTCGGAAGGCGACCCCAACCGGGCGGGAGTGGGGTACGCAGTGAACGTCGCCGGCTGTATCATCGGCCCCCTGGTTGCAGGTTTTCTGTTGTTGCCGTATCTCGGTGAGCGGTATGCCCTGGTGACGCTGGCTCTCCCTTGGTTGCTGGTTGCTTTGTTGGTGAGGCTGTTTCGACAGCCGGCGCCACGTCTCACCGGTCAGCGCGCAATCGCATCCGGCGCGATTTTATTGGCATCGTTCGCTTTGATCTTCATGACGCGGAGTTATGATCAGAACTTTCCGAAGGCGCAGATACGTCGGGACAGCACAGCCACCGTGGTCGCATCTGGCCAGGGACTGACGAAGCAGCTGCTCGTCAACGGTGTGAGCATGACCATCCTGACGCCAATCACCAAACTGATGGCCTCCATGCCCCTGGCGTTTCTGGATCATCCGCCCCAGAAGGCCTTGGTGATTTGTTTTGGCATGGGCACGACTCATCGTTCGATGTTGTCGTGGGGAATCGACTCCACAGCGGTTGAGCTTATCCCCAGCGTTCCCGAACTTTTCTGGTACTACCACGCGGATGGCCCGGAACTGTTGAAATCGCCGCGCTCACACGTTGTCGTCGACGACGGCCGCCGTTTTCTTGAGCGCACGACTGGACAGTACGATGTGATCGCGATCGATCCGCCCCCGCCGATCGGGGCAGCCGGCTCAAGCCTGCTGTACTCGCGAGAGTTCTATTCCGCTGCGAAGAAGCGCTTGCGGCCGGACGGCATCCTGCAGCAATGGTACCCCGGCGGAGATCGAGCGACGACCGCCGCCATAGCGCGCGCCTTGGACGAGTCGTTTCCTTACGTGCGCGCGTTTATCTCGATCGACGGCTGGGGCATTCACTATCTTGCCAGCCGCCAGCCCATCCCGGATCGCTCCGCGGCTGATCTGGCAAAACGCATGCCTGCGAGTGCGGCTGCGGATCTGGTGGAGTGGGGACCGTTTCCCACCGCCGAACAGCAGTTTGCCGCGGTTCTAAAGAGAGAAGTTCCGATTGACCGGCTGATCGCCATGGATAGAAATGCGCCCGCCATGCAGGACGACCGCCCAGTCAACGAATACTACCTGCTTCGTAGCGCGCGCGCCCGGCTGCACTAAGAGGCTGCACTTAAGAGGCGGCTTGACCCGCCGGGTGGCAAATGGAGTCCACCGCAGCGCTGGCTTTCCCGCATTCAAATAGTAGTGCTCTTCTTGACGTCGGAGCGCACCTCGCGAACTCTTTAGTTCCTGATGATTAACCTAAGGAGATTCAATATCTTAGCCGGTGACCTGTGCGCCTTTAGTTGAATTAGAAGGTAGGTAGTTATTGCACGGGGAATCCAGAAGATTCCTGGCGGTTGTTGAAGACGGGCCGTCACCGGAGTGGGGATAGAATCGGGCACAGAGGAACGCATTTCCGCTCCGGAAGGCTCATGACTGACATCTCCCGCCTGTTTCAAGCGTTTCTTGCTCCCGCTATTTTTGTTTCCGCCACCAGCCTGCTGATCCTGTCGATCAACGTGCGGCTTATGGGTATCGTCAGCCGGCTGCGGCAGTATGTGCACAGAAAGCATGACGCTGCGAAGAATGACCGGGTGCAGGAAGCGGAAGCCTACACGGCCCAGATCCAGGCGATTGAGCAGCGGGCGGAGATGATCCGGCGATGCTTCCTGCTGGTGCTTATTTCTCTGGCTGGGACGATTACATCTTGTCTGCTGTTGGGGGTCGGGCTTTACTGGAAAGACGCCGCAGTGGTGGCCGTCGTCCTTTTTGTTCTGGCGCTAATCTGCCTGCTGGCGGGGACCTCTTATTACATCCGCGAAGTTACGGTGTCGCTGAGTTCGGTACACAACGAGGCACGCGATTCGCGGTTCATGGACCTCGGCGATGCGCCCGAGATTCGAGGCCGCGATCCACTCTGAGGTGAATCGGGCCATCTGGCCATCGGGTCATCGGGTGATCTAAGAGCAAAACCCAGATCCACCGGTGAGATCACCCGCCCCCCGATTTCTTTTTGTCAACAAAATGTCAAGTTCATGTCACTTTCTACCCCAAAGCATGTCATTAACCTGATATCAGGCTAGAGTTTAGGGGTATGATCTTCGACTAACGGGTGCGGGGGTCCGCGGTGAACAAGAACGCGTCTTCAACAGCAGCAGCAGCGGTGGCAACGATGACCATGGAAGCGGTTCCGTCTAATCCGGAGCGGATTCTGGTGATCGAGGATGACCGCGCGGTCCAAAAAGCTCTCAAGCGATTGTTTGAAGGCGAAGGCTTCGCGGTGGATATTGCGGGAAACGGCGCGGCGGGTCTGGAGCTGTTTCGGGCGGCGGCGCCGTCGGTGCTGGTGCTCGACTTGAGTTTGCCGGGAACGCCGGGGCAGGACGTCTGCCGTGAGATCAGCCAGGCGGCGCCTTCGCTGCCCATCATCATTCTCAGCGCGCGCACGGAAGTGATGGACAAGGTGCTGTTGTTGGAGTTGGGCGCGCATGACTACGTGACCAAACCCTTCAGTCCGCGAGAGCTGCTGGCGCGGGTGCGGACGGCGATGCGGCGGTCGCTGTCGATGCGAACTCCCCTGACCGAGACTTTCACCTTTGGCGACGTGAAGGTCGATTTCACGAAGATGGAATTGTGGCGGAACGGAAACCTGGTGCCACTGACTTCGCAAGAGTTCAAGGTGCTGAAGTTCATGATCCAGAACGCGGAGCGCGTGCTTTCGCGGGAGGAGTTACTGAACCTGGTTTGGGGATATCGGAATTATCCGAGCACGCGGACGGTGGATAATCACATCTTGCGGCTGAGGCAGAAGCTGGAGAAGGATCCGGCGAACCCTTTGCATTTTCGCACGGTGCATAGTTCGGGTTACAAGTTTGTGCCGTAGCGGATGAGGTCAGAGGGAGGTCAGAGGTAAGAGGTCAGATTGCAGAGGTAAAACCGTTGCGATTTTCACCTCTGCAATCTGACCTCTCACCTCTGACCTTTTAAAAACTATCTTCGGTAGCCCCTTCGAGGTTTCAACCATGGGCGGAATCCGGCTGCGGACCAAGTTCCTGCTTTCCATGGTGGTGGTGTCGGCGGCATTGACGTTCACGACTCTGCTGGTCGTGCGGCACACCGTGCAGCAGGAGGTGCGACTGGGAATCCAGCGCGACCTCGAGAATTCCGTTTCCGCATTCCATAATTTTCAGCAGCAGAGGGAAGTGACGCTCGAACGCTCGGCGGCGCTGCTGGCCGACCTGCCGAATGTGCGGGCGCTCATGACCACGCACGACGCGGCCACCATCCAGGATGCGTCGCGCGATTTGTGGCAACTGGCGGGGAGCGACTTGCTGCTGCTGGCCGATTCTTCCGGGAAGGTGATGGCGCTGCAGGCCACTTCGCGGGAGATCACGGTTGGCCAGGGGCAGGACCTCTTTCCACGCGTGGTGTCGAACTTAGTGTCGAGTGCCGAGACGCAGCACTGGTGGTACGTCGAAGGCCACCTCTACGAAGTTTTCCTCCAGGACATCTATTTTGGTCCAGCCAGCGGGCGCCAGGTACTCGGATATCTGCTGCTGGGCTACGAAATTGACGACCGCGTCGCCCGGGACTTGAGCCGCGTGGCCGCGAGCGAAGTGGCGTTTCGTTATGGAGACTCGATTGTGCGCAGCACTCTGAAGCCTGCCCAGGAATCGGAGTTGCTGCGAGTCGCGCCGAGAACGGCCGCTGGAGGCCCGCCGCAAGGGGATCTGATCCGTCTGGGCGAGGAGCGCTTCCTGGCGTCGGCAGTGGAATTGCCTGCGCCGGGTGCGCCAGCGCTGAATCTGTGGGTATTGAAGTCGTTCGATCGGGCGACGGCATTCTTAAGCAGCCTGAATGAGTTGCTGCTGGCGCTCGGTCTGACTGCTGTGCTGGCCGGAAGCCTGCTGGTTTTTCTGATCTCGCATACCTTCACGCGTCCGCTGGAGAATTTGGTGGCGGGGGTGCGCGCGCTGGAGCAGGGGGATTATGCGTATCCGCTGCAAGCGCGGGGCGGAGACGAAGTCGCCGAGGTGACCGGAACGTTCGACCGGATGAGAAAGAACCTGCAGAAAACGCACAGAGAGTTGCTGGATGCGGAACGTCTGGCGACAATCGGGCGGATGGCGAGTTCGATCTCGCACGATCTGCGGCATTCGCTGGCGGCGGTCATGGCGAATGCGGAATTTCTTTGTGAAAGCAACCTGACGCCGGGGCAGCGTGAAGATCTTTACGCCGAGATACGGGTTGCGGTCAACCAGATGACGGACTTGATCGAGTCCTTGCTGGAATTCTCGCGCACACGAGAGTCGTTGCGTCCCTCGTACGGCGACGTTCGGTCGGCGGTGGATCGAGCGGTGCAGGGAGTGAAGGCGCATCCGGAGTTTCAGCGCATACGGATTCGGATTTCGGGGGAAGGGTCGACCGAGGGATGGTTCGATTTCAAGAAGCTGGAGCGCGTTTTCTTGAACCTACTGCTGAACGCGTGCGAAGTGGTGCCGCCGGAATCCGGGAAGATCGATATCGCGCTGAAGCGCGTTGGCGAAAGTCTGGAGATACGCATCGAAGATAACGGGCCGGGAATCGCGGAGGCGGTGCGCGACCGGTTGTTCGAGCCCTTTGTGAGCCACGGCAAGGAAAATGGGACGGGGATGGGATTGACGGTGGTGCAGAAAATTCTGCAGGATCACGGGGGCGACGTCGCGGTGGAGCAGACGTCGGCTTCGGGGACGACATTCCGGGTCAACATTCCGCTGAATCCATCGGCGGAAAATGTTATGGCAGCGCGGCATGCAAGTCAATGATTTCTGTTGAGAACTCCTTGGGCTTAAGTTGCAAGCGCAAATCGAAGTTCAGACTCTAAGGCCTGTGGTCAAAGGCAGGATGGCGCTGCACCAACTGTACGTTTCATGATTTGTCATCCTGAGCGAAGCGAAGGACCTGCTTTTTTGCTGCGAACAGCAGATCCTTCGCTTCGCTCAGGATGACAAAGTCTGGCGAGTTGAGGGTTGACGGAGCCGATATTACTTTCACCACAGGCTCCTAATGTGGAGAGGGGCGGGAGGCGACATGAGGACAACACGCTGGTTCGACGGATTGCGATGGATGACGCTGCTGGGCGTGATGATGTGGACCGCATCCAGCATCGCGCAGGAAGCCGCGAATCGGGCGGAGCCGCCTTCCCCGGAGCCGCTGAGTAGCCCGGCGAGCGACTCGGTCCGCGAATTGCGCGAGCAGGTTCGGGAGTTGCGGGCGGCGGTGGCCGGGATGCGCTCCGACTGGCAGCGTGCCCAGGCGGAAACCGCGGAATTGCGCCGGGAGCTCGACGAGATTCGCACCAGAGAAGTCCGCGCAGAATCAGGGCAGCGGGATGCCGCGGTGCGCGATGCGGTGGCGAAATCGGAGATTTCCAACTCGGAGGGCGCAGCAAGATTACAAGACAGCTTGCGAAACGTACCGAGCGGCGCTCCGCAAGATGACGAACAGGTTCCGAAAGAAGATCGGCAAAAAGGAGGGCACGCCGCCAGCCTGGAAGAGGAATATCAGCTGCTGAGCGGGAAAGTAGACGATCAGTATCAGACGAAAGTGGAAAGCGCATCGAAGTACCGGTTGCGCCTGTCGGGAATCGTTTTGATGAACCTGGTGAGCAATCAGGGTACGGTGGATAGCATTGATCTTCCCATGCTTGCGTACGCCAGACCGGCGGGCGATTCCGGGGGCAGTTTCGGCGCGACGTTGCGGCAATCTGAGATCGGGTTCGAAGCGTTCGGGCCGACGGTGGCGGGCGCGAGGATCAGGGCAGACCTGCAACTCGATCTGGCCGGCGGTTTCCCTTCGGTACCGAACGGGGTCAACTCCGGAATCCTGCGGCTGCGAACGGGCACGATGCGAATGGACTGGACCAACACTTCGGTGGTGGTCGGACAGGATGGGATTTTCTTTTCGCCCAACTCACCGACATCGTTTGCCTCGCTAGCGGTTCCGGCCCTCTCCTATGCGGGGAACTTGTGGAACTGGGTGCCGCAGATACGAGTGGAACACAGAGTAGCTTTGGGGGAAGATTCCAGCCTGATGTTGCAGGCAGGTATTTTGGATCCGCTGAGCGGGGAAGTGCCGGCGGCAGGTTCTTACCGGCAGGCGGGGCCCGGAGCGTCGTCGCGTCAACCCGCGTATGGCACGCGCATCGCCTGGACGCGAAATGTTTTTGGACAACCGTTGCGCGTGGGCGTGGGAGGCTTTTATAGCCGGCAGGATTATGGCTTCAGCCGGACGGTGGATGCCTGGGCCGCAATGACGGACCTGGAGATGCCGCTCAGTCGCCAAGTTTCGTTGAGCGGGAAGTTGTATCGCGGGAAGGGCCTGGGCGGACTCTATGGCGCCTTCGGACAAAGCGCGTTGTTCAACGGCGAGCCCTCATTGGCGAGCACGGAAGTGCACGGATTGAACTCGGTGGGTGGCTGGGCTCAGTTAAAATATCGGCCCGCAAGTAAATGGGAGTTCAATGCGGCGTTTGGGATGGATAATCCGTATGCCACCGACCTGGAATATTTCCCCTACTCGCAACTCTACGGAGGCGGGAATGTGACGCTGGCCAGAAATCAGGAAAGCTTTGTGAACATGATTTATCGTCCGCGGTCGGACCTTTTGTTTTCCGCTGAGTATCGGCGCCTGACGACGTATACGATTAACAACGGCGGAAACGATGCGGGGCACCTGAATCTGATGATGGGGGTTCTTTTTTGAGAAGACGGGTGGAAGCGGCATAGTAAGAAACGTAGTAAGCAACTAAGATGAGCCATCGACGATGAACCATAGAAGAGTGTTGATCTGGGTCGCTATGCTGTGGGCCGGCGCGACCGGATTGCATGCGCAGGCAACGACGCGGGTAACGACCACCACGGTGCGCGGGCGCGTCGAGGTCATCGGTGCACGGGACGCGGGCAGGACACGGCATGGCGCGATTCCCGGAACCGTGGTGTGGCTGACGCCGATTGCCGGAGCGGCGGGCGAAGCGACTGCGGCTCCGCCCAGTCCCGCAGCGAGTCCGGCGGCAAACCTGCGGTTGGTGCAGAAGAACAAGAGTTTCCAGCCGCACATCCTGGTGGTTCAAGCGGGGTCGATGGTGGAGTTTCCTAATCGCGACCCCTTTTTCCATAACGTTTTTTCTCTCTTTGAGGGCAAACGGTTTGATCTTGGTTTGTACGAGGCGGGCACGACCCGGATGGTGCGATTCGATCGGCCCGGAATCAGCTACATTTTTTGCAATATTCATCCTGAGATGAGTGCGGTGGTGATTACGATCGCGACTCCCCTGTATGCTAGTTCCAACCCGGAAGGGCAGATTAGCCTGGCGAATGTTCCCTATGGGCGTTACGTGTTGCGTGTCTGGAGCGAAGGCATGGGGCCGGAAAATGAGCAGCCGCTTACGCGGGAGATCACGATCACTGCGGATGCTTCATCGCTCGGAGTGATTCGAGTTCCTGAAGTGAATGGGCAGCGCATGGCGCACAAGAACAAGTATGGCCGCGAGTACGACGAACCTACACCCAACAACTCTGTCTATAAGCAGGAACACTAAGGAATCACGCCAAACGAAAACAATGAAAATCGAAAAAATGCTGAAGCGGTACCGCGTCGATCATGGGCAACACTTCCGTCTCAAAGATTACGACCCGGCGGACACGCACGGGCTGGAATCGGAGCTGAAGCCGCAGGCGAAAGAATTGTTGGCGAGCGGTGTTCAGGAATTGAGCCGCCTACAGGACGTTCTCGCGGCCCAGGACCGTTGGGGCCTGCTGCTGATTTTTCAGGCCATGGACGCGGCCGGGAAAGACGGAACCATCAAGCACGTCATGTCGGGCGTGAATCCGCAGGGCGTGCAAGTGTGGTCGTTTAAGGCGCCGTCGGCGGAAGAGCTGCAACACGGCTACCTTTGGCGAACCATGAAGGCCATGCCGGAGAGAGGCCACATCGGCATTTTCAACCGTTCCTATTACGAGGAGGTGCTGGTGGTGCGCGTACACCCCCAGATTCTGGAAAGCCAGAAACTGCCGAAGGCGCTCGTAACCAAACATATCTGGCAGGAGCGCTTCGAAGATATCAATAACTTCGAGCGCTACCTGACGCGGAACGGCACTGCCGTGGTCAAGTTCTTTCTGCATGTTTCGAAGAAAGAGCAAAAGCGCCGCTTCATGGAGCGGCTCGACACGGTGGATAAGAACTGGAAGTTTTCTGCGTCCGACGTGAAGGAACGCCAGTGCTGGGATGAATATCAAGACGCCTACGAGGATATGATCGGGCACACGGCGAGCGAGCATGCGCCCTGGTACGTGGTGCCGGCGGATAACAAGTGGTTCACGCGGCTGGTGGTCTCCCAAGCTGTGGTGGATGCGTTGAAGGGTATGAATTTGAAATACCCCAAGGTGAGCGGGGTGGAGCGGACTGCGCTGGCCGAAGCGCGGCGACAGCTCGACAATGAATAGCGCGCGTGTGCTCCCCCGCTCCCGCAAGCGGTTGATGGCGAATCCAGAGGTCGCTCTGACCACGGGCCGCTGCCGAGCTGCGCTCGGCTTGGACGGGCGAGGGCGCCCGTCCCCACACGAGCAACACCTCACTTCAATACCACGGGCATCACCTGGTCATAGGGTTGAATGGTGACGGTCAGGGCCTTGCGCTGATCGAAAGCTTCTTTGGTGACCTTGAAGCTAACGATGATGGTTCCTTTCTGTTGTGCTCCGGCTAGCAGCTTGGTTTCGGGCGAAATCGGCGGCTCGGAACTTTCTTTCAACGCCGGGAACCCCTGGTAATAGCGGTCGAGATCCACGGCCGAAGCGGCCGCGTCGTCGAAGGTATTGCCGTTGGCGGTGGTGAGCTGCGCTCTGAGGGTCTTAATCCACAGCGGCTTGTCGGCAGTATTCCGCAGCGTCATGGTGATAGCGGCCAGGGTCATGTTCTGGCCGGGCACTTCGGCGGCAGCCACGAAATCGATCGAACCCGCGCCCTGCGGTTTCTGGCGCTGCTGGAAAGCGAAGATTCCCACCACAACCGCGACGGCGGCGATGCAGATCAGGACAATGCCGGCGGGCGGAAGATTGCGCCTGGCCGTTCCGAATTCGTCGCCGATGTGAAATTCGGTGACCGGCTCAACGATCGGCTCGGGCGGACTTGGGGGCACGGGTTGATCGGGCCTTGAATCGAGCATTGGGCAATTGTAGACGAGGCACCTAACCATAGTTGTCATCCTGAGCGAAGCGAAGGACCTGCTGTTGTTCGTCTCGGAGGAAAGCGGGTCCTTCGCTTCGCTCAGGATGACAAAACTTTGGTGGGGCTAGCTTTGCCGCGGGCTGATGGAGCGCACGATTGGACGCTTTTGCGTTCTGACGGTCCAGTGACTTTGGTTACCTTGCCTCGGGTGACGGATGCTGCGACGATGCGGAAGATTTCCTTTTGGAGGTACTCGGCAGTGAACCGTAAAACTCTCTTTGCCGCGTTGGGCTGCGCGTTGCTAGCTTTCAGCATGCTGGGCTGCAACGCCTTTCAAACCACCAACCACTTACAGTCCATTACGCTATCGAATTCGAACTCGAATCCGGACGCGGGTACTGCCTTTACTTTGAAGCCTGGAGCGCCGGCACCAATGTATACGTGGGGAACCTACAGCAACGGGACGACAAAGCTTCTTAACGGTACTGGCGTTGTCTACAAGATATTGAGTACCCCGTTTGGTTTTGCTGAAACCGGCACATTCGGCGACCCGAACGCCACTCCGCCGCAGACCGTCCAGTTGAGCGCAGACGGACTGCTCACGCCCATCACGCCCCCTGCTTGCTCCTATGTGGACGTCGCGCAGCCCCCTGCGACCGCACCGGCCTTTCAAACGACAGGCTGGTATATTGTTACCGCTACCTATAGTGGACAAACGACTCCGCCCGGCGCTGTCTATATGGCCACTGAGGGTCTCCCTGCTACTTCGACTAACAAGACCGGGCAGTGCGGTCCGTAGCCCGTTTTAGTAAACCGGCATTTGATTTCTTGGATACTCGGGGACGGCTGCCAAGCAGTCGTCCCCGCTTCGTTCTAGAAACGCTTTGCTCTGTCTGAGCCGGTCATTTTCAGCGCTCTGTTTGAGCGTCCTGCCCGTTGGCTCTATAATCCTAAGTTTGTCCGCGATTGCAATCGTTGCCTATGCTCACCATTCCTGCAAATGAAGCCGTGCCCGAATGAAGGTTCGCGCCGGAATTGAAGTATCGATGCAATCCGACGTGGGCTGCCAGCGCACCAATAACGAGGATTCGTTCGGCTATTGGGAGCCGGAGGACGACCGGCAGTTCCTGCGCAAGGGAAGGCTGGCGGTGGTCGCGGACGGCATGGGCGGCTACGAGGGCGGTCAGGAAGCGAGCCGGCTGGCGGTGGAAACGCTGCTGGCAATGTATCGCGACTTTGGCGGCGACGACCCGCAACAGGCGCTGGTCGAGGCTTTGCAGGCGGCCCACGAGCAGGTCCGGCAATACAGCTTTGCGCATCCGGAACTGCGGGGTATGGGAACGACCTGCACGGCCGCGGCGATCGTCAGGGGTCCAGAGAGAGGTGCGGACGGGGATGCGCAGTACGACGCGCTCTATTACGTGCATGTCGGCGACACACGGCTTTACCTGATCCGCGACGGCCGGATTCGGCAGGTGACCCGCGACCACTCCTACGTGGGACGGCTGGTGGAGGCGGGAATCATCAGTCCGGAGGAAGCGGAGCATCATCCGCAACGGAATATTCTGACCGCAGCTTTAGGAACGAACCCCGATCTCATCATGGACTCGCCCGGATATCCCGAGCCTTTGCGGGCGGAGGACGTGCTCCTGATCTGCACCGACGGATTGTGGGGGCAGGTGCGCGATGCGGAGATTCTTGAAGTCGTGGAAAACAAGAACGCGGAACAAGCGGCTCGCGAACTGATCGCGCTGGCGCGGGAACGCGGCGGGCCGGATAACATCACGGTCGAGATTCTGCGCCTGCGGTGAAGCAGGTCTCAGGTCTTAGGTCTTAGGAAACCCTAAGTCTCTTTTGGCTGTAGAAG
>Ga0209517_10004207_pt1 | contig 19053 bp, 17 predicted proteins | sample PeaSoiMetSII2010_FD_187695 | JGI IMG/M metagenome (GOLD analysis project Ga0209517, IMG submission 187695) | Peat soil microbial communities from Weissenstadt, Germany - SII-2010 (SPAdes) (version 2) | ecosystem: Environmental > Terrestrial > Soil > Wetlands > Peat | place: Germany...
CACCGGCTTTTTTCAGCGCGGTGACGTGCTGTTTGGAGCCGATGGCCGTGGCGATCAGGTCATCAAGATGCGGCGCGTGGCCAAATATAAACACGGCGGAAGCCTGCTTTTCCCTGGCCAGTTCCCGAAAGAGCTGCATGGGGTCCGCTCCCGGCAGGAGGAGATCCGTTTTGCGAATTTTCTGTTTGTTATATTCGAGGGTGCTGCAGAAAATTTCCGCCGTCTGCACCGCGCGCAGATAGGGGCTGGAAAGCATCAGGTCTGGCACTGCGCCAATTTCCGCAACGCCTTTGGCCACCTGTTTTGTTTTTTCCATGCCCTCGTCGGTCAGAAAACGCTCCGGGTCGGGCGGACACTGGGGATCCTCGCGGTCAATGGCGATGCCGTGGCGTACGATGTACAACTGCATGCGGGGACCACCTCCTGCAGTTCATCTTACAAAATGCATTATATATGGGATGTAACAATAGGAGGGGAGGTGTCAATGAGTAAGGATGGCAAATGGGGCGCGCCCAGAGGTCAGGCGGATTGGGGGCGGCGGAAGTAGACCTGGACGTGGAATTCCTTTTCAAAGAGGTCGGCGCTGCGTTGGGCGTCGCGCAGGTCTTCAGTCGCGTCGCCGCGGGCATGGACTTGCAAAGTGACGCCGCCGCGCTGGAACGACGTGCGGATATTCTCAACGCGCTGGCGATGCGAGTGGTCCAGACCTTCGGCGATGCGCAGAATGGCGGAGAGGCGGCGGGCGATGCGCTTGTCGGTGTTGTTGAGCGCGGAATAGGAGGGATGGTGGCTGGCCGGTTCCGACTTGCGGTTGTGATAGCGCACGATCGCGCCCACCATGTTGCGGTCGCGGCCTTCGAGGCCCGGAATGTCGCCATTCAGCGCGAGGTATTCCCCGTGCTTGTGGTGGCCGCGATGGCTGACGCGATGGCCGACATCGTGTAACAGGGCGCCGGATTCGAGCTGCACACGCGCTTGCTGCGGCAGGTGGTGCACCGCCTGTAGCTGGTCGAAGAGCATGAGGCTGAGTTCGCGCACGTGTTCGGCATGCTGCTGGTCGTACTCCAGACGGCGGCCGAAATTCCGCGTGGAAAGCAGCATGCGGCGGGCTTCCGCGTTGTAGCGATGGGGCTCCTTGCGCGAGAAGGCTTCGTGGGCGGTTTCCTGCAGCAGGCCTTCGCGAATACCCACGCTCGGAATGATGAAACGGCGGACATTGAGGTAGCGCGCGACGGTCAGGAAAATGATGGCGGCGATGGCCATGACGTCGGCGCGATCGCGGCGCACGCCATAGGCTTTCATGCGGTCGCGCAGATCGCGCTGCAGAATATGCGGCAAGCGTTCACGCAGCAGCGCGACTTCGAGAGAGGGAAGCCCTCCCTGGCGCGGGCCCGGCGCCACATTCGCCAGTGTTTCGGCATTGCCGCCCAGCGCAACCGCCATTTCGTCGGCCAGATTCAACCGGTTCGGCAAACGCGATTCCAGCAGCGCGCGCACATAGCGGCGGACCTGCTCGGCTTGCACCGGTTGAATTACGCCGGGGATGTCGAGCGTGGTCATCAGGCGTACCGTGCCGATAGGGAGTTGCGCGCCCTGGATGACGCTGTGGTCGCGAAGGATGCTGAGTTCCAGGCTGCCGCCGCCAAGATCCACAATGCAGCGCGGCTGCGCGCCAGGTCCCATGGCCGCCAGGGCGGCGACGCGGCCGAGGCGCGATTCTTCCTTGGCGCTGACCACTTCCAGGCGCAGCCCGGTAGCTTGCTTGACGCGATGCACGAAGGTGTGGCGGTTTTGGGCTTCGCGGGTGGCACTGGTAGCGACGGCGCGATACTTGGTCACGCCAAAGTCGTCCATGATTTCGCGAAGGCGGCGGAAGGCCTTGACGCCCTTGTTCAACAGCTCTTCGCTGAAGCGGTGGCGCACGAAGACGCCTTCGCCCAGGCGCAGCGGATAGCGCTCCGTAGTCAGGGGCTCGATGTCCAGCGCCGAATAGGCGCGGGCGACCGAGAGGCGGACTGCATTGGAGCCGGCGTCGATGGCGGCGATGTGGACCGGCTCAGGCATGATCGTCTTTAGCGCCAGAGATGCGCGAGGGCCGAGGAAGGAGTGTACTTGGTGGCGCGGATGCCGAGGTGTTCGCCGATATGCTGGCGGAGTTGCTTGTTGACTGCGGAAACGCTGGCCTCGCCATCAAGCTCGATGAACGAATTCTTCTTCGCCATGACCTCGAACTCGCGCTTGATCATGGTCTGATAACGCACGAAGGACCAGTAGAGATCGTGCGAAAGCGACATATCGCGTCCGGCTTCCCAATAGCTGATGGCTTGGGCCTTCTTGAATTCGCGCGCGAAGGCGGTTTCCGGCCGCACGTTGAGCCAGAAGGTGAGGTGCGGGCGCAAGGCCATGGCGTAGAGGCCGGTGAGATAATCGCGATTGATGCCGCGCACCACGCTGCGCGCGATCAGCGTAAAGATGAAGCGGTCCGCCAGAACGACCGTGCCGGAACGCAGAGCGGGCACGATGCGGTGTTCCAACTGGTCGAAGAAATCCGTGGCGTACATCAACGCGAGGGTGAGGCGCGTGACGGCATTCTTAGCGAGCAATTCGTCGATGTCGCGTCCCACCAGATTGGAGCGCCGCAGTCCGCTGGTCTGCACCGCAAAACCCTCCGATTCCAGCCATTCCTGCAGCAGGGCGATTTGCGTGGAGCGCCCGGAGCCGTCCAAGCCTTCCATCACGATGAGCGTGCCGTTCAACTCGCTGGGGTCGAGACCCACCAGCGGTTCCCCGAAGAAATTCTGCGCGTCTTCCTGGTCGGAGGCAGGCGTTTTCGCGGCAGGGACAACCGGTTCGGTGGCCGGTCCTGACGGATTCGATTTGTCCTTTTCCTGATCGGGCATGCCTATTCCGGCTCCTGCGAACGCGGTGCAAAGCGCTTGAGGTCGATTTTGGAGGCCACGATGTCGCGCATCTGTTTCTGCAGTTTGTTGACGGGCAAGGTGCCATCAAGAACCACGAAGTTGTCCGTGTCCACCATCTTGTCGTATTCCTCGAGGATGCGCGCCTGAAACAACCGGAAACTCTCGGCGCGTTCATAGGAAAGTCCGAGGTCCATACCCGCCTCGTAGTACTTGAGTTTGGGCCGGCCGCTGAGGATGCGATGGACGGCGACATCAAGGGGCGCGCGAAAATAAAAAGTAATGTCGGGGACCGGTGCGAAGCGGTACAAATTGCGCAGCCAGCGCTGCGCGCAGCCACGGGCGGCATCGCGGGCAAACGCAGTATAGATGTAACGGTCGGCGAGCACGAGGTAATCGCCCTGGAGCAACGGCATGATCTGTCGCTCGCAGCGGTCGGCGAAATCGGAAGCATGCAACAAGGAAAACGTTGTCGGCGTCAGGAGGCGTTTCTGCTTGCCGCGCCGCGTGGTCGATTTCACCAAAGGCGAGGAATTCCATTCCGTGAAATGCAGGCGGTAGCCGCCGATTTCCAACCAACGCTTTAATAGATAGAGTTGCGTGCTCTTGCCGGAGCCGTCCGTGCCCTCGACTACAATCAGCGCACCGGGATAGGCGCGGCTGGGCACAGGGCGGCCGGGCTGCGGCAGCGTCGTTTTGGAAGCTTCTGCGCGAACGGGCTTTGGCGTAGTGTCCTGGATTTCCATGGGCTGGCTGAGCTTAAGCGATGCAGCGTTTTGAGCGTAGTCGGTCATTGTTACAGAAGCATTACAACACAGAGAGAGGCGCTGAGGCAAAATCACCGGGCAAGCGGCGCCACAGGGCCAGTCTTGGGCGCGACCACACGGGTCAGCGATCTCCGTCTGCACGGATGCTACGTGGAAATGATGAATCCCTTTCCTCAGGGGACAAACGTGCTGATGGAAATCCATACGGAGACGGAATCTCTGGAAACCCATGCGACCGTGGTCTATCTGGAGCCAAAGCAAGGCATGGGCGTGACGTTCACGGAAATGCCGGCGTGCTTCGCAAGTGTCCTGAACAAATGTCTGGAACAAGCCAGCGGATGAAAACCCAAGCGAACTCCTCGGCGGCACAGGTCCGGTGGGACGCCTAACCGGGAGTTGTCCGCTTATCGCTTCACGGATTTTTCTTCTGCCCCTGTTGCTGCGACTGTTGCTGCTTCTGTGCCGCCGCCTTCTCCGCTTCTTCCAAGGTCTTCCGAAACTTCTCCACCGCGGCCACTCCGGGCGGATTCAATCCATCCTTTACAGAGTATGTCCATACCGGGGCGCTATTCGCCGCGTATGTGTCTCCGCCACGAAACACTTGAAGCAAATCTTCCGTTATCGACCCCGCTTCCATCCCCGGACTCGTCCTTCCGCTCGCTTCTCCCGTCTGCGTTCCATTGGGAGGACGCCCTTGCTGCATGCCAATTCGTACCTGGTTGTCCGTGGTCTCAATCGTTCCGGGACGCGAATCCACAGGCCCGCCGCTAATCGTGGGGTTCATAATCTTTCCCGTTCCTTTTCTGACCCCAATCACCAGGTCTGCGGTGAACGCCTCCTGCGTCAGCCGAAATCGTCCCCACTTCATGATCGCTTTTTCCACCTCTTCTTGCGCCTTGCGGTTCGCAAACGGATCAGTCATCGGCTCGCCCGTTTCCGGCAGAATGAATACCGCCACCGTCTGCGCCGTCAGAACATAATCCGGTAGCAGCACCTTTTCTTTCTTCTTCGCGCTGGCCAACCCGACCAGCGCCATCGCTGCCGTGATCGCTCCCAAAACCAGCGCGAGCTTCCCAATTCTTCTCTGCAATAGTCTCTTCATCACGGTCTCCCACCCTCTCAGCCCCGCTGTCATATCCCCCGGGACTGCGAGCTTTCGATACAGGAATATTACGGAAGACTGGCACATCGACGAGAAATCTAACCTGGCCGGCCCACAGATCCACACCACACAAGCCCGCGGCTCGCTCAACATCTGGTTAACCCGGGAATCGCAAAAGCAGGGTCCGGCGTGTCAGACGCCGGGTAATCCGAATTGCCCGGCGGAAGCGGGAATCGGCCGCCCGGCACCAGAGCAAAAACACTCACATAACCTCATCCGGCAGGCAGCTCAATGGTCAGCGCGGCTCCGTTGGGCGCGAGGTTTTGCGCGTAGATGTTGCCATTGTGCTCTTTGACGGTGCCATAACAGATGCTCAGTCCGAGACCCGTTCCCTGGCCCACGGGCCGCGTGGTGTAGAAAGGATCAAAGGCGCGACTCGCATCGGTGAATCCCTTTCCCGAATCGCTGAAGCGCACGATGATTTTTTCGCCCGCCTGGTAGCCTTCCACCAGGATTCTCTTTTCCTGAGCTTCTTCCAGGGCATTCGCGGAATTGCTGAACAGGTTGACGAATACGCGCTTGAATTGGCCTTCATTTAATGCCACGCGCGGCAGATTCTGCGCAAAATTCAACTCCACGTGAATTCCATTGCTCTGGAGTTGATGCTCGCATAGCATCAACGACTCCTTGGCCACGACGGCAATGTCCATCAGGCGGCGGCCTTCGGTCTGGGGCCGCGCGAAACTCACGAGATTGTCCACGATGCGCTTGATGCGGCGCGCTTCAGAGCCGAGTCTCTCCAGCTTCTGCCGCGACATTCCGTCTGCCTCCTGCTCCAGCAGCAGATCGGAGTATCCGATCACCGCGGTCAGCGGGTTGTTCAGTTCGTGGGCCACCCCGGTGACCAATTGGCCGACTCCCGCCAGCCTTTCCTTTTGCACCAGCTGATTTTGCGCGCTTTGCAGTCGCTCCAGATTCTCTCTGGATTCGAGCAGCAGCCTGGCCAGTTCCCGATTCAGCAACATTTGCCGCAGAAACACGAACACACCCATCAGCAGGATCCCTGCCAGGGTGACCGAGATGCGATACATCAGCAATTCGCTGCCATGAGGATCCAGGAACAGCTCGCCCAGACCCATGACCGGCAAGGATAGCACCGCCAATGCCGCCAATATTCCCGGCACGTCGGCCGCAGACTCGCGTTCACCCGCAGTCAACGGCTCGGACGGCACATTCCGCGCGCGCACAGCAATCAGAATGAACCAGCAGATGGCCGCGTAATTCGGAACGTCGTAAATGCTCCCGCTGTAGTATTCCTCGCGTTCCAGCGCGGCATTCAGCCACTGGTAAGCGAGCAGGTACAATGAACCGGCCAGGAAAAGATGCCAGTAAATCTTTCGCCAGGCGCCTTGCGCCACCAGCGCCATACCGCCCAAAACCGCGAGCAAGACCGAGAACTCCAGGATAAATAACGAATAGTAGTAGCTATTGAATGTGAGTTTATTCGGCAGAATGTATTCGTTGGGATATACCAGAAACATGTACACGCACACCCACCACAGCAAAAGAATCAGAAAATTCAGCGTGGTCAGGTGAAACTTTTGCTCCCGCTGCCGCGAACCCGGCCGCATCGCCGCCGCAGCCATCATCGGCACAGGTTGCAAAAAGAGCGGGATGTCCGCCCAGAACGGGTCAGGCGGGGTCTTGCCTGCGAAGACCTCGTAGTACAGCCACGTGGCAAGGTTGCAGCCCGCCATCGCGGCGCTGGCGGCCAGGAGAATCCAGAACCACCGCGTGCGTCCCTGGTTGCTCCACGCGGCCCACACCATCATTGCAATAGCCACGAACCACAAGGCCGTGCCGGTAATATCGGAAAAGGCGGTCAGGGCAAAACTCGGCCGGCCCACCAAGGACACAATCGTGTACAAGAACAAAAAGCCGGCCACCGCCGCAAGCTGCGAACGTGAGAGTCGGTTCATGTGGGTACCTTATAGTTTTATCCAGTATGCCAGTAAACAATGGGGGAATTTATCGATGGTTACAAGTGCGGCACTCCTCGGCATCCCCCGATCGGAACCCTTCGTTAAACAGGTCCGGCAAGCTTCGCGCCGCTGCGGCCTCATGCCTCGCGATCGCGCAAACCGGAAACTGGCCCGCATCCAGGGAATCTCCCTCATCGCTGGGGAGGGTCTTCAGCGGGTTGCGGCATTGCCCGCAGCGGTGGCCAAGTGTATATTGCGAGGCGACCGGGAACGCTAAATGGAAATTCCCCGTTCGATGTTCGCGCTCAGATATACAACCGGTGGCGCGCCGCCAGCCGTCGCTCCTTTAGTTTTGACGCACAGAATGCAGTAGAGAATGCTGCGCGACCCGCTGGCCTTTCGATTCTGGTGAGCCCCTCATGAAGAAAACAATGAAACTGAAAACGTTGCTTTTTCACGCCGTGGTTTGCATTTACGCAGTTCCTTCCGCGGTCGCGCAGGTGAGTCCCCTTCCTCATCTTTCCAGGGAGGGCGCCGTTACGCAGCTCATTGTCGAAGGTAAACCCTTTCTCATGCTGGGCGGCGAATTGCATAACTCCAGTTCGTCATCCCTCGATTACATGCAGCCCATCTGGCCGCGGCTCGCAGCCATGCACGTCAACGTAGTCCTGACTCCTGTTTCGTGGGAGCTGATCGAACCGCAGGAAGGCAAATTCGACTTCACGCTGGTGGACGGTTTGATTCAGCAGGCGCGTGGCCATGACCTGCACATCATCTTCTTATGGTTTGGGAGTTGGAAAAACGGCGTGTCCACCTATGTACCCGCCTGGGTGAAGGCCGACTCCGCGCGCTTCCCCCGCGCCAGGGACGAAGCCGGGCGCCCCCTGGAGATTCTGTCCACGTTTGGCGCGGCTAGCCGCGATGCGGATGCGCACGCGTTTGCGGCGTTAATGCGGCACATCCGCGAAGTCGATGGACAGAATCACACCGTCTTAATGATGCAAGTGGAGAACGAAGTCGGCGTGCTCGGGGAATCGCGGGACCGCTCGCCCATCGGCAATGAAGCATTCAGCAAGGCCGTCCCACCCGAACTTATGGACTACCTCCAAAAGCATAAGGACGCGCTGATTCCGGAATTTCGCAAGATGTGGGAAGACGCTGGAGGAAAAACCTCCGGAACCTGGGAACAGATTTTCGGCCCAGGAAAGCCAAAGGGAATGGCCATTCCCGTCCGCACGCTGAGCCCGCCGCTGACGCCGGAAGAACACGAAACGGCATGGCGAAGCCTGCATTGGCCCGTGGATGAAATCTTTATGGCGTGGCAGTACGCGCGTTACGTCAACCAGGTGACGCACGCCGGCAAGGTCGAATACAACATTCCGATGTACGTGAATGCCTGGCTCCAGCAGCGCGATCATGCCTGGCCGGGAACGTATCCGAGCGGGGGGCCCCTGCCACAAGTGCTGGACGTGTGGCACGCGGGCGCACCGGCACTTGATATGTTGTCGCCCGATCTCTACGTACAGGAATTCGACGAATTGTGCGCGCGCTACACGCGCTCGGGTAACGCGCTGTTCATCCCGGAGAGCGCCGGGGATGCACGCGGCGCCGCCAATGTATTTGCGGCCTTCGGGCAGTACGCGGCCATAGGCTACTCACCATTTGGAATTGAAAACCCGTCCACGGCGGCGCCAGAAGGCCCCATGGCCAAGGCATACGAGTTCCTCTCACAACTTTCGCCGTTCATCCTGGCGCACCAGCAGAAAGGCACGATTGCAGGGGTCGCGCTGGACAAGGACCATTCGAACAAAAAGGTGCAGCTCGGGAACTACACTTTAAACGTAAGCTTCGCTCGCTCATGGGGGACGACCCAGAATCCTGACTATGCTGCGGCAATCATCTTGGCCACCGGCGATGGGGAATACCTGATCGCTGGAAAGGGCGTATCGATTTCCTTTTCCTGCGACCGGCCGGATTGTCCGGCGACAGGTCTGGCCAGCGTCGAAGAAGGCACCTTCGTGGGCGGTCTATGGGCTCCAGGACGACGCTTAAATGGCGACGAAATCATGTCGGGAAATGGACTGCGGCTCGCCGGGGAAAACCACAGCATCCAAAAAGTGAAGCTCTACCAATACCGCTGAACGGCGCATGCATTCGGGCAAGCGGGACCGCAGCAGGAAAGGTTCATTCACCATGCATAACTGATTAGCTACTTCTGTGTTGCTGGCTCTCCCCCAAGGGCGCAACCTGTGAATATCGTGCGTGTTGCAGTTATCAGGAGAATCCTCCTTGTCTAACTTTTTGTTCGACAGCCTTTGGCCGGGATTGTTGATTTTGACCCTTCTCTACATTTCGGATTACAGACTGACCATCATTTGCGCGCGGCTGTATCGTGGGGGCGTAAACGAGAAGATTGTCTTTGAGGGAAGCTACGAGCTTAATCCTTTTTATCAGAAAGATGTTGATGCGCTGAAAGCGATCAGCCCGCGGTTTTTCTACATGCTCTTGTTGTCCGCCAGTCTGATCACGCTCGTGTGGTTCCTCACCCGAGTATCTGCTCCTCAACTGTATGAATTTCTCCTGGGTTCAATGATCCTCATGCAATTAACCATTCACCTGCGTCACTTGAGGAACTTTTTTACCTTTCGGGCGATGCGCAATTCCGGCAATGTTCGTGGGAGGATTGAGTACAGCCGTCCATTCATACTAGGTATGTCATCTTCGGAGTTGCTGGTGTTCAGCGGATTCTATCTGTTGCTTTTTGCCTTCGTGCAGCAGTGGTTCTTCCGGGGTGGGGCCGTGGGTTGCCTTTCCGCAGGGATGAGGCATCGAAAATATACAAAAAAGGCCCTCCTGAACCAGACTGCGCCACTGCAATCCCCGCATCAGGCCTCGGCCTGAATTTTAGGAACGCGGTGAAGGTTTGGGCCAGGCCACTCGGCTAAAACAGCGACAGCTTGATGTGCAGGAATTTCTTGGGATTGGTGCGGAAATCATTGATCAGCTTGCGCATGTCGCCGGTGACGCCGGTGAGGTTATCGTAGAGCTGCGGATCGGAGAACAGCTTTCCGGCCGTGTTGGTGTTCTGATTGAGCTTGGCGGTGGCCTCGGAGACGTTGCTGCTGGCGTCGCGGAGTTTGTTGTAAAGAGTTTCGTCGGTGGCCAGCTTGCCGAGCGAGCCCTTGCCGGCGCGCACGTCACTGAGCACGGCATTGCCGTTGGTGAGCGCTTCCTTGGCCTGATCGTAGAGCGTGGGATCGTAGAGCAGCTTGCCCATGGTGCCCTTCTGCGCGCGCAGATCGGCGAGAATAGTGTTGATCTGGTCGAGGGCCTTGTCCGCCTTCACGGACGTGTCATCGCTCATGAACAATCTGCCGACAGTGCCCTGCCCGGCTTGCACGTTGCTGACAATCTGATCACCCTTGGTCAGGATGCTGTTGAGGTGATTGTAGGCCTGCTCGTCGGTCAGCAGTTTGCCAAGCGTGCCCTTGCCGCGTTGTACGCCGTTGACGAGATCCTTGATGTCGTCGCTCAAGGCTTGGAGGTTCGACAGCACATCGGCGCTGCGCTCCACAACTTCCTTGATGGCCTTTTCTTCCGTGCCGGGAACCGCCTGGCCCTCCTTGAGAGGCACGCCCGTGTAGCCACGCGTGATGGTGACATAGCGGTTGCCGAGCAGCCCTTCGGTGACCAGGCTGGCGGCGGAGTCCGTCAGAATTTCGTTCTGATACTTGCGGTCAATGCGCATCACCACTTCGATGTTGTGCATGTGGTCCGGCGTTTTGCCCGGCTCGCGAGGCACCAGACGAATTTGATCGACAGTGCCAACTTCCACGCCATCCAGACGCACGGGCGCGCCGGTGGAGAGGCCGGAAACCTCGGGAAGAAAAGTCTTGATGCGGTATTTGGGGCCGAAGACGCCGGCGCCCGTAACGTAGAAGATGCCGACCGCCAGGATCAATAGGCCGACGAGAACAAACAGACCCACGCGCAACTCCGACCACGTCAACTGTTTGCGCTGCGCCATACGGAAGCCCCTCCGTGCCTGTGTGCCAGCATACTCCACAGAACCTCAGCGGCGATTGCCGATTTTCTTTTTATTGCACCGGCGGCGCGATTTCCGCCACATGCTGACGCCGAAGAGGGAGCCTACCTGCACACTATACAGGAATTGCCGAGAATTTCTGAGCGACGCAAAACACCGTTCTATGTAGTGTCCCATACCTAAATCAGAAATCGCTGCAGGTAAGGATCATTGGCGGCCAGCAGTTCCTCGGGATTCCCATCAAAATAGATCCTGCCATCACGTAGAACGAGGAACCGCGTCACGACGGCCCTGGGTTTTACCCGCCTGTTATCCCGGCGGACGCGCCGCGATGCGGAATCGAAATAGAAATTGGCGAGCGCGAAGCCATCCTGCAGACGCTGCGTCGCGAGCAAGGCGGTGACGCCGTAAACGTCGCGGAGGCGGAGGATGAGCGTAATTATGGTCTGCGATGTGACCGGGTCCAGGCCCGCCGTGGGCGAATCGTAAAGCACGATGGCCGGACGGTTGACGACCGCGCGGGCAATGGCAACCCGGCGGCGCATCCCTCCGGAGAGTTCCGAGGGCAACTGATCCATGGTGTGGCCGAGCTCGACGAATTCCAGAACTTCGCGGACCCGGGACTCGATCTCTTCCTCGTTCACATGATCCTGGTGGAGCCGGTAAGCCACATTTTCGCCGACCGTGAGCGAATCGAACAGCGCACCCTCCTGAAACACAAAACCCACTTTGCGCCGCAGCACCAGCAAGGCGCGCTCAGACATCCCGGATACGTGCTCGCCTAGAACGCCAACGGTGCCGCTATCGGGACGCAAGAGGCCTGCGGCAAGTTTGAGTGTGAGCGTCTTACCAGAACCCGTCTCGCCCAGAAGCACGAGCGTTTCTTTCGGCCGCGCGGTGAAGGAGACGCCGCGGAGGATGTCGCCTTCGGCAAAGCCGATGTGCACGTCACTGAATTGAATGAGCGCCTCGCCGGACTCTTCGGGCGTGAGGGCGAACCTGCTGGGTGAATCCATCATGGCGAGAATCAAAAAACCTTGTCGGCCAGGAAAAGGGCAATTTTCGTCAGAAACGTGTCCGCGATGATGATGAGCACGGAGGAGATCACCACGGCCTGCGTGGTGGCGCGGCCCACCCCCTGCGTGCCGCCGCGAACGTTTAGCCCCTGATAGCAGCCGACGGTGGCAAGGATAAAACCGAACACGACGGACTTGGAAAAGCCCTGCATTATGTCCGAGAACTGCAGGATGGCGATGGCGCGTTCCCAGAACGTGGTGGCGCCGAGGCGGAGTGAGAACACGCTGGCCACCATGCCGCCGACCAGACCCACGAACACGGAGATCGTTGTGAGCAACGGAAGCATGATCAGCGTGGCCAGCACGCGCGGGGAAACCAATTTGCGCCCGGGGTCGGTGCCCATGGCGCGCATGGCATCCACTTGTTCGGTGACCAGCATGGAGCCCAGCTCTGAAGCAATGCCGGAGGAGCAACGCCCCGCGACCAAAAGGCCAGTAATCGAAGGGCCCAGTTCGCGCACCAGCGCAATGGAAACAACATCGCCCGTGAGCGAGCTCTGGCCAAAGCGCTCGAACTGCGCGCCCGTTTGCAGCACCATCACCGCGCCGATGAAGAAACCCGAGAGCAAAACGATCGGCAACGAGCCCACGCCGATATCGTCCATCTGTGTGAGGGTGTCCTGCATGTAGCGAGGAGAAGTTGCCAGGTTGGTGAGAGAGCGGAAAGAAAGCTTGGAGTAGTCCTGAACTTTCAGGATGTTGGTCTTGGCAACATCAAGCAGCACCTCGACAACGGAGGGTGTCTCCGGCGAGCTGTTTTGCGGTTGAGCGACCTGGAGCGGCGTTTCGGCCACGCGATTCCTGCTGAGGCTGCGAGGAAAGCGTAACCGTCTAAGCGAGAAGCGTCAAGAATATATAGACCCTGGGCCGCGAAGAGGATGGAGCGCGGCTCCGAGTCAGACTCGCGTTCGCGTCGGCGCAGGGGCCATGGCAGGGCCGGAATTTCGTGCGCGCCAGGCCGTCAGCGCCGCGAAGCTTCTGGCACAAATATCTTCGGGAGACCCAGTGGCGGCTACCGGCAGCAGCAGACCAAGGTTTTTATAGAACGCGATGAGCGGCGCCGTGCTGCGGTCGTAGGTTTCCAGGCGGATGGTAATCGATTCTGGCCGGTCATCCTCGCGCTGAAAGAGCTTGCCGCCACAGCGATCGCACTTTCCAGCGACTTCGGGAGGCCGTTCGGTGGCATGGAAGACCGCCTTGCACGATTCGCAGGTGCGCCGCCCGCTGAGCCGCGCAACGATGGCGCTCACGGGCAATTCATAATTGATTACCGCGGTAAGCGAGAGGCCTTCATCTACCATCAGATTTCGGAGCGACTCCGCTTGCGCTAGGGTGCGCGGAAAACCATCGAGGATGAATCCCCCGCCACACCGCAGGCAGCCGCTGCGCTCGCGTACCATATCCCACACCGTGGCGTCCGGCACGAGATCGCCACGACGCATGTACTCCAGGGCTGCCTTCATGGCAGGGCTCAACTCACGTTCTTCCCGGCCCTTTGCAGCGCGGAAAACGTCCCCGGTGGAAAGGTGGCACGCGCCCAGACGCTGGTTGAGGAGGTCAGCCTGGGTGCCCTTACCAACGCCCGGGGCTCCCAACAGGACAATCCTCCAGGGAGCTTGAGCAGCTTCTGGCACTACCGCACAGTGGGCGGAAGGCCCCTGAAGCCACGCAGCGCGATCGTTGTTGTTTTGTGCGGCCATATCCACCTCATCTTTAAGACGGTATGGGATTTGGCCGCGGTTCGCGGTGACAGAAATCACAGCGGCAAGGTAAGGTGGAGTGACGGGGCACGCGAGGTCGAAAGCGGAGTTGCCGATATCTGGCTGCCGACTACGGACCAGATCGATCGGATACTAGCTGGTTCAGTTAGACAGCGGCCAAAAAAATTGAGGGCGACTCGGTGTGACCGTGTCGCCCTCTTTTGATTGAGTCGCGAAGGTTCTCGCTTCCCGATTCAACTTATTCGAAGGCGGTTCGGTTTCACCCTGGCCGCCTCCTGTAAATTGATTCGTGAAGCTTTACTTCCAGGTCCAGCCCACGATGACGTCTCGGTGTTACCCTTGGCGCATCTTTGAGTGCACCGTGAAGCTTTTCGCTCCCGCTTACGTCCAGGAGCAACCCGGTTTGACCCGTGCCGCCCTGAACTCAGCCGCGAAGCTCACTCCACAATCCAACTCAATAGAAAGTGGCTCGGTTTTACCCTCACCATCTCTTTGCATCGAATCGTGGAGCTTTCCTTCTCAATTCAATTCAGTGGAAGCTAACTCGGTTTTACCCTCGCCGCCTCAGTGCATTGAACTGCGAAGTTTGCACTTCTAATTCAACTCGAAATGGACTTGCCCGGTTTTACCCTTGCCGCCATCTCTGAATTGAGTCGTGAAGTTTTTCTTCCCGATCAATCTGATGCGGATACTAGGAGCATGCTGAAACGTTGGCAAGCGCTATTTCAATGTAAATCTGTGGATATTTGTGCATGACTGTGCAAGAAAGTTTCGGTGAAAATGCGCCGATAAACTCCACACTGGCTCACGAAATAAAACACAGAGATATTTTGCATAATCGACAACTCTGGAAACAGGCCTCATCCCGCGACATTAAACAGATCCGCTAGCAGAATAGAGACGCTTTGGACGTACGGGACGGCTGCGGCTCACTTGGCGGGAGTGACCGGCGCGAAGGAGAGATTTGCAGAGAAAAATGGGATGAGCTTTGTTTCGATGCGGTCGGCGATGTGATTCAGATGATCGCCTTCGTAAATCGCGAATTGATGCGGAATGTGGTAGTTGGTCAGGATCCGGTCCAGATCGCGGGCATGTTCGGTGATTCCATCATCGCGGTCGCCGGCATCGAAGGCGATGCCGTGCAACTGGCGGAGATTTGCGATGTTTTGATCAATCATGGCAAGCGGGTCGTTCGCATGCCACTTGGCGGCTACGGCGGGCTGCAGTTGGCCATCTTTTGTGGGCAGCGTGAGGTACATCGGGGGATTCTGCGGGTCGGGTGACCACGCGGCGGCCGAAGCGAGGACCGCCTTGGTCATGAAATCGGCCTGATCCACTTGCGCGGGATCTTTGACCGCCTCCGCCTTCTTGGATTCCGTCAGGATTCTGTCATCGGGAAGCGCCATGCAGCACGCGCTGAGCGCGTAGAAGCTGGAGAAGACATCGGGATGCTGCATGCCGATGCGCAGGGTGCCGTAGCCACCCATCGAATGGCCCGCCAGTCCGCGGCTGGCCGCTTGCGGAAGCGTGCGGTAATGCGCGTCGATGTAGGGAACCAATTCGCCAACGATGAATTCCTCCCAATTGCCGGTGGTCACGGAATTCGAGTACATGCTGCCCTGATAGCGCGTAAACCCGTTGGGCATGACCAGGATCATTTCTTGTGTGCCGTGATCGCGAAACGCATTGTCGAGGACCTTCGGCAGATTGATCCAATGCTTGGTGAAGCCGAACCACTTGTCGTCGCTGTCGGTGAAGCCGTGCAGCATGTAGATGACGGGATAGCGGCGCGTTTTTTCGGTGGTATAGCTCGCGGGCAGATAGACGGAAACGTTGCGATCCGGCGAATCGCCTTCGAGATTGCCTTCCAGAGACTTGCCATGGACCTTGATGCGCTCGACGGTGCCTTTGGGAGGCGCGGAACACGACCAGCACACAAAAATCAATGCGGCGGCCAGGGACAGACTTGCATATTTCGTTCTCATGGAAGGTGCTCCGGAGCGAAGGGTCATTGTTCCATGGAAATTGGGATTTGCGCAAAACATCTTCGGATTGAAGGGAGAGTTGTCCTCGGCGGGACCGTAATTTCTGGCGTGATGCAGACGGTGCCTGGAGTTAGGGTTGGCCGATAAGGAATCGAGTGCAAAAGCGGCGGCAAGCCGCCGCACTCCAAAGGGGTGAGGAGACAAAGAGCGAGAAAGGTGCGACGGATGGGGCAGGCACGCGTGAGGGCCAGGCGGAGTTGGGCAGAGTTCCAGCCGCCAGTCAGGAGATTCATCCCGCTGAACCCGCGGGACGGAGCAGAGTTGGGGTTCCCAGTAGAGTGCTGGACGCGCGGGGCGGTGGCCGATACACTGGATAGTTTATGCTGCGATTTTATTCAGCCGGAGAGTCGCACGGGCAGGCGCTCCTGACATTCTTGTCCGGGTTGCCGGCGGGACTGCGCGTGGATCTGGACCTCGTTAATTACGAACTGCACCGGCGGCAATTGGGATACGGGCGCGGCGGGCGCCAGAAAATCGAAAAGGACCGGGCAGACGTGTTCGCAGGGGTGCGCCACGGGCAGACGATTGGCGCACCCATTGCCGTTCGTATCGAGAACCGTGACTGGGCGAATTGGGAAAAGATTCTCCCGGTGGAAGCCACGGATACGCCGGAAGCGGGTTCGCGAAAACTTGTAGCGCCGCGCCCGGGCCATGCGGATTTGGCCGGTTCGCAGAAATTCAATTTTCACGATGCGCGCTACGTCCTGGAGCGGGCTTCGGCACGCGAAACGGCAGCGCGCGTCGCGGCAGGTGCGTTTGCGAAAATGCTGCTGCGGGAATTCGGCACCGAAATCGCCAGCCACACGATTCAAGTGCGCAGTGTCCGCCTAGATCGCGCCGCGACATGGGACGAAATTCGCGCGGTGAACGCAGAAATCGATTCACCGCTACGCTGCGTGGATGGCGCCGTGCAAGACAAAATGATGGCCGAAGTGGACGCGGCGCTGAAAGCGGGCGATACCGTCGGCGGCGTGTTTGAGATCGTGGCGCATCACGTGCCGGTCGGCCTCGGCTCGCACGCGCAGTGGGACGACAAGCTGGACGGCAGGCTGGCGCAGGCGTTGATGAGCGTGCAAGCTGTGAAGGCCGTGGAGATCGGCTCCGGGATTCTTGCGGCGGGTTCGTTCGGCAGCAAAGTGCAGGACGAAATTTCGTATGACAAGAGCGCGCGGAAATTCCGCCGCGCCTCTAACCGCGCGGGCGGCGTAGAGGGCGGCATCACCAATGGCGAGGATGTGGTCATTCGCGGCTTCCTGAAACCCATTTCGACGCTGCGCCAGCCGCTGGGTACCGCGGACATGGTGACCAAGGAACCGGTGCAGGCAGCCTATGAGCGTTCCGACTGGTGCGTGGTCCCGGCCGGGGGTGTTGCCGGAGAGGCAATGGTGGCACTTGTGCTAGCGGACGCTTTTCTGCAAAAATTTGGAGGAGATTCGCTCGCCGAGATGCGGCGGAATTTCGAAAGCTATGCCCAACAAATCGACGAGTTCTGAACTTATTGTAACGGCGAGCACGGTGCAAGCGGCTGAGCCGCAAATCGCCCAGGCACCGGTGCGCAAAATCTACAAGATCGTGAAATACGGCGACCCGGTGCTGGAGAAACCGGGGGCCATCGTCAAGAAATTCGACGCGGAGCTCGAACAACTTGCCGAGGATATGTTCGCGACGATGTACGCGGCGCAAGGCGTGGGCCTGGCGGCGCCGCAGGTCGGGAAGAGCATCCGCCTGACCGTGGTGGACGTCACTACCGGCAAGAACCCCGAAGCGAAAATCGTGATGGTGAATCCGGAAATCATTCACGCCGAAGGCGAGGTCCGCGAGGAAGAGGGCTGCCTTTCGATTCCGGGATTTCGCGGCTACGTGATCCGGCCCCAGTTTGTCACCGTGCGGGCGCAGAACGCCAGGGGCGAAACGTTTGAGATTCGCGGCGAAAATCTGCTGGCGCGCGCTTTTTGCCATGAGCTTGACCACCTGAACGGCGTGCTCTTTCTGCAGCATCTGAGCATCCTGAAGCGCGACCTGATCCGGCGCAAAATCAAGAAATTACGGAAACAAGGCGAGTGGTAATTTCAACCCGTGCGCAAATAACGAGGACACCGTGAGCCCGTTGCGGATGGTGTTCTGTGGCACGCCGCAGTTTGCAGTTCCCCCCTTGCAGCATCTTCTCCAGCAGACGGATTTCGAGGTTGTGAGCGTGTTCACGCAGCCTGACCGTCCGAAGGGTCGTGGCCAGGAGATTGTCTTTTCGCCCGTGAAGGAAGTGGCGCTGGCGGCGAACTTGCCGGTGCACCAACCGGCGAGGGTTCGTGCGCCGGAGGTCGAGGAACAACTGCGCGCGCTGGCTCCGGACGTCATCGTAATCATTGCCTACGGCCAGATTATTCCCGCGCAACTGCTGACAATTCCGAAGTTTGGCTGGCTCAACCTGCACGCTTCCCTGCTCCCCAAATACCGCGGCGCCGCGCCCATTAACTGGGCCATCGTGAATGGAGAAACGCGCACGGGAAATACGACCATGCGCATTGACACGGGCATGGACACGGGCGAAATCCTGGGGCAGGAGGAATTGACCATCTCGCCGGAAGAAACGGCGCCAGAGCTGGCGGGGCGACTCGCCGAAGCGGGCGCGCCACTCATGGCGCAGACGCTACGCGGGCTGGCAGCGGGAGCGCTTCGAGGGCGGCCGCAAGACGACGCTGCGGCGAGTCTCGCGCCGATCTTGAAACGCGAGGACGGGCACATTGACTGGGCGCGTTCGGCCGGCGAGATTTACAACCGCATGCGCGGCTTTGCACCGTGGCCCGGGGCGTACACCGAATTTCGCGGGCAGGTTTGCCACCTGTGGGGAAAGCCGGTGTCTAAAGAAGCAGAGGATGGATTAGAGTTTATCGGCGGGGCGTTCCAACGTAAAAGCGGCGGCAAGCCGCCGCACTCCAAAATGGCGGGGGCCGCGCCGGGGACGCTGCTGGCAACCGGCGGCGGTTTGCGCGTGGTTTGCGGGCAAGGCAGCGTATTGGAGCTAACGTCCGTCAAACTAGAAGGACGCAAAACAATTTCGGCGGTGGAGTTTGCGCGTGGCGCGCGGCTGCAAGCAGGTGAAAGTTTGGGCAAAGCGTAATTTGCGCAACCTCTCCCGCTCAGGCATACTCGCGCATTACACTCAAGATGAAAAATGTCCACGGAGTGCCGGGAGCCAGACCTTCATGAATAGCGTGTGCCCACAAGGGCGGAAGCTGAGGAACACATATCGCTCTTTGAGGATCGCCGGCGGTGATCCGCCACGGCCATGGCTGCGCCACGCGGCCTCGTGGCTGTTGGCCGCGCAGCTCGTTTGCTTCGCGCCGGGCGCCGTGGCCCCTGCCAGGGATAAAACTCCGGTGGACGCGGCTTCCGCCGC
>Ga0209517_10004208_pt1 | contig 19052 bp, 22 predicted proteins | sample PeaSoiMetSII2010_FD_187695 | JGI IMG/M metagenome (GOLD analysis project Ga0209517, IMG submission 187695) | Peat soil microbial communities from Weissenstadt, Germany - SII-2010 (SPAdes) (version 2) | ecosystem: Environmental > Terrestrial > Soil > Wetlands > Peat | place: Germany...
CGCCCCCGGCTGCAGCCGCGGAACGATGCGCGAAACCGTCCCGTTCTTGGCGGTCGCGGGCAGCGTGATGATCGGCAGCCCGCCCTTGGAGCGCGCCGCGCCGCGCAGAAAATCCACCTGCCCGCCGATGCCGCTGTACATCGTTTGTCCCATGGAATCGGCGCACACCTGGCCCGTCAGGTCCACTTCGATGGCCGAGTTGAGCGCCACCATGCGCTCGTTCTGCGCGATGATGAACGGATCGTTGGCGTAAGCCGTGCGGTGAAACTCGAAGACCGGGTTGTTGTCGATAAAGTCGAAAAGCATCTTCGTCCCCAGCACAAAACCCGCGATTACTTTGTGCCGGTGAATCGCCTTGCGCTCGTTGTTGATCACTCCCGCTTGAATCAGTTTCACCGCGCTGTCGGGAACCATCTCGGAGTGGATCCCCAGGTCCTTGTGATCGTGCAGCAGGCCCAGGACCGCTTCGGGAATGCCCCCGATGCCCGTCTGAATCACCGCGCCGTCGGGAATCAGGGGCGCCACCTGGCGGGCAATCGCGCGGTGGATGTCCGATACTTCGTGCGGCGCGTATTCGGCCAGGGGGTGCGAGGTCTCCACGAACGCGTCCACGCGGCTCACGTGCAGGAAGGTGTCGCCCAGCGTGCGCGGCATCTGGTCGTTGATCTCCACGATCACGTGTTTGGCGTATTGCGCCGCGGTGAGCGACGCGTCCACACTCACCCCCAGGCTCATATACCCGTAGTTGTCGGGCGGCGTGCACTGCAGCAGGCACACGTCTATCGGCAGTGCGCCGGAGGTCAACAGTCCTTCGACCTCGCTCAGGAAGATGGGGGTGTAGTCGGCACGGCCTTCCTGCACGGCCTTGCGCACGTTGCCGCCGATGAACAGCGAGTTGACGCGGAAGTGGCCTTCGTACCGCGGCAGGCTGTAATCGGCGATCCCCATGGTGGCCATGTGGAGCACTTCCACGTCCCGCAGCTCGTCGCCGCGCCGCGTGAGCGCCTGCACCAGCTCCAGCGGCTCGGCGCAGCCGTTGTGGATGTACACGCACTGCCCGGATTGTACTTCCGCCAGCGCCACATCCGGGGGCATGATTCGGGCACGGTAGTCGTTCGTCATCGCCGGCTCCCCCGTAGCGTGTATACGCCGCGCGCCAGTTCGGAGCAACTTGCCACGGCCGCATCCACCCCGGCCCGCGCGATTTCCAGCAGGTATGGCAGCATGGCCTGCGCGATCGCCACGCTACTCGAGCGGCCCAGGTCGGCCGTGAAGTTGGGCACGCAAAAGTGGGTCACGCCCTTATACGTAAAGGTTGGCTCGGCCAGCGTGGTGGGCCGGCTGGTTTCGATGCAGCCGCCCTGGTCGATCGACACATCGATCACCGCCGAGCCTGGCTTCATGCCCTCCACCATGGCGCGTGTCACCACGTGGGGCGTGCGCGTGCCGGCCACCAGGATCGCGCCGATCACCACATCCGCCGCCGCCACGGCTTCGGCAATGGCATCGTCATCGGCCAGGCAGGTCTCGACGCCGCGCACGTGCTCCATGACCCGGCGCAGCTTGCGCGGTTCGTTATCGAAGGCCGTAACGCGCGCGCCCGTGGCCACGGCGGTGCGCGCGGCCACCGAGCCCACCGTGCCCGCGCCCAGGATCACCACCCGCGCCGGCGGCACTCCCGGAGTTCCGCCGAGCAGGATGCCGCGCCCGCCGGAGCTCGATCGCAGCAGGTGCGCTGCGATGGGCACGGTCATCTGTCCCGCGATCTCGCTGATCGCCGCCAGCACCGGCAGCCGGCCCGAGTCCTGCTGGATGATCTCGCAGCCGATCGCCGTGAGGCCGCGTTCCGCCAGCGTTTCCACGAAGCCGCGATCCGCCACCGCCAGGTGGTAGAAGGCCATCAGCGTCACGCCCGGGCGGCAGAGCGCCAGTTCCTGCGAGGTGGGCCGGCCGATCTTCGCTACCAGCTCCGCGCGCTGGATCACCTCCTCCGGCGAGTATGCGATGTGCGCACCCGCGCGGATGTATTCCGTGTCGCGGAACATGGCGCCATCGCCGGCTCCCGTTTCGACCCACACCGTGTGACCCGAGCCGGCCAATCGCCGCACCTCGGGAGGCGTCAACGCCACGCGCCGGTCGAATGCGCCCCGCTCCCGAATGACTCCGATATCCATGTCAAGCCACCGGGTTAGGCCACCGGCGTGTACACCTCCAGAAGCTGCGCGCGGATGGCCTGCAGCCGGCCCGACATCACGCTGAGAATGGAGCGCATGAACCAGAACCCGAAGGCGTAGTCCTCCTCGCAGGCGTGACGCAACCGGGCTCCGTCGAACGCCAGCGCGTGTACCTCTTCGAGCGCGCGCGCCTGGAACTGCTTGCCGCTATCGCCCGTGACCGACGACCACCCGAGCACCTCGCCCGCATACAGCGTGGACACCAGGACCGGCCGCCCGGGAGACACCACCTCCAGCGCGACGTTGCCGGAAATCAGCAGGTAAAAGAGGCTGGAATGATCGCCCTCATGGAAGATCAACTCGTTGCGGAGGAAACGCGCCTCGCTGGCCATGGCTGCCAGGCGCGCGACATGGTCGGGCCAGAATCCCTTGGTAAAGGGGTGCTCCGTCAGAAGGCCGGTGACGATCTCGATACTCATTGGCACCTCACAAGCGTGGTGTTGTCTAACTATCCCACATCTCTATATTCGGACCTTTTTGGATGGAATGCAACCGGATTTAGGGCACCGCCCGAAGGTGCGATACTGGCGGCGGAATCCATGCTCCTCGATCTTATCTTATTGTTCCTGTCCGTCCCGCCGCCGGCCCAGCCGTGCAAGGCCAACCCCGATCTCGCCGGCAAGTGCTTCGTCGTGCATGGCCGCCTGCGCGCCTATAACGGCAATCCGACGTTTCGCATCTGGAGAATCGGCACCCGCCGTCTCCTCGGCGTGACTGGCGTTCATCCCGGCGAAGAGCCCATTCTCCCCGACGGTCTCGCCTGCGGATTCGACTGCGATGTCTTCGCCGATTTCGAGGTCTGCCCGTTCACCAAAGAGAAAGTCGGAGTAATGCAGAGGGTCTGCGTGGAATCCGCCACCAACGTCGCGAAGCGCGAGACAAACTAGCACTAGCGGCCTGTCGCCTTCCGCGTCATCGCTGCGCCGAGTGCGCCGCGATTCCACCGGGCAACATCTCGCTTTATCGCACGATGGTGAAAGCCCGGCGGCGGTTCGGGCCGAATCGGAAGACGGCGAAATGGTCGTCGAAGGAAGCCGCGCGCTCAATGCCGAGCCGGCGCATGACGGCGAAGCTCGTTCGGTCGACGATGGAGAAATCCTGGTCGCGATAGGAGGCCCCGATTTGCCAGGCCGCTTCCAAATCCGCTGCCCCGACCGGCTCCATGACGGTCACTCCGCTACGCAACCCTTCCCAGAACCGTTCGGCGGCCCGGCGATGGATCCGGTGACGGAGCAACGTCCAGGTTTCAACCAGGATGTGATCGGTGATGACCAGGAGTTCGCCCGCTGCAAGAATGGCCTTCGCGCGAGCATTGTTGGCATCGGAGGAGTCTGCTGCTGCGTACCAAATGGACGTGTCGACGAAGAGACTCATGACGGCGCAGAGTTATCGGCGCTGGGAGCGCTTCGGCGCGGATGAAAAAGCTTCAGCGATCATCGCACTCTTGTCCTTTGCGATGTCGGAGCCCCCGGAACTGCCGAGATCGAATATGCAGGCAGGGTCCACCTTCGTTGGATTGCTACCAAGATCGCGCGCCACGAGGCGGCGCACATACTCGGCGAGGGAAATACCCTGATCGCTGGCGCGCTGGCGGGCGCGACGATGCATCTCGGGATCGAGCACAATCTGGGTTCGCGACATCATGATGACACCATCATAGCGCCTCAGAGTTCATTGGCAGTAATCCCTCGCTGCCTCAGCCAGGATTTCGGCCAGCTTCATGACCGAGTCGAGGTCCACCCATTCCACGTCGGAATGGGCGCCCGCCCCTTTCGCCCCGCAGACTACGGTCTCTACGCCTGCGCTCTGCAGCAGCGCCGCATCCATCCAGGGAGTGTCGCCGATGTGCGCGGGCCGACGGCCGAGCACTCTCTCCGCCGCGGCATCCACCGCGCGAACGATCGGCGCGCTCGGCGACACCTCGAACGGATCGCGTACGAAGAACGGCCGCACCGTCGCCGCGAAGTCCGGGTCCGACGCGGCCAGCGAATCGACGATCGCCTGGATCTCGGCAACCGTCTGCTCCTGCGTTTCCCCCGGCACGGTGCGGCGCTCGATCTGCAAGGTACTGGACGGCGCGTACGTGCTGAGACCTGCGCCGCCTCTCAACATCGCCGCGTGGAGCGACGGAGGGCCCACCAGCGGGTGCCGCGCACGCGCGCGCAGGTCGCGCTCCAACTCACTCAAGCGGTGCAGAAAGTGGCCCATCTTCATGTTGGCGTCGATTCCCAGCTCGAACTTACTGCCATGGGCGGCGCGACCCCGCACTTCGACCTCGATCCACAGATAGCCTTTGTGCGCCAGGCAGACGTCCAGCGCCGTGGGCTCGGTGACGATTGCCCCGTCCACCTGCACGCGCTGGATCAGGTCGGTCGTGCCGAGGCTGCCGTACTCCTCATCCGCCACCGCCGCTACCAGCACGTCGCCGCCCAGCCGCACGCCGCCATCGGCCAAAGCCTTCGCCGCGGCCATCGACGCCGCCAGGCTTCCCTTCATGTCGAACGATCCGCGGCCGTACACTTTTCCGTCACGGATGGCGCCGGAGAATGGCTCCGCCATTCCGGCCACGTCCACCGTGTCGCAGTGCGCGTTGAGCATCAGGCGGCGTCCCCCGCCCACACCGCGCAAGCAGCCGAGCACGCTGGTGCGCCCGGGAGCGGGTTCGTGAATCTCGGTCTCCAGGCCAAAGGACCGCAGGGAATCGGCGATGAACCCCGCGATCTCCCGCTCGCCGGGAGCGCCCGGCGCCAGAGTCGGATTGATGGAATTGATTTGGACCAGGCGCACGAGAGTTTCGCGGGCATATTCGGTATCGATCTTCATGGGATTCGTCTCCGCTCCACAACTTCCGTGAGACTCTCGGTCGATTCCGCCGCGGCGTCGTCTCACTGCCGCCCGTTCAACATTCGTGCAAACTCCATTCGGCACTACGATGTTACCTGTTTTGGGCCGATGCCACTGGTTTCTCATAACCACGCTGAAGTTCCCGCCGAAGACGTCAATTGTGCCCGCAAAGGGGTATTGCGATGGGGTACAATTGAAAAATTGAAATAAAGATCGAAATATCCCAAATGCAAACGGACTTAACGTTTACCACCCCCGAGGTTGAATTGCAGAAACTCCGCTTTCAGAGGCAGCAACTCGATGTCGCGATCAAGGCGCTCGAATTCCTTGAGAGGATTCGAACGGTCCGACCGGATCACCGGCCGGCAGCAGTGAAAGCCGGGACCCGGCCAGAGGCTTCGAAATGAACAGTCCGTGGGATGATCGCTAGCCTCTCCGATGCGGTAAAGCGAACACCGCCGTTTAAGCGCCCGTTCCATCAGCCCCGATTGCCGTAAAGTAGATCATGGCCAATAGACTTCTCGCTGCTCTCTGCTTCTGCCTGGCCCCCGTGACGCTCTCGGCCCAGGTCACCGCCATCCGCGCCGGCCAACTGATCGATCCCGAGACCGGCGCCGCGTCCTCCAACCAGGTGATCCTGATTGAGGCCGGGAAGTTCACTCAGATCGGCGCCAACCTTGCGATCCCCGCGGGCGCCGAAGTCATCGACCTCTCGCAACAGACCGTGCTGCCCGGCCTGGTGGACGCCCACAACCACCTGGCCCTCACCTACAAACGCGACCCCGAAAACAACAGCTACTACCTCACCAGCGTGCTCGATTCCACGGCCATCCGCGCAATTCAAGCCGTCTCCAACGGCATCACCATGATGGCCGCCGGCTTCACCGTGGTCCGCGACCTGGGCAATGCCGCCAACTATGCCGACAGCGCTCTGCGCATCGCCATCGAACAGGGCTGGATCCCCGGGCCCACCGTCATCAATTCCGGCATCATCATCGGCGGCATGGGAGGGCAGTTCACGCCGGTCCCCGAACGCGCCGCCTTGGTCTACCCCGAATACCTGGATGCCGACACGCCCGACGAGATCGTCAAAGCTGTGCGCAAGAATATCCTGTACGGCGCCAAGGTAATCAAGATCATGGTGGACGCCAAGCCTTATGGCTACACGGTGGACGAAATGAAGCTGTTCGTGGCGGAGGCGGCCAAGAGCGGACTCAAAGTGGCCGGCCACGTACAGACGCGCCCCGGCGCGCTGCGGGCGATCGAAGCCGGCATCTGGTCTATCGAGCACTCAGTCGCGCTGGACGATGAGACTCACAAGCTGATGGCCAAGAAAGGCATCTGGCGAGTCGGCACCGAAACGCCGCTCTCGTCGTATTACAGTCCCAACCAGGCGCGCTTCGACCGCACCGTCGAAGGCGTCAAAAACGCCTACGCCAACGGAGTGAAGATGGCCTTCTCCACGGATGCCGATTACTATATTCCCGGCATGACGCGCGGCGAAGTGGTGATCGATTTTCTCAAAACCTGGAAGGCCGCCCAAATCCCCGCGCCGGCGATTCTCAAGATCATGACGGCGAATGGCTACCAGGTTTGCGACATCGCCGGCCAGCGCGGCCCCATCAAGCCCGGTTTCCCCGCGGATCTCATCGCCGTGAGGGCCAATCCACTCGACGATATCGACGCCCTGCGCGACGTGCGTTTCGTAATGAAGGACGGCATGGTTTTCAAACGAGACGGCGTCATGACCCCCGAAAAATTCTTCCACAGCGGCCCGGTGAACGGCTGGCGGATTCACTGAGGCTGGAAGCTCACGCCATGCCGCGATGAATGAACACTTCCCATCCGCCTGTAAACGGATAGAACTTCCCCAGTAACCACCAGGGCGCCTTGATCGCATACGACACCAGGGTCCTCAGAAATCTGTCGGAAAGGCTCGTTTCCACAACGGAGGGGCGGCTTCCAGCCAGAACCCATTCCTTACCGGCCATCTGAAGAGTCGCTAGAACATTCTCCCAGAAGCTCTGCCCCAGATCGTGAAAGTGCGCCGGAAACGTGAAGTCGTACGAGACGCCCATCCGGCTCAGTACCCGGAACAAGGAAACCACGTGCGGCGTGCGGGCACAAAAGAAGCCGCCCGGCGAGAGGGTTTCCAGCAGACGGCGCGTAGCTTCTGCGGGTTCCGGGAGATGTTCCAGGATGGCGCTGGCATCACAAGATCGAACTTTCGCTCGCGCGGCACTTGCTCCAAGCTGGACGCATGCGACAACGCGATTGCAGGATGCGCCGGCCGAATAAGCCGGCCGTTATGATCGACGACAAGAATATCGATGGGGCCACAGCCTGCTTTTAACACCTCTAACGCTACCGCGTGGCCTATCGAGCCATCGCCTCCTCCGTAGTCGAGCAGACTAACCCTCGCCAAGCGGCGAACTGGCTTTGCGTAACGGCAGATGTGCCGTGCGAGATGACGGGGGCTCCCGCAAGTGACCCGGCTCGTCGCGCTCTCCGAATAATAAGAGGCATAATACGCGTCCAGCGTGGCGTCGGTCGCGGCACGGGAAGCGGAAACAGCGTGACAGCGAGGACATTCGAGCAGCCATACGTCCGGGTTCCGTTGTATCGTCAGCACCCGCTCGCGCGTTCCGCTGAATCGGCACCACGGGCAGTGCCGGAACTCCGCCAGCAACTGTTGCTCCTGAAGGAACTTGCCCTTGTGGTAGGCCGCGGCACTTACGCCGCCCATTATCAGAGCGCCTCCATTCATGGTTGCAGTGCACGGACTACCGCTGGATTCTCATCAAAATCGAATGTGACAATCCCGAACAAGCCTCGCGGATTCACCGCCGCTTCCCGACGGTCCTCGCCGGATTGCCTCCAATGACGACGTTGTCCGGAATGTCGTTGACCACCACAGAACCGGGCCGGGCAATCACGTTGCGTCCGATCCGAATGCGCGAGCTTACGATCGTACCGACTCCGAGCAGCGTGCACTCGCCCAACGAGCATCCGCCGCCCATCGTGACCCCCGGCGCCAGATGGCAGGCGTCACGGATCAGATTGTGGTGCGGCACCACCGCTCCGTTATCGATGATGCAGCAATCGCCCAGCCGGACCTCGGTGTCGATCACCGCCCCGGCCTTGATTACGTTGCCCACGCCCATCTGTACGGAAGGCGAGACGAAAGCCGTCGGATGAATCACGTTGAGCATGGCGAGCCCCGCCGCCAGAGCGCGGTCGCGCATCTGCAAACGAAACTCACGGACGGCAATGTGGGAAGCCAGCCAAAAAACGGCTCCGGGAGTTCACCACGGCGCACACCTTCGAAGTACCACTCACATGGGCCGTCGGGAAGCTCGACCGCGCGGCTATTCGGTCTTGCACCGCATCTTTTTGAACCGGCCGCTGAACTGATCGTTCTGCACAATCTGCATCCGGGCCGGGATCTTGAAGGGCTCCAGCCGCCCCCGGCAAAACTCGCGGACACGCTTCTTGAAGGCCGCAAAGTCTTCCGGTTCGATCAGGTTGAAGTGGGCGACCGCGATATTGCCGGTAATTGGATTGGAGGCCGAAGAGACAGTGACGTCGCGCACGTTAGGGATCTCCATCAGCACGTTCTCGACTTCCGCGGCATATACCTTCCGGCCGCCCACGTTGATGATCTCGGTGGTCCGTCCGAGAAAGCGGACATACTCTCCTTGCACTTCCACGAGGTCGCCGGTGTTCAGCCAGCCTTCGGCGTCGAATGGAGAAGGGGCGTTCAAGTAACCCATCATGGCCGATTGGGCCTTGACCCACAGGGTGCCGTCCTTCACCTTCGTCTCGTATCCCTCCCCGCCGACGCGCACCCACAGCGAGTCGGAGCGCTCGCTCTTCGAGCGCAGAATGCCGACCTCGGAAAGTCCGTAGGTCTGCTGCAAGGTGACGTGGGGCAAGAGTTCGGAAATTCTCTCCAGTGTGTGCTTCGGCATCGTTTCGGCACCGTATGTGATGAGCTTCAACGATGACAGATCGTAGTGGTTGTAAGCTTCCGAGAGCACCAGGAGGTTCAGGAAGGTCGGAGAGGTGGGGAGCAATTCCACGTTCTGCGCGGCGATGGTCGCGCAGACCACATGCGGATCGCGGCTCGGGCTGACCACCACGGTTCCGACGTTGGAAAGCACGTGCAACAGCGTGTTGATGCCGCCGATGTGGTCGATCATGAGAAACGTCAGCGTCACCATTCCGCGCCGTGGCTTCTTAAACTTGTCGAGCAGGCGGACGAAATCGTGGAGCGCGGCCTTGCTCTTTCCAGTGGACCCGGAACTGAACAGTACCAGGCCGGGATGATCGCGCTGAATCAGTTCCGCAAACAATGGATGACTGGGGGTGACCGCCCGCTTCTCCAGCATCGACGTGCCGCCCGCATCCGGGGGAAACGACCAGACCGCCTGCACTTCGGCGATATCCAGGAACTCGGCCTCCTGGGCGGCTGCCGCCGGTGAGAGTGGCACGACGATGGCGCCGCGGTCCACCAGCGCCAGCAGGGCGGCGACTATCTGTGGCGAGTAATCGCCCCGAACCGCGGCGATGGTACCGGCTTTCAAGCCGTGTTCATCCAGTTGGGCGGAGCATTGCCGGACATTTTCAAGCAGCCGGGAGTAGGAAACCGGACGGTCTTCGTGGATCATGAAGAAACGCTCCGGGTTGCTATCGAAGGTCTCAAGAAGCCAACCAAGATGGTGCACGGTCAGGCTCCTCCGAGGTAAACGATCTGTCCGGTAATGGCGCTGCTTTCGGGCCGGACGAAGAATTCCACCACATTGAAAACATCCTCCGGCGTTCCCCTGCGTTTGAGCGCCATTCGCTCCACCAGTTGGTCGATCTTCGCCGCGGGAACGCTGCGAATCAGATCGGTATCGATCGGAGAAGGGCCCACGGCATTCACGGTAATGCCGAATCCCCCGAGTTCCCGAGCCAGCACCCGGGTCAGGGTCTCGACCGCACTCTTGCTGGCCGCATAGAGCGCCTCTCCCTCCAGCCTCATAGGTACCGCGATGGAGGAGAAGTTGACGATGCGGCCGGCTTTGCGCCGCTGCATCAGCTTCGCGCTTTCCCGGCACACTAGGAAGGTGCCTGTCACATTCACGCCGAGCACCCGGTCCACGGTGGCGCCGGGGACCAGCAGGGCGTGGTTCATCGACGCAATGCCGGCGTTGTTGATGGCGACATCGAGACGCCCGTAGGCAGACCGGATACGGCCCATCAGGTCGAGAACCGAACGCTCATTGCTGACGTCGGCTAGGATATGCTCATAGCCGTCCAACGTCCAGTCTGCTTCCCCGCGGCTGCAACCGACCACGCGATAGCCGCGTTGTATAAGCGATTGGGCAATAAATCTTCCCAATCCGGTCCGGCTGCCGGTGACCAGGGCGACGGGAGTTTGCGTAACCTCCGGCTTAGGCGGCGTCACATTTTTCACTGAGCAACATCACGACGTACTCGGCGAGCGTTCCGATGTTCCGAAACGGGCTGCGCTTCTGCGACATGGCGCGGTCATCAGCGAGCACGATGTCAGTTCCAACCGCGTCATTGATCTGCTGCTCGACTTCCACGAGCAGGGAGACAAGCGCCGCGGAATCGAGCAACGCGTTGTCTCCAAACAGCCGGGTTTCGCCCTTGACCTCGGGCGAGGGCTGCCCAGGCGGAAGGAACTGTTTGTAGATCTCGCAGACCAGATCCGTGCATTCTTGTAGTGAAAGTATCACGTGGGAATCCTCGGTTGGAGAGAAAGCGGCGTTGGGAGGAGACGGCGAGAGTTCGGCGCGTGCCAGTGCAGCGTCGCTTCTGGACGGAAGAACCGATACCCGAGCAATGCGCAGACATTCATGACGCGGGTGTTAGCCGCTGCAATTTTCGCCGACGCGCTACGAGCACCTAACGCGTGGACGGCCCGAAGCGTTTCCGCGTACAGCGCAACACCGGCGAAACCGATTTCGTTCGCGGGGTCGACCGCACCAAGACGCAGGTCAGCATGTCCGTCGCAGATCACGACGTTCATGAATCCGAGCGCCGCATTCGGCCGGCCCAAGACCAGGACGTGGTCGTCCGGGTTCCCGCTGTCGAAGGCGTTCCTTACCCATTGCACGTAGCGCCGGTTTGCCAAGTCTCTTGGAAACCCCGGGTCGCCGTGATAACGGCCGAAGGCAAACGCCGATTCCGCGATGCGGAGAATCGCCTCGCGATCTTCCGGTTCGGCCGGTCGCAGGGGGAACCGCTGCTTGGGAAGCGACTCCGGCTTCAATTGCCGGATTTGTGCCAGAATGCTGAAATCAACCGGGAGAAAACCCGCTGCTATCAGCATTGCCTGTGTGGCAGTGTCTGCTCCGCCCGCGCGAGCCGAGACCAACTCCGACTTGGTTTGGCCGCAAAACGCATAAAGCGCGTCGCGCAGCGCTCGACTCGGGTTGGTCTCTGGAAGCGGATTTCCGGACAAGCTCAAGTCGGCTACCGGAAACCCGAATATGGCCTCGTCCCAAGGAAGGGAGGCGATCTTCGCCCAATTCGGGTCGGCGTCGAGAAGCGGTCGATACTGAACGGAAAACACGCTAGTTCGCCTTGGGCCACCTCATAACAAACGGCGCCATTGCTCTCTATCTCTAGGTCTTTGATAAGGCTTTATTTGAAACAAATAGTCCGTGAACCAGGGCCGGACCGTCTTCTCCCGGTTGCCGAGCTTCCCGCCAGATCGCGAGTTTCGCCGTTGCGTGGCGCGCGCTACGACGGCGATGCGCGACCACGAGGCTTCTCCTGTTGGGGCCGGTATCCCTCGATGGCTTCTGCCCAATTGACTTGTCAAGACAGCCTTCGCGATAAAGAAGCATGCCTGCGATCTCTTCGCGGCAAGCTCGTTTGAGCGTGACCCTTTTCGAGAGAGCGCCAATTCTAAAGGCACTTCAGCCACCGGGCTCCCAAGAGGACGCAGTCGTTTCCGCCAACCGGACTGATTCTGTTCACTTATAGCCGGACAGCAGTGACAAGAAGCACAATACGTGTTCAGCGCGGCCGCGGCCGCGGCACGGGAAGCGGAAACAGCGTGACAGCGAGGCCATTCGACCAGCCATACGTCCGGGTTCCGTTGTATCGTCAGCACCCGCGGAACTCCGCTAGCAACTGTTGCTCCTCAAGGAACTTGCCCTGGTGGTAGGCCGGGGCATTTACGCCGCGCATTCTGCTCTCCAAGTCACTGCCGGCAGGTACGCCGTGAAAAAGCCTCCGTTCATGGTTGCAGTGCGCGGACCACTGCCGGATTCTCATTAAAATCGGACGTGAAATCCCGAATGAGCTTCGCCGGTGGGAGTGACAAGACTGCAGCCGCCCGCTATGCCATTCGGGCGCTAGACAAAGGCTACCGGGCGCTAAACTGGTTATTGTATCGGATCGCACATTGCCTCGGCGCACCATAAGAAACAGGCTGTTGGGCCTATCGCTCGAACAGTGAGGACTTGCCTCGCCCCGAGCCGGGTGCTATTCAACTGAAGAGAACTCTATGCGCGCCCTAGCCTCGTACCGCGAAGCGTTTTCCGTCGCGGTACGCTCCATGCTGTCCAGCAAGCTTCGCAGCTTTCTCACGCTGCTGGGCGTGATCCTGGCCACCGCTACCCTGATCGTGGTCATGTCCATCGTGCACGGCATGGATGTCTACGTCGCCGAACAGGTCTCCGACATGGGCCCCGACGGCTTTCAGGTGCAGCGCATTCCCCTGGTGGGCGATTTCGATCCCAAGAAGCTGATCGAGCTCGATCGCCGCAATCCCAAGCTGACGGCCGAGGAGTTCCAGTACCTCAAGAGCCACCTCACGCTGGTCCGCGAATTCGGCATGGAGGCTTCTCGCGGCGTCACCGTGCGCTATCGGGAGCAGGACCTGGAGGCCGTCGATATGGACGGCGTCAGCGCCAACATGGGGGTTATCTCCTATATCTCGGTGGCCTCCGGCCGGTTCATTCTGGATATCGACAATCAGCGTCACATGCCGGTGGTTTTCATCGGGGAAGACGTGCGCGCCCGTTTTTTTCCGGACCGCGAGCCGATCGGCAAGACCATCAAGCTGGATGGCGTGCCGTTCGAGGTGATTGGAACGGCCGCCAAGCGCGGATCGGTTCTCGGTTTCTCGCGCGACAACTTCGTGATGATTCCCATCGGCACGTACTTCAAGACTTTCGGCGCGCATGCCGATCTTTCGTTCAGCGGGCTGGCCCTGGACCGCGACCGTCTCAACGACGCTCAGGACGAGGTGCGCGTGCTGCTGCGGTCCTGCCGCCGCCTGCGCCCGAATCAGGAAGATAATTTCGGGCTGCTGGCATCGGCGTCGCTGGTGGAGTTATGGGACCGGCTCACCAAAATACTCGCCACCATGGCCGTCGGCATCGTTTCGGTCTTCATGGTGGTGGGCGGCGTGGTGATCATGAACATCATGCTGGCGGTGGTGACGGAACGGACTTACGAGATCGGCATCCGCAAGGCTGTGGGCGCGCGCCGGCAGGATATTCTGCGGCAGTTCCTGATCGAGTCCTCGCTCCTCTCGGCCAGCGGCGGGCTGTTCGGAGTGGCGCTGGCGTGGCTGCTCGTGGTGGGGGTGCGCGCGGGCACCTCGATGCCCATGGCGGTGCCGCCCTCCGCCGTTTTGGTCGCAGTGGGATTGACCGCGCTGGTCGGCCTGTTCTTCGGCGTATATCCGGCCCAGCGGGCGGCGAAGCTCGATCCGATTCACGCCCTGAGGTGGGAACGATGACGAGGTGGGAACGATGACGCTGTTCGAGTTCCGCTCTTCGGCCGCGATGGCTCTGGCCACGGTGCGCGAGCACAAGGCGCGAAGCCTGCTGACGGTATTGGGAGTCATCATCGGCACGGGCGCGGTGATCGCCGTCGGCTCGATCATCACGGGGGTCAACGGCGCCATTACCGACATGGCCACCGCCTTCGGGCCCGAGACCATCTTCTCCTTCCAGTTCAACCTGGGATTCCGCGGCGCTCTCAAGGCCGAGGAAATGAAGCGTAAGAAGTTCACCTGGGAGCTGGCACGCGCCCTGGCTGAGCGCTGCCCTTCGGTGGAACACGTCTCCCCCTATCTCTTCAGCCCGAATACCTTCGGCCGCGGCGGATGGGTGGACCGGGCGAAGTACGGGAGCCGCGACATCTACAACATCGAGCTCGCGGGCACCGAGGAAGGCTACGCCGAGGGCGGGGCGCAGAAGGTGCTTTGGGGCCGCTTCTTCACCGACGAGGAAAGCCGCCGCCGTCAGCCCGTGGTGGTGATTGGCGAACATGTTTACAAGGCGCTGTTCCAGGGCGGCGATCCCGTTGGCAAGTGGATCGAGGTGGACGGCCATCAGCTCCAGGTCGTGGGCGTCATCGGCAACGTCGTCGGGTTTCCCGGCCAGGAGGACCGCCGCGTCATGCTGCCTTATTTCACCATGCACAAGATCTTTCCCACCGCCGATGAGATCATGTTCGTGATTATGGCGCGGAGAGGCATGGTGGAGAGCGCCCTGGATGAGGCGCAGTCGGCGCTGCGGCAGTTGCGCAAGACGCCGCCCAACAAGCCCGACGATTTCTGGCTTTCCACGGGAAGCCAGATGCTGGACGATTTTCACCGCATCACGGCCACGGTGGCGGTGGTGATGGTGGCGCTGAGCTCCATCGGTCTGCTGGTGGGCGGCATCGGGGTGATGAACATCATGCTGGTGTCGGTCACCGAGCGGACCCGCGAAATCGGCATCCGCAAGGCCGTGGGCGCGCGCAGGGCCGATATCGTGGTGCAGTTCCTGACGGAGGCCGTGGTGCTCACCGGTCTGGGCGGCTTCTTGGGAATGACCCTGGGCTGGCTGATTTCGCTGGGATTCCGCCTCCTCTTCCCGAGCCTGCCGACCGCGGTGCCGCTCTGGGCGGCGGCCCTGGGAGTGGCTGTCAGCGTGGGCGTCGGCCTGTTCTTCGGCACTTGGCCGGCCATGAAGGCGGCACGGCTCGATCCGGTGGTGGCGCTGCAATACGAGTAGGAAACGACACCTGAATCATCGAGCTTGCGCCTCGCTCCAGATGGGGCTAAGTGCACCGTTTCATAAATACAGCCTCGTATCCAACCGTGGCGCACGCTCTCAGCGTGCCGCGTCGACACTCGTGTCGACGCTTGCTCGGCGCCCGAAAAATACGTTGTCGTATCTATGAAATGACGTACTAAGTTGGAGGTGTGACGATCGAACTGAAACCTGAGCAGGAGCGAATCATCCAGCGGCAGTTGGCCGGCGGCCATTTTAAATCCGTCGATGAAGTACTCACCACCGCTTTAGCCAACCTTCCGGACCACCGCTTTGACGGGGAGAGCCGGCGTGAGGCCGTTCGGCGCATGATCGAATTCGGTGAACAACGCAAACTCAGCTTGGGGGAGCCGGTCACCCGTCAGTTCTTGCATGAAGGTCACCGCGTCTGATGGAAGCGTTCGTGCTCGATGCATCGGTGGCCCTCTCGTGGTGCTTTGCCAACGATCCGACCGAAAACACGCCTTACAGCCGTGCGATCCTTCAACGGATTGAAGAGGCTGACGTCGTTGTGCCGGAAAGGGCCTATGGCATCTTTGTCGCCTATAGCAGGCGCAAGCGGATCAATGAGGCCGACATTCAGGAATATATCAAGCTTCTGGAGTCGATGCCCATCCTGGTCGTGCCCGGGGAGTGGCTCAACAACATCGCGCTGGAATCTCTGGCGACGAAACACAACCTGGCCGCCTATGACGTCGCCTACATCGACCCGGCGCTCCGCGAAAAACTCCCACTGGCCACTTCAGATCAAGCCCTTAGGAAAGCGGCCATGACTGAAGGCGTGACACTCGTTTAGGAGCGACTCGGCGCCCCCGGACGGCTTCACGGGACGGTCCGTGCGGGCGGGTAGTGGGCTACTTTGAAAACTGACAAACCCACTTTCAGACGAGCGAATGCCCGTCCCGGTCGTGATTTGGATCGAAAGAGGAAACACACATTGCCGCGCCAGCCCATGGAAGATCTGCCCCAGTTGGCGGCGCGTCTGCCCAAAGTTGGCTTTCCGCCGTCGTTTCGGCACGAACACAACATGGTGCTTGCAGTCCCATTTGGAATGGGATAGGCTCTGGTAAAGCTCTGACATTGAATCCTCCACATCGTTGGTCATCAAGCCACTTGAGGAGGATCTTACTCCCGGAACGGTCAAACCTTTTTGAGTCGCACTGGTCGAACCAGTGGCTTACCATATTCAGTTACCCTCCATAAACGCCGCTTGCGTCGGCTCGACTCCTGAATGGCCGGGAACCCGGAAGCAATCCACATGAGCGACAAGTCATCCGGACCCATGCCGCTCGCCGTCCCCAAACGGCCTTTTGGGAAGCTTGGCGCTCTCCGGTCCTGGTAAACGCCGCTCTCGTCGCCAGGAAAGCAGGAGGCCCTTGCCAATCATGTGCCAATTTTGGCACAATGAGAATTGATCGACCGGTCCAAGAAGCTCCCGGCGTTCTTCTATGAATCCGCCCTCGGCAAACGGCCCGTACGGGAGTGGATCCTGGGACTATCCTTGGCAGATCGCAAACTGGTCGGCCGGGACATTCAGAAGGTCGAATTCGGCTGGCCGCTCGGCATGCCCTACTGTCGCAGTCTGGGCAGCGGCCTGTGGGAGGTACGAAGTGACCTGACGGATCGAAAGATCGGGCGCGTGATTTTCTGCGTGGCACGGGAGCGCATGGTGCTACTGCACAGCTTCGTCAAGAAAACGCAGAAGACTCCAGCCCAGGATTTGAGACTCGCGCTGAAGCGTATGAAGGAGGTGCTCAGAGATGGCGCATAAGAAGAAGGGCAAGGTTGGTTCATCTTTTGATGGCTTTCTGGCCGAACAGGGCATTCTGGAAGAGTGCGAGGAACAAGCCGTCAAACAGATCCTCGCCGATCAGATCAAAGCCGCCATGGAGAAGGATCGCCTCACCAAGGCGGCAATGGCCATCCGTATGCAAACCAGCCGTAGAGCACTCGACCGCTTGCTCGATCCCGCCAACACGAGTGTTACATTGCACACTCTTCAACGCGCTGCTGTGGCTATCGGCCGCCAACTCCGGCTGGAACTTATCTGAAGCGGCGAGTATCAATGCGTCTTGCCCACCCCAGGAGGACCGCCCGACAAAGCTTCTCCGGAAGAGCTAGCTTCGGGCTGCTTCGGCGCACCTGCTAAAGCTAAAGCCGTCAATTGCGAAGGCGTCGTGCTCCTTCCGAAACGGAAGCCTGGAAGGCGGACGCGTCGCGGATCGTATATCTCACCAAACGCCGTTCCCTGAAGGCTTGGGGGGTCCGGAGGGTCCGGAAGGGTCCGGACGATCCACTTGACACGGTGGTCGACATCTCGTAGAAGTCCGCCAGCATGAGCCCTACAAACGGCCTTGTGGGAAGTGCATCCGAGCAGGGACCGTGCGCATACATTTCGCGGGGGAGCCGCCTTTGTGTCGGTGGCGGCGAAAAAGGGGTAGTGGTGCAGTTTGAAATTCTCACGCCGCGTTCTCACGCCGGTAGACCCCCTTGCGCAAATCGCCGCCAATGTGCCACGCTGGAATTATGCCTAAGCGCAGTAGCAAGGGACGGCAAGATGTTGTGCAGAACGCCAGACGTGTGTTCGACCAGGTCATCGAGGAAAGCGAGTCCTCGGAGTCGCTGACGATAATCGGGAATCCGGCGCTTCTCTCCGAGGTCATGCGCGCCATGGGCCGCAAGGGCGGCAAGATCGGAGGCAAGCGCCGGCTGGTGACCATGACCCAGGAGCAACGCCGACAAGTTGCCTCCGGCGCAGCCAAAGCCCGATGGGCTAAAGAGAGAGCCAAAGTAGCGCGCAAGACCCGCAAGAAAACGGCCTAAACACACGAGAAATTCGCAGTTTTCTCTTGACATGCTAAAGCGCTGTTGTATACTTGAAGTATAAACACGCTCAGCATGGAAAAGAAAGTTGCGGTGATCGCGGCGCTCGTTGACGGCTGCTCGATTCGTGCCACCGAGCGCATGACGGGTGTTGCCAAGCATACGATCCTGAAGCTCCTGGCCGACGTTGGAACGGCCTGCGCCGAGTACCAGGATCGCGTCATCCGCAACGTTGCCGCCAAGCGGGTTCAGGTCGATGAAATCTGGTCCTTCGTCGGCTGCAAGCAGAAGAACGTCACAGTTAAGAAGATCCAGGCTGGAATCTGCGGAGACGTTTGGACGTTCACGGCGATTGAAGCACAAACCAAGCTCGTTATCGGCTGGATGGTTGGACGGAGGGACGCCGGGTGTGCGACGGAGTTTCTTCAGGACATTGCATCGCGTTTGTCGAATCGAATCCAGTTGACCACGGACGGCCACAAGATGTACTTGGATGCCGTGCCTGATGCGTTCGCTGAGGACATCGACTATGCGCAATTGGTGAAAGTGTTCGGCAACGATCCTGAAGGACAAAAGCGCTACATCCCGGCGCAATGTCTTGGCACCAAGCGCGTGGAAGTCATTGGGGAGCCTGACCCGAAGCATGTGAGCACCAGCTATGTCGAGAGACAGAATCTCAATATGCGGATGAACATGCGGCGCTTCACCAGGCTGACGAATGCCTTCAGTAAGAAAATAGATAATCACGTTCACTCAATTGCTCTGTTCCACATGCACTACAACTTCTGCCGAATTCACCAGACTCTTCGGGTCACGCCAGCGATGGAGGCGGGAATCAGTCAGCATGTGTGGTCTATCCAAGAAATCCTAGCATTGAAGCGCCAAACGGAACGATTGGCAGCATAAAATGTTTACCGAACCAGGCAAGAATCTACAAACAATGTCCCTTTTGTTGAATCGATCTCTACACCGGATGGTTCAACCTGAGCTATGCACGGCCATGAGGTCGCGCCTGCGGGCACTATCGAAGTGAACCATTTGGGGACCCCCGAAACATTGAGGTAAAACAGAAGTTCTG
>Ga0209517_10004209_pt1 | contig 19049 bp, 17 predicted proteins | sample PeaSoiMetSII2010_FD_187695 | JGI IMG/M metagenome (GOLD analysis project Ga0209517, IMG submission 187695) | Peat soil microbial communities from Weissenstadt, Germany - SII-2010 (SPAdes) (version 2) | ecosystem: Environmental > Terrestrial > Soil > Wetlands > Peat | place: Germany...
GCCATTGGACGGAGAGTCACTAAAGAAGAAATGGCAACCATCAACATAGAGTCATCGCGCTTTCATGGGGAATGGAACTATGTCATCCATCCTCACTAGTTGTAAATGTTATTTATTGACGCGCCCTAACGCGCGGCATACACTTCATACACATCCACGCGTCCGCCGGGAAAATAGTCGTTTGCAGCCAGGAGGAACGTCCGGTTTTCGCGATCGAACAGGAGCGCGGCCGGTTGGTCCGGTCGATTGGGGTCGTAGGCTGTGAACTCGAGGCCCTTTTCCGTTTCGTGGCAATCATATAGCAGCATGCCGTGATTGATGGTAAGCTGCGGAAAACGCACCAAGTGAACCACCACCGCGCCTTCCTTTTGCACCCGGCTCCGAAGCCGTTTTGCCACGCGCTGTTGCTCCCCCCGGGTGAACGGAAAAATCATCCGCCAATGACTCCATTGAACATAGCTCTGCCAGGCCCCTCCGCACTCGGCTTTCAATAGCGGTTCCTGTGCCGCGCTGAAGGCACGCAAGCCCGCGTAGCCGGGAATAACAATCTTCCTCTCCTCAGGCAGAATGCGCCGGGGACTGCTCGCCATCACCCGGCGGATGAGGCGCCGGTAGCTGGTCTCGTCCCCCACCGGTTGCTGCGGATCGAACCGAGCGTTCTCGAAAAACTGCCAGGCCGAGCGCGCCAGGACAAAGCAATGCAACGAATAACCCGGCGGGGGTTCGCGGCGCGTTGAGATCCATTTTCCCTGGTCGTCGTAATGGTATTCCCAGACCAGTTCGTTCGGATAAGCAAAGGTGTCCTGTCGAAAATCAAAGTGCCGCGCATTCGCCGCCGGCCGCGTGGCCGCGCAACCGCACAGCAGGGCCAGAAAACCTAACGAACTCCAGCCTTTGAGGGATTGGCACAGCGGGTGAGGCCGACGCAGCTTGTTGATCATTTTCCCTGTTTACCTTAACCCCGAAAGGCAACGCAGCAAAGTACTTTGCTTACCCAGTATAGGACCACTACGGACGAACGAGCGGAGCGCGGGTCTGTGACCCGCAGGCAGGTAGGCAGGTAGCGCAGATTTGTAATATGATTTGTAATATTGTAATCTGCCGTATCGCAGATTTTCAATCGATTTTCAATCTGCAGGGCTTCCGAAGCTCAAACGCTTTCGCTTATTAACCATGCGTCTCCCTTCTGACTGTCCTCCATGCCAAATGGGAAATGCTCAATGAACCCTCCTCCTCCGGAGCTCCCCATGTCTTTGCCCCACGGTAGATTAGCGCCGCATTAGCGAATATTAGCGGTTAAAGAAGCTTCCCTTTCCCTCCTTCGCGTCCATTCGCGTCCATTCGCGGTTGCCGCGCAGCCTCGCGATAATCCCCGGCAACCGTTCCAGCAGGTAATCCACCTCGGCCTCGGTATTGTCGATCCCCAGGCTGAAGCGCGCGCTGCTCCGCGCTCGCGCCGCGCTGCAACCCATCGCGGTCAGCACATGAGACGCGTCCAACGAACCCGTTGTGCACGCCGAACCGCTCGAAGCGCAGATGCCTGCTTGATCCAACAGCATCAGAATGCCTTCAGCTTCGACCCCCTCAAAGGCCAGGTTGGTCGTATTCGGCAGGCGCGGCTCGCTGGCGCCGTTGCGCGAGGCGCCCGGAATCTTATCCAGTATTCCGCGCTCCAATTTGTCGCGCAATCGCCGCACTCGCGTGTTCTCCTCGATCAGGTTCGCCCCCGCCAGTCGCGCCGCCCGCCCAAAGCCCGCGATGTACGGCACGTTCTCGGTCCCCCCACGCCGGCCTCGCTCTTGGCCCCCGCCCATAATGTAGGGCTGGAATTTGACGCGCCGCCGCACATAGAGCAGCCCAATCCCCTTCGGCCCCTGCAGCTTGTGGGCTGACAAAGACAGGAAATCCACCCCCAGGGCGGCTACGTCGATTTCCAGCTTCCCCGGTGTCTGCACGGCATCGGTGTGGAACAAAACACCTCTTTGTCGGCAGATCGCCGCGATCTCAGTTATGGGGAACAATACGCCCGTCTCGTTATTGGCCCACATGACCGAAACCATCGCCGTATCAGGCCGGATCGATTCCTCGATCCGCCCCACCTCGAGCGCCCCGTCCGAACTTACCGGCAGGAACGTCACATTGTAACCGCGTTTCTGAAGAAAGTTGCAGAACTTGATGGTCGCGGAATGCTCCACCGCCGTGGTCAGCACATGGCGCTTGTCCGGCTGCGTCGCCAGGGCGCTGTGGATCGCCGCATTGTTGCTCTCCGTGCCGCAACTAGTGAACACGATTTCCCGCGGCTCGGCCTGGATTAAGGCCGCCACGCTGGCCCGGGCCTCGTCCAAGGCTTGGGTCAACTGGTGTCCGAAAGAATAGGCGCTCGATGGGTTGCCCCACTGACCCTGGAAATACGGAAGCATGGCCTCGAGCACCTCCGAGGCAACCCGCGTAGTGGCATTGTGGTCGAAATAGCGCAACGCCAGCTGGCTCGTGGTATCAGTATTTACTTTGATGCCATTATCCTATAAGAAGTACTGAGCGATGTCCACAGTTGCCGAGCAACTCCAGCAAGCCCGCCAGGCCCAGAACCTCACGGTGCACCAGATCGCGGAAATCACCAAAATCCGCACCGACCATCTGCGCGCTCTGGAAGAAGGCAACTACGAAATTTTTTCCGCCCCCGTCTATATCCGCGGCTTTGTCCGTTCTTATTCCACTCTCCTCAAGCTCGATGTCCCCAAAATCATGGCCGCGCTCGACCAGGAGTTGGGCCAAACCAAGAAACACAGTGAACCGCCTCCGTTCGCCGAACCTGCCGGCGGGGTGTTGGACGTTCTCATGCTCCAGCTCTCGAAGGTGGATTGGCGCAAAGCCCTCGTGGTCCTCGGCACGATCGGTACTCTCGTTGTGGTGCTCGGCGCCGTTCTCCTCTTGCGTCATCAGCGGTCTGCCGACCCTCTCAGCGGCCTCAAGCCCGCCCTTTACCAATCCCCCGCCGGCGGCTCCGGCGACACCCTCCCCGTCCCCTCGCCACCTCGACGCTGAGCGTGCCCCGCGCCCGCCTCCCCGCTCGCGCTCCCGGGGTGCGATCAGTCCGATCAGTCCGATCGGTCCGAGTCTCCCATCGGAGCGCCGCGTTCAGGCGTCTTCAGGCGGCAGGCCCATCGTCATTCGGATTTAGGATTTCTTTCGGGTTTGGTCATTCGTCATTTGTCATTCCCCTCTCTCCCTCACAAATCATCCAAGTAAAGGGCCCGGTTCTTCCACAGGTACATCCACCCCGAACTAAACGTCAGCGCCACCGCCACCCACGTCGCCACGTCCGCGAACCAGCTTATCCACGGCCCCGGCCCCAGCAGGTGAAAGCCGAAGATCACGCGGCCCGCCGCCCCCCACTGCTCGTAGCTGTGCAGCACGAGGATGGCAATGATCGCCACAATTTGCGAAATCGTCTTGTGCTTGCCATACCGCTCCGCCGCCAGCACCTGGTTCTTCGACGCCGCCAGCAACCGCAACCCCGTAATCGCCAGTTCCCGTGCGACCACGATCACCACCATCCAGGCGTAAATCCACCCTAACCCCACAAACGCGATGAACGCCGAACAGACCATGATCTTGTCCGCCAAGGGGTCCATCAGAATGCCGAAATTCGTGATCAATTTGCGCCGCCGTGCAATCTCCCCATCCACCCAATCCGTAACGCCCCCCGCCACGAACAGCGCCAGCGCAATGGTTTCGTGGAAGCGGACCTTCGAAAACATCACCGCCAAAAACACCACCGTAAGTACAAAACGCGAGGCGGTTAGCTTATTGGGCAGATTCATGTGCCAGGCCGCAGATTGCCCACTCGCCGCGGCGAGTTCAAGCAGTCTGTGCTCAGAGCCTTTCTTAAAACCGGCTCTTAGACCGGCTCAGCAATCAAATCGTAGTCCGTATGGCCTATCACCTTGACCCAGGCGAACTCGCCTGGCGTCAGCCGGCCGCGCACATAAACTCGCCCATCGATGTCCGGTGCATCCGCTTGGCTCCGCGCCACCAGGTAGCGCCCTTTCAGCCGGCCTTGCTTCAAGTCCGGGCCACGAATCAAACCATGTTCCCACGACTGAATCTTGGCGCTCGCCAACTCCTTGGCGCTGGCCTCCCCTTCGATCAGCACCCGCAGCACTTTCCCCACAAAAGACTGCGCCACGCCGACGGCCACCTCGTGTTGGACCGCCATGGCTAACTCGCGCCGTTGCCGTTTCACCTTGTCCGGGATCTGGCCGGCCATTTTTCCCGCACGCGTCCCCTCCTCCTGCGAATAAGTGAAGACTCCTAGCCGCTCGAATCTCGCGGTCCGAATAAACGCCAGCAACGTCTCAAAGTGCGCCTCGCTCTCCCCGGGAAAGCCCACGATGAACGTCGTGCGCAACGCTATGCCGGGAATGCCGGCCCGAATCCGCGCCAGCAAGTCCACGATATATTGCCGCGACGTCTCCCGACGCATGCGCTCGAGCATATTCTCATGAACGTGCTGCAGCGGGATATCGACGTAGCGAGCCGCTTTCGAACAAGCCGCGATGGTCTCGATCAGCTCCGCCGTCCAATGCGCCGGATGCGTGTACAACAAGCGCACCCAAAAGTCCCCCGGCACCGCTTCCAAACCCCGCAACAAAGTGCAAATCGTTGTTCCTTGGGCGGAAAGCCCCTGGACCGCAGCGGCGAACTTCTCCGGAGACGAAACGGCCCGGCTGTGGTGCGGCCGCAAATCCACGCCGTAATACGTCGAGTCCTGGGAGATTAGGTTAAGCTCCTTCACGCCTTCAGCCACCAGCCGCCGCGCCTCCTCCAACACATCAACCTGTGGCCGGCTCCGGTGTGTGCCGCGCATCCGCGGGATCGTGCAAAAGCTGCACGGATGATTGCAACCCTCCGCAATTTTCACATAGGCGAAATGCCGGGGCGTCAGGCGGAACCGCGGCGTAGCATAATCTGGAATGTAAAGCGGCCGCGGCGTCACCTCCATCAGCGGCGAAGTCAGGGGCGGGGACGTCTCGTCCGCGCAGTTCTCCTCCGCTAACCCCTGCACTCCGCTGCGCGCCGCGCCCCGTGGCGGAGAAGCCCCTGTCCCTGGTGGGACACCCACTCCTCCCCCGTCATGCTCCGCCGCTCCATTCGCCTTGTCGAGCGCTCCCAAGCGGTCCATGAGGCTGGCTTTCCGAGTTCCCGGCTCAGAAGCCCGCGCTTTGCTTTTCGGATGTTCTGCGAGTCTGGCTGCCCGCCGCGCCAGGGCCCTTCTCACGATCTCCGTCACGCTGCCCACCTGGTCGATCCCCATGAACGCCTCCACCTCGGGCACGAGCCGGGGCAAATCCTCACGAAACCGCTGTGGCAGGCAACCGGCAACTACCAGGGCTTGGCCGCGGTTTTGGGCCTCGCGCACCTCATTCGACTCAAGGATTGTGTCCACACTCTCCTCCTGCGCCGAATCAATGAAGGAACACGTGTTCACGATCAGCACGTCCGCCTGTGCCGCATCGTTGGTGATCTGCACACCGTCCTTAAGCAGAGTCCCGAGCATGATTTCTGCGTCCACCAGATTTTTCGCGCAACCCAGGGAAATCAACCCCACCCGCAACGGCTGCTTTGCAGAAACCTGGCTCATCGTGGTGCCCGTGCTGAAAACGCGCACCACGCCAACAGTCGCCCCGCTCGCTTAACTGAACGCTTACAACTCATCAAGAACGGATATCATACGTCACCCCAAGCTCCAGAGCAACCGCAGGGAAGTACCGCAGATTCGTGGCTTGCGCGTAGCGTCCGAATCCATCGCGATCCATCGGAAAGGGATTGCGAGCGGGGCGGGGCGGGATGGATGGCGAGGCGCGACGAGGGCGGATGTTCGATAGAAATCCGTAACCGAGGAGCAACGAAGCCAGCCGCCCGCCCCGCTCGCAAGACCGCCCGAGATATTTTCAAGACACGCTCTTAAGTCGGCTCGTGACCCAGCCGATAATCAGGATGGAGCAGTGTCTGGCGGAATCAGCCAGGGCTGGACCGTTACTTTATGGAATCAAATGTGGCGATGCGGCAGTTAGACGCGGAGAAGGATGCCATTTTTCGCACCATTCAGGCCGGCATTCTCATCGTGGATGCCGATGAGCACGCCATTCTCGACGCCAACGCGATGGCTTTGAAACTCATTGGCCGTCCCAAGGAGGAGGTCGTGGGTCATTGCTGTCACACCTTCGTTTGCCCGGCTCAGAGGGGAAAATGCCCGATCACCGATCTGCATACGACGGTGGACAGTTCTGAACGGGTGCTGCTCAATGCCTCCGGAGGTAATGTCCCGATTTTGAAGAGTGTCGTGCCGATAGTGTTGAACGGCCGGTCGTGCCTGCTGGAATGCTTCCTCGATTTGACCGAACGCAAGCGGACCGAGGAGGAGTTGAAAAAGTCGCAGGGGGACTTGCTCAACGCCTCGCGCCTCGCTGGCATGGCGGAGGTGGCCAGCAGCGTGCTGCACAACGTCGGCAATGTGCTCAACAGCGTGAACGTCTCGGTGACGCTCCTTTCCGATGGGATCCGACAATCCAAGCTTGCCGCTTTGTCCCGTGTCGCCGCGGTGATGCGGGAGCACGCCGACGACCTGGGCGCTTTCATAACTCGCGACCCCAAGGGCCGGTTGATGTTGCACTACCTGGAGCAATTGGCTGAACACCTCCTTCAAGAACAAAGCACGCTCTTAGGAGAGCTTGAAGCCCTCAGGAAGAACGTCGATCATATCAAGGACATCATCTGCATGCAGCAGCACTATGCGCAGGTCTCCGGAGTCCAGGAAGCCGTGCAGTTGGCCGAACTCGTGGAAGACGCGGTGCGCATGAGTACCGCCGCTATCGGACTCCATGAAATTCAAATCATCCGTGAGTTTGTGCCCGCTTCCTTGCCGGAGATAACTGTCGAAAAACACAAGGTGCTGCAAATCCTGATCAACCTGATCCACAACGCCAAGCATGCTTGTGACAACTTCGGCCGCGAGGACAAGCGTCTGACGGTGCGAGTGACCAGCAACCATGAACAAGTCGAAATATCGTTGGCGGACAACGAAGTCGGCATTCCGCCGGAAAATCTGGCTCGCATCTTCAATCACGGGTTTACCACTCGGCGCAAGGGACATGGCTTTGGCCTGCACAGCGGAGCCCTCGCGGCGCAGGAGATGGGCGGTACCCTGACCGCGCACAGTGACGGCCTCGGGCAAGGTGCCACCTTTACGCTGCGACTACCGCTAACAGCCAACCCGGCGTTGACGTCGCCCGACCCTGCCGGATGAATTGCCGGTTGGCCCCCGCGTTCCCTTCGATCAGCCCCCCTGTCCTGGCGACGGGTATATTTGGACGCCTGGCTACTATCAATACGGTGACTATGGCTCCTACTGGGTGCCAGGGGCTTGGGTTCTGCCCCCCAGCGTGGGACTCCTCTGGACGCCCGGTTATTGGGGCTTCGCCAGTGGCAGGTACCTCTGGCACGAAGGGTGTTGGGGCCCGCAAGCCGGCTTCTACGGCGGCATCAATTACGGCAACGGCTACTTCGGCTGAGGCTTCACCGGCGGACGTTGGGAGGGGGGCGTGTTCCGGCATAACACGGTCATCGCGAGCGTGAACCGCAACACCGTTTACAATACTTACGAGGACCGCTCGGTGGTTCGGGAAGTCAAGGGTCCAAATTACGCGTTCAGCGGTAAGGGTGGAAGCAAGTTACAACTCGCGTGGCGAAGTGGAGGCGAGCCGCGCGCCTCATCAAGGCCCGACGCCGGAGCAAGTCTCGCATGCGCAAGAGGCGCATAACAGTCATCTGGCAGCTCATGGAGCCGCACGCAAGTAATTAGTCCAACGGCTGAGACAGCTTTAATCCGCTGTCACGTATCGGCGAACTGGCGCCCGGCCTCTATGGCCGATCGGCTCCACCCGTTTTTCTATCCATCGCAAGAACAGGAAGCTTCTCAATCCTCACTTGGGCCGGTGAGACCGGCCAGAAGTATCAGGTGCAATACAACCGCGGTTTGGCCCCGACGGGCTGGACTAAATTAGGACCACCGGTTACCGCGACCGAGGCCGTGATCAGCCCACAAACGCCGCCCCGGCTGGACCCCAGGGCTTCTACCGCATTGTGGTCCTCCCGTAACGTCCGCCAGCAGGTTGGGGCTGGAGGCCGCCTTGCATAGACCAAGGCGCATCGATCTCAAGCGCCCTCCACGGTTGCTGCGTCTTCCGCTCCCGCGTGAGGCATTGGGGCCAGCCCGGTCTAACAATTCGTGGGGCTAGGACGGGGCTTGACATTGCTCCTTGACGGTCCTGCAGCGCTATGATCCTATGTGGCCGGAATGACACAGATGATGCAGTGAAAGCACATGACGCTCTCGTGATTGAAGTGGTCGATTTCGCCAAGAATTACGGCAACTTCCCGGCCGTGCGCGAACTCAGTTTCACCGTGCGCCCCGGCGAAATCGTTGGCCTCGTCGGCCCCAACGGGGCGGGTAAGACGACCACCCTCCGCGCCCTCACCGGCATTTTGCGGCCGACCCGCGGGACCGTTCGGATTGGCGGCCGTGACCTCGAACAGGAACCCGTCGCCGCCAAGCAACAGTTCGCTTACATCCCCGATACCGTACACCCCTATGACTTGCTGACGGTGGCTGAGCATTTGCACTTCATTGCGCTGGCCTATCGGATCAAAGACGCGGAGGCGAATTATGGTGAGCTCCTCGAGGAACTGGGGCTGGCGGACAAACGGGACCAAATCGCCTCGAGCCTCTCCCGCGGGATGACGCAAAAGTTGGCGCTGGCCTGCGCGTTCCTGCGCGAGCCCCGCGTCATCATTCTCGATGAACCCCTGACCGGCCTCGACCCCCGCGGCATCCGCAACATCAAGGATTCGATCCACCGCCGCGCCGCAGACGGCACCGCCTTCCTCCTGTCTTCCCATCTCTTGCACCTGGTCGAGGCCCTGTGCGACCAGGTCCTGATCCTCCATCGCGGACGCAAGATGGCGTTCGGTTCGCTCGAACAGATTCGCGCACTGGCCGCGCTCCACGCCGACGCCTCGCTCGAAGATGTCTTCTTCGCCGTGACCGAGCGGTCCGACGACCCGGCCGCGTTGGCCGGCACGTCATGAACCGTGCCTTGCTCTATCTTTGGTTCTGTTTGTTGAAACGCCGGCTCCTGGATTTCATCCGCAGCCTCCGTCGGCCCGCGACCCTCGCCGGGTTTGCCGCCGTGCTGTGGCTGCTCGGTGTGCTGTTCTGGTTCCGGAACGAGGAGGTGTTCCGCCACCTGGTGGAGCATAGGATCTTAATGACGGGGGCGCTGCTAATGGTTGTGGCCACCCTCATCAAGGGTTTCTGGCAGCGGGGCCTGGTGTTTGAGCCGCCGGACATTGAATTCGTCTTCACCAGCCCATTCACCCAGCGGCAAATCGTCTGCTATCGCCTGCTGCCCAATTATCTTTATGCCCTCATCCAGGGAATTGTTCTCGCCGCGCTCCTTGCCCCACACCTCGCGCATCCGCTGCTGATGGCGGTCGGCTTGACCCTGTTCCAAATCATCTGCTTTCACCTGGCAACGGCCGCCTCGCTCTTCGCCGGGACCTTACCCGAGGATCTCCACCACCGCCTCCGCTGCTTGATGCTGGGTGCCGCGTTCCTCCTCACCGCGCTCTATTTCCGCGCTGCCTGGGGAGTCAGGTTTATCCCCGCCTTTGCCTTATCGCCAGTGGCCCAGCTCATGTTTTACCCGGCGGTGACATTGCCCGAAGTCGCCCGTTCGCCTGCTCTTCAGCAATGGGCTTTGTGCTTGTCGCCAACGGGCGATCTTTGGCTGCGGCAACTTTGGCTCCCTGTGCTTTATCTGGCCGCGCTTGCCGTCGGCGCCGGCGTCAGTCTGTGGGGTCTCTTTCAGCTCAAGGCCAACCTTTTCGAACCTTCCCTCGCCATCACCTCTCGCGCCGCCGAGCGGCGGCTGCGCCTCCGACAGGGCCGTGACCTTGCCACCGCCGGAAAAACCGAGGCCGCCTCCGCCGGCTTGCCCACCCTCTCGTTCTTCGGCGGGGTCGGCGCTATCATCTGGAAGAACCTGCTCGCCGCCCGGCGCTCGCAGCACCAACTACTGGTCGCCGTTCTCCTCACCGCCCTCAACGCCGGCGGCCTTGTCGCGCTTCTTCGCCACATCCATGCTGAGTTTCACGCGGCCCCTGCCGCCCAGCTTTCGTCTCCCCAGGTGGTGACGGCGCTATTAACGTTCCACCTCGGGCTTGCCTTTTGGATGGCGATCCTCGCCCCTTTCCTCCAACGCATCTTCCCGTTCGACTTTCGCCGTGATGGACGCCATTTGCTCGACTTTCGCACGCTGCCCCTGTCGCCCCTATGGCTGGTCCTGGCAGAGGTGGCCGTGCCCGTCGCATGCGTGTTGCTGTGCCAGGCTGCTGGCCTCATTCCGTTGTTCATCTATGCCCGGTTTGACTGGCCGATGCTCTTGCTCCTGATTTTCGCGTATCCGGCCATCGCGCTCGCGCTCAGTTCCGTTTGGAATCTCTACTATCTGCTGTCTGCCACCAGGCGGGCGGCAGGCCATGCGCAATCTCCCAGTGCCGCCGGGACTGTGATGGTGGTTTTTGTTTCCTTCCTGGTTTTCGTTCCTGCGGTTTGGACTGCGCGGTTCCTGGCCCGATTCCTCAGCGAACGGGCCGGCGTGGTGCTCAGCGCCGACAGCTTGCAGGGCCTGGTGAACTTCGATGCCTGGCTGAGATTCCTCCATAGCGGCATTCCTCTCAGTGGCGCTGGGGCGCTCGGCGTCCAGTACCTGGTTGATTTCCTGCTGCTCCTGGCGCTGGCCCGCCTGTTCCAGCGCGCTGAAGTTTCACACGATTCTTAGTGATCTCCATGCCGGCCGCCCCATCCAACTCCTCAGCCGTCCCGGCCTCCTCCTCGCTGGTCAAAAAAATCTTCGACGTGTTCGCCTGCCCTGGTGAGGTTTTCGACGAAATCGTTTCCGCTCCACCGTGCTTCGCCAACTGGCTCGTGCCGACGCTGCTCGTTGCCTTGACTAGCCTGATCCTTCTTCGCGCTCTGAACGACGGAGGCATCTCGGTCACACCGACGCCACAGGCCGGCGCGGCTCAACACACATCCTTTGACTCCGCCGCCCCCCAGGCTGAAGTGGGGTCGCTTGATTCACAAAATCTTTCCGTCGTGGCCACGTGTGCCCTCGCATTCGGGGGCACCTTTTGGTCGGCCTTCCTCCTCTGGTTCCTTGGCCGCGCCTTCCTCAGAACCCGGTTTTCCTATTTGAAAACGGTCGAAGTCGTTGCCCTGACGGGCATGATCGTCGCTCTCGGGGCGATCGTCACCGCGCTGCTAATCAGCATTTCTGGCGATCCTGCCACCCGGCCTGCGCTCTCTTTCTTCGCCCGGCACCTGCCCGCAGCCAATCCCGTTCGTCTGTTCCTGGACACGCTGAACTTCTTCCACCTCTGGACCATCATCGTGCTGGCCATTGGGCTTTCCCGCCTAAGCGGCGTCACCTTCAAAGAATCCGCTGCCTGCGTCTTTGGCTACTGGCTTGTCGCTCGCCTTGCGCTCATCCTGCTGGCCTGATGGTTCTGTCGAACGCCGGGGCCAGCTTTTGGACTTCCCGAATCGCGTCGCACATGGTGCCAGCACAGGTCTGTTTCAGCAGATCGCCCATCGCGCCGTAGGCACTCGCCCGTCCGACATATCCGTCGTCACCGATCGTCGAAAGCATGAGGACTCTGGTGCCGGGAACGACTTCGAGGATCCGGCGCGTGGCGTGCAGACCGTTGAGCAACGGCATCGCAACGTCCATCAAAACTACCGCGGGATGGATCTCTTTGACGATTTCGATTGCCTGAAGGCCGTTGTCCGCTTCGCCCACGACTTCAAGGTCGTCTTCGAGTTCCAGCAGCTTTCTAAATCCCTCGCGCATGGCCCGGTTGTCGTCCACCAGCAAGACAGTGATTCTTTTCATGGACACGGTTGGTTCACTAGCCCAGTCAACCGGAAATCCGAAGGGGCGCCCATCCTGAGAAATGCTGAAAGGATCTCCGCAAAATGCCGACCAAGCGAGGACATCGCTCAAACGCACGGATCCCGAGGGGGGATCGGCCTCGCTGGACTGGATCCCGGCTGTTCCCACCAAGTCCGAGTAGTCCGGCCAAGTCCCACTAAATTTCCCGGTGACGGTAAGTCGGGCCAAGCCACACCAAATAACATTCCCGGGCGGCGGTCGGGATCGGCAACAGCATCCTTAGCAATTGATTGCGCCGAACCCATCGCCCGCCATCGATTTTCTCGATGCAAGGCGATTTTTTCAATTCGATGAAGGCCGCCTTCTGTGCAAGCGTTTGGCCATGAAAGCCGTTTTTACAAAGACTAAACCAGGAATTAAAATAACGCGTGTGCGCGTCGCCATGGCCGCAGCCCTGATGCTGCTCGCAGTGGCAGCGGTGCTCAGCCGGCCTTGTTTTTACCCTGTCGCCTCTGCTTGCAAGGTCCGCGTCGTGGACGAAACCCACCGCTCAGTTCCTGGCCTGCGCGTCGTGCGTTGCTGGGGCTTGTCGCAGACGGACTCCGGCCAGGTGGAAGAGCGGACGGATGCCAATGGCGAGGTGAGGTTCGCCGACGTGAACTTGGAGATGAGCCGCTTGCGCGGGTTGGAGATTAGGTGGGCACCCTCGCTGGCCAGAGGTTGGTACCCCGGGCGAGATAGTTTTCCGATAACTGTATTTTTGCCCGAAAACCTCGCTGTGAAGTTCTCGTCTAAGGAATGGAACCAGGCAATCGCAAATGATCCGGGCGCTTGGACCAACCGGCAGGGCGTCTTTGTCCGGTACTGGGGAGCATTCGAACTGTACAATTTGCACGCCGGTCCGGCAACGGCGACCAGGTTCCGCCCCGAACGCAACAGCGCGGGCATTAGCCTGCCGCGGGGAGTGGGAGGGGTGGAACTGTGCGTCGGCAGCAAATCCTGAAACTGCGGCCTGGAGTGGCAAGGAGATCATCGCGGAGGATATTCGTTGAGGGAGCGGGGTGGAAGGGAATTGGGGAGTGCTGGCGCGCTTTTGCGGCGATCGGGGCCGAGGAACAGGTAGCGCTCGCCTTGACGGGCGCGTGGGCGGCGGTTACGCTGCCCGGTAGAAGATGTAACAAACTCAATTATGCCGGTTGATTACAGCCCGTACCTGTTTCTGTTTATTTTGCTGGTGGCGGCGGTGCTCTTCGCCGTCACGCCCTTGGCGCTGGCGTTCCTCTGGGCGAAGGTATTTTCGCCACCCAAGCCAGGTGCGGATAAGAATGCCATTTATGAATGCGGCTTGTCGCCCAAAGGCGACGCGTGGATTCCGTTTAAGGCGGAATACTACCTCTACGCGATTATTTTTCTGATCTTTGACGTGGAAACGATTTTTCTTTTGCCGTTCGCGGTGGCGTTCACCGAGCTGTCGGCGGGCGCGTTCGTGGCCATGATGGTGTTCGTCCTGTTGTTGGCGGAGGGTTTGGTTTGGGCCTGGCAGAAGGGGATATTGGCGTGGAAGTGAAAAAGCAAAGCCGGAGAGTGTTTTGATGGATCTTGGCCTTCGCAACGAACTCAGCAAGCAGGGCGTATTCACGACGACCCTCGAGGAGATCTACAACTGGGGGCGCAAGAATTCGGTATGGCCGCTTAGCTTCGGCTTGGCCTGTTGCGCGATCGAGATGATTGCCGCCTCGATGGCGCGCTGGGACCTCGCCCGCTTCGGCGCGGAAGTTTTCCGGCCGTCGCCGCGCCAAGCCGACCTGATGATTGTGGCCGGGACGGTAACCAAAAAAATGGCGCCGCAAGTTGTCCGACTTTACAACCAAATGCCCGAGCCCAAGTACGTCATCGCAATGGGGGCCTGTGCGATTTCCGGCGGCCCCTTTAAACAGGGCTACAACGTGCTCAAGGGCATCGATCGCTATCTTCCCGTGGATGTTCACATTCCGGGCTGTCCGCCTCGGCCGGAGGCGCTCCTGCACGCCTTCATGAGGCTCCAGCAGAAAATTGACGAGCAGGCGCTGACCGGCCCGCAACGGCCGCGCCACCTAGTGGCGGAAGCACCCAGCGAATTTACCGTCCCACAGTTCGGCGAGCACGATCTGGTGCCGTCGAAGAATCCCGCCGTGTGGCATCCGCCCGTCGCCGGCCGGCCGCAAGAAGCTTAACGGGCCGACAAAGTGCAACTTTCGCTCGATCAAATCAAAGCCCAGATCGAAGCCGCGGTGCCCGGGGCGCAAATGACCCTCGTTCAGAACGGGAGCCCCTCCGGCCAGCATTCGTTGCTCGTGGATAAAGAGCACGCGCTGGCAGTCGCACACTATTTGCGGGACGGCCCCGGCCTGCGACTCGATTACGCCTCCAATGTCGCCGGCGTGGATTGGCCCGACACAGTTGTCAAAGAAATCGTAAGAACAAAAGGTGTGGTTGACGGCATGGAAAGGGAGTTCGAGGAAAGCGTCGAGCGCAAAAGGCTTGGTTACCTGGAAGCGGTCTATCACCTGTATTCGATGGAACTTAAACACGGCCCGGTGATCCTGCGCCTACGAACGGCTGATCGGGCCGGGCAGGCTCGTGTGCCGTCGCTCACGCCGGTATGGCGAGGCGCGGAGTTTCAAGAGCGGGAGGCCTTCGACCTGTTCGGCATCGTTTTTGAAGGCCACCCGGACTTGCGGCGCATCCTGATGTGGGATGAGTTTAAAGATTTTCCGATGCGGAAGGATTACGTGGAGCCAGACGATTACGAGTACGAGCCGACCGCACACGACGAAGTGCTCGAAAAGGCTAAGCGCCATGTCTCGACGGAAGGCACGCCCCAATGAGTCCCTCCATATCCTGGTAGCCAGTTTACCATCCCGGTGGGGAGCGAGGATTTTTTCATTCGTTTCTGAAGATGAGTCTCCGATCACCGCACAAGAGCGGGTGTGCTTCGTGGCCGCCGGTGGGATGATGGGGTATTTAACACCTCCCGGAGTGCCTTTCCGGTATGGCTTTCCGGGCAAGCGGCGACGTCCTCGGGTATCCCCTGGGCCACGATCTGTCCTCCGCCGTCGCCGGCTTCGGGCCCGAGGTCAATCAGCCAATCGGCGCACTTGAGCACCTCGAGGTTGTGCTCGATTACCAAGACGGAATGGCCCGCATCGACGAGGCGTTGGAGAACTTTGAGCAGTACCCGCACATCCTCGAAATGGAGGCCGGTGGTCGGCTCGTCGAAGAGGAACAAGGTCGGTTTTTGCACCTGAGCCCGCGAGGGATTACTCGCGTGGGGAGTTTGTACCGCCTCGGCCAAGTGGCGCACCAATTTGAGACGTTGGCTCTCGCCGCCAGACAACGTGTTGATAGGTTGTCCAAGCTTCAGATAGCCAAGGCCCACTTCTGCCAGGAGAGTCAGACTCTCTGACGCGCGCCGTGCCGGGCGCGAATCCGGGAAAGCATTCAAGAATTTTATCGCCTCCTCGATCGTGGAATCGAGCAAGTCGGCGATGGAAAAGGACGCCGAAGTCGAGACGGGCGTGTCGGCCGCCGTTTTCTTGCGGGTCCGGCGAGGCGACTCGGCGGGCAGGTACCCCGGCCCAAGCGCCACAGGTTGGGGGATGGCTCCCCCCGTGACTTTAACTTCGAGAATGTGCGGCCGGTAGCGGCGCCCGCGACAATCAGGGCAGCGGATAAAGACGTCGCTGAGGAATTGCATTTCGATTTTTTCGAAGCCAGCGCCGCGGCAGCGTTCGCATTGACCGTGCAACGAGTTAAAGCTGAAGGCGCTGGCGTCGAGGCCACGTTGTCGGGCTGCCTCGGATTGGGCAAAGAACTCTCTGATGTCCTCAAAGGCGCCGATATAAACGGCCGGGTTGGACCGAGGTGTCTTGCCTAGAAGCGCTTGATCCACCAAGACGACTTGGCCTAGATGTTCTGCTCCTCGGACGCTTACGGAGGGTGCGCTCCCGGGGGCTTCGTCATCCTCTTCCTTGTCCCCGTTGTCCGCGAGAGCGAGGCGGTCTGAGGCCTTGAGGATAGGTGCGCCGCTGTTGAGGTCGGCGGCCAAGGCTGGTAAGAGCACTTCCCGTACAAGGGTGGTTTTCCCTGAACCACTCACGCCAGTAACGCAAACCAAGCGGCCCAAGGGAATCTCCACGCTTAGATCCTTTAGATTGTGACGAACGGCATGGGTCAAAAAAAGGCTGGCGCCGGCATCCGGTTTCGAAGGCAAGGCGCGGCTGGTGGCTCGGGAGTTAGCGTTGGTACCGGGAGCAGCGAAAGGTCCTGGGACATCGTTTAAAATCCAGGAGCGGGGAGGATCAGCAGAGCGAGAGCTGCCGGCTGAAGCCGGCGTTCCTGGATGGGAGGGACGCGCTCTGTTGATCGGTCTTCGCGGTGGAATGGCGATCTGCTTTTGACCGCTTAGGTACTCGCCAGTGAGAGAAGCTTTGGCTTTCAAGATGTCTGCGAAAGTGCCTTGAAAGACCACCTGCCCGCCGTCGGCGCCATGGCCCGGGCCGAGATCGACGATTTGATCGGCGGCGCGCATGACGCTGGGCTCATGTTCAACGACGGCGACCGTGTTGCCGGCGTCGCGCAGTTGTTCGAGAATTCGGACCAACCGCTCGGTGTCCCGGGGATGCAGCCCGACGCTCGGTTCGTCGAGAACGAAGAGGGTGTTGACGAGGCGGCTGCCGAGGCAGGTCGTCAAACTGACCCGCTCGGTTTCTCCTCCCGAGAGGGAGCGGGTGGGGCGGTCCAGCGTCAAGTAGCCAAGCCCCACTTGATCTAGGTACTCCAAGCGAGAGCGCACTTCCTGAAGGATGAGGCCGAGGGGGTCTCCCGCCGCTGGGCGCCGTTGGCGGGCCACTGTTTGGATGAACTGCAACGCGTCCCGGATGGAGAGTTGGTAAAAATCAGCCAGGGTCAGACCAACGGAGCGGCCAGCCAAAGGACCTTCGTCATGCCTGTTATAGCTGCCAGGGGCGTCAACCCGATAGAGGAGGGTGTCGGGCTGAAAACGCTGGCCGTGGCATTGGGGGCAGGGAGTATAGGCCCGGTAACGAGAGAGCAAGACGCGAACGTGCATTTTGTAGGCGCGGGATTCGAGCCACCGGAAATAACCTTCGACACCATACCAGGCGCGCGGCCAGGAATGTTCTTCATCCTTGCCGTAGCCAGGTTCGCCTTCGATAACAAAGTCCTGCCACTTTTTAGGCAGGTTTTCAAACGGCACATTGGTGGGAATCTCAAAATGTCGGCAGACCCGCATCAGGTCGTCCTGGCTCTCGGCGCCGGTGCCGGAGAGCCAAGGCTTGACCACGCCCTCCGCCAAAGTCCTTGAACGGTCCGGGAGAACCAAGTCGTAATCGATGCTAATGACGCGCCCAAAGCCGCGGCACGCCGGACAGGCGCCGAGCGGATGATTGAAGCTGAACAGGGCCGGTGAAGGCTCGGAATATTCCAGGTCGCACTCTGCACAATGAAGCCGGTTGGAGAAGCGACGCTTTCGCCCGGGTGGCGTTCGGTCCGCGCCTCCGTTCTGTGGGACAGGAAGCGGTTGGATCGCAAGTTTGCCTTTGCCGAAGTGATAGGCTTGTTCGCAAGCTTCCACGAAACGGGGGCGGTTGGCGGAGGCAAGGCTAAGGCGATCCTGGATGACTGTCAGAGAGGCGGGGGCCTGGGTGGTCAGCCGTGGGAGTGCCTCTTCGAGCCGGAGGATTTGGCCGTGCGCGAGCAAGCGTTGGTAGCCCTGCTTGGCCACCAAGGCCAGGGACTCCGAGAGGGAAAGCTTGTCGGTAAGCGGCAGGTCGAACGTGACGAGCAGCTCCGCCGTATTTGGCGGCTCGCTGGTCATCGTGTCCCAGATGGCTTGCGGGGAATCCTTGCGCACTGGACGACCGCACTGGCGGCAGTGAAGTTGAGCTACGTGCGGCCAGAGCATTTTCATGTAATCGCAGATCTCGGTCATCGTTCCCACGGTGGAGCGGGTGGATTTAACGGCGTTGCGCTGCTCGATGGCGATCGCGGGGGGGATGCCTTCGATGCTGTCCACTTGTGGCTTGTCCATCCGGTCGAAGAACTGCCGTGCATAAGGGGAAAAGGTCTCGATGTAGCGGCGCTGGCCCTCGGCGAACAACGTATCGTAGGCGAGCGAACTCTTGCCTGAGCCGCTCAGACCGGTGATCACGATGAGCTGGTTCAGCGGCAGATCGAGATCGAAATTCTTCAGATTATTGTGCCGCACGCCCCTCAGGCGAATTACCGGCCGCGCAGACGACTTCAACATTCCGAGACTAGCTTAGGGGCAACTGCCTTAAGTGGCAAGGTATCGGCAAGCGGGGCGGGCGGGGCGGCGGGGCGGGCGCGGGCTTGTGGCAAGGCTGGGAAATGGTTAAGCTCGTCGGTGAAGCAATGAAAACGACTCAATCAGCACCCTCAGTCAGTTACGGATTTACCATGCGCCTGGCCTACGCAAACCGAATCGGCATGTTCGGCCGCATCGTGAACACAATCGGCAAACATGGAGGCGACCTAGGGGCGGTGGACATCGTCACCGTTGACACCACCATGATGACGCGCGACATCACGGTACGGGCGCGCGACGCCTCCCACCAGGAAGAGATACTGGCAGCCGTGCGCCGCCTGGCCGGAGTCAAGGTCGTGAACGTGTCAGACCGGGTATTTCTGTTGCACCTGGGTGGCAAAATCTCAATTCAAAATAAGGTGCCGCTCACGACGCGAGATACGCTTTCGATGGCGTACACGCCCGGTGTGGCGAGGGTGTGCGAGGCGATCGCCGCCGAGCCGCGGAAGGCTTGGCAACTCACGATTAAGGGCAACTCGGTCGCCGTTGTCAGTGATGGCACGGCCGTTCTGGGTCTGGGGGACATTGGACCGGAAGCGGCCATGCCGGTGATGGAAGGCAAGGCGATGCTGTTTAAGGAATTCGCCGGAATTGACGCCTACCCGATTTGCCTGCGGACGAAGGAACCGGACGAAATCGTGGCA
>Ga0209517_10004210_pt1 | contig 19048 bp, 17 predicted proteins | sample PeaSoiMetSII2010_FD_187695 | JGI IMG/M metagenome (GOLD analysis project Ga0209517, IMG submission 187695) | Peat soil microbial communities from Weissenstadt, Germany - SII-2010 (SPAdes) (version 2) | ecosystem: Environmental > Terrestrial > Soil > Wetlands > Peat | place: Germany...
CGGAATTATCACCTTCACAAAGCAACCGCATCCATAGGCCAGCCGATCGTGATTGGATCGCGGCCCTCTTCCTTGGCCGCAGCTAATTCCTGATCGGTGCAGACGAAAACAAGATTTCCACAGATACCTACGATTCTCCGGTCTAAGCGATTACCTTCAAAGTCGATAACCTCCGCTAACTCGCCTATTTTCAACTCCTTTGGCATGATGGTAAAAAGCTTAGCGCATTTGGCCTCTACGCTCCAAAAAACTCTTGCGTTTGCCGCATTAACGCATATACTAGTCTTGTTAGCGCATTGCGAATTAGCGAGGCTGGAAACTTATGGCGACCCAAGAGATCAGAAACACCGCACTTCCCGCGCCGTACTTGCCGTTCAAGACATTCCTCGGTTCGCTTGACCCGTTCACACAGGGCATCCCGCCGAAGATAGATCGTTCACTCTGGAATCAATCGGGCTTTGTGCAGGGCCTAATTTTGAACGCCTATCGCTACTTCCATTTGGTAGACGTGAATGACAAGCCGACTCCCGAATTCCAGCAACTTGTGAAGTCGAAAAATGAAGAGCGGAAAAAGCTAGTCAAAAAGTTCCTACTCGACATCGGTTACCCGGAGATTGTGCTAATGCACGATCTGGCAACTATGACGCCGAAGATGCTAGAGGAACTGATGGACAAATATAACGTCAGCGGCGAAACCAAAAAGAAAGCCATCACCTTCTTTTTGCAAGCGGCGAAGTTTGCCGATGTCCCTCTCAGTAGTTTTCTGACTGAGAAAATCCGAAATACAAGTGGCCCTCGTCGTCGGAAAAATGGCGCGAAGGGGGAAGGTGACACCAGAATCGAACGGCAAACTGTTCTCCCCTCAGGATCGTCTGGCACTACGCGCTCGGTCATACTTTCCGGTGGCGGCACAGTTGCGCTGACCGTTTCGGTTGATCTGTTCTCTCTTGGAAAAGACGACCGCGAATTTGTGTTCGGTCTGATTGATCGGTTGCAGCAATACGAAACCGAGCATTCTTCTGATGAGGACGAGGCCGAAAATGAACAAGTTTAGGAGTCAAATACGAACGGCTCAACGTGGTCTGACGCTGAGCCGTCGCAAATCGGAGGTGACGATGCCGCCGCCACCAATTTAATTCGCTGAATAAGCGCCCCGGCTTCCGTTCTCAAGGCGGGAGCCGGGACTAATCCAAATCGCGGGGTTAGCCACGATCTGAACCGCAAGTCAATTTTCGGGCTTTTCCCCGCAGAACGCAAGCGGAGAAAACCCCAATGAATCAGAATGATGGCCTCAAGCTCACAACGATCACAGACCGCATCGGGGACGAAGAGAGCGCCCGCAAGCTGCTCGAATCCGTCCTCTGGCCCGATGGCCCCGTCTGCCCACACTGCGGGGAGATAAACAACGCTGTCCGCTTGACACCCCGCCCGACTTCGAAGAAGCCCGCTCGCAAAGGACTCTTGCAGTGCCGTGGTTGCCGCGAGCAATTCACGGTCACGGTCGGGACAGTTTTTGAGGACAGTCATATTCCGTTACACCGCTGGCTGCTTGCTGCGTATTTGCTCTGCGCCAGTAAGAAGGGAATGTCGGCTCACCAAATTCACCGCATGACCGGAATTAGCTACAAGACGGTTTGGTTCATGCTGCATCGGCTTCGTTTCGCCATGACGCAGCATGGCATGATTGAAAAACTGCGCGGCGTGGTAGAAGTTGACGAAGTTTGGATTGGCCCGAAGGAAAAGGGCAGAGCGGGCATACCTGGGGTTGAAAGCAAGAAGCGGCCCGTGGTGTCGCTAATGGAGCGGCATCACAACGGAAGCAAAGTGCGGTCATTTCCGGTGGGTCGAGTGACTCTCGACAATATCAAGCCGATTATGAAAGAGCACGTTGAGGTGGGCACGCGGATTCAGACCGACGAAGCGACCGTCTACCACTTTATGCACGAAGACTTTCCCGACCACGATGTGGTGACGCACAAAAACAAAGAGTATTCCAGATGGGAAGATGGGCGGCACATCACCACGAATACGGTCGAAGGATTTTTTGGCCTAGTGAAACGCGGGGTGTTTGGCATCTATCACCATTGGGGCCGGGGTTATTTGCAGCAATATCTCAACGAGTTCGACTTCCGTTACAACCATCGCAAAGTGAGCGATTCTGAGCGTACAATTCTTGCCCTGAGAGCTATCGAGGGGAAACGGTTGACACTACGGGAACCAAGAAACGCTTCGGCATAGAGTCGCTCAATTACAGATTACAGACTGTAATGTTCCGGGATCGCTAGATTAGGAGATATGCTCCGTGGGACGCAAGGGCCATTCCTATGGCGAAGCTAGGCAAGCCAACGATAGCTCCGCGACGGTCGAATCGACACAGAAAAAAGAACCACCCAAAACTACCAAAAATGAGGCCACAAGCAAGTTGAACCCAAGCGAAAAAAGACGGTGGGGGCTGACGCGTTTTGAGTGGATTATGGCCGTCCTCACTTTGGCTGGCGTTACGGTTGCCATTTTCACTGGCCTTATCTTCAAAGATCAACTGCATGAAATGAGAACCGATCAAAGAGCATGGATGCACATCACAACCACTGGCGTTCAATACGAAACTGACAAGTCTACGGGAAAGGTCGCAGTGTCGTTTCCAATCGCCATAGTCAATACCGGGAAAACGCCAGCCACTAATATTGCGACAGTCGTCGTCGTAGAGAAGGATATAAACGGTAGTTGGCCGGACTTCATTTATGAGGGTCGTCCTGCCAGTCATGAGACTACAGGTAGTGCATTCCCGAATGTTAACGAGAGCCCATTTAGAGCCCAACTGTTGCAAGGCATACCAAATTCGACGGGAGTTGAGCCAAGGCTTCTTTCTCCCTCTGAATACCAAGATATTGTTGATGGGAACGCCTACATAGTTATCTATGCGATGACTACCTATACCGATGTGTTCGGCACTCAGCACTGGACGAGATTTTGCAACTTCGCAACCGCGCCCACTACTAAATCTTTTAATCTGACAGCCAAGCCATGCACAGACTACAACAACGTAGATAACAACTAAGAAAAGCTCAGGGTGCCGTTTCATCGCTCACCCTGTCCTGCTTTGTGAAGGTGATAATTCCGAATATAATTCCGCCAGTCGTGTCACACTTATCTATTCCAAATGCTATAATAAGAATATAGACAATAGCTCATAGATGCGGCCCCTCTCGGGCCGCATTTTTATTTGCCGGTCACAAGTCTTTTCTCATGACAGGTCTTTTTTCATGAAGAATTAAGGTATCGACATTCAGCATCCCAAGCGCCGGGGTGAGTGGGCGGAAATGCGCTTCATGGCGCGTGCCGCCGAGCACGGCTTGTGCGTCGCCAAGCCGTGGGAAGAGATGTCCGCTTACGACTTTGCGGTCGAGCACAACGGACACTTCCTGCGAGTGCAGGTGAAGTGCACGAATTACCGACGCAGCCGCTCGTACGAGTGCGACGTGACGGCGAGCCATGTTCCCTACTCCAGCGAGCGCATGGACTTCTTTGCTGTCTATGTTATCGGGCCCGACGTGTGGTACATCATTCCGTTCGCGGCGACGGGCGGGCGAGGGCGCCTCATCCTTTCGCCACACCGTGACAAATCCAAGTACGGAGAGTACCGGGAAGCCTGGCATCTGTTGCGAGGCAATGCGGAGACGTGTCCGTGGCAGGAGGAGTGCAGGAAGAAGATACTGGCCGGGTTATGTGGAGAGCAATGTTCGCTCCCCGGTGGAGAGCGGGTGCAGTGCGTTCTCTGTGGCGCGGGCTGCCCGGGGCGGAAGAGGCGGGGGCCGTGTTAAGAATTCCTCGACACGCCGGGTGATTCCGCAGGCAAACACGAGGTCTTTCGACTCCGCACCGAGATTCGCAAGCGAATCCCCTCGCTTCGCTCAAGATGACAAGATGGTTGGGGCATGGTTACCCCTGGCTTTTTTGCTGAGACAAAGGGCAGGGAAAGCGCATCAAACAAGCTATAATAAGGACCACTTCCTCCAGGGAAGTGAATTCTGTTTCCGGGAAGATGATTCCGATGTCAATCAAAGTCAAGGCCGCGATTCTTGTCCCTTCAGCGGCGGTGCTGCTGTTCACGGTGTTCGGCGGGCTGGATGGGGTGCGCGCCTCCAGCAATGACGGTGCGTATCGCCAGCTGCAGGTGTACAGCGAAGTGCTGTCACGGGTGCGCGGCGACTACGTGGAAGAACCCAACATTCCCGCAGTTACTGACGGGGCGCTGCACGGCCTGCTGGAGTCGCTCGATGCGAATTCCAGCTATCTGTCGCCGGCTGGATATAAGGAGTTCAAGGCGCATGAGAGCGAGGCCAAGGGCGACACGGGCGCCGCGGTTTCGAAGCGCTTTGGCTACGCGGCAGTGATCTCGGTAATTCCGGGCAGCCCAGCAGACAAAATGGGGATCGAGGACACGGACATTTTTGAGTCGATTGAGGGCAAGAGCACGCACGATATGTCGCTGGCGGAAGTGCGCAGCCGGTTGATGGGACCGCCCGGGTCGACGGTAACGGTGTCGGTGGTGCGGGCGCGGCGGGCGGAGCCGGAGAAAGTTGTTCTAACTCGGGATATCGTGGCCATTCCTCCGGTGTCGGACAAGATCGTGAGCGAGGGCATCGGAGAAATTCGGGTGGATGCGTTCACCAAGGGCAAGTCGCAGGAAGTGGCCAATAAGATTAAAGCGCTGCAGAAGGAGGGCGCGAAGAAGCTGATCCTCGACCTGCGCAACTGCGCGGAGGGAGAGGAAGCTGAGGGGATCGCGACCGCCAATCTTTTCCTGAATCATGGGACGATCACTTATTTACAGGGGCAGAAATATCCGCGAGAGGCGTTCAATGCGGATCCGGCAAAAGCGGTGACCACGCTGCCGCTGGTGGTGCTGGTGAATAAAGGGACGGCAGGGCCGGCTGAGGTGGTGGCGGCGGCCATTCTGGAGAATGCCCGCGGCGATGTGGTGGGCGACAAGACTTTCGGCGACGGCACCGTGCAGAAGGTGATCGAGCTGTCCGACGGAGCGGCGCTGATTCTTTCGGTGGCGAAGTATTACTCGCCGAGCGGCAAGGCGATCCAGGATGTGGCGGTGACGCCGAACGTGATGGTCGCGGACTCGGAAGACGATGCGCAATTGCCGGATGAAGACGAGACAGCCGCGCCACCGGCGCAGGCCAAGCCGCAACCGCCGCAGCAGGACGATCAACTGCAGAAGGCGATTGAAGTGCTGAAGAGCAGAAGCAGCTAGGGTTTGCACCCGGCGTGCCCCGGGAAGTTGTGGAGACTGAGATCCTTCGGCCCGCGAAGAAAAGCGCGGGCTCTCAGGATGACAATTAAGATCGCGCGTCGCCAAGGCGCGCGATTTTTTGTTGCGAGCGTGGTTTTCGCGGGCGAGGGCGCCCGCGCCACACTGGCACCGAAGGTAACGGTTACTAGCGTCACTCCAAGTCCGCTTTTTCCCGCCTGTTGTTATCCAGGGTAAAGCATGATGGTGATGTCCCCCGCTCGGGTTCAGCAGGACTTCAACCCCTTGTCGCAGTGTGTGATGCAGATGGAATGGCGTCAAAAAACGGCGATCCGCTGGGCGCTCACCTGGGTGAGCGTTGCCATCGCGTACAGCCTTGCCACTAACGCCGGCGCGGCAGTGTGGATCGCGTCCCTCGGGGTGGTTCTTTTGTTTGTCGTCATGGGTTACAAAGGCAAACGGAGTTTGCGCGCCAACCAGTTGCCAGCCACCCTTCGCGAAAGCGCAGCGGCCGCCCTGCAGGCCTCGGAAGAAAGATATCGGTTGCTCTTTGAGCAGAACCCTCAGCCCATTTGGGTCTATGAACCCGAGACGCTCAACTTTCTCGCGGTCAATCAGGCCGCGGTCGAGCACTATGGTTATTCGCGCCGTGATTTTCTGGCCATGTCGCTCAAAGACCTGGTTGCGTATGCAGAGGTGCCGGAGCCGCTCAAGAATCCGGCTGAAGCCTTTACCGGAACTTGGACCCACCGCACCAAGGACGGGCGTCTGCTCGAGGTGGAGATCAAGGGGTCTCCACTCATCTTCGAACAGAAGCGCGCCGTGCTGGTATTGGCGACTGATGTAAGCGAGCACCGACTGCTGGAGGACGAACTGCGGCAGCTGCAGAAGATGGAAGCGATCGGGCAACTGGCGGGAGGCGTAGCCCACGATTTCAATAATCTGCTCAACATCATCGACGGCTATGCGCAGTTGTTGAAAGAGGGCGCAGAGCCGGATTCTCGTGCCGCCGCGCAAGTGGGCAAAATCATGGCGGCGACCAAACGGGCAGCGTCTCTCACCGGGCAGCTGCTCACCTTCAGCCGCAAGCAGGTGCTGGCGCCCCAGATCCTCGATCTCAATGACCTGGTCACGGAGTTGGGCCGGATGGTGCCGCGCTTGATCGGCGAGGACATCGACGTGGTTCTGCAACAGCAGCCGAACCTGGGCCGGGTGAAAATTGACCGCACGCAGATCGAGCAAGTGCTGCTCAACCTGGTGGTCAACGCTCGTGACGCTATGCCCAGCGGCGGAACATTGAAGATTGAAACTTCCGGTTTCATGCTAGAAGCCGGTGATGCGCAAGCGCGCGGAATGGCTGCGGGTCCGTATGTCGTGATCGCCGTGAGTGATACGGGTTGCGGAATGGATGCGGCCACGCAAAGCAGGATTTTCGAGCCCTTCTTCACTACCAAGGAACACGGAAAAGGCACCGGCCTCGGGTTGGCAACAGTGTATGGGATTGTGAAACAGGGTGAAGGTTACATTGAGGTCACGAGCGAAATTGCACGGGGCAGCACATTCAAGGTTTTTCTGCCGCAGGTGGCGGCAGCAGCTGAGTACGCAGGGGCGAGCACGGAGGCTGGTGCGACGCAGAACGGTTCCGCAACCATATTAGTGGTCGAGGATGAAGCCGACCTGTGTGCGGTGTGTTGTGACTACCTGACGTTCAAGGGATACACGGTGCTGAGTGCGGAGAACGGCGAACGCGCTCTGGAAATTTGTCACGACCTGAGAATTTCAATTGATGTGCTGGTCACCGATGTTGTCATGCCGCACATGTCGGGTCCGGAGCTGGCGAAAGTTGCGGTCAGGATCAGGCCGAACCTGCGCGTCATTTATGTCTCCGGCTACTCGGAGCGTACGTTGGACCAGGAAACCTTGGCCAAGGCGGCGGCGTTTTTGCAAAAGCCGTACAACCTGGAGAGCCTGGCCAGGACAATTGAGACTGCGATGGGGCGGAAGGCGGTGGCAGCGATGCCGGCATTGGAGTTCATGGAGCCACACAGGATCAGCGAATGGGCCGGGTACGGTCAGGATTGAGGAGGCGACGGGAGCGGAGTCAGGTTATCCCCCCGAAAGTTGTGGAGACTGAGATCCTTCGGCCGCGAAGAAAAGCGCGGGCTCTCAGGATGACAACTTAGCGTGGGGGCAGGGATGACAATCGAGATTGAGGATTGAGGAAGTCGATGGAAGAGAGCGCACTTAAATTACTGGCGATCGATGATAGCCCGGACAACCTGGAGCTAGTCTCCGAGGCACTGCAGCAGAAAGGCCTGGAAATTCTTACCGCGGACACGGCGGAGGCGGGCATGGAGATGTTCCTGCGCGTGCGTCCGCGAGTGGTGCTGTTGGACCTGGTCATGCCGAGAGTCACAGGGCTGCAGCTTTTGGAGCGAATTGTCGCTGCCGACCCCGGCGTGGACGTGATCCTGATGACCGGGCACTACTCGACCGAATCGGCGGTCGAGGCCATTCAAAAGGGCGCCTGTGACTACATGAACAAGCCGCTCGACATGCAGAAGCTGCGCAATCGCATTGCCAGCCTTCTGGCCGAGGCGGAACTCCGGCAGAAGACACTCAAGCTGGATGCCGAACTGGTGGACACATATCAGTTTGATGGCATTGTGGGACGCAGTCCCCTGATGCTGGAGGTGTTTGCGAAGATCCGGCGCGTGTCGCCGCATTTCAGAACTGTGCTGGTGACGGGAGCGACCGGGACCGGAAAAGAGCTGGTGGCTCGGGCGCTGCATGGGCGCAGTCCGGTTGCGTCCGGAACATTTGCGGTGTGTAACTGCGCGGCACTGGTGGACACGCTGCTGGAGAGCGAACTGTTCGGACACGTGCGAGGAGCTTTTACCGGGGCGACGCACGACAAGCCAGGACTTTTTGAATACGCCAACGGGGGAACGGTTTTTCTCGATGAAATCGGAGAACTGGCGCCGGCCGGGCAGGCGAAGCTACTGCGCGTTCTGCAGAACCGCCAGGTGCAACGCGTAGGTTCGCCGGCAGTGCGAGATGTGGACGTGCGTGTGATCGCGGCAACTCACCGCGACCTGCGAGCTTTGGTGAAGGAAGGACGTTTCCGCGAGGACCTTTACTATCGCCTCGCCGTGGTCGAGATTGCCTTGCCACGTCTGGCCGACCGGCGGGAAGATTTGCCTCTGCTGCAACGATTTTTTGTGGAGAAGTTCTCGGCGGAGTATAGGAAGCCGATCTCCGGGATCACCCGGCGGGCGCAGGCGCGGATGGCGACATACCCCTGGCACGGCAACATCCGCGAGCTGGAAAACGTGATTGGCAATGCCTGCATGATGTCGGACGGGCCGGTGATCGACATCAACGATTTGCCCGAGCAGTTGCGCACGCCGCTGGTGGAGGAAGCCAGTCAGGATGAGGCCTTCATCTCGCTCGATGAACTGCAGCGACGCCATGTGCTGCGAGTTTTGAGCCGGGTGGACGGCAACAAGGCGCGAGCGGCGGAAATTCTCGGGATCGGCCGGGCCACGGTGTATCAACTGCTTTCCAAATGGAAGATTGAGGGCAGCGAGAATACGGTGCAATAAGGGCGCCTCAGGCAGTAAGATCAGAGAGTATCTCCGATTTTCGAGGAAAGATGAAACGAGTTTCTGCGCTCATACTGCTATTAGTTTTGAGTTCGGCATGGGCAATGCCGGCCAAGGCTCAAATCTTCATGGGACCGGACAGCGCGCGCCAGGCCCAAAAGGCCGCTAAGAAGGAGCAGAAAGCCAACGCGAAGAGAGGCAAGAAACAGCTGAAGGCGATGAAGAAATCCGAGAAGGCGCAACGCAAGGCGGCGCGCAGGAAGCGGTGAGGGACGCGGAAAAACCGCGGAGAAGGTCGAATACCTCAGGCGCTAACGCGGGGGATCAGAAGAAGGACTTTAATGCAGCGCTGAAAGCGCTGCTCCACCCAAAGCGACGATGCAATTGCGGTTCAAATAACTGCAGATCTTTGCACATTGACAGGGCATCCGGTCTAACGCATAATTCAGCCAGTTCTGCTATCGCAGCCCCCGATTCCCTCGCGAAGCGATTCTTTTGATCCCAGATCACGGAAGGATGGCAATGACGAAATCAGCAACTGGTGTCTTGTCTGCTCCAACGATGGCACCAAGCTCCCAAGCAAAGAATTCCAACCTGGCGAAATTCGCCGGTGTCGCACTCCTGCTGTGCGCTCTCACCACCATGGCAGCGGCACAATTCAAAAGCCTCGACAGCTTCGCCGGAACCAACGGCGCGAACCCGCAATACGGGGCCTTCGTTCAGGGGACGGACGGAGATTTCTATGGAACCGCCTCGGTGGGCGGCGCGAACGGCCAGGGCGTGGTGTACCTGATCAAAGCGAACGGGACCTACACGGTGCTGCACAGTTTTTGCGGGCAAGCGGCGTGCACGGATGGCGCACAGCCGTACTCGGGAATGATCCAGGACACCAACGGGATTTACTACGGAACGACGTGGGCCGGCGGGGCGAATGGCGCGGGCACAGTGTATAGCATCACGCAGAAAGGCGTGCTAACAGTGCTTTACAGCTTCTGCTCGCTGACCAACTGCACGGACGGCGAGAAGCCGGCGAGCGCACTGGTGCAGGGCTCGAACGGTTCACTCTACGGGACGACCTCCGCCGGAGGAACTCATGGTGGAGGCACGATTTTCGAGATCACCACGGCGGGGAGGTTCACCACTGTCTACAATTTTTGTGCGCTGGCCAACTGTGCCGACGGCTCAACGCCGTATGGAACGCTGATTCAGGCCACCAACGGGACTTTCTACGGAACCACGCTGCAGGGCGGGGCCAACTCGCAAGGCACGATTTTTGAGCTGACCATCACCAACAAGTTCAAGAGCCTTTACAGCTTTTGCTCGCAGACTGGGTGCGCCGACGGGGCCGCGCCTTACGCCGGATTGGTACAGGCCTCGGATGGAAATTTTTACGGCACGGCGTCAACGGGCGGAACGCAGAGCGCAGGCGCGATCTTCAAGATGACCTCAACGGGCGCGTTCAGTACGATCTACAGCTTTTGTTCGGTGACTTGCGCAGACGGGGAAACGCCTTATGCCGGGCTAATCCAGGGCACAGATGGAAATCTGTATGGGACAGCGTACGCGGGCGGCAACGGCTACGGCACGATCTTCAGTGTGTCGACCAGCGGTGCTTTCACCAGCCAACACGCGTTCTGCGCGCAGAACGGCTGCCCGGACGGCGAACAGCCGACCGGCACACTGATCCAGGGGACGGATGGACTATTCTTCGGGACCACATTCGGAGGCGGGACAGGCGGCGGCTTTGGCACGATTTTCAATCTGAATATGGGCCTGCAGCCGTTCGTGGCGCTGCAGAATACGTCGGGCAAAGTAGGTTCGACGGTGATCATTCTGGGAAGTAATCTGGTGAATGTAACCGGCGTGACATTCAATGGCACGGCGGCGAAATTCAGCGCGACGCGAAGCACGGACATCAAGGCACAAGTGCCAAACGGCGCGACTAGCGGCACGGTCACGGTGACGATGGGAAGCGAAACGCTGAAGAGCAATGTGCCGTTCCAGGTGATTCCGTAGCGCGCGGAACAATTCGGAGAAACATGCCGCTCTTCGGAGCGGCATTTTCTTTTTTGGGTAAAACTAGCGTACGTGGTGGGTGGGACTGTTAACATCTACGGCGAAGGTTTTTCAACGCCATGAGAAAAAGTGTCTGGAGGGTGATCATCGAAATAGGTTTTATCATCTTCCTCTTCTATTCCAATCTTCTGATGGGGGAATTTGAACGCTCGGGCATGGGACAGAGGCGGGGGCTGGCATGGGCGATGACAGATGTTTTTACCTCTGCCAATTTTGCAATTGCTGTGCTGGCTGCGCTGGTTGGGTACATCGTTCTGGAATTTCTACGCAAGCGGTTTTAGGAACAGTCACTTCCGAGTTGCCCGTCACTCGGGCACAATCGCCGAGGTTGCCTAGCCCGCTCCTCCCGTCCTTGCTTGTTTGTATTAACTGTGGTTAACTACATAGACTAATCGCCGGTTAATAGATAAGAACAAGACACATTGCCGCCTTAAGGGCAAATCAGTGGGGTATCGATGGCGCGGGCAGCGTACTTTGCTTTTCTTGTGTTGACTGTGGCGTGTCTTCTTCCGGTGAAAGCGCTGGCACAAGGTGAAACCACCAGTGCCATCGTTGGCCAAGTTCGAGACACGACCAACGCCGTTGTGCCGGGATCCACTGTGACGATCACGAATCACGAGACCGGTCTGAAGCGCAGTGCCCGGACCGATGACGCAGGACGGTTCAACTTCCCACAGTTAAAGCCGGGCACCTATTCTGTCAGAGCGGAAGCACAGGGCTTCGATCCGGGGCAAAATGACAACGTCATTTCGGGCCTTGGCCAAAAGCAAACCGTGGATTTCGCACTTAGGGTGGCGCGGTCCAATGAGGCGGTTGAGGTAAGCAGCGAAGCCCCACTCATCAATCCGGAAAACGCCAACACATCCACAACCCTGACTGCTCCGGCACTGGAGGACTTGCCGAATCCGGGAGGTGACCTGACCTACCCTCTGCAATTTGCACCTGGGGCTCTGATCAATACGGCGGGAAGCAGTAATGATTTTGTTGGCGGCAGCAATGGGTATGGCAACGTGGAGTTCAACGGACTGCCCGCTCTGTCCAATGGCTATATCGTGGACGGGCTGGAAACGAACGACCCGCTCACCAATCTCAATAGCGGTCTGTCAACCAACCTCGTTCTCGGATTGAATTCGATTTCGGAAGTGACCGTCAACACCCTTTCCTATTCCGTGGATCAAGGACGTTATGGAGCATCGCAAGTCGACTATGTCACCAAGTCCGGCACGAATCAGTTCCACGGGAACCTCTATGAGCTGTGGAATGGTTCGCTACTGAATGCAGCGGACTACTTCACCAATGCGACTCCGGGGAACCACAAGCCCAGGTCGACAGTGAATCACTTTGGAGGTAGTCTCGGCGGCCCGATTGCGCACGACAGGTTTTTTTTCTTCTTCGACAGCGAATGGGTGCGGATCGCACTGCCCATCGTCACACCCGCGATTGTTCCCAGTGCGGCATTCCAACAATACGTGCTGCAGCAACTTCCTGCTCCCTCGGTCCCGTTCTATCAGCAGATGTTTTCGCTGTATGGAAATACCAGCGGCACACCGGCCGCGATACTTGGCTGTCCGCTTGGCGCCGCCGGGGATGGTTGCGCGAACCGGCAGAGCGTCTCGCATTCCAGCGACGATCACGAACAAGTGCAGACGGTCCGCGTCGACTACAACATCAACCCGAAAGATACAACCTGGTTTCGTTTCCAGGCCGACACAGGCGTGCAGGCTGCCTATACGGATCCCATCAACTCTTTGTTTGATGCGGTCTCTCCGCAGCCTCTCTACGCGCTTGCCGCGGGACACACGCACGTCTTCTCGCAGAACTTGGTGAACTACTTCAATCCGGCATTCTCCTGGTACGAGAGCCTGTTCGGGCCAAGTAACCTGCAGCAAACAGTTTCGGCGTTTCCGAATTGTGTTACAGGGCACCGGCGCGAATGCCTTCACACCCATGGGAGGGCTTGACAACACCTGGATTCAAGGCCGACGCGCATCGCGGTTTTTCATCAACGACAATCTCGCCTGGAGCCATGGCCCTCACGAACAGCGGTTCGGAACGAATACCCGTATCTTCCGCCTGAACGACTACGACTTCGGAGAAGGCACGGTTCCCACCGTGACCTACGCAAACTTGCAGCAATTTATCGATGGAGTGGCGAACACCGCGTCGGAGACGTTCCCTTCAAACGCAAATGAACCGTTCAACTTTCTCAATCTCGATGTCTACGCGCAAGACACCTGGAAAGTGACTCGCACCCTCACCTGGTCGCTCGGTCTGCGCGACACATTCAATTCCAATCCGCTGAACCCTCATGATCAAGTCGCCCGTCTTCGCGGCTCCTTCAGTTCCATCTCGCATGATGTGAATCAGCCGCTCAGCGCCGCCATCCAGACTCATCTCGCCAATCTGTTCTCGTCGACGCCGCTGGCCATTCTGCAACCAAGAACGGCGATTGCGTGGCAGTTCGAGCCAAAATCCGTGCTCCGGACAGGCTTTGGGATTTTCAGCGATATCCTGCCGGGCACGGTGGCCGACCTGATCGGCGCCAATCCTCCATACGACAAGACGTTTCAGGGGGGCGTGCTTGGCAGCGTGGGCGGCACGGCCATAGCGCCGGGGGTGCCCAACAGCGCAGTCGATGCAGCCATGACGGCAAATCAGATTTTTACTTCGGGATTTCCCCAGGGCCAGCTTTCGTGCGCATCTCCACAGTCAAGTCCCGCAAGTTGTCTTCCACCGGTTGCGATCACCGCCGTGCCGGATGGCAAACTCCACGCGCCGTACCTCATGGAGTGGAGTCTGGGAATGGAACATCAATTTGGAACGACGGCTAGTGTGCAAGCGCAGTACGTAGGCACGCGGGCCGTGAATCAACCGTACTCAACCCAAGTCAACGGCTACCAAACAGTGTGTCAGGGCTGTTTTGCGCCGTTTCCCTACCTGCAATCAACCGATCCACGATTCGGCGCGGTGACGCAGTTCTCCATCGGCGCGAACAGCCACTACAACGGCCTTCAACTGACCGGGATGAAGCGCCTGGGACATGGTCTGCAAGGGCAGGTCAACTACACCTGGAGCCGTTGCATGGATACGGTCTCGAACGGAGGGTTCCTTTCGTTTTCCGCAGGAGGGATTCTCTCGCCTCTGCCGGGAGACCTGTCCCGCGACTATGGTCCATGCGACTATGACATCCGGCACAATCTCAACGCGCAATATGTTTATCAGCTGCCGGTCAAAGTGCACAGTCATTCGCTAGGTTACGCGCTCAACGGCTGGCAGATTTCTGGAACGGCGTTTTGGCACAGCGGAGTTCCGTTCTCCGTGCTGAGCACGCCTTATTCAGCAAACGGAAACGGCATCGTCCAGGGCAGTGGGCCGCAGTTTGCGAGTGTCGTTCCCGGCGTTCCGTTGTATGACCATCATCCGATTCCGGGCGTAACGCAGGCGGGAACCATTCAGTGGCTTAATCCGGACGCTTTTCTGTCGGCGGTCGATCCGAGCACAGGGCAGTGCTATGGCGGCGACAGCCCGCAGAATTGCCAATTCGGAAACCTCGGCCGTAATGCCTTGCGTGGTCCTGATTTTCTCTGGAGCGACTTCTACCTGACAAAATGGTTTCCCTTGAGCGAGCGCGTGAAGCTGCGGTTTGAGGGGCAGTTCTTTAATGTCTTCAACCATCCGAATTTTGCGCTGCCAAGCACGGTGCAGGCCGGCATTCCAGGAAATCCTTCCACGCAGAGTGGATTTGGAGCGCTCACGTACACGACCTCTCCGCCGACCGGCTTGCTAGGCGTCGGGCTGGGTGGCGATAGCAGTCCACGCATGATCGCCTTCCAGGCGCGGCTGGAGTTCTGAGCGTACACGGCGATTCTGGATGGTTGGTTGGCACTTCGGAAGTTAAATGCGGTTGTTGGACTAATCGCCATAGCACTCAGAACGATTGAACCAAGTCTCAGTCCTCGCATCGCGCTCCTGCGTTTGTCCCTGGGCCGGCGTCCTTTGGTTGGCAGAGGTTGAGCCCGAAACCAGAGCGCAAACCTCTGCACCTGGGCAGACTGCTTTCCAGTTTGTGAACGCCATTCCCGTTTGTGGACAAGGCGAAATCAAGTAAGTCACTGTACTGCAATCGTTTACGTTTGGAAGCCCTGTTGCAGTTACCCCTTGTGTGTGCGGAGCAAAAAGGCCCTCCCCCTTATTAAGCAGCGGCTCTCATTCAGCCGATGGTTCCACTGGGGAACGTATGAACATCATTCGACGGTTTGCGATCTGGCTGGTTCCAATCCTGATGCTGGGACGGTGCGCTGCTGCACAGCAGGTCTTTCCGGCTGCTTATGTGACGCCAGCAACGAGCACTGCTGATAACCCGGCCGTGGCCGCGGCGCCGGTCGAGAACGCAGCAGTCAGTCCAACTCAGGGCAACTCGAACTCGGCTTCAGGGCCTTCTTCGAACACGGGATCGTTCTGGCCACGTCCTTACGCCTACGGCGGCTTGGCGCTGAACCAGGGCGGATATTCGGCAGAGGCGGGAACGATTGGCGGCGGCTTGAATGTGGAGACGCTGCACTTTATCGCGCTGGCAGAAGCAGGAGTGGAGAACGCGGCCAAGCAGGATTCCGGTACCGGCAGCGAAGTTGGCGTAAGGGCGCGCAGCTTTTACCGGACCCGGCAAGGCTGGTATTTCGGCGGCGGCGCGCAGTGGAGCGCGCTGAGCACGGTGGCGTACTCCAAGCAGGCGTGGAGACCGGCGTTTGGCGGCGGCAAGGACATTGGGCGCGAGAGTTTCTCCATGCGAGCGCAGGTGCTGTATGTTTTGCCCGGGAGCGATCACCTGAACGCGGTGCAGGGACCGGAGATCAGTTTGTGGCTGCCGTCGCCGGCATCGCGCAGTCACTTTTTCTATCGCCAGACGATCGGGTTGTATGAGTTCCATCAGACGGCCGTCCCCGGAAATCCGGGAACCAGTGACCGGTTCACCTCGAGCTTCATGGAGTTCACGGCGATGTGCAGGTTCTAGGTTCGGGGCCCTCCCCTTTTTTTTCATTTTCCTGCCAGGTTCAAAAGATCCTCGCGCTTTCCGTTTTGCCAAGGGGTAGGGATGCTTCGACTTCGTCTGCTCGGTCGCAAGCGACCGCGCAGACTCCGCCCAGCATGACAACAGTGTTCCAAATTGGGACGGAAAGCTCTCCTCCGTCACCGCCATCACATCACTACGCCCCTTCCCAATGTCATTCTGAGCGAAGTCCGCGCTGCGCTGGGCGCAGGGCGGCTGCAGTCGAAGAATCCCTATCGTCGGCAAGAACTCATGCGCGAACGAAAGACCTACTTCGTTTATATCCTCGGCAGCCTGTCCGGCACTCTCTACGTCGGTATCACCAGCCGCCCGGAGCGGCGCATGTGGCAGCACAAACAGCGTGTCACTGACGGCTTCACGAGCAAGTATGATGTGGACCGCCTGCTGTATTGGGAGTCCTTCGATGATGTTCGGAATGCGATTGAGCGTGAGAAGCAATTGAAAGGCTGGCGTCGGGAGAAGAAGATTGCGCTGATTAGGTCAATGAATCCGCATTGGGAGGACTTGAGCAAGGATTGGTGTGAACCGCAGGTTCAGCGAAGCGGGTAGGATGCTTCGACTGCGACCGACCGCTCGCAAGCGAGCAGTCGGCCTCCGTTCAGCATGACAAGGCCAATTTATGAGCTAGCGGTTCGCGATGCCAGCGGGGCGGAAGGACCAGGTCATGCCCCACGAGTAGAAGCCGATGATGATGAGAACGTCGATCATCATGCCGAAAACGATGTAGAGCACGGGCATGAGCAGCACGGTCTGCTGCAGCACCAACGCCTGCAACAACACCTGCAAAGGCAAGAACAAGGTGAGATGCGCCATGGTGAGGGCGGTTAATAGGGCTTTCTTCGCCAGGCCGAAATCAAAAATGTAGTAGGTCAGCCCGAACAGCAGCGGAATAATGGAGATGATGGCGGCGATGGCGATGACCAGCGCCTGCATGTAGCTGTCTGGCGTATGGGGAAAACTCGCCGGCCAAAGCGCAAAGTAAATCAGCGCGCTCGCATGCACCAGCACGACGCCGCGCACAATGTAGATCACCGGTTTCAGCCGCGAGGGAAGAAAATATGTCGCGGCAAACAAGAGCAAAGAGACCAGGGCGGTCAACGACCAGACTCCCAGGCTGGGCAGCACCGGCTCCATTCGCAAGTAAGGGATGTGCAGAGTCAGGACGTGAAAATTCCGGTCAGCGAGGTCAAGGCGGGCATGCAGGGGCAAAAGGCGAATGCCGGTCGCGAGTGCGCCGCTCCAGAAGCGGCAGACACGCGGCAGCAAGCTAAGCCAAATCGTGGAGAAAACGACCAGAAGGGCCACGGACGCGGCCAGATTCATGGGACCAAGCCGAAAATGGTTGAGCGCCCGGTGCATGGAGATGACACCGCCGCGGTGTCCGCGAGACGCGAGAGTTTCTTCCGGCTTCGGTCCCTGCGCTCGATGTGACCAGAACTCGCGCACGTCAAAACTCCTTGAAAAATCCAAAGCTGCTGCCGCCCCGGACGTAGAACGGGCTGTGATAGGAATCGCCCACCACGTTGAAGCCCCAGTTTGTGCCCAGCCATTTCCGCCAGGTGATGGTCAGAGTCTGGCTGTTGAACTGGGTGAGGACGGTGGTCGGCCCGACCAACTGATAGCCCTCTTCACCGAAACCGGCGCGAACGGTAATGTATTGTTTCTTGTCGCGGCCCTCGGTCACGGCCACGAACCCGGCCGGAGCAAACACCGTGCCCGGATTGCTGATGTTGAAGTAAACGCCTTCTTCCACGATCCAGGGCTTCTCGAAGTAGTAGGTGGTGCCGATGAAAAAGTTGCTGTCGCGGTGGACATCCTTGGCAACGTAGTAACCGAACCCCGCGGTCGCGATGAGCTGCTTACGGCGCAGTAACTTTCGGTTCAGGAAAGCGTCGGCGCGGAAGCGCGGCCAGAAAAATCCGCCTGCGCTGGAGCCGACGGTGAGCGCGCTATACCAGTCGGGGCTGAAGGTGTGAGTATCGCCGGCGGCAAAGTAGACGCCCGAGTCGCCGAATTCGTGCTGGCCATTCATCTCCGCATTCCAGACGTCGTTGCCGTGCTGGTAGACGCCGCGGCTGTACCCGCCCGCCCAGTAACCATAGCCATTGCTGAGGGCCATGTAGCTGCCGCCGCTTTCGACGTAGTTGGTCAAGATCTTGATTTGCGCGGGAACGTCGGCGGAAGTGACGGCCATGGGCGTGGGTGCGGGTGCGGGAGACGTGTCCTGGGCACGCGCTTGAGAGGTGAAAGCGAAGGTAAGAGTAAGGAGCAGGGCGATGGCTGCGGTAGTCGTGTAGATTGAATAAGGAAGCGAGCCACACGCGCGATTCTTGTGTCGCACAGAACGCGACACTCCGCGCGGCTCGCCCAGATCCTTCGCGGCGCAAAAAGACGCTTGCTCAGGATGACAATCAAAAGGATGGGGCACCCAGGGCGATTCTTGTCGTCTCCCATCCTTTCGCAAAGAACACGAAAGGATGGGGCACCCAGAGCTTGCTTCAGGATGACAATCAAACTGCGTCATTGGGCCACCATCCTGGTTTCGAATTGAATGGTTTTTCCCGGCCCGGCAATCACCATCCAGGAGCTGTCATCGCGCGAAACCCGGCCATTGCCCTGGGTCACGACCGGTTCGGAAAACCGGTTCGCGGGAAGCCGCCAGGTTTCGTGCTCGAGGTCCTGCGGGTGAGTGGCTGAGATCGTGATTAGGCCGTCGTGACTGGAGGACTTCCACTCCACCTGCTTTCGAGAGGTGAGAAACTTTGCCACCTCGGTCATGGTGTACCAGCGAAACCGCCCGGCCGTTCGCAGCGTACTGGTTTGCTGCATCCAGTGGTCCACCACCGGGTGATATCCCATGATTCCGGGAGGATGAAAGTAGACGAGGCGCGCGGTGTGATGATCGGCAGTGAATTCAGCCAACGATTCAAGCCAGGTCTGCACTTCCGGACTGGAATATCCGTGGCGCGCCATCTCTTCGAAGGCGGCGTCGGTGTTCAGGTGAACGATGGGAAATGCCCACACGTTCTGGCCTTC
>Ga0209517_10004213_pt1 | contig 19041 bp, 20 predicted proteins | sample PeaSoiMetSII2010_FD_187695 | JGI IMG/M metagenome (GOLD analysis project Ga0209517, IMG submission 187695) | Peat soil microbial communities from Weissenstadt, Germany - SII-2010 (SPAdes) (version 2) | ecosystem: Environmental > Terrestrial > Soil > Wetlands > Peat | place: Germany...
GTAATGCCTACGTCACCGGCAGCACCACTTCGACGAACCCCATCAGCGCCGGCTTTCCCGCGAATCCCAATGGTTTTCAAACGTCGTCGAACTCTCCAGGGTACAAGCAGTTCTTCGCCAGCGAGATCAACACCACCTACAGCGGATTCCCGAGCATGATCTACTCCACTTACTTCGGAGGTGGAAATCCCCCGGAGGCGATCGCTAATGGGGGCGGCATTGCCGTCGACCCGACCTCGTCCAATGTGAACATGTACATCACCGGCGAAACCAACATGCTGCCCGATGGCCTCAACGGCGGGGCTGGGTTTCCACTCTTCAATGCGCAGCAGTCCTGCCTTAACGAACCCGGTATCCACGGCACGTGTGACTTGCAGGACTCGACCAATATCCTCACGGACGCTTTTATCGCCAAAATCAATCCTAACCTGCCGGGCTCCCTTCCGGTGTATTCCACCTACATAGGTGGTAGCGGTACCGATGCCGGCATCGCCATCGCAGTGGACACATCCGCAAACGCCTACGTCACCGGCTCGACCAACTCGACTAATTGGGGCATCTCCAATGGCTTCCAGAGCAGTCAGTTAGTCAGCGGTGCGACCAACGCCTTCATCGCCAAACTCGGCAACCTGACCGGGTCGATTTATCCGCTGAACTACTTCACCTATTTGGGCGGCTCCGGCACGGACAAAGGCTATGACATTAAAGTGGATTCGCTGGGGGCAGCACACGTGACAGGCTTCACCGAGTCCCAAAACCCACCCCTCCCCGTGACCGCCGACGCCTTCCAGCCGGCTTATGGCGGAGGAGCGAGCGACGCCTTCGTCGCGCTGATTTCGACCACATTGGTGGGAAGTGGCGCTGCCGGCAACTACCTGAGCTATCTGGGCGGCAGCGGAGAGGATGAGGGAACGGGTATCGCCCTCGATGCCTTCAATACCGCCTACGTGGCGGGTGACACCCAATCGGCGAATTTCCCTCCAGGCGCGCAAACTCCCCTGCAGGGGACGTTGAACGGGATGCAGAACGCCTTTGTGAGCAAGATCGGCGCCGTCAGCGCTCTTACCGTGTCGAATCCAACCAACAGTCCGTCGCCCAACCCGGTCGCGGCCGGAACCCAAGTCGCGTTTACTTTCGATATCACCAACACCGGACCCGACAATGCGTCTAACGTGACCTTTTACGCCACAGTGCCCACCACCGTGCTGGCTTCCAACGCCAGCGCCAAAGTGACCAGCGGCTCGGGAACCTGCGGTCCGGTCAGCGGAACGATCATTGTTTGCAATATTCCGACATTGGCGGCATGCCCAGCCCCCCCCGCGTCCTGCGGCGTCAGCGCGGCGGTCGAAGTCGACGTGACGCCGGCCATTACGGCCAACGTCCCGCTAATCACAGTTTCGGGCAACGCCGTGGCGAACGGTGGGACATCAGCATCCAACACGGTCTCACAGCAAGCCTACATCGTCGACTTCAGCGTAATTGCTTACACTTCTACGCCCTCCATTAACGCCGGCGACACGGCCACGATCCAGGTCAACCTTTGTCCCACTCAGGCGAGTATCACGTATGGCGGGTATAGCGCCAGCGTTACCCCAAGCCAAAGCACCTCGCCTTCGATGGTGACCGCAACCACGCCCACGTTTCTCCCTACCCCCGTCGTGCTATCCGGGACCGCGTGTCAAAATACAACGCTGAGCATCGCTACCGTGGCCCGCCCGGTGTCGACCGCCAGCCTGCTCCGTCGCGGGTCGTTCTACGCCGCCTGGCTTCCCATCGGAGGCCTGAGCCTGGCCGGGCTGGGTATCGGCGCCAGCCGCAAGCGGCGGCGCTGGTTGGCGGCATCGGTTCTCGGCCTGATCGCGGGTGTGATCCTGCTGCAGCCGGCTTGCGGATCTTCCAGCAGCAGCACTACCCCCGGCGGCGGAACGCAGGCCGCGTTCTACACCATCACGATCACCGGCTCCGCAGCAACGGGAGCGTCGCACAACACCCAGGTGCAAATAACCGTTCACTAAGGTAAGCCGGTGTTTTCCGGACCAGCCTCCGCACCCAGCGGAGGCTTTTTTCTCGCCTTTACGGGAAATCAGTCGGACGAGAGTCTTTTTGTAAGCCCTTGCAAACAGGCCAAATCCAGTTCTTGACAATATTCCATATTGCGATATTCTTATCGCGATTTGACATATGACGCTGGGAGAAAAAATCCGCTACCTGCGCGAGGTCGAAGGCTCCCTCCGCGGCATGAATCGCCCGCTCACGCAACAGGAGTTGATGAAGGGCATTCAAGCCGAGACGGGCAAGACCATCAGCCAGTCGTATCTGTCGCAGATTGAGCGCGGCAAGCGTCCGCATATGACGCAATCGTCGCGCACTCTGCTGGCGCGCTTTTTCAAGGTGCACCCCGGCTTCCTGGTCGACGACCCTGAGGGCTATCACACGGAACTGGTCAGCGACCTACGCACCACCGAAGGCCAACTTGACGTCTGGCTGCTGCAAGGCTCGGAACGTTTCGCCAGCGACCCGGAGGTGAGCGAGGTCCTGATCAAGCTGGCGCGCGACCAGAACACGCGGCGCTGCCTGCTGCTGCTCGGCGAAATCCTGAACACCTCCGGACTCGCCGACCGGTTGTTCGAAGCTCTGCGGCCGGAAATGGCGCGTGGCTCTCGGTCCAGGAGGCGAAACTTATGACTTGGAATATGACTTGGGCGGATTTTTATCTGGCCTGTTTCGCCGTCGGTTTTCTGTTGAGCGCGATCTCGTTTATCGGGGGCGGACTGCGCTGGCATGTGCATCTCCCGCACCTTCCGCATGGCGGCGGGCATGTGGGAGCGGGACACGCGCCGGTGGCACATGGAAGCGCGGGCAAGATCACGGCGACGCATGCCGGTCGCGCAGCGCCGGTCTCACCTTTCAACTTCGTGACCTTGACGGCGTTTCTCGCCTGGTTCGGAGGCACTGGTTTTCTGATCACGCGCTTCGCGAGCCTATGGTTTGCGCTCGGTCTGCTGATCGCCGCAGGAGCCGGACTGTTCGGCGCGGCCATCGTTTTCCTGTTCCTGACGCGGGTGCTGATCTCGCACGAGGAGAGCATGGACCCGGCCGACTACGAAATGGTCGGCGTGCTGGGACGAATCTCGATGCCCATCCGTGAAAACGGCACCGGCGAAATCATTTATTCGCAGGCCGGAACCAGGCGCACCTGCGGCGCGCGCAGCGAAAACGGCGCTGCCATCGAGAAGGGCGCGGAGATTGTTGTCACACGGTATGACAAAGGCATTGCTTACGTGCGCTTATGGGAAGAGATGAGCAATGAAAATGAAGAGCAAGGGGCGAAAAACTGAAGGCAGAGGAACGGATCGGAAGCCTCTATGAGCGATGCATTCCAAGTCGATCTTTTGGCGGCGGAGGCGCATTCCGGGCGGGTCTGGAGTCTGATCATTCTGCTGGCGCTGGTTGGACCGATGATCGCAGCAGCGCTGGCGCCATCGCCCGTCGGCCACTGGGCGGTTGCGCTCGTTGCCGTCGTCGCTATCTGCACTTTCGCGATGTCGTGGAGCGGATTTCAGTACCGCTTCCTGCAGCACGGGGTTGAGATTCGCATGCTTGGATTCCGGCTGCGGTCAATTCCAAGACAGTCGATCTTGAGTTATTCGATCGAGCCCTGGTCTCTCATTCGCGGCTATGGCATTCGCGGCATCGGGAACACGCGAGCTTACGTCTGGTGCAACCAGGTTGTGCACATCAAGACTTCGAACGGTGACATTTTTCTCGGCCACGACGATCCTGTACGCATTGTGCACGATCTGGACATGGTGACCGGGGTTGTGACGCGCGGTTAGGGGCTTGAAGTTGGTGAAAATAGCCGAGGGCGGGACGCCCTCGGGACAGCCGGCGAGGACGCCGGCGCCACGAAACTTTCAGGAGGCAATATGTTCGGCATAGCAATGGAAATCTGGGTCATCGCGGGACTGGTCGTATTGGCGACCTTGTTCCTGATGAGCATGCTGGCCCGCTTATACCGCAAAGCGGGACCTCATGAAGCGCTGATTGTCTACGGCTTTCGCGGCAAGCGAGTAGTGACGGGTCACGGAACGATCGTGTTCCCCATGATCGAAAACTGTCATGACTTGTCGCTCGAGCTCATGTCGTTTGACGTTGCTCCACAGCAGGATCTCTACACCAAACAGGGCGTCGCGGTCACCGTCGAGGCAGTCGCCCAGATCAAGGTGAAGTCCGACACGGAATCGGTCTATACCGCGGCGGAACAGTTCCTCACCAAGACCGATCAGGAGCGCGAAGGCCTGATTCGTCTGGTGATGGAAGGCCATCTGCGGGGCATCATCGGACAGCTCACCGTCGAAGAAATCGTCAAGCAGCCTGAGATGGTCGGCGACCGCATGCGCTCGACCTGCGCCGACGACATGAACAAGATGGGCCTGGAGGTGATCTCGTTCACCATCAAGGAAGTGAAAGACAAGAACGAATACATCACCAACATGGGCAAACCCGACGTTGCCCGCATCAAGCGCGATGCCGACGTTGCCACCGCCGAAGCCGAGCGCGACACGGCCATCAAGCGTGCCATGGCTACTCGTGAAGCGGCGGTTGCCAGAGCGCAAGCCGACCAGGAGCGCGTGCTGGCGGAGACGCTCTCCCAGGCTAAGCAAGCCGAAGCCCAGCGCGACCTCGAGGTCAAGAAAGCGCAGTACCTTGAAGTCACGAAAAAGCAGCAAGCGCAGGCCGACAAGTCCTACGACATTCAAACCAACATCATGCAGCAGCAGGTCACTACCGAAAGCGTTAGAGTGCAGCAAGTCGAAAAAGAAGGGCAGGTCAAAGTCCAGGACGCCGAAATCAACCGCCGCGAAAAGGAACTGATCGCGACCGTGTTGAAACAGGCCGAGATCGAGCGTCAGCGCATTGAAACGCTGGCCGCCGCCGAGAAGCAACGCCTGATTGCGGAAGCCGAAGGGCATGCGTCGGCGATTCGCGCCCAGGGAGAAGCCGAGGCCGAAATCATCTTTAAGAAAGGTGAAGCCGAAGCGAAGGCGATGAACGTAAAAGCCGCGGCATTTCAGGAATACAACCAGGCTGCGGTGCTTGACAAGCTGCTTACGGGCTTGCCGGAAGTCGTGAAGGCCCTGGCCGCGCCGCTGGCCAACGTGGACAAGATCACCATCGTCTCCACCGGCAACGGCGATACCGCCGGCCTGAACAAGATCACCGGCGACATCACAAAAATGGCGGCGCAGGTGCCGGCATTGTTCGAAACGCTGAGCGGTATGCCGCTGGGGCAACTGTTGGGCAAAGTCCGCCAGATTGGCGACAAAGCCCCGAAGCCGGAGGAGAAGTAGGAAGGCAGTCGTTGGTCGTTCGTCGCTGGTCGTTAGGAAACGCGTATGCGGCCTGCGAATCGCGAACGACCACCGACTAACGACCATCGACGAACGACTGATTCTAGGAGGTATTTCGTGTCAGAAGAACTACATCACGCCAGATCACTCGGCCTGTCCGTCGCCTTAGGGGCCGCCATGGGCGCGGCCCTGGGCGCTGCCACCGGCCATGTGGGAGTCTGGGTAGCCGCCGGAATCGCAGCCTACATCGCGATCTCGCTCGCAGGCGGCGCCTGGAGCAGAAGACCGAACGACCAACGACGGACCACTAACGATTGAAGCATCAACGACTGAAACAAAGGAGTCCCTTATGGCATTACTCGAACGCGTATCCACTCTAGTCCGGGCCAACCTCAACGACCTGATCGACAAAGCTGAGGAGCCCGAAAAGATGATCAAGCAAGTCATCCTCGACATGAACAACCAGCTTTTGCAGGTCAAGACGCAGGTCGCCATTGCCATCGCCGACCAGCATCTGCTGGAAAAAAAGAAAGTCGAAAACGACGACAAGATCCAGGAATGGATGCGCAAGGCCGAGCTCGCCGTCGACAAGAAGCAAGACGACCTGGCCCGCGCCGCGCTGCTTCGCGTGGAAAGCTATCGCGACCTGAGCGCGAACTTTGCGCAGCAGCTCGAAGACCAGAAGGCGCAGGTGGAGAATCTGAAATCGGCCCTGCGCAATCTCGATCAGAAACTGGCCGAAGCCAACGCCAAAGCCGATCTGCTGATCGCACAGCACCGCCGCGCCCGCGCCGCGAGCCGAGCCACGGACGCGCAGTCCGGCATGAGCGCCAACGCGAAGTCCGCCACCTTCGACCGCATGAAAAGAAAAGTGGCTCGCGAAGAAGCCATCGGCGGAGCCAAAGCTCAACTCCTGGCCGACGACGTGGAAGATCGCCTCGCTGCCCTGGAGAAAGAAGACCGCATTGAGCAGTTGTTAACCGAGCTGAAGACGAAGCGAGGAGCGTAACCGGAAAGTATGTCGGAACGAGCGAACAAGGCGCGTTTGATTGGGATACTCATCGGCATCGCTGCGCTCATTGTGGGGTTGCTGGTGAAGCGTCTTAGGTAGGGCCGCCACCGGAGAGCGGGGCCGCACGTGCTGCGCAAGTTAGAATCAGACCGAGGATCCCATGCGCAAGGTGTTCCATTTCGACTCGCCCATCGACCCTTATGTGGCTGACGCCGCTGTTCTCTGCTGCTTCGATCACCGCATCGGCACGGCCGTGCACAAGTTCCTGAAGAAGCAAGCCATCGCGCGTGCCGACATGATTGTCGTCGCCGGAGGAGCCAAAACCCTTGCCTCTCCGCGCAACGACTTCGAGCGGGATTTCATCCTCGAGCAAGTCCGCATGTCCATCCGGCTGCACCAGACCAAACGCGTGCTGGTCATGAGCCATTCCGACTGCGCCACTTATGGCGGATTGGCCCATTTTAAAGGTGACCGCCAGGCCGAGGCGGACCATCACCGCAGCGAGCTCCTCCGCGCCGGAGAACTTCTAATCACAAACTTCTCCGGCATTTCGGTTGAGCCCTACTTCGTGAAGTTCGATGGGATCTGGGAAGTGAGCGGCGCGGACCACCTGAAATCCGTGGCGGGGGACCGAGACTTGGCCGCATCCTAAACTTATGAAAATTCTCTTCATCGGTGGAACCGGAATCATCAGTACTGCCAGCACCGCACTGGCCGCGCAACGCGGGCTCGACCTAACGTTGGTGAGTCGCGGACAGCACGAGTCAAAGCTTCCGCCTGGTGTAAAAACTCTGATTGCGGACGTGAACGATCTCGCCCTACAAGAAAAGCTTGAACATGAGCCCTTTGACGCGGTTGTTGACTGGATTGCGTATACTCCCGCCGACATCGAACGCGATCTCAAGCTTTTTCGCGGACGCACGCGGCAGTTTGTGTTCATCAGTTCCACCAGTGCTTATCAGAAACCGCAGACGCACTACCTGATGACCGAATCGACTCCGCTGGCCAATCCGCATTGGGAGTATTCGCGGAACAAGATTGCCTGCGAAGAACGCCTGATGCAGGCCTATCGCGAAGAAGGCTTTCCCGTAACCATCGTGCGCCCATCGCTCACCTATGGCGATACTCAGATTCCGCTGGTGCTGAATAGCTGGCAGCAGTCATACACCGCCGTAGACAGGATGATCCGTGGACAAAAGATGATCGTGCCCGGCGACGGCTCTTCGCTTTGGGTAGTGACGCACAACAGCGACTTCGCCAAAGGACTGGTCGGCTTGCTCGGCCACCAGCAAGCCATAGGGCACGCGTTTCACATCACGTCGGATGAGGTGCTCACCTGGGACCAGTTGTTCCGCATCGTCGGTGCTGCCGCCGGCGTGGAACCGCAACTGGTGCACATCCCGTCAGACTTCATTGCCGCCTGCGTGCCCGAAAAAGAAGGGACGTTGCTGGGCGACAAATCCGTGAGCGTGGTCTTCGATAACTCCAAAATCAAACGTTTTGTTCCCGGCTATTGCGCCACGACTAGTTTTGCCGAAGGGATTCGGCAGTCTTTAGCGTGGTTCAATGCCGATCCTTCGCGCAAACAAATCGATCACCAGGTCAACGCCAGCATGGACAACCTGATCTCCGCTTACGAGAAAGGGATGAGCGAGGCGGTGCGGAGCTTTGGGCAAAACGGATAAGCGCGACTCACGCCTTGGCCCAATCCTCCCATTCCAGCCCTTTGACCCGTCCAAATTCCCTCCCGTTAGCAGTGATTAGCGTCAACTGATGACGCAACGCCTGGCCAGCAATCAACAGGTCATACGCGCCAATCGGCCTGCCTACCGCCTCTAACCCCGCCCGCAACCGGCCTGCGACTTTCGCATCTTCGGGCTCGAAAGCCAACAGGCTTACGGGCCCGGCGAAGAACGTCTCCAACAGCCGCGCATTGGCTTCCGCCCGGGCGCTCTTGGCAACCCCATACCAAAGCTCAAACGCCACCACGCAAGAGACCAGAACCTTCGCATCCGCAGCCAGCGCCTTTTGCAAGCGGGTCCGAACTGCAGGTGTTTTGTTGTTGATCAGCGCAATGCAGGCGTTCGTGTCGAGGAGGTATGTCACTTGAATATCTCGCGGCGCGGCGTCACCGGCTGGTTCCGCCCTTTGCCAAAAAACTGCCCTTCCCGAACCCGGTCTATTTCTGCAAACCACTCATCGGTGTCAGCGATGAGCGGCTCCAAAAGCACTCCCTCAGCCAACCGGCGCACCCGAACCTCACTGCCCTCAAAGCGAAACTCGCGAGGCAGGCGTACAGCCTGGCTGCGTCCATTACGAAATAGCTTGGCGATTCCTGTCTCCGGCATCGGCGGATACCTCTCTCTTAGTATATACCATAAATAGATATCAACGATATCTATCATTGGTATATACTTCGTCTACCCAGGGGGATTATGCGCTGGCTTTGTCGATGAGCGGCAGAGGCTTTTCGGCCGATGCGGACGCTTCCAACTCCAACTGCTCCTGCCCGCTGAGGGCGGTAACTTTTCCGCGATAACTCTTCAGGTGGCGCTGTGCGGTCTCGAAGGCTTCCTGCGCTTTGTTCAGATTCTTGCCGACGTTTTCAAACTGGCTCTGGAAAAAGTCGAACGACTTTTGCGCCTTGGCCAGCTCGGCGCGGCTTTTCTCGAAACGGCTGGCGACTTCGTACCACTTGTGGACGAGCGCGATGGTATGCAGCGTCATCAGCAGGGTGTTGGGCGAAACGGGAAAGACATGCTGCTCATTCATCCAGTCGCCCAGTTCGCGATTACGGATGACCTCCATATATAAGGTTTCGCTGGGCAGATACATGAGCGCGATTTCGGTGGTGCCGTTCTCGGGCTGGATGTACTGCTGAATGCGTTTGGCCTCCGCCTTCATCACGCGCACCAACGCGACCCGCGCTTCGGCGATCTCGTCTTCGTCGTTGCTTTCGAACAGCGCAATCACCTGCTCGCGCGGAAACTTGGCGTCGATAGGCAGCTTGCGATCGGGGAAATAGATGACCGCATCGGCGCGCCCTCCGCCTTCGCCTACAGATGCCTGCAGCGCGAACATGTGCGCGGGCAGAAAGTCCGCCAGCAGGCGCTCCAGGCTCGCTTCTCCGAACTGGCCGCGCAGATGCGGAAGTTTAAGCAGGTTGTTCAGATCGTTAATCGAGTGGCCGAGGGCCCCGACTTCGCGGAGCTGCTCTTCCGCAGCCTTCAGGTGCTGCTGAACTTTTTCGAACTGAGCAAAGCCTTCCTTGATGTTCTGATCGAGTTTCTGCTGCACCTGCTCGGTGATTGCCATCAGCTTCGAATCGACGCGATCGCGGATCGAGTCGAGGCTCTGCGCGGTTTGCTGATTCAGGCTCTGAAATTCGACCTTGAGTTGTTGCGTGGTGAGCAGAAGGGAACTGGTCAACTCGCTGCGGCCCTCGCTCAGGCTGCGGTTCTGTTCTTCTCTTCCGGTGGCGAGTTGCTGCTCGACCGAGCTCCGAATCTCTGAAAAGCCTTGCTGGATGCGGTCTGTGACCTGCTGGCGGAGGTCCCCTTTAGTCTGCTCCAGCCTACTGGCCATATCGGCAGTGGCGGCACTGAACTTCTGGCCAAGGCTGGTACCAAGCCTTTCGAGCTGACCTGCAACCTCAGCCTTTACATCTAGTTGCGCGGCCGCCGAAACGCGGCGCAGCAAAACGGCTGAAAACCCAAGCAGGACAAGGGTTCCGGCGAGCACGGTAACCAGCAGGATGGTCTCCATAGTAAGTAGCTGAACTGAATTCTAGAAGCTAGCGTCGGAGATGGAAAGCGGAAGTTTACTGGCGATCCCTGCACCGCAACGCCAACCGCAAAATTATGCTTTTGGCCCTGGCTGCCTTATTCGCGATGTTGGCGGTAAATCCCGGCCCCTGCGCGGCGGAATCGACTCCGCCGGCAGTCATCCTTCTTCATAACGACATTGGTAGTGACGGTAGCAGTAAACAGCCCGCCCCCCAATCGAACTCGGCGGCCGCGTCCTCCACTAGCGAGGACACTGCCGCCGAGAACGAACTGTTGGGAGCGGTGAACAAGAGCCGCGAACTGGCTGGCGTGCCGCCGTTGCGCCGGGATGAAAGTTTGCGCGAAGCGGCGCTGGCGCACGCCCGGCGGATGGTTGCGAGCGAGCGTCTGGAGCATCAGTTTTCCGGTGAGCCCTCCCTGCTTGAAAGAATTGCGCAAGTCAGCCCTGTGAACGGCGCTTTGAAAGACGCGCTGAAAATCGACCGCGCCGGCGAGAACATTGCCAACGCATCCTGCGCTCCGGGCGCGAATGAAGCGCTCATGCGCTCGGCTCCGCATAAGCGCAACCTGCTCGATCGCGAATTCAATGTCGTGGGCATGGCGGCCATCTGGAGCCATGGCCGGCTTTATGTGGTTCAGGATTTCGCGCGCGAGGTTCCGTCTTATTCCGCCGAGCAAAGCGGAAAATTAGTCGGCCGGGCCGTGGATGAGATACGCCAGGAGGCAGGACTGCCGGAACTCGTGCAACTGACACCGCCAAATCTCGATGAGGCGGCCTGCTCGCTGGCCAGAGAAAGCCGTCCCAACGCACGCCTGCTGGCGACCGCTTACGACAATCGGAGGATCATCACCTACACGCAGAGTCGCCCGGAACTCCTACCGCAAGTCGCGTTGCGTCTGCTGCGCGATCCGGGCGTTCAGCAGTTTGCGGTAGGCGCCTGCTACGCGCGCAATGCCGCGTATCCGACCGGGACGTACTGGGTCGCGATTCTTCTCTACTGACCTCGGGCCCTGGGGCACACAGTGCGGATGGCAGCTAGAATCCTACGCTATAATGATGGTACGCGAATGATTTCTGGCCGCATCGGATGCGAACTGGCTGTGCTGGCCGTTCTCTGCGTTCTGACGATCTTTCTCTTTCCGGCCATGCAGGGCCCTTATCCCGTGGTCCACGGACCGGTTACCGCCCTGCAGGCTGCGCGAGCTGCGCTTCGCGTGCAGTTCGCGATCGTGCAGGCCGCCCTCAATTCGCACGGAAACTCGCCGATTTCGCCACTGGCAGTTTTCTCCTCGATGTCACTCCCAACTACCCAGTTGGAAGCGACCGGCTCGCCCGAGCTTAACACCATCCTCCGCTGTTGATCTTCCTCACCTTGTCGCTCTAGAACTTGTCAACTCCGGTTGCAGTCGCCCGCATTTTTCGCGACTTGCCTTGGGTTGTCTTTCCATCATTGCTTGATACAGCCCGACGTGTTTTTCCTTATGAGGAGGATTAACAAAATGACGCAGAAAAGAATGAAGACATTTGCATTACTCGCAGCGCTTGCGGGAGTGTTGACGCTGGCAGGATGCGCCAAGAAGGCAGCCAAGGTTACGCCACCGCCTCCGCCTGCGCCCGCACCCACCGCACCGACCGCGACTCTGGCGGCTAACCCCAGCGTGATTCAGCCGGGACAGGCTTCCGTATTGACGTGGCAAACCAGCAATGCCACTGAAATTACCATTGCTGGACTCGGCACCTTGCCGCCGTCCGGTTCCCGGTCGATCACGCCGAGCGATTCCACCACCTATACCCTGGTCGCGAAGGGGCCGGGAGGAACGAAAGATGCCTCTGCCCGCGTCACGGTAAACGCGCCCATGGCCAAGGCAATGCCTTCACCAACGGATGAGGAATTGTTCAGCAGGAACGTCAAAGACGTTTTCTTCGACTACGACAAATACGCCATCCGCCCTGCTGATGCGCCAACCGTCCAAAATGACGAAGCCTTTCTAGCCCAGCATCCGAGTATCAAGGTTCTGGTCGAAGGGCATTGTGACGACCGCGGATCCGAGGAATACAACATCGCTCTGGGAGCCAGCCGCGCGGAGTCGGTAAAGCGAGCGCAGGTGCAGGAAGGAGTTCCCGCCGATCACGTCCGGACCGTCAGCTACGGCAAGGAAAAGCCTTTCTGCACCCAGGATAATGAACAGTGCTGGCAACAGAACCGGGTTGACCACTTCGTAATGGACCGCTAACCAACTGTGAGACGAGGGCGGCATGGCTCAACCCGCCCTCCTCGCTGCTTCCACAATTAGTTTCTTCGAGGAGGACGACTAGAATGAAGACCAGGAGCGAGCCATGAAATTCAACATCAAAGCACTGGCCTTGGCGTGGGCAATCTTGTGGGGATTGGTGATGCTGGTGACGGGTTTAGCCAACTTGATCTGGGGCAACTATGGGCAGCAATTCCTCCAGCAATGTCGTCGGTGTATCCCGGCTACCATGCAACGCGGAGCATTGCGGAGGTAATCGTCGGGACGCTCTACGGGGTCGTAGACGGTCTGGTTGGTGGCGCCGTCTTTGCCTGGCTTTACAATCAGTTGGCCAAGCCTGGCGTCTGAGCAGCAAGGGATATTCCCCAGAGATGAGTGAGAGCGTACAGACGACGAGTACAAGCGGGTGGAGAACCTGGCTTGTCGATCGCGTGGCCGAACTGAGGCAGCGAGAAGAACAGGTCTTCCTGGTTTTGGCGCTGGTGATTGGCGCATTGACCGGTTTGGCGGTCGTCGCTTTCATCGTGCTAACCGAACGATTGGGGATGCGGCTGTATCCGGTGGGTGGTGCTCCGTGGCGGCGGGTACTGTTTCCGGTCGTGGGGTCGCTCGGCATCGGCTACTTGCTGTTTCGATATTTTCCGAATGCGCGCGGCAGCGGCGTGCCGCAGACGAAGGCTGCTCTGTTCGCGCGGGACGGTCGCATCACGCTGCGCACCGTGCTCGGCAAGTTCTTCTGCACTTCCGCAACACTTGCCAGCGGGATTCCGTTGGGGCGCGAAGGGCCTTCGGTGCAAGTGGGTGGCGGCATTGCTTCGGTGCTCGGACGACTCCTCGGACTGCGTTCCGAGCAGGTCAAGAACCTGATCCCGGTGGGAGCGGCGGCGGCGATTGCAGCCGCGTTTAATACGCCCCTGGCCGCGGTGCTGTTCGCGCTCGAGGAGATCATGGGCGACCTCCATGCTCCGGTGATTGGCGGGGTCGTGCTCGCCTCGGCGACTTCGTGGATGGTATTGCGCGTCCTGCTTGGCAATCACCCTCTGTTCAAGGTTCCGCAATATCAACTGGTCCATCCGGTGGAGTTTGCGGTCTATGCCGTGCTCGGCGTGGCCGGCGGCCTGGTTTCGGTAGCTTTCACCAAGCTCTTGCTGGGCATGCGGGCGCGCTTCCTGCGGTTTCCCCAGAAAACGGTTTGGTTCCAGCCGGTGGTGGGAGGGTTGCTGGTCGGGCTGGTTGGCTGGTTTGTGCCGCAGGTTCTGGGCGTAGGTTATGGCTATGTCGGCGATGCGTTGAACGGAAATATGGCGTTCAAGATGATGCTGCTGCTGGTGGTTCTGAAACTTCTTACCGTTACCACCAGTTATGCTTCGGGGAACGCCGGCGGCATTTTCGGCCCCGCCCTGTTTATCGGCGCCATGTTGGGAGGCACAGTAGGAACGGTAGCGCATCATTGGTTCCCCACCTATACCGCGACACCGGGAGCGTACGCGCTGGTCGGGATGGGCGCGGCCTTTGCGGGGATTGTGCGTGCTCCCATGACCTCGGTGCTGATGATTTTCGAGATGACACAGGACTATGCGGTGATCGTGCCGCTCATGATTGCGAATCTGATCAGCCTTTTCATCGCTTCTCGCTTGCAGCACGCGCCCATCTACGAAGCGCTCGCGGTGCAGGATGGCATACACCTTCCAAGGGCGGAGACGCGCCGGCGATATGGCGAGCGCCAAGTAAGAAAAGTGATGCAGGCTGCGAACCAGGTGCTGCCCGGCGAGATTACGGTTCGAGAAGCGCTGGGACGAGTTCGATCGAGCGAGATGCGGACGTGGCTGGTGGCGGATCGACGAGGCGTGATTGGGGTGATCAGTCTTGCGCGTCTGGAACAAGAACTGGCGGTAGGCGCGGACCGGAAAATCGGCAAGGTGGTGGAAGCGGTGGTGTTTCCGCACGTGCATTCCGACCAGGGGATTGATTTAGCGCTCGAGCGTATGGGCACCAATCAGATCGAAATCCTGCCCGTGGTGAACCGCGCCGATATCCACAAACTGGAAGGTGTGGTGACGCTGCAGGATGTTTTGAACGCCTACGGTGTGAGCCGCACCTGATCGGCCGAATGGCGCAGACTCGGCTGGCCTCCGCTTTAGAAGAGAATAGCCGCTACTTCGATCATTCCCAGCGCAACCCAGCAGATTGCTCTCCCACGCTCCTCGGCTAAGCAATATCCACTAGCCGCACTAAGACATAGGACTGCGCTGGTCCATCCACTTGCCCACGCGGTGGGCTTGCTAAGCATTTTCAGGAGTTTCGTTGCCATCTGGAAGTCCCCTCGACAGGAGTCATTTAATCATAAAAGGAAAAGCCCTTGCGGGCAGGGGTTTGAAATTGAAGTCGTACCATTGCTTCCAACGCATTGCACACACTGGATTTCGTGTGTTAGCTTCGATTTCGAGAGGTCTGCTTGCGACACACGGTTCCGGCGGGGATGGACCGCAAGGAAACTGACGTCTACCTGCGGCTTGATCGGGCGCGTCTTCCCCAACATATCGCCATCATCATGGATGGAAACGGGCGCTGGGCCCGGCGGCGGCACATGCCTCGCGTCGCCGGACATCGCGCCGGCGTCGCCGCGGTGCGTTCGACGGTCGAAACCGCGGCACGCATTGGAATTCCGGCGTTGACGCTCTACGCCTTCTCCGAAGAAAACTGGAAGAAGCGCCCGAAGACGGAAGTCGACTTCCTGATGCGCCTTTTGTGCCACTTTCTCAAAGCGGAAATCGAGACGCTCAACCAAAACAATATCCGCTTGAAATACATTGGGCGGCAGCATGAGTTGCCGGAATCGGTGCAGCGCGAAATGGCGGAAGCGAGCGACGCGACCTCCAAGAATACCGGGATGCTGTTGACGTTGGCGCTGAACTACAGTGCGCGCAGCGAGATCGTCGATGCCTTTCGCTCGCTGGCCGAGGCGGCCGCGCGCAATGGCGGCCTCGACCACATGCAAGTCGATGAGCAAATGATTAGTGAAAATCTCTACACCCGAGGTCTGCCCGATCCCGACTTAGTAATTCGCACCAGCGGCGAGATGCGGCTGAGTAACTTTTTGCTCTGGCAGCTTGCCTATGCGGAGATCTATGTGACGCAGACGTTGTGGCCCGATTTTCGCGGCGTGCAATTGCTCGAAGGCATCGAGGAATATCAGAAGCGGGAACGCCGCTACGGCGGACTGGGGCCGGACGGACATGCCCCGCAGCCTACGACGCTTCGGGCGCACGCTGAGGCGAAGCGTTGATCAAGCGCGTCGCGACCGCCGTCGTTCTAATCCCCCTCGTTCTATTGCTGGTGCTGAAGGCGCCGTTCTATGTCCTCTCCCTGGTGGCGGGAGCGATCGCCCTGCTGGCCATCGCCGAATTCCTGAAACTGGTGACGCATTACGGAATCCAGCCGTTGGCCACGGCCACGTATGTTTTTGTCGCGCTCTTCTTTGTATTTGTGATTGTCGCGTCCAGTAACCGCACGCCGCTGGTTGAGACTACGTCCATCCTCTACGGGCTGGCACTGGCGGCGGCGCTCGCGCCGTTTGTGTTTCTGACCGTCGCCATGCGACGCGCCGACTTGGCCAGCGGCTATCCGGCGGCTGCGGCCTCGACGTTTGCCTTCGTGTACATCGCGATCCCGATGGCGCTGCTGGTCGCGATCCGGCAGCAGCCAGCGGGAGCGATCTGGACGGTCTACATGCTGCTCGCGGTGTGGGCCGGAGACATCTTCGCGTACTTCGTCGGCAAGTCGCTGGGGCGGCATCGCATGTCGCCCGAGATCAGTCCGAAGAAGACCTGGGAAGGCGCGGTGGCGTCGATCCTGGCCAGTGTGATCGTCGGAACGCTGTGGTTTCAGCACGCGCCCGGAATCAGCGCCGCTCTTCTGCGCGTTGGACTGATCGAACGCCGCGACGGCATGTGGGGATTGCAGCAGCCGCAACTGTGGCCGATCATTCTGCTGTCGGTGGTGGTCAACATCGCGGCTCAGTTGGGCGATCTGGTCGAGTCCCTGATCAAGCGCGGCGCCGGAGTGAAGGATTCCGGCGCGATTCTCCCCGGCCACGGGGGCATGCTCGATCGCATCGACGCCATGCTGTTCGCGGTGCCGGTAGTGTGGGCTTATGGCACCTGGCGGCTGATGCAGTAGGAGAAGGGCTGCTGCCTAAGCGAACCGCGGCCCCCGCGGAATGCTTGCAGGTCGAATCGACCCGACAGACATCCCGCAGTTGCTACGGCTCTCTTCAGACGCACACAGCACATCGGATCACTCCACCGAAATGCGTTCTCCCGTGACATTGCCGTTTACCTCCGTGATGAAATTGCCGGAAGGGTCATAGAAATCCAAGGTGAAGGCGCCGCTGTGTGTATTGCCGCCTCCACCCAGAGTGACCGTTTCGCTGAGGTTGATGGTTCCCATGAAGTTCCCGTTCGTGTCGTAGTTCCACACGCGATGAGCGAGCTTGTAAGCCCCGTGCGCAGCGTGCTTCCACACGCCCAGGCAGACGTTGCCCGATCTCGGATCAACATTCGGGTTGTGAATCTCGGTCCCACCGGCATTCCAGAGCTGGTACGCCTCCTGGATGGTTTGACCGCCGACCGTGAACTGGATGTGCCAAAGGCCAATCATCGACGATTTGAAGGAGTTGTCTCCGGCAGCCTCAGGGTTCTGTTGCATCTGGCGGGATTGACTCTGTACGACGGCAGCCCCCACTGCCAGCGCGGACAGGGAATCGCCGCACGATGCGAACGCGCCGACGCTGAGTCCGGCTACCAGGACCATGCAGGCAGCAAGCTTGACGAAGTTCAGAGTGTGGATCGATTTCATATTGTTTCTCCTTGTTTAAAGTGAGCGGTCATATGGCCGCGATGCCTCATTTTTGCGGGCCCGGCTTGCACCTGGAGCCGCCGATAAACCGCTTACACACAGAAGCGCCGCAACTAGCGAAGCATCCTGTGTTTCAAGCGACCGGTTATCACTTAACCGCCGGGTCTGCGGCAATGCAAAGTGCATCACCTCTCGAACAGTTCGAGAACACTGTGTAAGTTATTAATTAATAAATATGTTATGTGGCGGGTGATGGCAACCCTGATGGCTTCTTGACTACGGCACGAACAGGCCTCAGAATGATCCGACTGTATCCGCCTTTGCAGGCGCCTCCCCTCGGATCTTCGGGCATGAAGATAACAACCCAGCGCATCGCCTTGTTCGGCCCCTATGCACTCGATCTGCGCTCAGGCGAACTGCGAAAGTTCGGGACCAGAGTAAAGATGGGGGAGCAAGCCTTTCAGATACTGCTCATGTTGCTCGAAACTCCAGGGGAGTTGGTGACCCGGGAGGAGCTTCGGACGAAGCTCTGGGCCGACGACACGTTTGTTGACTTCGATCATGGCCTGAACTCCGCAGTCCAACGGTTGCGGGACTGTCTTTCAGACTCCGCTGAAAAGCCACGCTGGGTTGAGACCGTCCCGCGCCGTGGTTATCGCTTCGTAGGTCAGGTGGAGTGGTCGGATGGGAGTCCTCTCTCCGAGACGCTTCCTGACGCCCGCATTGGAGGTCAGGTCGAGAACTCTGGTGGAGAAGGCCCGGCTTCGGTCAGGGTTGAACCCATGGAAGCACCGGGAGGGGCAAGTGTCTCCCGCCGTCGAATCGCCTTGCTGGTGGTCGTGACGCTGGCCCTGCTCCTGGCAGCCATGCCGATCGGCAAGCGGATCCAGGATGCCCGTTCTGCAAAGCGAGGCCTGCTCATCAAGTCCCTGGCTGTGCTGCCTTTGGAAAACCTTTCGGGGGATCCCGCCCAGGAATACTTCTCCGACGGCATGACCGACGAAGTGATTACTATGCTGGCGAAAAACACCGCTCTGCGCGTCATCTCTCGAACCTCGGTAATGCAGTACAAGAGGGTCCACCGGCCGCTGCGGGAGATCGCGCGAGAACTCGGAGTCGACGGAATTCTGGAAGGTTCGGTGAGCCGTTCCGGGAGCCGTGTGCATGTGACCGCACAATTGATCTATGCCGCCAGCGACACGCATGTATGGGCGGAAAGCTTTGATCGCGATTTGAGCGACGTGGGAGCGCTTCAGGAGGAACTGGCGCAAACCATCGCGAAACAAATCGGAGCCACAACTTCCGGTTCCGGCAAACAGCAGCGCATCGACCCACAAGCCCACGACGCCTACCTGTTGGGAAGGTACTACTGGTTTGCGGGCGACTACGAAAAGAGCCGTACATCCCTCGAGAAAGCCATTGGGCTGCAACCGGACTATGTCGCCGCGTGGAGTGGCCTAGCCGATTGTTACGCCGCAAGTGCGGTGAGTGGGGATTTTCCGCCTGAGACGGTGATGCCCCAGGCAGAGGCAGCGGCCATGAAGGCATTGAAACTGGATGATCTCAGTGCCGAGGCCCATCACTCCGTGGCTGCGGTCCAGCTCTTTTATCGGTGGAATTGGTCGGCTGCCGAGAGAGAGTCCGCTCGCGCCGTAGAACTGAATCCCAATGTCGCCGAAATTCACCACTTGCGTTCGTATACGCTCCGTTCTCTGAATCGCGGCGACGAAGCGTTGCAGGAGCAACGGAAAGCGACGGAACTGGATCCGTTTGCGAGTCCGGA
>Ga0209517_10004215_pt1 | contig 19032 bp, 10 predicted proteins | sample PeaSoiMetSII2010_FD_187695 | JGI IMG/M metagenome (GOLD analysis project Ga0209517, IMG submission 187695) | Peat soil microbial communities from Weissenstadt, Germany - SII-2010 (SPAdes) (version 2) | ecosystem: Environmental > Terrestrial > Soil > Wetlands > Peat | place: Germany...
GCTACCGCGTAAACAACGCGAACATCCTGGCCATCGACACTTTCAGCATGGACCCCGAACGCCGTGCCACGCGCAAGAATGTCTCCCGCCGTCGTCTCCGAAAAGTGCGTGTACTCAGTGTAAAGATTGTTCTCGCAAACGTACACCACCGGCAATTTCCAGAGCGCCGCCAGGTTCATTACTTCGTAGAGCACTCCCTGACCGAGAGCTCCTTCGCCAAAGAAGCAGACCGCTACCTGGCCCGTCTTTAGGTGCTTCGCCGAAAATGCAGCTCCAGTTGCGATCCCCGTACTGCCCGCGACGATCGCGTTTGCGCCCAAATTCCCCGTCGTTGGATCAGCGATGTGCATCGAGCCGCCCTTGCCTTTGCAATACCCCGCCGCCTTACCAAGGAGTTCCGCAAACATGCGATCCGGCGAGGCTCCTTTTGCCAAGCAATGCCCGTGGCCGCGGTGTGTGCTTGTGATGTAGTCGTCCAGTCGAAGCGCTTCGCAAATTCCTACTGCGACCGCTTCTTCGCCGGTGTAGAGGTGCGCCAGGCCGGGCATCAGAGCGCGGGTGTAGAGTTCGTTTACCTGTTCTTCGAAGAGTCGAATCATCTGCATGCGGCGGTACATTTGCAGCCACTTTTCGACGGTCACGCCGGATTCTGCATTCGACTGATTCACGGCGGTCGTCATCGTTTCACCCCGCACATCTGCGCCAGAACGTCGAAGACCACCGCAAAATCCTTCTCGACTAATCCCATTCCGCGGGCGGCCGTAAGAAATTCGTTCGCGACCGCCGTTGTCGGCAGGGGCACGTCGACTTGACGCCCGAGCTCAAGCGCCAGCAACATGTCTTTTTGCATCATGTTCACGTTGAACCAAGCTTCCGTAGGCAATTGCAGGACGAAAGGACCCCGGTACTTGATCATGGGCGATGCGATTGCGCTGTTCGTGAGAACCTCTACGGCGACTTCGCGGGCGATGCCACTTTTTTCCGCGAGCAATACGCCCTCGGAGAAAGCGAGCATTTGGACCGCCAGGCTCAGGTTGCAAGCAATCTTGATGACAAGCGCAAGCCCGTTGTCCCCTACGTAGGTAACCTTTGGCCCAATATCGCAGAGCAATGGCTTGACGCTCTCGAAAGTTGCTCTCCGGCCGCCAACCATTACCGCCAATTTTCCTTCTTGCAGTGTGACCACGCTACCTGAAACCGGCGCATCGACCATGTCGGCGCCCTTTTCGCGCACTTTCATCGCGATGGAACGGCTGAATGCAGGACTGACCGTGCTCATGTCCGCGAGGACCTTGCCTGCAGTTAGCCCAGCGAGTATCCCCTCCGAGCCGTCGACGACGGCGCCAAGCGCCGCCGAATTCGTCACCATGGAGAGAATCACGTCCGCAGCGGAAGCAACAAGCCGCGGCGATTCCGCCCATTTCATGCCTTTTTTGATCAACCGCTCCGATTTGGCTCGAGTCCGGTTGTATCCTGTTACTCTGTGCCCTTTTTCCAGAAGGCGGAGCACCATCTCGCTGCCCATGACGCCAAGTCCGACAAATCCAACATTGGCCATTGTTCCGCTCTCCGCTTGTGAACGGTTACTTCAAGACTATGATTCTGTTTCGATGGATGTGTTCCGGGAATCCGATCGCACTTGCCGCAAGTGAGCTCTCATCGCGTCCCGCGCCCCTTGAGAATCGCCACGCTCGACGGCTTCCAGAATTCGCTTGTGATGATACTGCCCGCGCTCGGGGCCACCATCGACGTGAAAGATTCCGATCCGCTGCTCGCGCAGTAGACCTACGATGGAATCGATTAAGGAAAGAATGAGCGGATTTGCGGCCGCTTCCGCCAGTGCCAGATGAAAATCAAGATCAGCCTCGATGAAGGCGTCCGGGTCGCCGCGTGCCTCGTCCATCACCACAATCGCTTCCCTCATCGCTGCAAAATTCTCTTCATTCGCACGCGAAGCAGCCAGGGCTGCAATCTCCGGCTCCAGGATTTCCCGAACTTCCGCCAGATTTGGCGTGCCTTCCGACTGGCCTGCCTTCATCAAACGGCCCATCGTTTGCCGCATGGAGTGGGATGTCGCGCTCGTAATGAACGTTCCTTTTCCTGGGTAAGCTTCTACAAGGCCTTTTTCATGAAGGGCCTTGACGGCTTCCCTCACCGCCGTTCGGCTCACCCCAAATTGCAATGCCAATTCGCGCTCGGCAGGAAGTTGGTCGCCTTCCTTAAGAGCACCCTCTTGGATGGACTGCTCAATTTGCTGAACGATCTGTTCGTAAAGGCGAGATGTTTGGACAATTTTGTACATGCGGTCTCTTCCATTGGGCGACATCAGAGCCCCGAGATCCCCATCAATACTTGATCACTGGCCTACTGGTCTGACCACCTTATCATATGCCAAACTCAATTCAAAAATATTGCCAGTCCGATGATCTTCATTTGACCCAGACCGTTTTTACATTCGTGAATTCTCGAATGCCGTACACACTTAGCTCTCGCCCGTAGCCAGACCTTTTCACCCCCCCGAACGGCACTCGAGGATCGGAAGCCACCATCTGATTAATGAAAACCATGCCGGCGTCCAGTTCGTTTATGAAGCGGTCCTGTTCCACCTCGTCGTTGGTCCAAGCGCTGGCCCCCAAACCAAAGCGGGTGTCGTTCGCGATCCGAATTGCTTCGCTGACATTCTCCACGCGGAAAAGAGACGCGACAGGGCCAAAGAGTTCCTCGGAGTAAGCGGGGGAAGTTCGAGGGATGTTTGTCAGGACCGTGGGGAGATAAAAATAGCCAGGTAGTTGCGCGGGTTTTCCGCCGGTGAGGACGCGCCCTCCGGCGGCGATCGTTTTCTCGACATCCGCGTGAAGAGACACAACCGCGTCGGCGGTTGCCAGCGGTCCCACATCCGTTTTTTCATCAAATGGGTCACCCAACTTCAGGGCTTCCATGCGCTTCACGAACTCGCGCTCAAACCGCTCAGCGATAGGTTCGGCGACAATAAAGCGCTTTGCCGCGATGCAAGACTGTCCGTTATTGAGAGTTCGTGCTTTAACTGCAGTTGCTACCGCGTCATCTAGGTTTGCACTAGGCATGACGATGAATGGGTCGCTCCCGCCCAATTCCAGGACAACTTTTTTTACTCTTTGAGCAGCGCCCATACCCACCTTGATTCCGGCATCTTCGCTTCCGGTCAATGTGGCCGCGGCAATTCGAGGATCGCCGAGTATGCCATCGACTTTGTCGGAGCCTATCAGTAGCGTCTGGAAGGCGCCTTCCGGAAAGCCAGCGCGCACAAGTATCTCCTCCACTTTCAATGCGCACTGCGGGACGTTGGAAGCGTGCTTCAGAAGGCCTACGTTTCCAGCCATCAAACCGGGCGCGATAAAGCGGAACACTTGCCAGAAGGGATAATTCCAGGGCATGACGACGAGGATGATTCCCAGTGGCTGGTAGCGTACATAGCTGCGGCTCGCGGTTGTCGCGATGACCTCATCGGCAAGAAATCGCTCCGCATTTTCCGCGTAGTAGCGGCAAGCCCCGGCGCACTTCACGGCTTCATCAACGGCAGATCGAAACGTTTTTCCCATCTCTGTCGTCATGAGCTGCGCGAGCTCTTTCTTTTCCGCTTCAAGTAGCTCCGCAGCCTTCAACATCATTTGTCCGCGCTGTGGGAAGGAAAGGCGGCTGAATTCCCGAAACGTCCCGGCAGCCCGCTCGATTCTCCGATCAATTTGGGAATCCGAAAGCGGCTCAAATATCTTCAGTGTCTTCCCTGTTGCCGGATTGATCGTGGCAATAGCCATCGCTGCCGTTCCTCCAGCCGCCCAGCGTAACCTGGGTCAGCAAACTCGCCCGATCTCGCCCTAGCCGACGATTCACGCGGCTCATCCAAGCAAGGTCCGGCTGATTTGATCACAGCTCAAGACTAACGTCACTCGAACTGACACTATGGCGGATTCGTAGACGCAAAGAGTCCCCGAAGACGGCCGTAGGTGGTATGACCAATATACCAAGTTCAGCCGATTTGACGGTCGAAATTTCTTGACACTACTAATTATATGGTGGTACTACCATTCGACCAGGACGAATTTTCGCTTCGCTTTTGGGCTCATTTGATTATTGGGTGGAGGAGTCCGCATGAATGTTTCTCCTTTTGGAACGGTCGCTCGATTCATGCCAAGCCAAGGTTTGGCACTTCGCATTTCAGGTTGTCTAGCTGGATTTCTTCTTCTTTCCGCAGCGATCTTCTCCCAATCTAACACTGGTCGCATTCTGGGAAGCGTTCATGACCAGCAAGATGCCGCCATTGTCGGTGCCACCGTTACGGTCACGGATGTGCAGAGGGGCGGGAAGCGAACCATGGTAACGGATGCCTCGGGACAGTACGTCGCTCCTGAGCTCCCCCCGGGCATTTATTCCGTGCGGGTCGAGTCCGCGGGTTTTAAGGCTGTCGAGCGCCCGAACATCCAGTTGGAAGTTGCCAAGGATGTGACCATTGATGTCTTACTCCAGCCGGGCGAGGTAACCCAGACAGTCACAGTGACACAACAAGTTCCGCTTCTCGATACGACATCCTCCTCCTTGGGCGGTACGCTGAGCAACCAGGAAATCAATGACCTGCCGTTGAGCGGACGCAACTACCAAAATCTCCTCCAACTGCGCCCTGCCGTAGTGCGCTACCCGGGCGGCGGGTTTTCCACCACCAGCACGAACGGCCTGCGCGCGGAAGACAACGCCTATGTGATCGAAGGCCTGTTCAATAGCGAACCGTATTCTGGCCAGGGCATCATCAATGGTGCTGGTATCGTCGGCGACTCGGCCACGATTCTGCCAATCGACGCGATTCAGGAATTCAACCTGATCGAAAATCCTCCTGCCGAATACGGCTGGAAACCCGGCGCCATCGTGAACGTGGCGCTGAAGGGCGGAACCAACAGCGTCCACGGCACCGGATACGCGTTCGGCCGGGACGCCGCCATGGACGCCCGCAATTTTTTTAATGCGGCGCCGAATCCGAAAATTACGACGCTGGAGCAATTTGGCGGAACTTTGGGCGGCCCGATCGTCAAGGACAAGCTCTTCTTCTTCGGCAGTTATGAGGGCCAGCGCTACCACTTGGGCAATACTTTTGGGGTGACCACCCCGATCACGGCCTCATCGGCTCCGTTGGGGACGGACCCGGTCAATGTTATTCCTGACGCAGTCCATGACCTGCTGGCGGCGGATGTGCCGATTAGTCTGGTAAGCCAGAAGATTTCGGGCTGTACGGTGACGGGCTCGTTCCCAACAGAGGTTACGACCTGCAACGGCAAGGGTTTCCCGACCAACACAACCGGTTCCACTGGTATCTCACAAGGCTTCCCCAATGACGCAAATACGGACGATGCTCTGGGCAAAGTCGATTATCACCTGAACGACCGCAACACCGTAAGCGGCATGTATTTCTTCGGGAACAACTCGGGCATTGCCGAGGACTTCCCCGAACTGCAACCGAACTGGCGCACCCTGATTCACACACGTGCTCAAGTAGCCGGTGGAAGCTGGGTATGGACTCCGAGTGCCCGCTGGGTGAACGAGGCCAGAATCGGGTACAGCCGTCTCTATCAGCCGACCAAGCCCGCCGATCTGAATGTGGACCCGAACGCCGCCTACGGACTGGATACCGGCGTGCCGTTTGGCCCGCTCACGGGCGGCTTGCCGCGCATCGGGTTTGGGCCCTTCTTCACGGGTTTGGGCGGCTTCAAATGGCCCAAGATTCAAGGGCCGAACACCATTACGCAGTTCATTGACCACGTATCCTACAGCCGCGGCATTCACGCTATTAAGTTCGGCGGGGAAATTCACCGTGACGCAGTGACCGGCGGCCCGTTTGGGAATGCGCGAGGCAGCTTCAAATTCTTGGGCTGCGGCGCTGTTCTTGGTGACGGAACTACTTGTGATGGCACCCCTGCCGGCGGTAGCAGTGCCCTGGAGGATTTCCTGGCCGGTTTCCCGGCGGTCGCAAGCGTACTGGCTGGCAATCCCACGTTCCATGTGAGCAACTGGGCCTATGCGCTGTTCGTCCAGGACGACATCCGCCTTACCCGCAAGCTGACCATCAATCTCGGGCTGCGCTATGAACTGAATACCGTCATCAAGGAACAGAACGATCTGCTCGCCAACTTCGATCCAAACCTGGGGCTGGTCCAGGTGGGCAAACAGATTAGCTCTCCCTACAACGGCGATCACACGAACTTCGCACCGCGCGCCGGATTTGCGTGGGATCCCTGGGGTACGGGAAAGACGGTGATCCGCGGGGGCGGCGGCTTGGTGTCTGAGGTCGTCAACTGGCAGGCATTTATGGCGTTCAACAACAGCTTTGGGCTCAGTAACATTCCCACCGGCTTTCAGGGAGTGACTCCGGGGGGTGGAACAATCGAATCTGGCAACCTGACCGTCTTCCCAGGCCAATGGGATACCGGGCCGGTCTTCGGAAATATCAGCCCCAGCAACTTGAGTTGCGCATCGAACCCCTGCGCGATTATGAGCGTGGATCGCAACCTCACAACGCCCTATGTCGCGAATTGGACGTTGAATGTTCAGCATGCCTTTACGCCGAACCTGTCGCTGGAAGTGGCGTATGTCGGCAATCACGGTTTTAACCTGATTGGCATTCGCGACATAAACCAGCCGATGCCTGTGCTCGTAGACGGTGTCGCCATCGGCGCGGGATGGGCCGCGTGTGTAGCCTCCGACTACATGCCTAACCCTTGCGCAGGGCCAGACACTGGCGCCGAGCAGGCGGCGCGGCCTTTCAATACGAAGTTCCCCTTCTTGAGTAATATCTTCCAGATGGGGAACATCTACAAGTCCAACTACAACGGTCTCCAAGCAACTCTGACGGCGCGTAATTTTCATGGATTCAGCGGCGTGGCCGGTTACACCTACTCTCACGCTCTCGACGATCTGGGCGCGAACTGGCACTTTGGGTACGGAAACGGTTTGCCTATGAATTCATACAACACGGGCTTGGAGTATGCGAACAGCGACTTCGACATGCGCCACAGACTGACGCTCTCGTTGACCTATGCGATTCCGGGCAGGAAGTCGTTCGCGCAGTTGCTTGAAGGGTGGCAGCTCACTTCCATTGTGACTCTGGACAGCGCGCAACCCTGGGGCGTCATCGACTTGGGAACGGATGTTGCTGGAACGGGAGCCTTGCCCTTCAACCCACCGGCCAACAGCGTCAATAGATGGGACTTCTTCGGGAATCCCAATGCCTTCACGTCTGGCCCCACAGGGATCCCCTTCTCCGCCGGAAGTAGCAATCCAACCTGCGCCGCAAAAGCGCTGTCTCTGGACGGAAACGTTGCTGCGGGGCATTCCGCCGCGCTCGAAAAGTTTGGGTGCTACACAAAGGGCGGTGCGATGATGCTTCCGCCAGCGCTCGGAACGTTCGGCACCATGCGCCGTAACTCGTTCAACGATTCCGGCTTCCGCAACTGGGATTTCTCGGTGGGGAAAAACTGGAAGATCGGAGAACGGCTTAATGCCCAGTTTCGCGCGGAATTCTTCAACGTTCTCAACCATCCCAACTTCGCAAATCCGTATGGCGGACAAAATGGCCTCGGTCTCAACGATCCATCTGCGCCACCATTCGGCTGCGGCTGCGTCACACCGGACGTGGCAGCGGCCAACCCGATCATTGGATCCGGAGGCGCCAGGGCCGTTCAGTTGGGCTTGAAACTCACGTTCTAGTCCCAGCGAGCAGGTCCGAGAAGAGAGATGTCAACGGCACGGACGTGCTGCGCAAGGACAGCGGGGAACATGGATTTAGATTTCGTGTCGATTGACCTTATCTCAATCCGTGGAAACCCACGCTAGGTCTGCGAAACGCTTGGAACGATAGTAGTGAACCCCAAAGTCTTCAATTCGAAACGCTCGCAAGATCGAAGGGGGACTTCATGCGGAGAATTACGTTGCCGTATTCTCTCGCGGGACTCGCGACGCTCTTGTTGGCGTTGTCAGCGACTGTCGGACGCGCAGCATTTGCCCAGGAACGCGCCGAACGGACAATCGAAGAGATAAAGACGGAGGCGATCACTCGGGCCGAAAATGGCATGTATCCGCTCATCGGGCTCGATCCGGCCGATGTTCGAGACGCTTTCGCATCTATCCACACGAAAGATAAAGACGAATGGGCCGCGGCGTTCATGGCGGTTGCCGGACGTTATATGGCGGAAGCGAAGTCACTCGAATCAACGGACCCCTCGAAAGCAAACGCAAACTATATCCGGGCTTGGCGGCTCTATTCCTTTGGCCGTTGGCCGATTCCCGCCTCTCCCGGAAAGAAAGTTTCTTATGCGAAAGCCATCGAGGCATTCTTGGCACACGCGCGCTTCTGGAACCCGCCGCTGGAAGTTGTACGCATCCCATTTGAAGGGTCTCAGATCATTGGTTATATGCGGTTGCCCAATAATGTAAATCATCCCGTCCCCATCGTCATCGCGGTCAATGGTTTGGACAGTAGGAAAGAGGATTTAGCGGAAAGCTTTGCCGCGATCCTGCCCTACGGTATCGGCTTCATTGCTGTGGATGGACCCGGCACCGGTCAATCTCCCATTAAGGCCAGCCCCACCGCGGAACGCATGTTGTCGCGCGTGATTGATTACCTGCAAACCCGTCCTGAGGTGGATAAAACACGAATTGGTTTTCACGGAGTGAGTTGGGGCGCCTACTGGGGTACGAAAATGGCTGTTGTCGAACGCGACCGGCTGAAGGCTGTGAGCGTCCAGTCTCCACCCACGGATCTCTTCTTTACGAAAGATTTCCTGACGAACTCCCTACTCGGAAATAGAGAGTACCTTTTCGATCAGGTTCCGGCCCTCATGGATATCTTTGACGGCGTCAAGAACGTTGACGACATGGCCGCTACGCTCCAGAAGATGTCTCTCGTAACTCAAGGGATCCTCGGAAAACCGACCACACCCATGTTGATAATTGCAGGAGTCAAGGACACCCAGGCGCCAATCTCAGACGTCTACGAGCTATTGAGCGCAGGAGATGTTCCGAAAGAAGCATGGATTAACCCGCAAGGCGGCCACCTTGGGCGCCAGGTGAAAATCTGGCCTGATCCCGTCATCTTCAAACAGGTTCTTCTTCCATGGCTTGTGCGCAACTTAGCCGTTCAGAATCCGAATGACGACAACACAAAACCCAAGAATTGAGCCAGGTGTCATCGTACGTAAGAATCCCGCCACTTGTCCCTACCCATGGTGCGCCATCGCAAGCCGCCTTCTCAGACGTGGCGCACGTTTCTGAAAAACCACACAAAGGATCTGGTCGCTGCCGACTTCTTCGGGGTTTCGACGGTTCTCTTCTCGTAATTCCTTTGCACGACCGCCGCTGACCCGTCCACTTTGCGGTCACCGAACATCCGACGGCCGAATGAATGGCCCGGCAACTGCTAGAAGCCTTTCCAATCCGTGCGGCTTGGTGCCCGCAGGGAAATACAACGTAACAATAGTTGAACAGATTGTTTCGGAACTTCCCCGCAGAAACTGAATAGGATTTTGATTCATTCGTCCGTGAAAACACCGCATCACGGTCCGAATCTGCGTGGTTAGGACCGTCGACAATCGAATCCTCGCTATGTATGATTCGGCCTTGAGTGCGACGCAATTGATGCAATGCGCCAGGGAAGAGGGAATTCGCTGCTCGCGGAACCACTAGTCTAATTTTCTTCGAACTGAGGCATCATCTTCTCTACCTACTATATGTAGTAAGTGCCGCACCAGAGACGCCCGCTTGCCGTCGGGCGCGAACTTAACCTTCACGAAAACAAAAACTACAAAACGAACTCCGGTATCATCTTTGGATTCTTTGTGATAAAGAAATTCTCGTGCGATGTTTTGACCGCTGGTCGCGGATTTCGGTCAATCAATTTCAGGTTTAGCAAAGCTTTACCCGGTCGCTGGATCGAGTGGCAGCACAGAACGGACAACGCATGCGAAGACTGCTGATTCAGAATGCCACCGTGATCACCATGGATCCCCAATCAGGGGATCTGTGGCCCGGCGATATTCTGATCGAAGGCAAGCAGATCGCGGCTATCGGCCCGCGCATTAATCCTGCTGACGCCGAGATCTTCGATGGCCGTGCGTTCATCGTTATTCCCGGCTTGGTGAACGCGCACATGCACACCTGGCAGACGGGGCTGAGGGCGATCTCGTCGAACTGGACGCTGCTCGAATATTTTCGCTGGGTCCACGCCGGCCTCGCGACGCGATTCCTTCCCGACGATATCCGCATCGCCACGCTCGCCGGCGCCTTGAATCAGCTGAACTGCGGCACGACCACGCTGGTTGATTGGTGCCACAATAATCCGACTCCCGCGCACACCGATGCAGCGATCGAGGGCCTTCGAGAATCAGGGATCCGCGCTGCTTTTTTCCACGGCTCGCCGAAACCCGATCCCAAGCCAGGTGAGCCGCATTTCTCCGAGATTCCGCATCCAAGGAGCGAGGTCGAACGGTTGCTGCGTGGCCCGTTCGGTTCGCGGAACCAGCTACTCACGCTCGGACTGGCGATCCTGGGTCCGCACTACTCGACGCTCGACGTCGCGCTGCACGATTTCCGACTGGCGCGCGAGTTTGGCCTGGTCGCATCGATGCACCAGGGCGGCGGGCCTGCGAAGACTCCGAAAGGCTGGGACGTCCTCGAGCAGGAAGGTTTGGTCGGCGACTTCGTGAATATCGTGCATGGAAACGACCTCTCGGATGATCAGCTGTCGCGCTTTGTCGATCGCGGCGTTACGTTCTCGGTTGAGCCCGAAAACGAAATGGCCCAGGGCCACGGCCATCCGATTACCGGGCGCCTGCGCAAGCTGGGAGCCGCGCCGTCGCTGGGCGTGGATCTCGAAAGCGTGATCTCCGGAGACATGCTGACCGTTGCTCGAATCGCACTCTCTCACCAGCGCGCCTTGGACAACGCTGCATGCCGAGCCGCCACCGGAGCCATTCCCGAAACGTCCACGATTCCCGTGCGCGAGGCCCTCTCTTGGCTCACCGTGCAAGGAGCGCGAATGCTCGGTATGCAGGATCGCATCGGCTCAATCGCGCCAGGCAAGCAGGCCGACCTCGTGTTCATCCGTGCCGACGCGCTGAATCTGTGGCCGGTCCACGATCCCGTGGCGACCGTGGTCATGCAAGCCAACTTGGCGAACATTGACTCGGTCATGGTTGCCGGCGAATGGCGCAAGCGGGACGGCAGGTTGTTGTTCCACGATCTCGATCGCGTGAAGGCCGAGCTCTCTCGTTCCGGCAGCCGGATCCTTTCCGAGCTCGGCTGGCGGCCCGATGTGCAACAAGCGAAAAGCGGCGAGCGAATCGCCACGCACTGAAGAAAGAAGAGGAATTCAGGAATTGAGAGTAGGTTTCGTTGGCCTGGGAAACATGGGCTCGGTCATGGCTCGCAACCTGATCAAAGAGGGCCACACGCTCACGGTTTACAACCAAGCGCGAAGCCGCGCGGAGGAGTTACAGCCTTTGGGTGCGACGATCGCCCGCATTTCGTTTTGGGAAGCAGGCCTCTGATGTGCGGGATCTGCGGCGTTGTGGGGATCGAATCGCCGGAGTCGGGCGAATCCGTCGTGCGCCGCATGATGGCCGCCATGCTCCATCGCGGCCCGGACGAGGAAGGAATTCTTCTCGCCTCGCCCGTCGCCGTAGGGATGCGCCGCCTCAGCATCGTTGATCTCGCCGGCGGTAGCCAGCCCGTCTGGAACGAAACCGGCACCCTCGCGGTCGTTTACAACGGCGAGATCTACAATTTCAAGAGTCTTCGCGCGGAGCTTGAATCCGCCGGTCACAAGTTTCGCACCCGCTCCGATACGGAAGTCGTCGTCCATGCATACGAGGAATGGGGCGAGCGCTGCGCCGAGCACCTGCACGGAATGTTTGCTTTCGCGGTGATCGAAATGCCGCAGGGTCGCAGCGGGAGGGCGGCCCGCGTCTTCCTGGCCCGCGACCGTACGGGCATCAAGCCGCTCTACTACGCGCTGGTCGATCGCAAACTGCTTTTCGCCTCGGAAGTGCGCGCGCTTCTGGCGAGCGGTTGTGTTCCCGCGTGCATCTCTCCCTCGGCGATTCCCGCTTACCTGCTTTTCGGCTCGGTCTGCGAACCGCTGACTTTGATCGAAGGAGTGGCGTCTCTTCCGCCGGGCCACTCGATGAGCGTCCGCGCCGCCGTGTCGGTCAGCGCTCCAGACCCGGTGCGCTATTGGGATGCGCCGCGCGCCGCGCCAGAACTTGCGTCGTTTCCAGCGAAGCGCGTTCGCGCGCTTCTGGAAGACGCCGTCGCCACGCATCTCGTCGCCGATGTTCCCGTCGGGGTATTTCTGAGCAGCGGTCTCGACTCCACGGCCATCGCCGCGCTTGCCAGCCGCGCCCGCGCGGGGATCCACACGTTCACAGTCGCATTTGCCGACGCCGAATTCAGCGAAGCCGAAATCGCCCGCCGCACCGCCAGCCGCCTCGGAACCGAGCACACCGAGTTGACGCTCTCCGATCGGGAAATGCTTGCCCGGCTCGATGAAGCCATCACGGGATTCGATCAGCCCAGCATGGACGGCATCAACACATATTTTGTCTCCTGGGCGGCGCGCCAGGCCGGGTTGAAAGTCGCGCTCTCGGGGCTCGGCAGCGATGAAATCTTCGGCGGCTATAGCTCGTTTCGCTCCACATCGAAAGTTGCGCACGCAGCCGCAGCCGCGCGCCTTTTGCCCCGCCCGCTTCGCGCATCTTTTTCGGCCGTGCTGGCCCGCACGAATGTTTTTGGTTCCTCTCCCGACGCGTCTCGCAAGGCATCGGCGGCTTTTCTCGATCCGGATTCGCTGCCGCACGCATATTTCTTCACCCGCCTGCTTTTCACGCCGCAGGCGGTCGCCTCCGGGCTGGGCGGAGATTGCTCTTCGTGGAGCAGCTCACCTTGGTGGCGATGGCTTTCCGATTCCTCCCGCCGCGCCAGCTTGATGGATGAATTCACGGGAATCTCCTGGCTCGAATTGCGCTCTTACATGCTGAACACGCTTCTGCGCGATACCGACGCGATGAGCATGTGCCATTCGCTCGAAGTCCGCGTGCCGTTCCTGGACGCGCCGCTCGTCGAATACGTTCTGTCGCTTCCCGAAACCGCGAAGCGCGGCTCCGCGCGCCCCAAGGCGCTCCTGATCGAGGCCCTCGGAGATCTTCTGCCCGAGGAAATCGTCGCGCAGCGAAAGCGAACCTTCACATTTCCATGGGAGAATTGGTTTCGCGGAGCGCTCGGAAAGCGCGTCGCGGCGGGACTCGCGGATTGGTCGCCCGCCCTTGCATCGCAGCTCGGTGGAGAATTCGCGCAGTCGGTTTGGCAGGACTATCTCGCAGGCCGCACGACGTGGTCGCGTCCCTGGAGCCTTTACGTCCTGAATGAATGGGTCAAGCGAAACGTTTCAGGAAGTAACGCGAGCAGCGTTGACTGCCGGAAGTCCACCGCTGTCGCTTTATCGTGAGCGCCGCATCTAACAAACGATGATCATTCTGGGAATCAACGCCTATCACGCCAACGCCGCCGCAGCCATCGTGGTGGACGGACGCCTGATCGCTGCCGTCGAGGAAGAGCGCCTCAATCGCGTCAAGTACGCCGCCGGCCTTCCCTCTCGCGCCATCCAATTCTGTCTCGATCGAGCCGGCGCGAAGTTGACGGAAGTGGACCACATCGCCATTCCGCGCGACCCCTGGGCCCGCCTGGGGACAAAGCTTCGCTACGCCGCACGCATGCCCCGGTTCGCGCTCGATCGCCTGCGCGTGATGAAGCGCTTCGCCGGCATTCGCGAGGATCTTGCTGCCGCGTTCGAGCTCGCGCCGGAGGGCATTCGCGCTCAATTCCATCGCATCGAGCACCATCGCGCGCATCTGGCCAGCGCGTTTTTTGTTTCGCCGTTCGAGCGCTCCGCTGTGCTCTCCGCCGACGGCCTCGGCGATTTTGCGAGCTTCATGTGCGCCGTGGGCGAAGGGCCGCGCATGCGCGTTCTCGGCGAAGTCGCATTCCCTCATTCGCTCGGCATGTACTACACCGCCCTCACGCAATATCTCGGCTTTTGGAAGTTCGGCGACGAGTACAAAGTCATGGGCCTCGCCGCCTATGGGCAGCCGGAATTCCTCGGCGAATTTCGCCGCATCGTGCGCGCCCACGGCCCGCTTGCGTTTCGGCTGGGCCTCGAATATTTCACGCATCAGACGCAAGGCTCCGACATGACCTGGCGCGACGCGAATAGCACACCGGTGCTCGGCCGGATTTTTTCTTCCTATCTCGAAAAGCGCCTGGGTCCCGCTCGCCGGCCGGAAGAACCGCTCACCGCAAGGCATCACAATGTTGCCGCGAGCATGCAAGCGGCTCTCGAAGAAGTTCTCGCGTCTTGCTGGAATGGACTCGCCCGGGAATCCGGAGAAAAGAACCTGTGCCTGGCCGGAGGCGTGGCCTTCAACTGCGTCGCCAATTCGAAAGTGTTTGACGCGGCGCCCTTCGAGCGCGTTTTCGTGCAGCCCGCGGCCGGCGATGCCGGCCTTTCCGTCGGCGCGGCCTTCGCCGTCAATCACCAGGTCCTGGGCCGTCCGCGCGAGTTCACCATGGACCACGCCTACTGGGGTCCGCAGTTTTCGGCGTCGGAAGTGCGCCAGGTAATCGATAGCGCCTCCTCCTCCGGCGACGCCGAAATCGCGGACCTCGACGAGGCCGCTCTTGTCGAAGCGACCGCCGTCCATATTGCGGCGGGAAAAATCGTGGGCTGGTTTCAGGGCGCCGCGGAATGGGGCCCTCGAGCGCTCGGCAATCGCAGCATTCTGGCCGACCCTCGCCGGCCGGAGATGAAGGACATCCTAAATCGCCGCATCAAGCACCGCGAGATCTTTCGTCCCTTTGCGCCATCCATTACCGAGGAGGCCGTCGGCGAATTCTTCGAGAAGACGCACCCTTCGCCTTTTATGACGTTCGCCTATCCGGTACGGCCGGAGATGCGCGCGATCATCCCGGCGCCCACGCATGTGGACGGCACCGCGCGCCTGCAGACCGTCAGCCGCTCGGCCAATCCTCTGTACTGGAAACTTCTTCGCAAGCTCGGCAATCTTACGGGCGTGCCGGTGGTGCTGAATACGTCGTTCAACGACAACGAGCCCATTGTCTGCCGCCCTGAAGAGGCGCTGGATTGTTTCCGCCGCACGCAAATGGACGTCCTCGTGATGGGCAATTACGTCCTGGAGAAGAAATCTCCCGCCATCGCTCGCGAAGAGCCCGGCGAGAAATTTGCCAAGCCCGCGAAATAGAAACGCATGCACATTCTGCTTTTCAACGAATACTATCCGCCCGATACCTCTGCCACGGCGAAGATCGCGGCGCAAGTTGCCGAAGCCCTCGCCCAGCGCCACCAGGTCACGGTGGTCGCCGGACGCCCCTCGTACGATCCCGATGAGTTTTACCCGTCCGTTTTTCTCCGCCGCGACATGCGCAACGGCGTCACCGTCGAGTGTGTCGGTTCCACCGCCTATCCGCGCCACCAGATGCGCCGCCGCGTGTCGAACTATTTGACCTACCTTGCCCTCGCGGTTCCCCGCGCCATCGCGCTCCGTCCGGATATCGTCCTCGCTATGACGGACCCGCCCGTCGCGGGCATCGCTGCCGCTTTTGTCGCGCGCAGGCTCGGCCGCCCGTTCGTCTACAACGTACAGGACCTCTATCCGGACATGGCTGTCGGCGGCGATATCGTGCGTCCGGGCTTTTGGGTGAGGCGCTGGGAAAAAATGCACCGCCGTGCGCTTAAGCAGGCCGCCCGCGTGATCGCGATCGGCGACGACATGCGCGCCCGCATCCTTGCCAAGGGAGTCGCTCCCGAAAAAGTCGTGGTCGTACGCAATGGCACAACGCTTCCGCTAGGCTCGCCGGAGTCAAACGACGCCGCAGCGCAAAATGTCATCCGGGAAATCCGGTGCGGCTTCCCGTTTGTCGTCGTGCACGCCGGAAATCTGGGGTTTTACGGCGCTTGGGGCACCCTGCTCAAGGCCGCGGAAATTCTGGGCAACGAAAACACCGCTTTGGTGTTCATAGGAGACGGGGCAAACCGCGCGGCGCTTCAGGCTTCCGCGTCGAATTCGCCGAACGTTCGCTTCTTGCCATTCCGCCCCGTCGAGCAGGTGCCGCAGGTCATGGTGGCCGGCGACGTGCACGTCGTCACCATACGCCGCGGTCTTGAGGGGATTGTCGTCCCCAGCAAGCTGTATTCGATTCTGGCGGCGGGCCGCCCGGTGCTCGCGGTGGCTCCGGCATCGAGCGACGCGGCGAGCGTCGTCGTCGAATCCGGATGCGGCCTGGCAGCTGACCCGGACGATCCGGCCGCTGTGGCCTCTGCGATTCGCGAGCTGCGCGGCGATCCTTCCAGGCTCGCCGAGATGGGCCGCCGCGCGCGGGAAACGTCAAAAAAATATGCTAGAGTTACTCAACTTGAGCGTTTTGTCGAAATCATCGAAGAAGTGGCGCGCGACTCCCATGGAGCGCGTTCGGAATCGTAAGAAAATTTTGCCGGCCTGCTCCGCGGATTTCCTCGGATCGCAGTCGGTGGGCCGCAATTTCGCTCGATGACCATCCCTGCCGATCTGATTGCCTTTGCCGTGGCCCTTGTCGGCTCGCTTCTTTTGACGATCCCGATTCGTCGCCTCGCGCTGCGTTACGGTATGGTGGACCATCCCGGCCCGCGCAAAGTCCACGTCAGTCCCATTCCGCTGCTCGGCGGAACGGCCATCTATCTCGGATTCGTGCTCGCGCTTCTGTTCACGCTCCGCGGCGCGCCGCATCAGCAGATGGTCGGAATTCTCGCCGGCGCCACGCTGCTCGCGATGGTCGGTTTGCTCGACGACGGAGGCTTGCTGCATCACCAGGTCAAACTGTTCATCGGGATGCCCGTGGCCGCGTTGTTTCTGCTCGTCTCCGGAATTCGCGCTCAGTTTTTCTCCGAACTCGTTCCCGGAACCGCGGGCATCGTGCTCGACGGTTGCCTGACGGTCGTTTGGGTCGTGGGCATCACCGCGTCCTTCAGCATTCTCGACCACATGGACGGTCTCTGCGCCGGAATCGCCGCCGTGGCCGCGGGTTTTTTCACGCTGTCCGCCGGCCTCAATGGGCAGACCATGGTCCGCACTCTCGGCGCGGCTACGCTGGGCGCCGCGCTCGGCTTTTTGCGCTGGAATTTCAACCCCGCGAAAATCTTCATGGGCGATGGCGGGGCGATGTTCCTCGGATTCCTGATGGCCACGCTCGGCCTGAAGATTCGCCCGGAGGGGTCGCACTTCCCGGTCACGTGGCTCGTGCCGGTCCTGATTCTCGGCGTGCCGATCTTCGATACGACTCTCATATCAATCTCCCGCGCGCGCCGCGGATTGCTGCCCTTCACGTCGCCCGGCAAGGACCATACCGCGCACCGTCTCTCCAACATCGGACTGGGCCATCGAGGCGCCGTGCTCGTGCTTTATTGCCTGGCCGCGGTGTTCGGAAGCCTTGCCATTCTCGTCCCCCGCATTTTGCCGGGGGCGGCGTATGCTGTCGCGGCAATTCTGGCGATTGGCGGGCTCATCGCCATCCTACTTCTCGAAGGTGCGCCGTACGAGCGCCAAATGAAGCTCGAAAGATCCTCTTCGGCGGACTGAGTTACGCCGCGGCACACCTGGCCGGTTTTGCCGTCGGGCCGCCGGGCATGTATGTTAGATTGGCATTTCGTAGAGATCGTCGAAGATTCAGATGAAATCTCTCCATTTTCGAGCCGCGGTTAGTTCTCTTCTGCTCCTGTGCGGCATTCCATTGGCTGCGCTTTCGTCGCCGCCGCGCCCCGATGTCTTGCTCCAGACGATGCAGCGCGAATTGCAGCGCGCCACATCGTCGCTCGCGAAATCGGATCCCGCTCCGTATTATCTGAGCTACGCAGTTTCCGATGGAGACGGCGCGACGATAGCCGGTTCCGGCGGGGGGCTGCTTGCCTCGACAAGCGTTCATCGCCGCCAGGCGGACGTAATGATGCGCGTCGGCTCGTCGGTCCTCGACAACACGCACTCCCAGAGCCGCCCCTCCGGCATCACATCCGGTGCGCTTCCCCTGCGCGACGATCCCGATGCCATCGCGCGCATGCTCTGGCTGCTCACCGATCGCGAATATCAGCAGGCCTCGGCGGCTTTTTTGCGCGTGAAGACCAATCAGGCTGTTCAATCCGCGGAAGAGGATAAGTCCCCGGATTTTTCCCAGGAATCAGCGCAAACATATGCGGGCGCATCGTCGCCGAAAGCCGTGCGCGATGCAAAGCTCTGGGAAGATCGCGTCCGGCGGGTCTCCGCCGGATTCTTGAAGTATCCCGACGTGTATTCGTCGGTTGTGCTTCTGCAGGATGGCGCCAGCCGCTCCTACCTTGCAACGAGTGAAGGCGCGGCCCTCGAGCAATCCTCCGCGACCGCTCGCCTGGTGATCGAAGCGGAAACGCGCGCTGACGACGGAATGGATTTGCTCCGCGTCGAAACGTTTCAAGCCGCTTCACCCGATCAGCTTCCCTCGGAATCGGAGCTCATGGCGAAGGTGGACAAAATTTCGGCCGACTTGAAGGCATTGCGTTCCGCGTCTGCTGCCGAGCCGTACGCGGGGCCGGCGATGCTTTCCGGCAGAGCGGCTGCCGTGTTCTTCCACGAAGTGCTCGGCCACAGGCTTGAGGGCCACCGCCAGCGCGATGAGAGAGAAGGCCAGACGTTCACGAAAAAAGTGAATCAGCAGGTCCTGCCCGCGTTCCTGAGCGTCGTGGACGATCCGACCATGAAAGAATTGAACGGGGTGAAGCTCGCCGGCTCTTATGATTACGATGACGAAGGCGTTCCGGCGGCGCGCGTGAACGCCGTGGATAATGGCATTTTGAAAAACTTCCTGATGTCGCGGATGCCCATCACGAACTTCGATCATTCCAACGGCCACGGCCGCCGGCAGCCCGGTCTGATGCCCACTGGC
>Ga0209517_10004216_pt1 | contig 19025 bp, 9 predicted proteins | sample PeaSoiMetSII2010_FD_187695 | JGI IMG/M metagenome (GOLD analysis project Ga0209517, IMG submission 187695) | Peat soil microbial communities from Weissenstadt, Germany - SII-2010 (SPAdes) (version 2) | ecosystem: Environmental > Terrestrial > Soil > Wetlands > Peat | place: Germany: Weissenstadt...
CAACCCGCCCGGCAAAGAAGCAATTCTTGCCAAACCGACCTGTTTTGGCTGGCCAACCCAGTGTATTTCTCACGCTCCCCACGCCGCCACAACAGCTTTTTTTGCGCCTTATGCGCCCTTTTTGCGGCAAACCAATGCAAGCTCCACCTCATCAACCACTTGCAAAACTAAGCCACCCTTCACCCATTCCAGCCAATCAGGCCTAATCAGGCCCAATCAGGCTAAATCAAGCCTAATCAAACTATTTTTTATGTCCCCCGCTCGTAATAACCGTCAAAGTATTCCTTCTCATCCTAACCACTAATCTCTGACCTCCGCCCCGGCAGAATACTCCTTCTCATGAGTGGCAATGCCCAAACCGCACGCCTCAAAATTGCCCTGCGTGGCGCCGTCCAGGGGGTTGGCTTCCGCCCTTTTGTCCATCGCCTCGCCGTCGAACTTGGTTTGGCCGGATGGGTCAACAACTCCAGCCAGGGAGTTTTCATCGAAGTCGAAGGTCCTCGCCCCAGCCTCGAGCAATTCCTGGCCCGCCTGCCTTCCGAAAAGCCCCCGCGCAGTTCCATCCAAAGCCTCGAATCCTGGTGGCTGGACGCGGCGGGCTGCGCCGGTTTTGAAATCCGCCCCAGCCAAACCGCCGGCGGCAAGACCGCTCTCATCATGCCCGATCTCGCCACCTGCCTCCAATGCCGCCGGGAGATTTTTGATCCCCGCAATCGCCGCCATCTCTACCCCTTCACCAATTGCACCCATTGCGGACCGCGCTTCTCCATCGTCGAATCCCTCCCCTACGACCGCGCCAACACCTCCATGAAACAGTTCGCCCTCTGCCCGGAATGCCAGCGCGAATACCGCGATCCCCGCGACCGCCGCTTCCATGCCCAGCCCAATGCCTGTCCCAAGTGCGGTCCGCATCTGGAATTGTGGGACCCCAACGGAGTTGTTCTCGCCACCCGTCATCCAGCCTTGTTGCAGGCCGCGCAAGCCATCCGCGATGGAAAAATCCTCGCCCTCAAGGGCCTCGGCGGCTTCCAGTTCATCGTGGATGCCCGCAACGAAGACGCCGTGCGGCGCTTGCGCCAACGCAAGCAGCGCGAGGAAAAACCTTTCGCCCTGCTCTTTCCATCCTTGTCGGCCGTCTCCGCCGATTGTTGCGTGTCCGCCGCCGAAGCGCGCCTGCTGGACTCGCCCGAATCTCCCATCGTCCTATTGCAGAAGCTCGCCCCGCCAACCCGGCCAATTCCAACGGGGCCTTCCGCCGTGCTCCGTCACCTCTTTACCGGGGCCGCCGGTGGCTGCCGTGAAGGGCGGGGGAGAGCGGCCGGGCGCGCTTGACGATGCGGCGCGAGGCGAGCGTGCATCGGTCCGGCACCGGGTCGCCGGCGGGGCTCCCGTGGGCGGCTCGAACCGGCTCGTGTCGGTCGATGAGCTGGCTGCCTACCTGGGCGTGCCGAAGAAGACGGTCTACGGCTGCTGGCGGCAGTGGGGTCTTCGGGGGTACCGGGTCGGCCGGTACCTGCGGTTCCGCGAGCGGGACGTGGAGGAATGGCTCCGGAACCGGGAGGCCTGACCATCATGGCCAGCATCATCAAGCGCTGCGACTGCGGCGACTGGGACGAGTGCCCGCACCCCTGGGTGGTCCGCTACCGCACCGACGGCGGCAGGACGAGCAAGCAGCGGGAGCAGTCCTTCGGCGACGACCTGAAAGAGGCCGAGAACTTCCTGCTCAAGGTCGAGCACGACAAGAAGGCGCACGTGTTCATCGACCCGGAGGCGGGGAAGGCGGTCTTCCGCACTGAGGCGGAGGCATGGCTCGCCCAGCGGATCGGCGCGGAGAGCAGCGACATGACCTACAAGTCGGTGCTCCGCACCCACGTGTACCCGGCCCTCGGGCACCGGCAGATCCGTACGATCCGTCGGGAGGAGATCAAGGAGATCATCGCCGTTATGAGCCGCAAGGGCCTGTCCGCGAGCCGGATCGCCCAGGCGCACCTGGTCATCAACGCGGTGTTCAACGAGGCCGTCCGCAACAAGAAGCTCGCCGAGTCACCCTGCACCGACATCCCGGTCCCGGACGTCGTCCACGCGGCGGACTTCGTCTTTCCCGAAGACGACGAGCTGGAGGCACTGGCAGCCGGGCTCCCGGCGGACTGGGCCGCAACCATCTGGCTGATGTACGGCTGCGGGCTGCGGATCGGCGAGGCCCTCGCGGTCAAGAAGCGCTGCCGCATCAACCAGGGAACGACCCTGCGGGTCCGCGAGCAGGTCAACCCGGTCGCGGAGCGGAAGCCGCTGAAGTTCCGGGTCGAGGGGCAGTTCCGCGACATCCCCCTGCCGCTGTATGTGTCGGAGGCGATCGACAAGCACGTCGCGGACCACGGCACTACCGACGACGGGTACCTGTTCCGGGGGCGAAGGCACAAGCACGTGACCCGCCGCACCTACCAGGAGGACTTCGAGCGCGCCGCCGGAGTTCATCCCGCACTCGCTGCGGCACTGCTACGCCTCCACCGCCCTGGCCCACGGCATCCCGATCACCGAGGTCTCCCGCTGGCTCGGCCACAAGAGCATCGAGGTCACCCACCAGATCTACGGTCACCTCGTGCCCACCTCCTGGGACCGCGCCCGCACCGTCCTAGACGACGCCCACCGTGCCGGACGGCACCAGCCGCCGCACCCGGAAGCCCTCCACTGAGCCGCGGCCCGCCGAACCTGCGGGCGGCAATTGGCTGTTTCGTCGCCAGGCCGGATGACGACTAGCTCGGCCTGCTGTTCACGGGCCTAACGAACCGGAGATGGGTCGCGTCGCTTCCGGGTGAGACGGCCCATCTCCGCGTCTGCCGGACGGGATCGACCGCAGCCTTCTCATCTGGGGGCTATGACCATTCGGTCCAGGTCAGGATTCGGGAGGCACCGGGATCGGTAGCGGATACGTCGGCCGAGAGCCAGGTGCGGAGTCTTACCTCGAGGGTGTCGTTGGTCGTGCTCGGGCCGGTTGCGGGGGCGATGTCAGGAGGGAGCAGGACTAGGCCGGGCTCTGCCGGCTCCTGTTCCGTGTCCGCGCGGGGCGTGAGCCAGGTGAGTCTCGCGGCATCGAGGATGACCAGGTGATTCGTGATAGCGCGCGTCTGTACGACCGGCGTGTCGTCTACGATTCCGACGATCCGGGCCAGGCTGCTGCCGGCAGCTCCGAGGCCCTCGGCGAGCGCCTCGTACTCTGGTCGGCGGCCCCCGTCAGCTGGCACGCGGGGCGCGGCCGCCGCAACTCCGATGTCTTTCTTCAGGTCGTACGGGGTGTACGGGATGATGACCACGACTCGGGCCGTCTCTTCTTGGCGCTGGCCGTGGTTCACCTGGCGGGCGCTCGCATGGACCTGCGCGATCGCCTCCCTCACCTTGACGGCGGCGTCTGCTGCCGTGATCGCGTGCGTCTCGGTGCCGCTCGCTGCGGCGGCGAGGACGTGCTGGAGGACGGCTTGGGCCAGGTTGGCGCCGAGCCAGCGGCCGACGCCTGCCGGGTCGCCGCCGTCGATGAAGTGGCTTCGCGGGGCGGACCCCGTGATGAAGACGCTCAGCCCGCCGATCTCGCCGGGGGCCATGACTCCCGCGGCGTTTCCTGCCCAGGCGAGCAGCGCGCCCGCGATGTCCGCGGCGTGGAAGGCAGATCGCAGGGCGGACCTTGCGGTGCTTACCCCAGGCTCGGAGATCGGGCTGTTCCGGATCTCGTCGTCTTGCGCGTCCCGCGCTTCCTGGGCGGTGACGGTGAGCAGGTCCTTCAGCTCCGTGATGCGCTGGCGGGCGGTGTCCTCGGGGATCCCGTAGCGTTCCAGCCATGGCAGGCGCGTGGCGAGCACCTGATCCAGCGTGGTCTTCAGCATCGGCCCGTCAGCGAGCGCGGATCCGCAGGAGGGCCTGGTGCCGACGGTCAGCGCGGGACGGGTGACAGCCGCCATCGCGAAGGCCTCCGCCAGCGGCGACGTGGCGTCCCTGAGGTCGCTGATCATCAGCGCGCCGACTGGCGTTATCCGCGCTTCGTCAAACGGAGAGGCCAGGTTGCTGATGCCTGCGCGGAGTGCGGCTTCCAGCGCGCGCCACAGCCGCCCGGCCGGGAAGTGGTCTAGGAGGGAGGTCACAACGGGATCAGGCTTGTCAACGGAGAGGTGCGTGTCCTCGAGCGGGCTGCTGGCGGCGGTCTGGCCATGCCCGTCTCCGCTGCCGGCGGCTTGTGCCGCCTCGGCCTTGATGGCATCGGCGAGGAGCTGGAGCTTCATCGCGTCCATGCCGTCGCGTGCTGTCCCCAGCGACTCGCCAAGTTCCCGCAGAGCCGAAGTCGCTTTGACGGGCTCGTAGAGATAGCGCGGTGCCGCAGGGCTACCGGTGCTGGGGTCTGTCCCCAGTGCGTCGCCGAGCAGTGGCAGCTCCGGCATCTTCCACGCCGTTAGGGCCTCCCGCACGGTAGCGCTGTCGCGGAGGGCGATCGCGTAACGGACCATCTCCATGAACAGCGTGTGGGCGACCAGCAGTTGTGCGGTGGCGACTCGCGCCGACTCCGCGATTCCTTCAGCCTCGGATGCGGGTCCTGGATCGAGTTCCAAGGAGGCGGCACGCTCGATGGCCCGCGCGAGGTCACTATGGGTGAATGAGAGCAGCGACTGGAACGGCGCCTGAACGCGCACCCTAGCGGTCCTGGTCGAGGGCAGAGCGTCTCGCCCGTCTTCAGTCAGGTCGCTGACGGCGGCAGAGTAAACGCTCAGCAGCGTTCCGAGGCTCTGCTGGATGGTCAGGGAGGCTCTCTCATCGAGCGCTTCGCCGGCGAGGTGCCGGGGCAGGGCCGAGGCCTCCCAGCGGATCTTGTCGTCCTTGCTGACTGCGGCGGCGCGCAGCTCGTCATCGAGAAGGTCCATGAGCCGCTCACCAGCCGTCGACCGGTAGGGGTAGAAGGCCCTCCGCGCGTCGTAGTCATACGCAAGGCCGTACGCGGCGTAGGCCTGCCAGATGACAGCACACAGGCCGGCGAGCCGCCGCATGCCCGCGATGGCCTCGACTGGCCGGTCAGCGCGGATGTCGTCGAGTGTCTCGGCATGCAGCGTGTCCAGCGCAGGGGCGAGCTGGTCGACGGGAACGGGAGACGTGCGAATGCACCGGCGAGCCCACCAGCGGGCGAGGGACCCGCCGGACAGGTCAATGGTGAGCAGCGGGGCCGACGGCGGGACTACCCTGCCGGGCCACACCCGCAGCACGGGACGGCTCAGCCCGGCGCGGGAGGCGTGCCAGCCGAGCAGCCGCAGCCGCCACACGAACACGTTCCTGACAACACGGCTGCCGCTTCTGCCGGTGGTGACCTTGCCGCCCGGCCACAGGAAGGCAGGGCTGAACTCGATGACACCCGCTTGGCTCAGCACGGACGTGACGCTGAGGCTTGCCCGCTCGCGGAGTTCCCTGCGCACCTCCTGGGCGAGGACGCGGCGGCGGTACTCGGTGCTCACGGCCTCGTTCTCCGCCGGGTCCAGCGCCCGCACCGTCAAGGCCAGCAGCACCACGATGGAGGCGATCGACACCAGCGCGGTGATCGTCGCGACGGTCAGCGCCCAGCCGTGAGCTTCGGTAGCCGGCGTTGAGGGGACCTGATGCCCGACACCGAGCAGCACCAGCCCGATGAACAGCAGAGAGCCCACGTTGAACAAGGTCAGGTCGATTGCGTGCGTTCGGCGCAGAAACTGCCGGTACGTCAGCATCCCCCGGCTCCGCGCCGGGAGAAGCCCGAAGACGAATACCACCAGCGTGACAACGAGCCCGACACTGGCCGCCTGAACCTGCCACAGCACGTCCAGGGAACTGGCCGTGGCGGCCGGAATACCTGCAGAGGCAGGGCCAGCCACCGAGATGCCGACGAGCCCCCCCACTAGCACCACCAGGTAAACGACAAGGCGCGCGCCTCCGTGCCGCATCTCCTGAGACACCCCGCGCCCGGGCACGGGTGGCAAGGACGCGTCCTCTCGCCGGGCGCGCTTGCGCGCCCTCCGTAGCTCACCGGCTGCGGCGCGACGAACAGAAATCAGCACCAGGCATGCCTACCACCGCCGAGGCCCTCACGCAGCCGAGGTCCCTACCAGACGGCTGCTGTCGGATCGTGCAGGGCACCGACCGAAACGTATACGCAGGTCAGTGCACGGATATACCTCAGATGCACCTGCAACGGTGGCACCCGAAAGCGCCAGTGTCGAGAGCACCCACCAGGGCTTAGGAGCGGGAACAGGAGGTGGCCCGGCGTCGGGTGGTCCGTTATGACGCCGCACTTGGCCATTCCGGGCCTAAACGGTGCGCCACGGCGGCAACCGGGTGGGCCGCCAACTATGCCGGGCGGGCTGCGCGGCCCGCTGTGCGCCCACGTATGCGTTCCTGGCGACGGGGGGCCGCGTCCGACCCGGAGGCGGCATTATGGAAGTCCGCAGATGGACGTGTCCATCCTGGACCTCCCGCGTACCCGGCAGGGTTCTGCCGCCCGTGGCGTGCAGAATGAGCACGACCTTGCTCCGGTAATTGGGTCGGGTACGACATTCAACGTGGCTGCTGCCCTGCAGCTGGCTCCGCCAGCTGCGCCGGATCGTCTCGCCGTCTGTCGGTTGCCGGGGCTAGCGCCTGTTAAACACAATGGTGCGCATGCCTTCCACCTATGCGATGCACGACCTCCTGGCCGAGGTCACTGACGACCTCGCGAAGCGCAGTATCACTGCTTGGGGCCCTGCCTTCGGTACGTCGCCCGCGCTCAAGGAGGCCGAGGACATCGGGGCCATCTTGCGCGATGACGGCGCGACCGTCTGGGGGACAGCGCCGATGGAAGTGGTCTGGAAAGCCGCCCAGCTTCTGTATGTCGCCGTTCTGGAGTATGCCCGTGCCGCCGCGATGCTGATGGTGCCGCCGTTCCGGACCTGGGCGCCGGTCACGGAAGTACGGTCGGCGGTGGAGGCGGCAGGTCAGGCTTCGTGGCTTCTTGACCCTAAGGTTCCGGAAGGGCGCACCCGCGTAGGCAGGTACTACACCCTGCGGCTCTACGCCGCCCGCCAGCTGGAGTACACGTACGGCAAGGTTCAGCCGGAGGGGCAGCTATACGAGTTCGGCATGCCCCCGTCGGGGGTGGAAGCCGAGGCCGGGTCGCTGGGACTGGTGCCGGTCGTCAACAAGAAGAACGACTGCATCGGTTATGAGGGCCAGCAGGTGGCGAAGATCGATGACCTGGCGCAGGAGATCGTAGGCGGTAACGGAGCCTATAGCTTGTTCTCGGGAGCGGCTCACTCGTAGTTCTGGTCACTGCTCGGCGGGTACCAGGGCGGGATGCCCTCGCCCCTCGGAATTTCCAGGGCCGAGCACGAAGCGGATCCGGGAAGCTATGTCCCGGTTGTCCGCGCTTGCCTCCAGGCGCTTTTCAAGCCGATCGACTACGCGGCTGAGATGTTCGATCGGCCGGCGCTTGCCAGGGATGTCTCCAGGATGTACCGGGACGCGGTCGGCCTGCTGGGAGCGTGACGCTCTCGGATCACTCATGCTGGCGGCTGGGAGGGGCATGGTCCCACCGGGTTTGCGCCTGAGCACCTGGGCGCGCAGGACTACGAGGGTGTCGGCACCAGCGGGGCACCGAAGCTGGGATACTGCGGCGTGCCCGTCTTCTTGTTCCAGGGCGTTTACGGCAGGCTGGGACAAGCGGATGAGGTGGTTACGGACGAGGTTTGGTCGGGACTCGTGCGCTACCTGATGTGGCATGTTGGGCCGACAGGAAGATGGTCAGTCGTCTTCGAGCTAGAGTGTCGCACTCCGGCGGTGGGGGTGAGGGGGGATGGCAAGGGCGAGCGCAGCGGGGGAGCAGGACGCGCTGCGAGGGTATGGCTACCAGTACGACCACATCGCTGCGGCGGTCTACGACCTTTACCGTGCGGGCTGGGAATTCGAGCTCCGGCTGGTGGATCCGGATGTCGGCGCTGTCGATGACTGCGTTCTCCTCCTGGAACCCGTTACGCCGGGTGCCCCGGCGGAAGTCCACGGGTACCAGTACAAGTCTGCTCCTGGGAACGTAACGCTGGCGGGGCTGCTGGCCGAAGAAAGCGATCGGCGGGCGCAGCCGAAGCCATCGTTGCTGGCGCAGCTCGTCACCGGCTGGCGCCGCCTGAAGTCTGTGTACGAGGGACGGGATGTTGTCGTCCATCTTGTCGTGCCTGGGGAACTTTCCGTGCATGACCGGCCGCGATCAGCTGCCGCCCGTGCCCTGTCCATCCAGGCTGACGCCTCCGGGGCGCCGTCCCCGCAGCACACCGCGGCCTTCTTTGCCTGGGTGCGGCAATCGCTGGCTGCGGGGCTGGGCCTTGACGGGGACGCCGCTGGCTGGGAGGTCCTGCTGCAATGGATCTGCAGCAGGGCAGTGCTAGCGCCGGAAGAGGCCGGGGTTTTCTTCCGTGCCCTGCGCGTGGATGCCGGAACGCGTGAGGCGCTGCCGCCCGTGCAAGAGGCAGGCGGGCAGCGAGCCGAGGACATCAGGCAGCTGGCGGAGGTACTCCGTCGGCGCGTTCAGGAGAGCAGCCCAGGCGAGCCGGTTGTCCTCGTTCCGGAAGATGTGGCCGTCCTGGCCGGCTTCGGCACACGCGGCCGATTGCGGCACTCCCACAACTTCCCGGTCGACCTCGACCGCTACACACCCCTTCTTAGTGCCCAGCAGGCACTGAACGCCGCCTTTGACGCGATCCGGCAAGGGTACGTTGCGGTTCTCGGGCCACCGGGCAGCGGCAAGTCCACGCTTCTCAGCCAGGCGACTCCGGGGCTTGCCGACCGGGTCATCACCTACCTCACCTTCATGCCGGGCGATCCGGCCGCCACGGGCCGCGCATCGGCCGCCGATTTCCTTCACGACCTCGTCGTTGAGATCGAGGCATCAGCCGGAGGGATCCGCAACAGCCTGCCCGAAAGAGACCTCAGCGAATTGCGGCTCCGGTTCCGCGACCTGCTCGGCAAGGCGGCCGAGGACTTCACGCAGAGAGGAAGGCGGACACTGCTGGTGATCGACGGACTCGACCACGTCGCTCGCCTTGCTCCCGCCCAGACGCTGCTGGCAGAGCTTCCGGCGCCCGGAGCGGTGCCGGCCGGCGTGGTCATCGTGCTGGGGTCACAGACACTGGCCTCCTTGGACACGCGGATACAGCACCATCTGACCGCCGAGGGCGTTGCTCGCATTGTTGACCTGGCACACCACAGGCTGACGCAGGCCGCCGTTGAGGAGGCCTGCGAGCGGCTCACCGAGTCCACGCCGGGACTCCGGCTGTCCGCCGGGCACGTCGCCCGGGCCGTTGACCTTGTCGGGGGCCATCCGCTCGCCCTGGGCTACGTGTTCAACTCCCTGGCTGACCTGACCGGCGATCAGGCGGCCCTGGATGACCAGATCTGGGTGCCCGCAGAGGCAATTGAGGCGGCCCTGGACAGGTGCGTCCGCTATTCCGGGAACGTTGCCGATGACTACGCAGCGTACCTTGCGGATGCCGACGACAGCGACGCGCTGCGCGAGCTTCTCGGCGACCTGGCCAGGCTGCGGTCGCCCCTTGACATGAAGTGGGTGCTCACCTGGGCGAGCCCGGCTGCGGCCAAGGGGCTGGGCCGCGTGCGCCACCTCTTCCGGCGGTTCGACAGTTACTCATGGATGTTCTTCCATGATTCGTTCCGCGGGTTCGTCTTGGAGGCGACCAGCGTCGACGCGCTAGGCGAGCCGGACACGGCAGCCGACGCGGAGCGGCACTCCTTCCTGGCTGACCAGTGTGCGAAGGAATCGGCGAAGCCCCGTGAGCGCGGCGAGGAGTTCTACCACGCAGCCCTAGCGGGCTTGACCGGCCGCGCGATAGCACTGGCGACCCCGGAAGCCTTCCGGGCCAGGTTGCTGTCCGGCGCCTCCCCGGTGGTCCTCGCGGAGGACATCCGGCTGGCCATGCGCGTGACCGCGCAGGCTGGTGACGCGGCAGCGCTGACCGCTCTCATGCTCTTCCAGTCCGAATTCCGAGAGCGGCAGGAAGCACTTGAGCCAGTCGACGTGACCGGGCTGTACCTGGATGCTGGGGAACCGGCAGCCGCTATCGCGTACGCGATGCCGGATGGGATGCTGAGGGTCCCAGCTGAGCAGGCACTGCGCGCCGCCATCAGGCTTGACGAGACGGGAAGCCCGGCAGGCAAGCTGCTCTTTGACGCGGCAGACGTCTACGACCTGGAGAAGATAACCAGAGACGATCAGCTGAAGGTGCTAACCGCCTGGGCGGAGGGAGCCGCCCGGTTCCGCCCGCCATCAGTGCTGCAGACTGCCGTGCGCCGGCTGTTCGCCCAGGCGCTGACACACCTTGAGTCCCCGGGTGACGACCCGGGGATCGAGGCATGGGAAGCGGGAAGGCTCGCCGTGCGCACTGCCCGGACCGCCGTCGCGGGATTGTGGTCCGCCGGCCGCGACTCTGACGCCCAGGCGCTAGCCAGGCAGCTAGAGGAACAGGCGGAGGTCCTGACCGCCAAGGCGCAAACTGATCTGCAGGTCGATTCCTGGACAGGGCGCCTCGCTGATTACGCACGTTCCGGCGTCGCCGCGTGCCGCGTCGCCCATGCCTCAGCTCTTCTCGATCACGGCAAGTGGGACGATGCCCTCGCTGCCCTCCGGGGCGGAACACAGGCAGCCGACGCGACACCTGATGGGCGCCCCTCTTCGGCAGGCGCGGCCATGTACGAGGCCTCTGGCGACGCAGCCATCCTTGCCCTGCGGATCGCGGCAGCTTCAGGGCAGGACGACGGGCCGGACCCTGACGAAGGCCCCGCTTACGGCCCGGCCGGCTCCCGATGCAGCAGCGAGACGGGTGAGGCAGCCCTGGCTTACGCCAGGGAGCTCATCGCGGCTCTCGGCCCTCCTTCCTCGATCACCAGCGGGGACCTGTCTCCAGCCACGAGGCGCTCTAGCGTCATCGTGAGGGCGCTCCAGCAGCGCAGCTGCCACATGCTGATCGCGGCGCTCACAGCGAGGTCAGCGAGGCAGCCCGTCAGCGAAGACCTGCTGCAGAACTCGCTGCCGGCCCTGGCCCGGCCCTCAGCCGACCAGCCCGCGGGCGCTGGCATTGACCCTGCCGCGGCGGCACACCGCGACCGCCCGGCCATCGAGTACGCAGAACGCATGGACGCAGCGGTGACGGGGCTCGCCCTGCTGAACGCGGCCGTCTTCCTCGGCGCTTTTCCGCTGGGGTCACTGCGCGCGCTGATCGTACGTGCCACGAGCGCGCTGCCTGCCCTGCCCGCCAGGCTAGTAGACCCGACCACCGTCAGGCCTCACTACGCCGCCTGCCTTGAGATGCTGATCGACATCGCCGCCCGCCATTCCAGTGACCTCGCCAGCTACGCCGGCGAGAAGATCGGCTCGGCAACGGACCTCAGCCACCAGGACCAGCGGCGTAACACCGTGAACCAGTCCTACCTTCGCCGTCTGCGCCAGCGGCTCGGGCTGCGGCTCTTCGAACACGGCGCCCGCGTCCCCTGGCTGGAGCAGGCGATCGAGGACGCCGACCGCGAGATAGCAGTTTCACCCGGAGGCTACGAACACCTGGATGTCCTCGCCACTCAGGTCAACGCGCATGCGCGAGCTGGTGACCTGTCTGCAGCGCGCCAGTTGCTTGCGCGCGTCATCCCTGAGTCATTCACCCCCCAGTGGCGCGGGGACGGCCACCTCAAGGAATGGATCCGATGGCTGCTCGAGGCTTACGGCGCCCAGCCCGCGGAACTGCTCGCCCACGCCACGGACATTGCCCCACTGCTGGCGGCACTGGCCGAGGTGACAGACGGAGCTGCCGACGCCGCCGGGGCCCTGATGCTGGAAGGGGTAGCGCGGGTAGCGCCGCAGCATGCCGTCCGGCTCGCGGCATGGCAGCTGGGGCAAGGTGCCCTGTCATTCGCCGATGCCCACGATTCTCTGTTGTCCGGCTTCGCCACCGCCGTCGTCGGCGCCCTCGACGACGAGCCAGTCATGGCCGCCCGGACCGATGATGCAGCAGCTCTCCTAGGTGCGGTACTGGCGGGCATCCTGGCGCCTGCTTGCCGTGACGCGCCTAGCGGGACGCTGGCACGGATGGCGGAGCTGCTCGGAAGGCTGTCCCCGCCGCAGGCAGAGGCGATCAGAGCCCAGCTGGCGCGTGCCGTGGACATCCGCGTCTTGCCAGCGGCCCGCAGCGAATGGCGCCGGACCCTGGAACTGCCGCCCACGCCCACCAGCACACGTGACGCCGACGACACGGCAGCGGACGACGCCCGGCAGCCTGAAGACTACGACGATCGCTGGGGAGAAAGCGAGTTCGGCCTCTTCAAGAGTGCGGACGGGAGCACGACGAAGCCCGAGGCCGTGCTCCAGTCAGTTACGAACCTCGATGACGCGCTCGCGTGGCGCTCGGCTCAGGCGGAAGCGGGAACATTCTCCTGGCTGCCCGTCCTGCAGCCGCTCATCAGCCGTGCGCGCCGCGACCGGCTACGGCAGATCAGGGATGGATTCCGGGGAGTCTACGATGCCGCAGCGGTGCTCGTGGCCGTCGCCCGCAGGCTGCAGGCGACCGGAGACCCGGCTGCCGCATCGGAGACAGCCCGCCAGGCCATCAGGGAGACAGACCTTACGGCCTGGAGCAGAAACCACGCGGACGGCGTACGTCGGCAGGCCTGGCACCTGCTCACCGCGCAGGGCCAGGAGAGCGTCCGCACAGAGGCCCTGCGCGACCTGGTCGAGCTCCTTGCGTCCGCAGACTACTGGCCCGGCATGCTCACGCTCGAGCTCCGCGAGATCCTGCCCGTAGTCGCCCCCGGCCTGCCCCCGGCGACGATATGGCACCAGGCGCACGGCCACCTGCATCAGATGCGGGCCGGGCTCGCCGAGCCGAACCCCCCAGGGCTGGCCGGCCCCGTCCACGCTGGATGGTGGGCAGGCCCAGCGGAGGCCCCGCCGTCGGCGCCGGTCTCGACTGTGCAGCGGGAGACCGCGGACGGGCAACCTGCGGTGAACCGCCTGGACGTCAGTTCGGTTGGTGCGGCCCTGACTGACCTGGTGCTCATTCACCTCGACCATCCCCTGTGGGCCGTGCGCGAGGGAGCGGCGGCTGTGCTGGCATGGCTCCTCGCGCACGGGGGCTCGCTCGCCGCCGGAGCCGATGCTCAAGTCTCGGCGATCCTCACCAGCACCAGCGACCATCCCGCCCTGACGGCTGCGCTCCGCCCAACAGCAGCCGAGGCCCCATCAGTGGCCGGCGGCCCGGGGAGAGATCAGGGCGCGACGACGGCACGCGCTCCCGAAGACGGGGAAGGCCTCGGCGGCGACGGGGCACGGGAAATGGCGGCGCGCGCGGTCGCGGCTGCGGCCATCGACGCACAACAGGCCGAGCCGGCGCTGGCCGCAGCGGCGGCATCGGCCACCTGGATGGCATCCCAGTGCGTTCGTCAGGTACGTCCCAGCCTCGTGCCCCCTTTGAGGTCCCGGGCGCTGCCGACGGTGTACCAGCTGAGCATTCCAGCGCCCCCGGCGAGGGGGACTGGTCTGGACGGCTGGGAAACCACGATGGGACCGTACGGAACCCGTGCCACGGCCCTCGCAGAGGCCGCCGGCCTGTCCCCGAATGCCGTGCTGTACCGCCTGGCGCGGCTATCTGAGCTGGCCGCGCGGCGCATGCCTGGCAATCAGGCAGCTAACGACGCTTGCCGGTCCGCCAGACTCGACGGGCTCTTCTCTCCTCCGGGCGGGCAAGCCTTGCGGGCGGCGTTCGGCGCCGTCGTCGCTGAACTGTTGGCTGCGGGCCGCCTGGACGCGGATGACGAAGAACTGCGGTCGCTGCTTGAACTGGTCGACATAGGACTTGTCCGGCAGCCTTACAACCCCGTGCCTGACTGGGTCCCCGTCCCGGTATTGCGGGAATGGGTACCCGGTGAGCGGTGGCTCAGCGGGACCGCTGGGCGGCTGGCGGAATATCAGACTCTCCTGACAGCCGCAGGAGGCGACACGGGGCGATCCCCAGGTTCCCACGTGACACTAAGCCGCGACGTGCTCAGCGGGGCCATCATCGAGTTCGGGCCCGTAGCCGCCGTGATCGGCGCCGACCATCAGTTTGCCGTGACCGATCAGGGCCGTCCAACGGAGCGCTACTTCCTCGCCTCCACCTTCGGCACGCCCCGGCCTGCCCGGCCGGGCCGCTCGCCAGCTGGCCTGGTCGTACCTGAAGCAGATCCGCCGACGATCAACATGAACACTGTTGAGAACTGGCTTCTGTCCGATGGCAGTCCCCGAAGCACCCCAGCAGCAGTCCACCGTGACGATTTGAGAGGCCAGAGCCTCATTGTCCGCACCGACTCCGATGCGCTCCAAACCAATGCGGCCTGGTGGATCTGCCTTGACCCGCAGATCGCTTATCACCATGGATGGCAGCCGCACCCGGCCCAGCCGCTGTGCTGGCAGGATGCGGACGGCAACCTGATGGCTGCGACCTTGATATGGCGCCGCGCACGAGGAGACATAAGGCGAGGTGACCATGACACGGTTGGCGAAGGCAGCGCGGTCCTCGTCACCAATGCCGGACTACATGCGCTGACAGGCAGCATGGGAATCGTGCGCACGCACAGGGTGGTACGCACAGCCCACGAGGCGGCGGACCCTGACCCGGCGGGCCGCTCCCAGCAGGTCGCTACGGCAGAGCTTCCACTACAGCCGTGAGAGCTGGTCCTGCTTCGAGGTAAGTAATGCGTTCTGACGGCTGGCGGTAGAGGCTTTGGGATAGTCGGCACCTTCTCCATGCCGCAGGCCTGGTAAGCGAGAGCGCCTGGCGACCTCGGCGCGGTTAAGTGGCTCCCTGGTCCACGTCTCCGATCGCTGCGTCCCGGGTAAGCAGGCGCCAGGTAGCGATCGGAGTGGTTACCGGGTGACCTCGGCTGAGAAGAGGCGCTGGGCGACGGCGGTCGCGGTGGCCAGGACGAGCATGGCGTGCTCCCGGGTCCACACCGTGGCTCGCAGGGCCGGGTCAGGGTGGGTTGCCGACCCGTAGTCGAACAAGGACTGGATCAGCTGCCGCTCGGCGTCGAGGATGGCGGCTTCCCGCTCATCGACGTCGCGCTGGGTCTTCTTGGGATTGAGGTGCTCGGTGTGCATGGTGCGGAGTACCTCGGCGGCGTCGCGGGACACCCGGATGCTGCCCTTCCAGTCACCTGCGTCCAGGCGCTGCCGTGCGTCGGTGAGGTCCCGGATCACGGTGCGGTGATCGTCGGTGGCTGTTCCCTCGGGGAGCTTGACGACGAGGGTGACAGCAGCGGCCTGTTGCCACGGGGTAAGGACCTCGCGTGCCCAGGTGTCGGCCGGAATGTCGAGCTGTTCTTGTCCTGCGTGCCATATTGGGCTGTGCGGGTTAACGTTCGGCCGGTGGACGCCTTCCGGCCGGGGGTACAGCCCGGGAAGTGACTCGCCGTGGTTCAGGAGCACCACTTCGGGCGTGACGGAGACGAGCAGGTTCCCGCCGTTGCGGACGTGTTCGAGGTGCTCGACACTGGCCTGTGTCAGGCGCCATCGGGCAAAGACCCTTGTCACGTACGGGGTGTCGCCGCCGTCCCTGGGCGCGAAGCCAAGCTGGGTGATGATCGTCTCGGCCTGTCCGAGGTCAGCCGGCAGCCTGGCCCCCTGCACATGGCAGGATGCGAGGATCATGGCCGCGACCCCCGGGGCGAATCCGTCCGCTTGTACCTTGAGCTCGATCTCAAGCGCGGGTCCGAGGGGCGCCCTTCCCCTCACGGCGCCTGCGGTAATCGCCACGTGCCCGTAGTACCCGGTTCCGGTTTCCATCGGCTGCTTTCTCGTCTCGTTCCTGCCCCGGACGAATGTACTCATCCTGATCGCTGACGTGGCCGCGCCGCGCCGCGCCCGGTCGGCTCACGCAGAGCATGCTCAAGCACAGCCAGCCCAGGCATGTTCCGGAGAACGACTCTGCCCGTACGCGCGCCATCATGATGGCCGTAGTCAGCCGGGTCTACCGGCGCGGGCGCGTTATGGCCTGTCCGGCCCGTGACGCCGCCATGTCGGCACGACAGCGGCCAGCCCGGGGTTCCGGATATTCCCGCGCGGACGGACCGCGTGCGGCCCGTCCGCGCGCCACTGCCGCACGAGCGGGTACGTGGCCGGAGGATATTGGCAGGTCAGCGTAAAAATGTACCTCCGATATACCCGCAGCGAAGTACCCTGCTAAGAGAACGGATACTTAGGTTCATGGTGCCTTCTCGGCGTGCGTCCGAACCACGCTCGAAAACGTACACGGGCCGGACGGAAACCGTCATTCCCCTCGAACAGCCCGTGCTGGATCCGTGCTGATACTACGGGGTCCAACAGGCCGCTGACCTGCGGAAACTGCCACTTATTCTAATATCTTCACGATCTTCGAGGGCACGCCGGAGATCCAGCGGATGCTCATCGGCCGCGCGGTGACGGGGCTGGACGGCAGGTAGCCTGACCCGCGGTTTTGCGGTGCCGACGCACGGCCCGCGTTGGCTTCCCGCCGCCAGGTGGCCGCCCCTACGAATTGGATAGTTGCAGGTCAGGGAGGAAATATACCTGAGGTATACCCCGTCTACCTGATTAAGAGTGCGCAGGTGACAAGGGCCTGCGTAGACGGGCACCCGGCAGGAGGAGTTGTTGGGGCCGGATGACATCCTCACCGGCTCCCTGCGGGCTGGCCTGTTTCCCTATCCCGCCGGAACCGACTTTCCAGGGGGGCGCGTGAAAAAAGGCCCTGAAAACCGGATTTCTCTAGTAAGCGGATAATGCGGCAGCACGCGGGGCCAACCCGCCCATGACAGACCCCTCTGACAGCGCAGCGCGCTGCCCTCGGTCAGGCATGCCCTCGCCGGACTACCCGTGCGGCCTTTTCTCCATTTCCCTCTCCCCGGGCCAGAAACCGCGGGTGGCCGGCCGCCGTCGCCGACTGGGCGGGGGCCGGACTTGACGGGGCGGCCGAAGCGGAGCGTCCGTCGACCCGGGCCCACGGACGGGCCGCCCCCGGGAACGCAGACCGCTCCCGGTCGGCCCCCCGCGACCCCGGCCGAAGGACCCGGCACCGCGGATCACTCATTGCTGACGATCGATGAGGTGATCGCCGAGCTGCGGGTGTCGCGGGCCGCGTTCTACCGCTGGCGTCGGCGGGGAGCAGGCCCGGCGGTCGTGCGGCTGCCGGGCGGCGGTGTGCGGGTCCGGCGCAGCGCGCTGACGGCGTGGCTGGGCCGCCTGAAAGAAGAGGACACGCAAGACGGACAGGAGCAAGGAGCAGATGGACAGTTACGACGTCAGGTTCTGGGACATCAGGAAGCTCGGCAACGGCAGCACCGCACGGTTCCGGGTCCGATGGGCGGTCGACGGGCGCGAGCACTGCAAGTCGTTCAAGGCCCGTCCTCTCGCGGACGGGTTCCTCGACGGCCTGAAGGACGCGGTCCGCGACCGGCGGTCCTTCAACCCGCGTACCGGCCTGCCCGACGCCGAGACCATCGAGGAGGAGATGATCACCTGGTACGAGCACGCCCGCGCCTACGCCGAGGCCAAATGGCCGAACCTGGCCCCGGTCTCCCGCCGCTCGGTCGCCGAAGCCCTGGTCACCGTCACCATCGCCCTCACCACCAAGGAGCCGGGCGCGCCCGAGCCTAGGGTGCTGCGGCAGGCGCTGTTCGCCTGGGCGTTCAACCCGGCCACCCGCGACACCGACCCGCCGCCCGAGATCGCCGCCGCCCTCGACTGGGCAGAACGGGCCTCGCTGCCCGTCGCCGACCTGGAAGACACCGCCACCGTGCGGCTCGCGCTGGCCGCCTGCGCCCGCAACCTCACCGGCAAGCCGGCCGCCGGGTCGACCCAACGGCGCAAGCGGTCAGTGTTCTACAACGCCCTCGGCTACGCCGTCGAGCAGGGGCATCTGCCCGCCAATCCCGTCGACCGCATCCAGTGGACCACCCCCGCCGTCGCCCAGACCGTCGACCGGCGGGTGGTGGTCAGCCCCGCCCAGGCCAGAGACCTGCTGGCTGCCGTCCGGGGCCTGTCCGGCCGGGGGCAGCACCTGGAAGCGTTCTACGGCTGCCTGTACTACGCCGCCCTGCGCCCGTCGGAAGCCGTGATGCTCCGCGAGAGCGACCTGCACCTGCCGAAGACGGGCTGGGGGAGGATCGTCCTGGCCGCCTCTGCCTCCCGGGCGGGTACGGCCTGGACCGACCACGGCACCGCCCGCCAGGAACGCGGCCTGAAGCACCGCGCCGAACACGAGACAAGGACCATCCCCATCCCGCCCGAACTGGTGAAGCTGCTGCGCGCCCACATCAAGCGGTACGGCACGACCACGGACGGGCGGATCTTCCAGACCGCCCGGGGCGGCGTCCTCCAGGACTCGGCCTACGGCGCGGTATGGACCGAGGGCCGCAAGCAGGCCCTCACCCCCGCCCAGTTCAGGTCGCCGCTCGGCCGCCGCCCCTACGACCTGCGGCACGCGGCAGTATCGCTGTGGCTGAACTCCGGGGTGCCGGCGACCGAGGTCGCCCGCCGTGCCGGGCACGGCGTCGCGGTCCTGCTGAAGATCTACGCCCACTGCATCGACGGCCAGGCTGATGCCGCGAACAAGCGGATCACCGACGCCCTCGGCACCCAGGACACCCGGCCCGAGTCCGAACCCGGCGACAAGGGAGATGAAGACAGCGCGCAGGCATCCTGAAGTGCCAGGTCAGAGGCACAAGGCCGGGCGGGCGGTCGGCGTAACCGCTCCCACCACCCCCGTCCGTGGGTTTTTCGCCCCCGTCCGTGGCACAGGCCTAGTGCGCACGGACGTATAGCGGACCGCCGCGGCGCGGGACGCCGCCTCGAATGGCGTATGCGCTGGTCAGCGGCATGGGCCTCGGGTAGGAGCGACGGGCTGTAAAACCGTCGGCTCAGCCTACGTTGGTTCGAACCCAACACCTGCCACACCAGTGAGAACTGCCCCCGACCTCTCGTTATGTGGTCG